>OEIU01000516.1_pt1 | contig 35127 bp, 30 predicted proteins | sample 1539221 | NCBI WGS metagenome assembly OEIU01 (sample SAMN03792071, study PRJEB22550) | activated sludge metagenome | feature: wastewater treatment plant; material: activated sludge; isolation source: Wastewater treatment plant of a petroleum refinery complex | place: Argentina: Zarate | collected...
GGCCATCAGCAGGTCCTTCGCGGTGATGTTGTTGACCGGCCGGCTGCCGAGCGTCGGGTAGAGATACTTCTCCAGCCGGTCGGCGTCGCGCTTCACCGTGCTGGCGCTCAGGTGCTTCTGCTTGCTGAGCCATTCCTGTGCGATGAGCTTGAAAGTGTCGGCGTAGGTCGCCTTCTCCGCCCGCCGTTGCTGGGACGGGTCGACGCCATCGACCAGAGTCCGCCGGGCATCGTCGCGGCGCTGCCGGGCCATCTTCAGGCTGACGTCGGGGTACGCGCCCAGGCTGATCAGCTTCTCCCTACCCTCGAAACGGTATTTGAGGCGCCACAAGCGCGCGCCGTCTGGGGTGACCAGCAAGTACAGCCCGCCCTCGTCGAACAGCTTGCGCGGCTTCTCCGTGCCTTTGGCGGCCTTTACGGTGGCCTCGCTGAGCATCCAGATACCCCACCCTGTGAGAGATACCCCTGTTTTATACCCCCGGTTGGTGTAGGCTGTCCACGAACCCCGGCGAATGCCGGCGAAGGAAGAATCTCGGGAATCTCAGGGTTTTCTGCTGGAATGCCGGTCCTTGGCGAAGGTCGGCGAAGGCAGGAATGGTGGGTTGGGTGGGAATCGAACCCACGACCAGCGGATTAAAAGTCCGATGCTCTACCGACTGAGCTACCAACCCGAAGAGGTCACTGGCTGACAGCAGCCACCCTCGAAAGGGCGCGCATGATACCCAAACCCGTCGTGGAGTTCACCGGAAGTAACGGGTCGGATCGGCAACACCGGCGGCTGCAAATCCTTCGCGCCGCAACCGGCACGCATCGCAGGCGCCGCAGGCGCGCCCGGCATCGTCCGCCTGATAGCAGGACACGGTCTGGGCGAAGTCGACGCCGAGTTCGATGCCGCGGCGAATGATCTGCGCCTTCGTCAGATCGATCAGCGGCGCGACGATGCGGAACGCGGCCGTTCCCTCGACGCCGCTGCGTGTGGCGAGATTCGCCACGCGCTCGAACGCGGCGACGAATTCAGGACGGCAATCGGGATACCCCGAATAGTCCACGGCGTTGACGCCGATGCAGATGCGATCGGCACCGAGCACTTCGGCCCATCCGAGGGCGAGGGCGAGCATGACCGTGTTGCGCGCCGGCACGTACGTTACGGGAATACCGCTTTGCGGCGTTTCCGGTACGGCGATGCTCGCATCCGTCAGTGCCGAGCCGCCGATGCCGCCGAGATCCACGCGAATCACACGATGCTCGACAGCGCCGAGCGACTTCGCGACCCGCTGCGCGGCTTCGAGTTCGGCACGATGCCGCTGCCCGTAGTCGACGCTGAGCGCATAACACTCGAACCCGTCAGAGCGGGCAATGGCCAGCGTCGTGGCCGAATCGAGTCCGCCGGAGACGAGAACGACGGCGCGTTGCGGATGGGTCGTCATGGGAAGAGGAAGAGTTTCACACGGAGATCACGGAGTCCACGGAGTTCAAGGCAAAGAAGAAGAGAATTTTCACGCGGGGTCACGTGGAAATTCTCTTCTCCCTTCCGACCTCCGTGGCCTCCGTGATCTCCGTGTGAAATCCGATCCTATCTCCCCGGCGCATCGCCCCACAGATACTTGTGCAGCTGCACCTGCAACCGCACCGGCAGACGTTCGTCGAGAATCCACTGGGCGAGATCGCGCGGTTCGACCTGGCGATAGCTGGGACTGAACAGCACGGTGCAGCGTTCGTGCAGCGACTGCTGCTTCACGAGATCGCGCGACCATTCGAAATCTTCGCGGCTGCAGATGACGAACTTGACCTGTTCGTCCACACGCATGCGATCCAGATTCTCGTACCGGTTGCGCTCTAGCTCACCGCTGGCTGGCGTCTTCACGTCGACGACGCGAGTGACGCGCGGATCGACGCCGCCGATGTCCATGGCGCCGCTGGTCTCGAGCGAGACGTGGTAGCCGGCATCGCACAGGCGCTGCATCAACTCGAGGCACGACTTCTGCGCCAGCGGCTCGCCGCCGGTGACGCAGACATGCCGCGCGCCGAAGCTCGCGACCTTGTCGAGAATCTGATCGAGCGAATGCCATTCGCCGCCATGGAAGGCATAGGCGGTGTCGCAGTACTGGCAGCGCAGCGGGCAACCGGTCAGGCGCACGAAGACCGTGGGCCAGCCGACACTGTCGGCTTCACCCTGAATCGACAGGAAGATCTCGGTCAGTTTGAGGCGCGGCGGGGACATGGGGCGGTGGGGCAGTCATGAAAGCGACGAAGTCAGACGGCTGCAGACCCTGCGTCACTTGCGTGACCCGCGTGACTTTCGTCACTTCCTCTCTACCTTCCCTCGCTCTGCATCTTCGCGAGGCGCTCGCGCGCCAGCCGGCCGGCCGTCGTATCCGAATACTGCTTCACGACCTGATCCAGCGCGGCGCGGGCCTCGGCCCAGTTCTTCAGTTCGTAATTGCAGTAACCGATCTTGAGCAGTGCATCGGGAAGCTTGCGCGAGTCGGGATACTTCTCGATCACCGTGCGAAACGCACGCAAGGCATCCTGATACTGCTTCGTGACGTAGTGGGATTCACCCAGCCAGTACTGGGCATTGTCGGAAAGCTGGCTGTTCGGGAACGTCGCGAGGAACTGCTTGAACGCAGCTGCGGCCTCCGGGTACTTGCCATCTTTCAGCAGATCGAAAGCCGCCTGGTAGTTGGCGCGGTCGTCTCCCTGCGGAATGGGCAGGCCCGTCGACTGGGTCGAGCCCGCCAGCAAGGCCCCGGCAGCGCCGCCGCCTTCCACCAGCGCCAGCCGCTTGTCGAGATCGCCGTAGAGTTCGCGCTGCTGCTCCTGCGTCTTGCTGGACGCGTGCTGCAGTTCTTCGAGCTGGCCGCGCAGGACTCGCACCTCGTTTTGCGAGGCCTCGATGCGCTGCGAGAGGTCCAGCAGACTCTGGTTGGCCAGCACGCGCTCGATGCGCAGCAGGCGACCGTCCAGTTCATTGAGCTTCTGGACGACCGGATCGGCTTCCGGCGGGGTGCTGGCGCAGCCGGCGAGCACGCCCGCCGCTGCCATCAGCACCAGGGGCTGCGACCGGACTTTCATCGAGTGGGCGCCAGTTCGACGCGGCGGTTCTTCGAATAGGCGGACTCATCGCTGCCCTGCACTGCCGGCCGTTCCTCGCCGTAGCTCACGGTCGTGAGCTGCGCCTCGTTCACGCCCTGCAGCAGCAGCGCGCGACGCACCGACTGGGCGCGACGTTCACCGAGGCCGATGTTGTACTCGCGCGAGCCGCGCTCGTCCGAGTGGCCTTCGAGCCGCAGCTTGCGGCCCGGATTGCCGTTCAGGAACTGGGCATGCGCCGTGACGATCGGCACGTACTCGGACTTGATGTCGGCCTTGTCGTAATCGAAGTAGATGATGGTGCCGGCGCGCTGCGCGGCCTGGATCGCCTGCTCTTCGGCGCCCAACGCCGAACCGGAGACGTCGGTGCCGCTGGTGCCGCTCGTGGTCGCACCGTCACTGGTCGCCGGACCGGAATCGGGAAGCGTCTCCGGCTTCTTCGGGCATCCGCTCAACACGGCCGCACTCATCAGGATCAGAACCCACTGCACCGCTCGCATTCAACTCTCCTGGCGGGAACTCAAGTCCCGGTCAAAGTCTGAGGAAGACGTAAATTTTCGCGAAATTCTGCCATCTCACGCTTCGCCACGCAGCTCATTTCGCAGGTCATTTTGCGGGAAAGGGCCCCCAGACCGGTTCGCGAACGTCGCCGCTGCTCGCCGCGAGCTTCTGCTGCACGCGGCCGTCCACCGACACGGTGGCCAGCACACCGCGGCCGCGGTCCTGCGTGGCGTAGATCAGCGTGGCCCCGTTCGGCGCGAAGCTCGGACTTTCGTCCTGCCGTCCCTGTGACAGCACGCGCACCGACTTGGTTGCAAGATCGACCACACCGATGCGGTAGTTGCCCCGGTCCAGATACACCACGGCCATCTGCTTGCCGTCCGGCGACAGGCGCGGCCGGGCGTTGTAGCTGCCGTCGAAGGTCACGCGGGTCGCCCGGTTCGGTTGCGCGGGATCGACTTCATAGATCTGCGGACTGCCGGCACGGTCGGAGTTGAAATACAGCTTGCGTCCGTCGTTCGACCACTGCGGTTCGGTGTCGATGCCCGGATCGAACGTCATGCGGGTCAACACCTGGCTCGACAGGTCCAGCGTGTACACGTCCACGTCGCCGTCCTTGCGCGACAGCGTCAGGGCCAGCATGCGCCCGTCCGGCGACCAGGCCGGTGCGCCGTTGATGCCCGCCCGCGCTGACACGCGACGGCGCTCGCCCGTTGCAAGCGTCTGCACGTAGATCGCCGATGCCTTGTTCTCGAACGACACGTACGCCAGGCTCTGGCCGTCCGGCGACCACGCCGGCGACATCAGCGGCTCCGTCGAATTGGCGATGATCTGCGGATTCTCGCCGTCGGCGTCGGCCACGATCAGCTTGTAGCGCTGCTGCGGCGGCGTGCCCTCGGCGCTGATGAAGGCGATGCGGGTCGAGAACGCACCGCGAATGCCGGTGAGCTGCTCGAAAATGATGTCGGCGATGCGATGCGACATCGCACGCATGCCTTTCGCGTTCGAACTCAGGCGCTGACCCGTGAGCCGCTGCCCGGTGAGCACGTTGTACAGCTCGAACTGCGCCGTGAAGCGATCCGCGCCTTCGGGACTCAGCTTGCCGACGGCGATGAAATCGCTCTTGAGATAGCGCCAGTCCTGGAACCGGATCTGATCGCCGGCAGTCGGCCGGTCGATCATGTCCTTGCGATCCAGCGGTGCGAAACGGCCGCTGCGCTGCAGGTCCGCCGCGACGACGTCGGCCACGTCGAAGGGCGCAGCGCCGGCAGATTCCCAGCCGAACGGCACGATCGCGATCGGCACGGCGTTCTCCTGGCCGCGCGTGATCTCCACCACGAGCTGGGCATGGGCACAGACACTCGCAACCGTCAGGATCAGCGCACACAGCGCCCGGGGAAACAGATACTTCATCCTGCTACTCCTGTGCGCCGCCCGTTCACTCGGACGGCTTGAAAACCAGAATAAGGTTGCGCTCGAACAGTCGCCGGTCCGAAGGCAGCGGCAGCGGCGAGGCCCGCAGCACCGCCTGTTCGATCGACTGCTTCACCGCGGCGTCGCCATTGCACTGTTCGACCTGCGCCGAGAGCACGACGCCATTGGGCGACTGCGCCACGCGAATATTGCATTGGAGCCCCGGCCGCGCCGAGGGCGGCCGATTCCAGTTGCGCTCGATCTGATCCTGGATCAGTGCGACGTACTCATTGAATGCCGTCGAACTGCGTGCCTGCATCAGCCCTTCTTCCTCGGCCAGCTGCCGCTGCAGTTCCGACTCGCGCGCATTCTGCAGACGGGCGTCTTCAGCGGCCTTGCGACGTTCGGCCTCCTCCTTCTGCTTGCGCTGGATCTCCGCGACCCGCTGGCGCTCGGCTTCGGCTTTCTTCTGACGCTCCGCCTCGAGCTTCTTCTGCTGCTCGACTTCGGCCTGACGCTTCCGCTCGGCGTCCTGGCGCTCGATCATCATCTGCTGTTCGGCGGCGCGCTTCTGTTCCTCTTCCTGGCGTCGCTGCTGTTCGACCTGACGCTCCTGCTCGGCCCGTTGTTCGACCACCCGTTGCTCTTCGATGCGCTTCTGCTCGACGGCCGCCTGTTCGCGTTCCTGCTGGACACGCTGCCGTTCCTGCTCGCGTTCGCGCTCCCGCTTGCGACTCGTCGCGCCCACCTGCGTCGCATCGACGACGACAGCCTGGATCGCCAGCTGCGGCGGCGGCGCATTCAGCGACATCTGGATCATGGTCAACGCGAAAAGCCCCGCGAACAGGACGTGCAGCGCCGCCGCCCCGAGCAGGTATTTCCAGTTGAGTCTGATGAAATCGGCCATGGACGCTCGGGGTCAGTTCCGCTTCTGCTGCGCACGACGCGCATCGGCAGGATCGGTGATGAAGCCGATCTTCTCGGCGCCCGATTGCTGCAGCAGCACCATGCCTTCGACGACCCGCTCGTAGAGAACGCCCTTGTCCGCCTTGATCAGTACGGCCGTCTTCGGCTCGCGGCGCAGTACGGCCGAGACGCGTTCCACCACGGCGTCTTCGGTGATGGATTTTTCTTCGTCTCCCCCGATGTTGAGATAGAAGTTGCCGCTCTTGTCGACCCCCAGGATCAGCGGGGGATGCTCGGTCATGTCCGGCGACAGCGGCTCCGTCGCGACCTTGGGCAGATCGACCTTGATGCCCTGGGTCAGCAGCGGCGCGGTGATCATGAAAATGATCAGCAGCACCAGCATCACGTCGATGTACGGAACGACATTCATCTCCGCCATCAAACGCTTGCCGCGGCGTGCCGGGGTCATGCGTGCGCCTCCGCCGTCGCGGCGGACGAGCGGGACGACGCATGCCGCTGCAGGATCGACGACAGCTCTTCCACGAAGGTGTCGTAGCGCGTCTCGATGCGTACGACCTGATCGGAGTAGCGGTTGTAGGCAATGACCGCCGGAATCGCGGCGAACAGGCCCATGGCCGTGGCAATCAGCGCCTCGGCAATGCCGGGCGCGACCATGGCGAGCGTCGCCTGCTGCACGTTACCGAGACCGTGGAACGCGCTCATGATGCCCCACACCGTACCGAACAGGCCGACATACGGACTGGTGGAACCGATGGTCGCGAGCATCGCCAGACCCTGCTCCAGGCGGTCGCTTTCCTTCAGCAGCGCGACCTTCATGCCGCGGCGCGCGCCCTCGATCAGCGCCGCACCGACGACTCCGCCCTGCTGGCGCAGGCGCGAGAACTCGCGGAAGCCGGATTCGAAAATGCTTTCCATGCCCTTGGTGACGCGACGGCTCTGATCGATGGACTTGAACATCGCCGACAGATCGCCGCCCGACCAGAACAGTTCTTCGAAGCGATCCGCATCGCCGCGCGCGCGTTTCAGTTCCGCACGTTTGCGCAGCATGATGGACCAGGACACCACCGAGGCGATCAGCAGCAATGCCATCACGATCTGCACGATCACGCTGGCGTGCAGTACGAGCTGTAATGGCGACATGTCATTCGGCATCAGATTCTCCCGACACTCTCATTTGCTTTATCAGCGCATCCGGCAGCGCCCGCGGGCGCATTCTGGCGGAATCCAGGCAGGCGACGCGAACCGACCCGCTGACCAGCAGTTCGCGGTCGTTGCTCTCGCCGGCGCGACAGACTTCCTGCCTGAACGTCAGGCTGGTGCGCGTCCATTTCTCGATCTCGCAGGTCACCTGCAGCAGATCGCCGTAGCGCGCCGGCCGCAGGAAGCGCGATTGCACATCGACGACGACGAACATCAGGCCGTGATCGCGTTGCAGCGGCCCCTGTTCGATGCCCAGAGCCCGCAGCCATTCCGACCGCGCACGCTCCATGAACTTCAGGTAGTTCGCGTAGTAGACGATGCCGCCGGCGTCGGTGTCTTCCCAGTACACCCGCACCGGCCAGGAAAATGAGTTTGCGAACACCGCCGCGCCGTCCGTCAAAACAGGTCCCCCGTCGTGCCGCCGCGATCGGGCGCCTTCAGACCGAAATGCAGATAGGCATTGCGGGTCGCCACGCGACCGCGCGCCGTACGCATCATGAAGCCCTGCTGGATCAGGAAGGGCTCGATCACGTCTTCGATGGTGCCACGTTCCTCGCCCAGCGCCGCGGCGAGGCTCTCTACCCCCACCGGCCCGCCGTCGAACTTCTCGATGATGGTCAGCAGCAGCTTGCGATCCATGACATCGAATCCCTGCGGGTCGACATCGAGCAGATCCAGCGCCGCCTGCGCCACTTCGTCCGTCACCCGGCCATTGGCCCTGACCTCCGCGTAGTCGCGAACCCGGCGTAACAATCGATTGGCGATGCGCGGGGTTCCGCGCGAGCGCTGGGCGATCCGCATGGCGCCGCCGGCATCGGCCTGCACGCCGATGATCGACGCCGAGCGCTCGACGATCCGTTGCAGTTCCGCCTGATCGTAGAACTCCAGGCGCTGCACGATGCCGAAACGGTCGCGCAACGGCGACGTCAGCAGGCCCGCGCGCGTCGTGGCCCCCACCAGAGTGAAAGGCTGCAGATCGAGCTTGATCGAGCGCGCACCCGGACCTTCGCCGATCATGATGTCGAGCTGGAAATCCTCCATCGCGGGATACAGGATTTCCTCGACGACCGGACTCAGGCGATGAATCTCGTCGACGAACAGCACGTCGTTGGGTTGCAGATTGGTCAGCAGCGCGGCGAGATCGCCCGGCCGCTCGATCACCGGGCCCGACGTCTGCTTGAGATTCACGCCGAGCTCGTTGGCGATGATGTTGGCCAGCGTGGTCTTGCCCAGTCCCGGCGGGCCGAAGATGAGCACGTGATCGAGGGCTTCGCGACGCTTGCGCGCCGCCTCGATGAAGATCTCCATCTGGGTCTTGACGCTGGTCTGGCCGACATAGTCCGCCAGCCGCTTCGGACGCACGGCCCGGTCCAGGGCTTCTTCTTCACCCTGCACTTTCGCCGAGACGATTCGATCCGGATCCATCATGGCCATGCGGCTCTCGATTTATTGGGCAGCGGCGGCCTGCAGGGCGCCGCGGATCAGCTCTTCCGTCGTCTTCGCCGCCGGATCCACGGATTTCAGCAACCGCGTCACCTCGGCAGGCTTGTACCCGAGCGCGACCAATGCACTGAACGCTTCAGACTGAGCCCCGCTGCCGGAGTTCACCGTGCCGCCCTCGGCAACCGGCAGCACGGCCGCAAAACCGGTGAGATTCTTGATGCGATCCTTCATCTCGATGAGCAGGCGCTCGGCGGTCTTGCGGCCGACGCCGGGAATCTTCACCAGCATGTCGGCATCCTGCGCCTCGATGCAGGCGAGGAAGTTCTCGACGCTCATCCCCGACAGCAGCGCCAGCGCCAGCTTCGGACCGACGTTCGATACCTTGATCAGTTCGCGGAACAGCCGGCGCTCGCGCTCACTGCCGAAACCGAACAGGACATGCGCGTCCTCGCGTACCACCAGGTGCGTGAACAAGTTGACGTCCGCACCGATGGCCGGCAGGACATAGAACGTCGACATGGGCGCTTCGACTTCGTAACCGACGCCGCCGACATCGACGAGCAACTGCGGCGGATGCTTGGCCGCCAGCCGGCCTCTGAGGAATCCGATCATCGGGCGCGGCCCAGCATGCCGTGCATCCGGCGCGAATGGGCGTGACACAGCGCGATCGCCAGGGCGTCGGCGGCATCCGCCCCCAGCGGGCCTGAAATATTGAGCAGACGTTTCACCATCAGCTGAACCTGATCCTTCTGCGCCGAGCCCGTGCCGACGACGGCCAGTTTGACCGCGCGCGGAGCGTATTCGAAGACACGCGGACGGGCCGCAAACGTGGCACTGAGTGCGGCGCCTCGCGCCTGCCCCAGCTTCAATGCGCTGTCGGCATTGCGGTGCATGAACACGCCTTCGATGGCCACTTCATCCGGATGGAAATCCCGGGTCAGGCGCTCGACCGCAACGAAGATTTCCTGCAGGCGTTCTGCAAGCGAGGTGCCTTCGGTGCGGATCGTGCCGCTGATCACGTGGGTCACTCGCCCGGCCGTCGATTCGACCACGGCATAACCCGTACGCAACGATCCGGGATCCAGACCGAGAATGCGCACCTGTGCCGACAGCTCCCGATCGTTCACACGGGAAATGGACGGCTCGGCCGGCCGCGGCACGGCGACATGGCCATTGATATCGGGTTCGGCGAGACCCAGTTCGGCAAGACTTCGCGGTCGCCTGACCCTGCGCAAGGATTTCTCGCTCCCAACCGTCGGTTTTGAAGCCGCTATGATACGGCAAAGTCCGAATCCCTGACGATTGCAATGCAGCCTGCCGAGCCTAAACCGACCGTCGCTTCCTCTCAGCCGCCGCAAGGCGTGCAGGACTATCTGCAGCGCATCGCGTCGACCGATGCGGGCAAGGCAGCGAGTCGGCGCGCACTGGAAATCGTCGAAGTCGTCAGCGGATTGACGGATGACGAGGACATCCGCAAGGGCGCCGCGCTGCTGCCCCTGCTCGAAGCCGGCCTCGTCGGAGAAGACGCGGCTTCGCCAGTCTTCGGTGAGACCGCGACCCGCATCGCGACCGAACTGGTTCGCGTCGGCTCGCTCGGCCTGGCCGGCCAGACCGATGCTTCGCTGACGGCCGCGCAGGCCGAGGCCCTGCGCAAGATGCTGCTCGCGATCGTGACCGATCCGCGCCTGGTGCTGATCAAGCTCGCCGCGCAACTGGTCCTGCTTCGCGACAGCAAGGACGCGCCGCAATCGGAGCGCGAACGGATTGCCCGCGAAACGCGCGACGTTTACGCGCCGCTGGCGAATCGTCTCGGCGTCTGGCAGATCAAGTGGGAACTGGAAGACCTGAGCTTCCGCCATCTCGAGCCCGAGAACTACAAACTCGTCGCCGGCTGGCTGGCGGCCAAGCGGACCGATCGCGAACGCTACATAGACGAAGTGATCGCGCAGATCAGCACGGAACTGAAGCGCGCTCATATCGAGCACGATGTCGCTGGCCGGCCGAAACACCTCTACAGCATCTGGCGCAAGATGCAGCGCAAGGGCCTGTCGTTCGATCAGCTGTACGACATCCGCGCCGTGCGCGTGCTGGTGAACACGGTCGCGGATTGCTATGCGACGCTCGGCATCGTGCACAGCCTGTGGCCGTACATTCCCGGCGAGTTCGACGACTACATCGCCACCCCGAAGGACAACCTCTATCGCTCGCTGCACACGGCGGTGATCGGCCCCGGCAAGCTGCCGGTGGAGATCCAGATCCGCACGCGCGAAATGCACGAGCACGCCGAACTGGGCGTGGCCGCGCACTGGCGTTACAAGGAAGGCGGCAAGCGCAATCCGGCCTACGAACAGAAGATCGTCTGGCTGCGCCAGATTCTCGAACCGGCCGATCGCGACGCGCAGGAATCCAGCAACGACTTCCTCGAGCGTGTGCGCTCGGAAGTGTTCGAGGATCGCGTCTATGCCCTCTCGCCGCGCGGTGAAGTCATCGAACTGCCGCGCGGCGCCACGCCGCTCGACTTCGCCTATCACGTGCACACGGATCTCGGTCATCGCTGCCGCGGCGCCAAAGTCAACGGCCGGATGGTGCCGCTCAACCAGGCCCTGGCAAACGGCGACCAGGTGGAGATCATCACCGGCAAACAGGCGAATCCCAGCCGCGACTGGCTGGTGCCGTCACTGGGCTATCTGGTCTCGCAGCGCAACCGCAGCAAGGTGCGTTCCTACTTCCGCAAGCTCGACGAGGAGCAGAACCGGCAGCAGGGACGACAGATTCTCGAACGCGAACTGCAGCGGCTCGCGATCCACACCGTGTCGCTGCCGGAACTGCTGAAGGAACTGCGCTTCGACACCGCCGAGGCGCTGTACCTGGCGATCGGCGAAGGCGACATCACGGCCGCTCAGATCACCGGCGCGATTCTGCGAATGGCTCGCCCGCAGGAACTGCCTTCACCCGTACCGCGCCGCCCGGCCGTCGCCACGAAAGCACCGGAAGGCATCACCATCCAGGGCGTCGGCGATCTGCTGTCGCATTTCCCGCGTTGCTGCGGCCCGGTGCCGCCCGAACCCATCACCGGCTACATCACGCTCGGTCGCGGCGTCAGCATCCATCGCCAGGATTGCGCGGCCCTGAAGCGACTGGCGCAGTCGCATCCCGAGCGATTGATCCCCGTCGAATGGGGCACCGGCAGCGATCGTGCCTTTCCCGTCGACATCAATGTGCGCGCCTTCGACCGCCGCGGCCTGGTGCGCGACATCACCGGCGTACTCGCCGACTCGAAGATCAACATCCAGGGCATGAACACCCTGACGAACGATGCCGACGGCATCGCCGACATCAATGTGCGCATCACCGTGCAGGATCTGGAAGAACTGTCGCGCGTGCTCGGCAGGATCCAGGGACTGCCGAATGTCATGAGTGCGCGGCGCAAAGGTTAGAGAGTTTCGGAACGGAGAATTGCCGCAAAAGACCGCATAAAAGAAGGGGGAAGTTTCTTGTCCGGACGCTTTGCTTCTTTTATGCGGTCTTTTGCGGCTCTCCCGCTCCTCCGACCGCCTCTTCGAGTGCATTACCACCCTGCGCCCGCAGCGTATCGAGCGCCGACCGATTCCATTCGCGAACGATCGCGCCATCTACCAGTAGAGCAGCGCGATCGGCGTAGTGTTCGACGATATCGAGCGAATGCGTGGCCAGCAGCACGGCGCAGCGGCTGGCTGACAGGCGCTGCCGCAGATGGCGCTTCAGCAGCAGCGCACTGCCCGGATCGAGTCCGTTGAAAGCCTCATCGAGCACGATCAGCCGCGGCTCGCCGAGCAGCGCCAGCAGGACGCACAGCTTCTGGCGCGTCCCCAGCGAATAGGTATCGACGCACTCGTCGATGAACTGCATGAAACCAAACTGGCGTGCGAGTTCGAGTACCGGCTCGTCGATCTGCGCCAGCCCTTTCGTCTGCGCAAATACCTCCAGGCACTGACGGCCCGTGAGCAACCCCGGCAACTGTTCGGGCGATACGGCGAATCCCAGGATCTGCCGGGCTGCGATCGACTGGGTCGACAAGGCCTGGCCGTCGATGATCACTTCGCCCGACGCCGGCTGGACGCGTCCACCGATGCAGTGAAGCAACGTGCTCTTGCCTGCGCCGTTCGGGCCAAGCAGGCAGAACCATTCGCCTGCGTCGATCTGCAGGGAAACGCCGCGCAACACTTCGCGACGACTGTAGCGGGCGCGCAGCGCTTGCAGGCTGAGTACGGCGCTCATGTCTTCTCCTGCATTGCGATCCGGACATGCCAGATCGCGGCGAGCAATGCCAGCAACACGCCCCATCCCTGCTGACGCCATTCGACCGCCGCGATGCCGGCTGCCGTCAACCAAAGTTTCAAGTGCGAAGATTGCTGGCGGTAACTGTCGGCCAGACTGATCGTCGTGACGCTGGCGACGAGCGTCAGCCACAGCAACAACAGCTGGCCCGTCATTTCCGGCGGCGCGCCCTGCCCCAGCCCGATACCCGACATGACCAGCGATCCGATCGCCTGATGCGCGAACGAACGACGCGCGAGCGGCCAGGCGAATTGCACGAAGCCGAGCGGCGTCGACTGCAGCCACGCCGCCGCGTCGCGTCCGACGCGCAACGTCGCCTGCAACAGAATGACGAGATAGGTCGCCAGCAACCAGGTGACGACCACCGACAGGCCGACGAGCATCGACGATCCACCCTGGACCGCGCACAGGGCGGCCAGGAGTATGTATCGCGAGTTCTCCGGCCGATGCCGGGCGAACGCCTGGGCAATAGGCCAGTGCGACAAGGCACGATCCGACGGCCGGATCGATCCTTGTGATCGCAGCTTGCGTGAGTAGCGCGATTCTTCGTGCTGGAAATAGTCGCGCGGCGGCAGACACCACCCGACGAGCGCGCCGACGCAGAAGCCTGCCGCGATCAGCCCTGCCGGAATCGCGGCAAAGCTGCCGCTCAGCAGCGTCAGCACTCCAAGCACCGCAAGGACGATCGCGAAATGCCGCGAAGCGGCGAGCAATACGTTCAGGACGATCCATCGGCGGCGCGCCGATGGATCGATCGGCGCCGCGACCAGCCAGGACATTCGAGACGCTTCCTGCTCCTGTCGCTTGCGCCGCGACACGAGCAGAACGGCGTGAATTGCGGCCAGTGCCATCAGCACCAGTGCGTATCCATCGAGCAGCGCATTGATCCGGAGTGCCGGCTCGCGCAATCGAGGCGCGACGAGCATCAGCGCAACAACTGCAGCAGCCACGACGCCTACCATGGCAACAACCGCGGTCGGACCGCGCCGACGCCATGCACTACGCAGCTCCAGAGCGCGCGCACGAAACAAGGGATGCCGCGCGCTCATGGTCAGCCGCGCGCGTGTCGCCAGGCTCGCAGAAGGTACAGCGCGAAAATGATGGCCAGCGTCACCAGCATTGCATAGAGCTGCGTGATGCCGCCTTCGGACTCATTGCGCACCGTTTCGAAGGCAAGCCACACGACGGCGATGCAGGCAAGTACCGGCACCAAGGGTCCGCCGGGAATGACGAAGGGATCGCCGTCGCTGCGCACATCGAGCCGACGCAACTGCAGCGTCGACACCGCGCACAGAAAGTAAAGCGACAGCGCGGCCAGGTTGGAGAACCGCGTCAGCCATTCGAACGTGCCCAGCACCGCGATGGCGGCAACCATGATTCCGTAGATGGCGATGGCCGTGTTGGGCGTCCTGAACAGCGGATGGACCTGCGTCAGCGTCCTCGGCAGGAAGCCGTCGCGGCTCATGGCAAACAATCCGCGCGGTTCGGACAGCATGTTGGCCGTCAGATAGCCGAACATCGAGACCACTGCAGCCGCGATCATGAGGGTGCGTGCGAGCGGACCCAGCGCGACGCCCGCAGCGGCGGCCAGCGGTGTGCGGCCGGTACCGGCCAGATCGGTGCCCATGATGCCCAGCGCAACGAACTGGATCGCCAGATACAGCACGGTGACGCTGCCCAGCGCCAGAAGAATGGCGAGCGGCACCGTGCGCGAGATGTTCTTCACTTCGCCGCTGGGTACGGTCGCGCCTTCGATGCCGGAGAACGCGAAGATCATGATGCCGGCCGAACCCAGCACGGTGCTGATGTCCGGCACGTTCGTCCACGCCAGATTCGCCGGCTTCACGAAGAACGCGCCGATCAGGACGAACAGCAACAGCGGCAGCAGCTTGAACAGCGTGATGGCTTCGAGGACGCGCGCACCGTTGCGCACGCCGCGCATGTTGATGGCCACGAGTGTCGCGACCAGCAGCAGGATCAGCCCCTTCGCCGCCCAGACCGGCGCGGCAACGTTGAACAGGGCAAACAGGGAGTGCACGAATCCGTTCAGGATGCCGGAGGCCGCGAACAGTCCGGTGGTGAACACGAGACATCCGGCGACGAAGCCGAACAGGGGACCCAGCGCCGTTTCGACATAGGCATAAGCCCCGCCGGTTGCAGCAACCCGACTGCCGTTCTCGGCGAAACACAGCACGACCAGGCCAATCACCACGGCACACGCGACATAGGCCAGCGGTGCCGCGGTTCCCAGCGCGATCACCGCCGTCGCGGGCAACAGGAAGATGCCGCTGCCGACCGTGTAATTGAAAATATTGGCGGCGAACTGTCGGACGCCCAGATCGCGCGACAGCAATGCGTCGGGGTCAGCCGTGCCGGGACTTTGCGTCACCATCCGCGAGCCCTCTTTTTCTGCAGATCGGCCGCACGTTAACACGCAGCGCGCGACCGACGACAGGGCTCAGGGTTCGTCGACCGGCGGCGACGCGATGGCGAGCGATGCGAGTTCGTCTTCGCTGAACTGTGCGCCTGCCAGCAGCGATTGAGCGCGCTCGACGAATCCGGAATTCACCTGCACCTGGAACGAGATGGGCAGTCCGGGAACCGGGACGTTGCTCTTGATGCGGGCCGGAATGGATTCGGATTCGAGGAGGCCGAGCACGATCCGCGCACCGGCCTCATCGGTGGGCTCTGCGACGGTTTTCCAATCCGGCTCGCTCATGGCGATCAGCGATTCGGGAAATCGATGGCGATCTTGTCGGCATTCAGCGCGGCTTCGTGCACGGCTTCCGAGAGCGTCGGATGCGCGTGGATCGTGCGCTGCAGGTCCTCGGTGCTCGCCGAGTATTCCATCGCCAGCACCGCTTCGGCGATCAGTTCGCCCGCCATCGGGCCGATGATGTGGATGCCGAGAATCTCGTCGTCATCGGTGGCCGAAACCACTTTGACGAAGCCGGCAATGGATTCCATCGCACGCGCACGGCCCGCTGCGGCGAACGGGAACGAACCCACCTTGTAGGCGCGGCCGCTCTTCTTCACCTCTTCTTCGGTCTGACCGACCCAGGCGATCTCCGGCGCGGTGTAGATCACCGACGGAATGACTTTGTAGTTCACTTCGCCGTACTTGCCGGCGATCAGGTCGGCGACGACGACGCCCTCTTCCTTGCCCTTGTGCGCCAGCATCGGGCCGCGCACCAGATCGCCGACTGCCCAGACGTTCGCGGCGTTCGTGCGGCACTCATGATCGACCTTCACGAAACCGCGCTCGTCGACTTCGACGCCCGTGCCTTCGCCCAGCAGATCCTTGGTGTACGGACGACGGCCGATGGCGACGATGACCTTGTCGACTTCGAGCGTCTGTTCGCCCTTGGCATCGGTGTACTTGAGCGTCACACCCTTCTTGCCCTTCTCTGCGCCGCTGACCTTGGCGCCGAGGCGGATGTCGAGACCCTGCTTCTTGAACTGCTTGAGCGCTTCCTTCGACACGGCCCCGTCGGCCATGGGCAGGAAGGTATCGAGTGCTTCGAGCACGACGACTTCGGCGCCGAGACGCTTCCACACGCTGCCGAGTTCGAGGCCAATCACGCCGGCGCCGATCACGCCGAGGCGCTTCGGCACGGCGGTGAGTTCGAGCGCGCCCCACGAGTCGATGATCTGCTCGCCGTCGAACGGCAGGCTCTTCAGTTCGGTCGGAATCGAACCGGCGGCGAGGATGACGTGCTTCGCGGTCAGCTCTTCCTTCTTGCCGTCCTTGCCAGTGAATTCGACGCGATTGCCGGAGAGCAGCTTGCCGTGCCCCTGCAGCGGCGTGACACCGGCCGCCTTGAAGAGCGAGCTGATGCCGGCGGTCGACTGCTTCACGATGGTCGCGCGACGCTTCTGCATGGTCGACACGTCGACCTCGACACTGCCGACCTTGATGCCATGAACCGCAAACTCATGCTGGGTGCGGTGATACAGCTCCGAGGATTCCAGCAGCGCCTTCGAAGGAATGCAGCCCGCGTTCAGACACGTACCGCCGAAGGCATAGCTGCCGTCCTTGTTCTGCCATTCGTCGATGCAGGCGACCTTGAGCTTGTTCTGCGCAGCCCGGATGGCGGCCGGATAACCGGCGGGGCCGCCGCCGATGACGATGACATCGTACTGGGACATGGGGGAGCTCCGATAAGGCTACTGGCTGCTGGCCAGAAAATGGAAAAACAGTGACTGCTACGTGCTGGCTTCTGGCCAGTCGCCAGTAGCCAGCCGCCAGCCGCCCTCTCTCACAGCTGCAGCAGCAGCCGCGCCGGATCCTCCAGCGCTTCCTTGATCGCGACCAGGAACTGCACCGAGTCCTTGCCGTCGACGATGCGGTGATCGTAGGTCAGCGCCAGGTACATCATCGGGCGGATCTTGATCTCGCCGTTGATGACCATCGGGCGCTCCTGGACCTTGTGCATGCCGAGGATGGCGACCTGCGGCGGATTCAGGATCGGCGTCGACATGAGCGAGCCGAAGACACCGCCGTTGGTGATGGTGAACGTGCCGCCGGTCAGTTCTTCGAGCGTGATCGAGCCTTCGCGCGCCTTGGCGGCATAACCGCCCACGGCCTTCTCGACGTCGGCGTAGCTCAGCGATTCGGCATTGCGGATCACGGGCACCATCAGGCCGCGTTCGGTCGAGACCGCCACGCCGATGTCGTAGAACTCGTGATAGATGATGTCGTTGCCGTCGATGGAAGCATTGACCGCCGGGAACTTGCGCAGCGCCTCGATCGCGGCCTTGATGAAGAACGACGAGAAGCCGAGCTTCACGCCGTGCGTCTTCTCGAACTTGTCCTTGTAGCGCGCGCGGATCGCGTTCACTTCGGTGAGATCGACCTCGTTGAAGGTCGTGAGCATCGCGGCGGTCGACTGCGCCTGCAGCAGACGCTCGGCAATGCGCGCCCGCAGACGGGTCATCGGCACGCGCTGTTCGTTGCGCGAACCTGCCGCCGCGGGCAATGCGACAGCGGGAGCGGCCTTTGCAGCCGGCGCCGCCTTGCTCTTCTCCAGATGCTGGATCACGTCGCCCTTGCTGACGCGGCCGTCGCGCCCGCTGCCCGCGATCTGCGATGCATCGAGCTTGTTTTCTTCGACCATGCGCTTGGCCGCAGGGGCGAGCTTGCCGCCGGCAGCAGCGGCCGCCTTCGGCGCAGCGGCTTCGGCCTTCGGCTCAGCGGGCGCCGCTTTCACGGCAACGGTGCCATCCGCGGCTTCGAGAATCGCCAGCACCTGTCCCGCAGTCACCGTGGTGCCGTTCTCGACCTTGATCTCTTTCAGCACGCCTGCCGAGGGCGACGGCACTTCCAGCACGACCTTGTCGGTTTCCAGGTCCACGAGGTTTTCGTCGCGGCCGACGGTGTCGCCCGGCTTCTTGTGCCAGGTCATCAGCGTCGCGTCGGTAACCGACTCGGGTAGTTGCGGGACTTTGACTTCGATGCTCATTGAACTAGTTCTTCCTGTTGGCGGCGGCCTTCAGACGAGTGGTCTGCCGCAGTGATTCTTCGGTACTGGTCGAACGCAGCGCTGCGTCCACGAGGCCCTGCTGCTGCTCGACGTGCATCTTGAAGATGCCGGTCGCCGGCGCCGCTGCCGGTGCTCGACCCGCGTACAGCAACTGATGATCTGCCGAGAGTGGTTCCTGCAGGCGATGCCGGATCTGATACCAGGCGCCCTGGTTCTGCGGCTCTTCCTGGCACCACACGATCTCGCGCGCCGCGGAGTACTTGCGCAGGATGGCTGCGTATTCCTCGGCGGGGAACGGATAAAGCTGCTCGATGCGCACCAGCGCGACGTTGTGCACGCCGTCGGAACGACGCGAGTCGAGCAGATCGAAGTACACCTTGCCCGAGCAGAACACGACGCGCGTGATCTTCGAGGCCTGCACATCGTCGACTTCGTCGATGACGTTGCGGAAGCTGCCGCGGGTGAGATCGTCGAGCGAGGACACCGACAGCTTGTGGCGCAGCAGGCTCTTCGGCGTCATGACGATGAGCGGCTTGCGGAACGGCTGCAGCATCTGCCGGCGCAGCATGTGGAACATCTGCGCGGGCGTCGACGGCACCACGACCTGCATGTTCTGTTCGGCACACAACTGCAGGAAGCGTTCGAGACGCGCCGACGAATGTTCCGGACCCTGGCCTTCGTAGCCGTGCGGCAGGAACAGCGTGAGTCCGCACAGGCGGCCCCACTTCGCTTCGCCGGAACTGATGAACTGGTCGATGATGACCTGCGCGCCGTTCGAGAAGTCGCCGAACTGGCCTTCCCAGATCGTCAGGCAGTTCGGCTCGGTGGTGGAGAAGCCGTACTCGAAACCCATCACGGCTTCTTCCGAGAGCAGCGAGTCGATGACCGTGAAGCTGGGCTGGCCGGCCGCGAGGTGCTGCAGCGGAATATAGGACTCGCCCTTCGACTGGTCGTGCCAGACGGCATGACGATGGAAGAACGTGCCGCGGCCGCTGTCCTGGCCGGACAGGCGGATTTCATAACCTTCGGTCAGCAGCGTCGCGTAGGCGAGCGTCTCGGCGTAACCCCAGTCGAGCGGCATCTGGCCCGCGGCCATTTTTTCGCGGCTCTGCACGATGTTCGCCACCTGGCGATGCAGCGTGAAGTTGGAGGGGAACGACGTGAGCTTCTCGCCCAGTTCGCGCAGCTTTTCGATGCGCACGCCCGTCGGCACCGACTCGCTCCAGTTCGCGTGCTGGTACTTGCTCCAGTCCACCGTGTGCTTGTTGCCGATCATGCCGAGCGCCTGCTTGACGGTGGACTTGCCCTCGTCGAGCGTGCGGCGATAGTCCTCGACCATGGCATCGGCATCGGCCATCTTGATGACATCGTCCGCCGTCAGCTTTTCGGCGTAGCGCTGACGCGTCGTCGCCTGCTGACGGATCTGCTGGTACATCACCGGCTGGGTTGCGGCCGGTTCATCGGCTTCGTTGTGGCCGCGACGGCGATAGCAGACCAGGTCGATGACGACGTCCTTGTGGAACGTCATGCGGTAGTCGAGTGCGAGGCGCGTGACGAACAGCACCGCTTCGGGATCGTCGCCGTTCACGTGGAAGATCGGCGCCTCGATGATCTTCGCGACATCCGAGCAGTACAGCGTCGAACGCGCATCGCGCGGATCGGAGATGGTGAAACCGACCTGGTTGTTGATGATCACGTGCACCGTGCCGCCGGTGTAGTAGCCGCGGGCCTGCGACAGCTGCAGCGTTTCCATCACCACGCCCTGCCCCGCGAACGCGGCATCGCCGTGAATCAGGATCGGCACGACCTTGTCGCCCTTGGCATCGCTGCGGCGTTCCTGGCGCGAACGCACGGAGCCTTCGACCACCGGGTTGACCACTTCGAGATGCGAGGGATTGAAGGCCAGCGCCACGTGCACATTGCCGGCGGGCGTGCGGATGTCGGTCGAGAAGCCCTTGTGGTACTTCACGTCGCCCGAGCCCTGCATGTGATTGGTGTCGTAGACACCCTCGAACTCGGAGAACATCACCTGCGGCGACTTGCCCACGACGTTGACGAGCACGTTGAGGCGGCCGCGGTGCGCCATGCCGATGATGATTTCCTCGACGCCGTTCTGGCCGCCCCGCTGGATCAGATCGTCGAGCAGCGGAATCAGCGCTTCGCCGCCTTCCAGCGAGAAGCGCTTCTGCGCCGGGTACTTGGTGGCGAAATAGAGTTCCAGCCCTTCCGCCGCGGTGAGCTGCTGCAGCAGCGTCTTGCGTTCTTCCACGCTGAGCCGGCTCTTGATGCGGCCGGCCTGGAAACGATCCTGCAGCCACAGACGCTCGGCGGAATTCGACACATGCGCGAATTCGGCGCCGATCGGGCCGCAATAGATGTAGCGAAGCTGGGCGACGATGTCGCGCAGCTTCATGCGCTTGGGAATCGCGTCGGTGCGGCTGCCCGTGTAGAACTCGGTGTCGAGATCGGCGTTCGTCAGGCCGAAGTGGCCAAGCTCGAGCACTTCGGGCACCGGGCGCTGCATCAGGCCCAGCGGATCGATGTCCGCCAGCAGATGGCCGCGATTGGAATAAACCTGCACGAGGCGCGCGACGGCAGCCTGTTTGACGGAGGCATCCGGGCTCGCGGAGCTGGCCGCCGTCGCAGCGACCGGCCGCTGTTCACGGGCACGCAATGCGAGCGCGTCGCGGATCGGACCATGGGCCGTGTCGCCCGTGGCCGCGAGACCGCCGAAGTAGTCGCGCCATTTCGCGCCTACCGAGGCAGGATCCGCCAGATAGTCTTCGTAGAGGGATTCGATGTACGGGGCGTTTTCCGCCCCCAGAAGGGTGTTCCGGGGCGAAGGGTCGAGCTTCGCTCGCCCAGAGTCGCTCTTAGAGTCGCTCATTGCGCTCGCAAGTTCCTGTTTCGACTAGGAGAAATCAAACCGAGGCGGGTGGGATCAGGGCGTTCAAAAGGGCGCGTAGTGTAGCTGAACCGTGCTGCACATGAGAATCATGCGAACACGCAATATGGTGAATGGATCACATCGCGGCGATTGAATCAGCGCCCGATGTCATTCATTTACGGCCCGAACAAAAACGGCGTGCATCGCGTCGATGCACGCCGTCGTGAAGCGAACAACCGGCAGGATCAGCGAGCCTGACCCAGGCCCTCTTCGATCCGGCGCACGATGTCGATCAGGCGCGGTCGCACTTCCGACATCAGGTACTCCTCCGACACCTTGAACGCCGGCGCGCCGCAGTTGATGGCCATCGGCGGCAGACCGTTGCCCGGACGGAAGCCGCAGGCAATGCCGTTCACGTCCGGCTGCCAGTCGCCGAACGAGCCGCAGACGCCCGACTCGGCATACATCGACAGCGCCTTCTCGATGCCCTGGCGGATGTTCGGCCAGGCGAGATGATCGAGTTCGCGGATCTGCTCCATCAGGTCGGCGCGCTCGGTGTCCGAACACACGGTGAGATAGGCGCGACCGATCGCCGACGTCGCGAGCGGCAGCCGCATGCCGACTTCACCGTTGAGCGACAGCACCGCATTGCCCTTGCAGACTTCGACGTACACCATGCTCAGGCGCTGACGTGCACCGAGCGACACCGTCGTGCCGGTGCTGTCCGCGAGTTCCTGCATCAGCGGACGCGCCAGGTCGCGCACTTCGAAGCGTCCCAGCACGGCGCTGCCGAGCGCGAGCGTCGCGGTTCCGAGGCGATATTTCCCGGACTCCTTCACGTAGTGCAGGTAGCCCAGCTTCGTGAGCGTGTACGTCAGCCGCGAGACCGTCGACTTCGGCAGCCGGCAGCGCTCTGAAATGTCCTGGTTGCCCAGCAGGCGGCTGCCGCTGCGGAAGCACGACAGCACGTCCAGTCCGCGCGACAGCGCCGTGACGAAGTGTCGATCCTGTTTGCCGACATGCGGGCGCGGCGCGACGGAGGGTCCGCCAGTCTGTGCCAGCTTGGTCATGTCCGATGCTCGTGTGGCCATAGGGTGTCCGCCTTGAATTGAATTGTGGGTCCGTTGAATTCTTTGCGCTCAGGCCCGCGCCATTTCCGCATCCTGCAGCACCCGCCACTGCACCTTGCCGGTGGCCGACTTCGGCAAGGAATCCACGAATTCGACGATGCGGGGATGCTTGTAGGTCGCCATGTTCTGGCGCGTCCATTCGATGATGTCGTTCTCGCTCACTGCACCGCGATGCGTTGCGCGCAGCACGACCACGGCCTTCACCGTTTCGCCGCGATGCGCGTCCTTCGCCGCGATCACGCAGGCTTCCTGGATGGCCGGATGCTGGTACATCTGCGCTTCGATTTCCGCCGGCCAGACCTTGAAGCCCGCCGCATTGATCATGCGTTTGAGACGATCGACCAGGAAGAAATAGCCTTCGTCGTCGACGTAGCCGAGATCGCCCGTGCGGAAGAATTTCCTGCCGTCGATGTCGATGAAGGCATCGCGCGTCGCCTGCTCGTTGCGCCAGTAGCCCTGGAACACCTGCGGACCGTTCGTGACGATCTCGCCGACCTTGTTGGGCGGCAGCTCCTGCAGCGTCTCCGGATCGATGATGCGCGAATCGGTATTGAAGACCGGCACGCCGAGGCACTGCCGCTTCGGCCGGTCGGGCGGATTGATGTGCGTCGGCGCGATGGTCTCCGTCAGTCCGTAGCCTTCGACATACGGCGAACCGACGATCTGCTGCAGGCGCTCGCCCACCGCCGCCGGCATCGCGGCGCCGCCGCCGGAGACCTGGATCAGCGACGACAGGTCGTATTCACTGATGCGCGGGTTCGCGAGGAAGTCGATCACCATCGTCGAGATGGCGGTCCACGACATCGGCTGGTAGCGCTGGATGAGTTCCGCCGCGGTTTCGCGATCCCAGCGGCTCATCAGGATGATGGTGCTGCCCTGGAACAGCGGCCCGTTCATGCCGCCCTGCATGCTGGTCACGTGGAAGAACGGCAGCACGACGAGCTGCGTGCTGTCCTGCGTCGCGCCGAACCAGATGCGATTCACGACCAGCGTGTGCATCACGTTGGCGTGCGAGAGCATGCAGCCCTTCGGCCGGCCGGTCGTGCCGGAGCTGTACGGAATGACGCAGAGATCATCGGGACCGGTCGTCAGCGGACCGGGTTGCAGCTTCTGCGCCAGCGCATCGGACCACAGCGTCACGCCCGGATCCTGGATTTTTTCGCGCGGCGCCGCGACGGCCTCGGGCACGCGCAGGTCGGTCGGCTGCGTCACGTAGTCCGCATATGCCGCGACCACCACGTGATCCAGCAGCTTGCCGAGCAGCGGCTTCACCTGCGAATGGATTTCCTGCGCGACCAGCGCGACGCGCGCGCCGCTGTCGTGCAGATAGTGTTCGAGTTCGGCGGTCACGCTCATCGGGCTGACCGGCACGACGATGGCGTTGGCGCGGATGATCGCGTAGTAGGCGAGGATGAATTGCGGGCTGTTCTGCATGACCAGCAGCACGCGGTCGCCCTTCTTCACGTCGCATTGGTGTTCGAGGAAGCCCGCCAGCCGCTCGGCCTGGTCGCGGAATTCGCCGAACGTCAGCTCGGTCCCGTAGAAGTTCAGGAACGGCTTGTCGGGAAAGCGTGCGGCGGAAACGTCGGCGTTGTAGAACAGGTTGGTCGCCGGCACCGTGATGTTGCGTGGCAGGTGCCGCGGCCAGAATTCAAAGTGTTTTCGGGACATTCTCCCTCGACCCCCCGGATGCGCCTGAAACAGGAAATTTTTGTAGTCCCGGCAGCGTTTTAGAACATTCGGCATGGATTCCACGCTGCGGGCTTAGATTCCGCGAGGGACGCTATCACAACTTGCTCTGCGCAACCAAGGCCTTCGCGTGTCAACGAACGACAACATCGGAGTTATGTAATGCGATTCGCTCTGACTCTTGGGGTCACTTCCGCGAAGACACAAATTTTCGAATGTTCGGCCCGGTTGCGGCAGGACGCGTCGCTCCCTATGATGCCCGCCCGCCAGGGAAATTAATATTCTGCATAGCGAACTAATTCCTACTTACCGAGCACGTCCATGGACCTGAATTTCACCGCTGAAGAACTCGCTTTCCGAGATGAGGTACGGTCCTTCCTGCGCGATCAGCTTCCCGCGGACATCGCGGCGAAGATCCGCAGCGGGCTGGCGATTCGCGCCGCCGACTACACCCGCTGGCAGAAGATCCTGCACAAGAAGGGCTGGGGTGCGCCGAGCTGGCCCAAGCAGTTCGGCGGCACGGGCTGGAGCCCGGTCCAGCTTCATATCTACGACGAGGAAGCCGCCGCGGCCGGTGCACCGCGCACCATTCCGTTCGGCCTGAAGATGGTCGCGCCGGTGATCATGGCCTTCGGCAATCCGGCGCAGCAGCAGACATTCCTGCCGCGCATCGTCAGCGGCGAAGACTGGTGGTGCCAGGGTTATTCCGAGCCGGGCGCCGGCTCCGACCTCGCCTCGCTCAAGACACGCGCCGAACGCCAGGGCGATCACTACATCGTCAACGGCCAGAAGACCTGGAACACGCTCGGCCAGCACGCCGACTGGATCTTCTGTCTGGTGCGCACCGATCCGAATGCACCGAAGCAGCAGATGGGCATCTCCTTCCTGCTCATCGACATGAAGACGCCCGGCATCACGGTGCGCCCCATCATCACGATGGACGGCGCGCACGAAGTGAACGAAGTGTGGTTCGAGAACGTGAAGGTGCCGGTCGAGAACCGCATCGGCGAAGAGAACAAGGGCTGGACCTACGCGAAATTCCTGCTCGGTCACGAACGCACGAACATCGCCGGCGTCGGCGCATCGAAGCGTGAGCTCGGTCGCCTCAAGGACATCGCTCGCCAGGAAACCAAGAACGGCAAGCCGCTGATCGACGATCCGCTGTTCGCGGCGCGCATCGCGCAGGTCGAAATCGACCTGATGGCGCTCGAAATCACCAACCTGCGCGCGCTGTCGGCGGAAGCCGAGAAGCGGGCGCCCGGCCCCGAAGCCTCGGTGCTGAAGATCAAGGGCACCGAGATCCAGCAGACGCTCACCGAACTGATGATGTACGCGGTCGGGCCGTATGCCCTGCCCTTCCATCGCGAGTCGAGCGAGGAAGGTGACCTGAAATCGGTCGCCGGCCCCGAGTACGCCGCGCCGCTCGCGGCAAGCTACTGCAACATGCGCAAGACCTCGATCTACGGCGGCTCCAACGAGATCCAGCGCAACATCATTTCCCAGATGATCCTCGGCCTGTAAGCCCGGACCTTTCGACGCAAGAGAACATCATGGATTTCAATTTCAGCGAAGAACAGCAACTGCTCGCCGACACCGTGCGGCGCTTTGTGCGCGAAAGCTATTCCTTCGAAGCTCGTCGCGAGATTCTCAAGTCGCAGGAAGGCTGGAGCCGCGATGTGTGGAACGAGCTGGCCGGCCTCGGACTCACGGCACTCAATGTGCCCGAAGCGCACGGCGGCCTGAATGCAGGCCCGGTCGACACGATGCTGGTGATGAATGCGCTGGGCGAAGGCCTCGTGGTCGAACCTTTCCTGAGTGCCGCCGTATTTACGCCAGCGCTGCTGTCGCGACTCGGCGATGAGAAAGCCGCGGCCGACCTGTTCCCCGGCATCGCCTCGGGCGAACGCATCGTGATCGTCGCGCATCAGGAACCGCACACGCGCGGCGAGATCGCCCACCTGGCGACGCGTGCCGAAAAGAGCGGCGACGGTTACGTCATCGATGGTCACAAGGCCGTCATTGCTCACGGCGGCGCGGCCGACGAACTGCTCGTCACGGCACGCACCAGCGGCAAGGCCGGCGATACCGATGGCATGTCGGTTTTCCGGGTCGATCCCGGGTCCGCAGGCGTGACGATCAAGAGCTATCGCACGATCGACGGCCAGACCGCGGCGGACATCGAACTCAAAGGCGTCAAGGGAAATCTCATCGGTGCCGCCGGCAAGGCCTTTGCGGCCATCGAAGGCGCGTACGAAGTCACGCTCAGCGCGCTGTGCGCCGAAGCCGTCGGCATCATGAAGGCGGTGAATGCGGCAACGCTCGAATACACCAAGTCGCGCAAGCAGTTCGGCCAGCCGATCGCGAAGTTCCAGGTCCTGCAGCACCGCATGGCCGACATGTTCCTGCAAAGCGAACAGGCGCTGTCGATGAGTTATCTGGCGGCGATCAAGTGCACCGACCCGGATGCCAATGAGCGCAAGCGCTCATTGTCCGCAGCGAAGGTGATCATCGGCCAGGCCGGGCGCTTCGTCGGTCAGCAGGCGATCCAGTTGCACGGCGGCATGGGCATGACGGACGAACTGATGGTCAGCCATCATTTCAAGCGGCTCACGGGTATCGACATCACCTTTGGTGATACCGACTTTCACCTGGAACAGTTCGTCGCAACGCCGGCGGCCTGACGTCTTCTTCCTCCCTGTGGGGCCGGCTTCAGCCGGCCTCTGAGGAGTCAGGCTGAAGCCTGACCTACAGAAGAAGGAACGAAGACGGCTACTCCGAACGCGGCGATCCGCCCCGCTTCTCTTCTTCCCGCGCCCCCGCCAGCACTCCAGGCATCGCGTAGTTGCCCTCGTGACACGCGTACTCATAAACACGATCCGACGTCGCCTCCAGCGACATCTCGCCCCGCCACGGCTGCCGGTAGTTGACCGGATCCTCGACCGTGTATTCATAAAGAATCTGCTGCGGCGACACCCGCGTGAAGCGCTCGCGCACGATCGCCTGCGATGACAGGCCGATCATCGATTTCATGTGCAGCGGATGGAAGTTGGTCGTCTCGACCGCCAGCGTGCTGCCTTCCCAATGCCCGATCGAATCCCCGTGCAGCACACCGATGCGCGGATCGATGTGCCGACCACCGATGCGAATGATCCGCGCATAGTTGTTCATCTCGGCGCGGATCAGCACGACGTCGCGCGTCTGGGCGATCTCGTAATTGTTGTTGTAAAGATAGTTCGTCATCGGCGGACCGGCATTGCCGCTGTTGATGATGCAGCGTTCGCCCAGCGGCCGGCCTTCGGGGCCGTCGAAGTTCGTGCTGCCCGTCCCGCGTCGCACCGTTTCCTTGTAGGGAATCTGGCCGTCTGCCGGATCGATGATCCACGCGGTGCGGTGCTGCCCCTTCACGACACTGAACGTCATGCCCGGATCGATCCAGAACGCGTTGTAGCCGCGGCCGCGTTGCAGATCTGAGCCGTCGAACTTCGTGCCCTCACCCTGCTCGTCGTCGTTCCGCTGCCGCACGACCTGCGGGTGGGTGTTGGTCGCTTCCTCGACTTCTTCCGGCGCCAGGACCAGGCTTTTGTAGCGCGCCGCGCGCTGCAATGAAGTCAGCGATGCATTGGTCCAGTTGCCTTCGAGATTGGAGTGACCCTCCGGCGTACGCAGCGTGGGACCGGCCCAGGCCGCCGGGCCGCCGAGCATCACCGCGAACAGAATCGCATGCCTGAACCGCTTCATATCGTTCCTTCCGACAGCGCGGCGGTAGTGTAGGTCGCGGTCGCGGCGGCGGTTCTATAGATGTGTCAACGCCGCAGGCCGGAGAAAAGTCGCCGGGCAGACATCCACCGACCACCTGACCTAGATCAGGGCGCACCGCCGGCTGCCAGCCCAGACTCCTCCCATGACTACTCATTTCGAATTCGACGCCGATCTGCTGCGCAAGTACGACCGGCCCGGCCCGCGGTACACGTCGTATCCCACGGCGCCGCAGTTCGTCCCCTCGTTCAACGAAACCATGCTGCGCGAGTACGTCCGGCACAGCAATGCCGAGCCGATCCCGCGCCTGCTGTCGCTGTACCTGCACATTCCGTACTGCTTCAGCCCGTGTTTCTACTGCGGCTGCAACCGCATCATCACGCGCGACGTGTCGAAAGGCCGCACGTACGTGGAACGGCTGGTGCGGGAAATCGCGCTCGCCGGCGCGCTGTTCGATCGCGACCGCGAAGTCATCCAGCTGCACCTGGGCGGCGGCACGCCGAACTTCCTGCGGCCGCCTGAAATGCAGGAACTCATCGAAAGCATCCGGCACCACTTCCATGTCAGCGCCCGCGATGATCGCGACTTTTCCATCGAACTCGATCCACGGTTCATCGAAGCCGGCGACATCGCTGCATACGCACGACTCGGCTTCAATCGCGCGAGCCTCGGCGTGCAGGACTTCGATCCCGAAGTGCAGCGCGCGGTGAACCGCATCCAGAGCGTGGAACAGACGCTCGCCGTCATCGACGACTGCCGCCGCCACGGCTTCCGCTCCATCAATGTCGACCTGATCTACGGCCTGCCGAAGCAGACGCTGGTGGGATTCGGTCGCACGCTCGATACCGTACTGGCAGCGCGACCCGACAGGCTGGCCGTATACAGCTATGCGCACCTGCCCGAGATGTTCAAAGCGCAGCGGCACATCGAGGCCGCGGCATTGCCCTCGGCAGAAACGAAACTCGCACTGCTGCAGATGGCGGTCGACAAGCTCGGCGCCGCCGGCTACGAGTACATCGGCATGGATCACTTCGCGCTGCCCGAAGATCCGCTCGCCCGCGCGCAGGCCGAGGGTACGCTGCAGCGGAACTTCATGGGCTACACCACGCACGCCGACTGCGATCTCGTCGGCCTGGGCGTGAGCGCCATCAGTCACATCGGCGACAGCTTCAGCCAGAACGCGCGCGACCTGACGGGCTGGGAACTCGCGCTCGATGCCGGTCGCCTGCCGCTGTGGCGCGGACGGCATCTGGATTTCGACGACGTGGTGCGCGCGGACGTGATCCAGCAACTGATGTGCCTCGGCCGGATCGACATCGCCGCCATCGAGCGCCGTCATCAGATCGAGTTCGACCTGTACTTCGCAGACGACTTGCAGCAGCTCGCGCCGCTCGAGAACGAAGGCCTCGTCGTCATCGCCGACCGCGCCATCACCGCGACTTGTCGCGGCCGTTTGCTGCTGCGTATCATCGCCATGTGTTTCGATCGCTACCTCAACCAGGCGCTGCCCGGCGCCGCACCCCGCTACTCGCGCGCCATCTGACGTACCCGGGGGCGCGATGACCGGCGCCCCGACCCGCAATCCAGCGCGTAAATCACCCATCGCCGACGACGGCGATGAATTCCACTTCTGCACCACCTGCGCCTTCTCGTCCGCGTGCCTGGCGAGCGGCTTCGACAAGACGCATCTGCGCGACCTGCACGTGCTGGTCGAGCACGTCGGCCCCTTTCATGAAGGCGATCACATTTTTCGCGAGGGCGATGCCTTCAACGTCATCGCCGCCGTTCGGGCGGGTACGGTGAAGACGTACGTGACGGATGACGAGGGGCGCGAACAGGTGCAGGGATTCTTCCTGCCCGGCGAAGTGATCGGCCTCAGTGCGATCTCGCACGCGAAATATCCGTGCAACGCGGTCGCGCTGGAATCCGTGCAGCTGTGCAAGTTCGCCTTTCCCAACATCGCCGCGCTCGCCACGCGCATGCCCGGTTTGCAACAGCGCCTGTTCACGCTGCTGAGCGAGGACATCAACAAGGCGGCGCTGCTGGCAGGCAATTTCACGGCCGACGAACGCATGGCGGCGTTCCTCATCTCGCTGTCCCGACGCTATGCCGCGCGCGGTTTCTCCGCGCATCGCTTCACGGTGGCAATGACCCGCACCGACATCGCGAACTATCTGCGACTCGCTTCCGAAACCGTCAGCCGCGTGTTCCGGCGTTTCCAGGACGACGGCCTGCTGCGGGTCGACCGGCGCGACATCGAGCTGCTGCAGCGGGAAAAGCTCGAGACCCTGGCCCGCAACGTGTTGCGGGAATGACGGACGAGCATCCCGCCTGATCTGGATCAGGGCGCCGGCCTCCCCGCCGGTCGCAGCATCTGCCTACCTTCCAGGGAGATGCATCATCATGAATTCGAGTCGTCGGTTATGGATCGGTCTGGCCTTGCTGCTGACCGTGTCCTTCGGAGTCCTGCTGTGGGTGGGAGGCGAAATCCATCGGGTCATGCCGCCCATTCCCGAGGCCGTGGTCAGCGAAAACGGCGCAACGATCTACACGCGCGCCGACATCGAGAAAGGCCGGCAGGTGTGGCAATCGATCGGCGGTCAGCAGCTCGGGTCGATCTGGGGCCACGGCGCGTACGTCGCGCCTGACTGGAGCGCCGACTGGCTGCATCGCGAAGCGACGGCCTGGCTCGACCTCGTGGCGCAACGCGAAACTTCGCGCGCCTACGCGGATCTGTCGCCCGAAACGCAGGCCGCCTACGCAACGCAGCTGCGGCCGCGGATCCGCGCCAACACGTATGACGACAGCCATGGCACCGTCACGGTGTCGAACGATCGTGCCACGGCCATGAAACAGGTTGCCGCTCACTACACGGCGCTGTTCGGCAACGATCCGGCGCTGCTCGATCTGCGCAAGGCCTACGCGATGAAGAACGATACGGTCGATACGGCCGAGCATCGTGAGGCCCTGACGGCCTTCATCTGGTGGTCTGCCTGGTCGGCGGTCACGAACCGTCCGGGCAAGGACATCAGCTACACCAACAACTGGCCGCACGACGAACTCGTCGGCAACACGCCGCCGTCGCACCTGTTCATGTGGACGGTGTTCAGCGTGCTGTTCCTGATCGCCGGCATCGCGCTGCTCGGCTGGCATCATGCGCGTCACAAGGACGAAGCGCCGGTGTCGCTGCCCAGCAGCGATCCGCTCGCGCTGGTGCGCATCACTCCTTCGATGCGCGCCGTCGGCAAGTACTTCTGGCTGGTGATCGCACTGTTCCTGGTGCAGATCCTGCTCGGCGCGACGACGGCGCATTACCAGGTCGAAGGCCAGGAAGCCTATGGCTTCGCTCTCTCCAATATCCTGCCCTACTCGCTGACGCGCACCTGGCATACGCAGCTCGCGGTGCTGTGGATCGCAACGGCGTGGCTCGGCATGGGCCTGTACATCGCGCCGGCAATCTCGGGTCATGAGCCGAAGTTCCAGCGCTTCGGCGTCAATTTCCTGTTCGTGTGTCTGATCGTCATCGTCGTCGGCGCCTTCACGGGCCAGTGGCTGGCGGTGATGCAGAAGCTCGGGCTCGACAGGAATTTCTGGTTCGGTCACCAGGGCTGGGAATACGTCGATCTCGGCCGCTTCTGGCAGGCCTTCCTGTTCGTCGGACTCGGCGTGTGGCTGACGCTCGTCGGCCGCGCGCTGTGGCCGGCGATCAGGAAAGGAGGTGAATCGAAGTCGATCATCGTGCTGCTGTTCCTGTCGACGGTGTGCATCGGCCTGTTCTACGGCGCCGGCCTCATGTGGGGCGAGAAGACCCACCTGTCGATGGTCGAATACTGGCGCTGGTGGGTGGTGCATCTGTGGGTCGAAGGCTTCTTCGAAGTGTTCGCCACCGCCGTGATCGCCTTCCTGTTCACGCGGCTCGGTCTGCTGCGCGTGAGTTCGGCAACGACTGCCGTGCTGTTCGCAACCATCGTATTCATGGCGGGCGGCGTGCTCGGCACGCTGCATCACCTGTACTTCACGGGTACGCCGACGGCGGTGATCGCGCTCGGCGCAAGCTTCTCCGCACTGGAAGTGGTGCCGCTCGCCTTCATCGGCTTCGAGGCCTACCAGACCTACAAACTGGGCTCGGCCACGCCATGGATGCAGCGCTATCGCTGGCCGATCCTGTTCTTCACGGCCGTGGCCTTCTGGAACCTGGTCGGTGCCGGCCTGTTCGGCTTCCTGATCAATCCGCCGCTGCCGCTCTACTACATGCAGGGTCTGAACCTCACGCCGCTGCACGGCCATACCGCGCTCTTCGGTGTGTACGGATTCCTCGGCATCGCGCTCATGCTCTTCTGCCTGCGCGGTCTGAAGCCGAACGCGGTGTGGAACGAGAAGCTGCTGAAGACGAGCTTCTGGGCCTTCAATATCGGCCTGGGCATGATGGCGCTGTTCACGCTGCTGCCGATCGGCATCATCCAGCTCACCGCCGCGATCGATCAGGGCTACTGGTATGCGCGCTCCGCCGATCTCATGCAGCGGCCGATCATCCAGCTGCTGGTGTGGATGCGCGTGCCCGGCGACACGATCTTCAGCGTCGGTGCGCTCTCGCTCGCGTGGTTCGTGCTGCGACTGTGGATCGCGCCGAAGCACGAGGCGACAGTGCCGGCGGCAGTGGAGACTGCGAAGCAGTGAGAAAATGGCCCTCTGACTGACTGTGGGGCCGGCTTCAGCCGGCCTCCGAGGAGTCAGGCTGAAGCCTGACCTACAGTAAGAAAGGAAACAGATTCTCATGCCTACCCCTCCTCTCATACTCAACCCGCCCGCCGCCGCGCTGCGTCTGCTCGCTGCAGCCCCGCATCGCCTGATGTTCTTCATCGGCGCGACCAACGTCCTGCTCGCGATGACATGGTGGACGCTCTGGCTGCTCGACACCCGCTGGCATCTGTTCGGGCTCGCTCAACCGGCGGTGCCCGCGGGCTGGCTGCACGCCATGCTGATGCAGTACCAGGTGCTGCCCTCGTTCATGTTCGGCTTTCTGCTGACCGTGTTTCCGCGCTGGATGAATCTGCCGGCGCTCGATCGTTCGCGCTACATCCCGGTAGGCATCGGCATGTTCGGCGGACAACTGCTCACCCTCGTCGGCCTGTTCGCCGGTCTGCCGTTGTTGAAAGCCGGCGCGATACTGACGCTGCTCGGCTGGAGCATCGGCACGTTCCTGCTGGCGCGGCTCGTGTATCAGGACCGCGGCCGCACCTGGCACGCCGTGAGCTGCCTGGCCGCGCTGGGTTTCGGACTGCTCGGCCTCGTCGCCTGGCTGGGGTTCCTGCAGAGTTCCGATGCGAAGCTGCTGTTTCTCGCCGTCAAGGTCGGCAGCATCGCCGTGCTGCTGCCGATCTTCTTCACCGTGTGTCATCGCATGATCGCGTTCTTCGCCAGCGGCGTGATTGCCGGCTATCAGCCGCAGCGCCCGATGTGGGCGCTCGCCACGTTCTGGCCGCTGGCATTGCTGCACGTCTGGTTCGAACTGCGCCACGCGTATGGCTGGCTATGGATCGCCGATGTGCCGATGACGATCCTCACCGGCTGGCTGCTGGTGCGATGGTGGCCGCGCGGCGCATCGATGCCGGGACTGCTGCGCGTTCTGTTCGTCGGCTTCGCCTGGCTGCCGATTGCCTTCGCGCTCTACTCGGCGCAGAGCCTGTGGTTCGCGACGACCGGCGCGTTCGAACTCGGTCGCGGCCCGGCGCATGCGCTGTTCATCGGATACTTCAGCAGCCTGCTGGTGGCGATGGTCACACGCGTGACGCAGGGACACTCGGGGCGGCCACTGGTGCTGGGACGCGTGGCCGCGTTTGCGTTCGTGCTGGTGCAGCTCATTGCGGTGTCGCGTGTCGTCGCGGAGATCGTGCCCGATTCGCTGGCCTGGCATGCGCTGGCGGCGGTCGAGTGGATCATCGCGTTCCTGCCGTGGGTGCTGCGTTCGACGTGGATCTACTTGACGCCGCGGGCGGATGGCAGAGAAGGTTGACTCTCTCTGCCTGTGGGGCCGGCTTCAGCCGGCCTGAGAAGTCAGGCTGAAGTCTGACCTGCAGACGGAGGCCGGCTGAAGCCGGCCCCACAACAAGACCAAGAGGATCGCCTTCCGATGATCGAGTTCTATCCGCAGATCCGTCACGTCCACATCGCTGCCGTCCTGCTGAGCGGCGGCCTGTTCGTGCTGCGCTGGCTCTCGATCAACCTGGGTGCGCGCTGGCCAATGGCCGCGCCGGCGCGCTACCTGAGTTACACGATCGACACGGTGCTGCTGACCGCGGCCCTGATGCTCGCGACGATCCTGCATCAGTATCCGTTCGTCCACGGCTGGCTGACCGTGAAAGTCCTGCTGCTGGTCGTGTACATCGTGCTCGGCACCTTCGCGCTCAAGCGCGGGCGCACGCGCGCAACGCGTCTTGCCTGGGGATTCGCCGCCATCATCGTGTACGCATTCATCATCAGCGTCGCGCGAGCGCACCATCCGCTCGGCGCGCTGCTCTGGTTGCGCTGATGCGCGCGATGCCCGAAGAGGCCGCGAGACCTTTCCGGCCCAAAGGCCGAACAATCCCAACGCGGCAATCACGCTGGCGAGACCTGCCCCGAGCGTCATCATCGTTCCCTGCAGTACGATCTGTGCATGGATGTCTTGCAGTCTTTGGCTCAAGAAACGCCTATGAATGCGCGTATGCATTGTCTGAAACCAGGCAGCGTCAATGGCCGTCAGACCTCCGGAATTTTCGAACCATTCAATCGAACGCTCAGCACATACAACGAGACGGGTCGACGTAGAGTATTTGCGGCCAAGTCTCTCTGCGAGTGTCGATGTCGAAATCAGGCGCCACGCCGATGATTTCAGATGGCGCTGTTGTACCGGGAGTCGGCTGAGGACTCCAGCGGCGGCGATTCCAGGTTGCGAATAAGCCGCAAAGCTCGAGCACGTTGTGCTTTGGTGCCGTGCGTTGGTACCTGGCGCTTCTGAACGCACGGTGCCGGGCACCGAGGTGTTGTGGGGTAGCCGGCGGGCGCTTCCTGCATCATCGGCGGGCGGGTGTAAACTCGAACACCTGCCACCGGAGACGCCTCATGAGTGTTGCTACTACCCCTAAACAGGAAGCTCTGGACGCCATTACCCGCTTGCCGGACAACGCCGACATGGACCAGATCATGTACCGGCTATATGTGCTGGAGAACATACGCCGTGGCCAGCATGACGCCGACAACGGCGACAGCATCACGCTGCAGGAACTGCGCGAAGAAATGCAGGCATGGTG
>OEIU01000517.1_pt1 | contig 35021 bp, 40 predicted proteins | sample 1539221 | NCBI WGS metagenome assembly OEIU01 (sample SAMN03792071, study PRJEB22550) | activated sludge metagenome | feature: wastewater treatment plant; material: activated sludge; isolation source: Wastewater treatment plant of a petroleum refinery complex | place: Argentina: Zarate | collected...
TGTTTCATTTCAGTAGTTTAGCCTATACGTTTTTCAGCTTAACTACCATAGACCCTACTTTTATTATGAAAAGTTTGGCGGTTGGTGAGTTAAAAGCGCAGTTTTCGCAGGTTTTGGAAAAGGTTCAGCAGGGCGAGAGCTTTGGGATTACCTATGGTAAGAGTAAAAAGCTGATTGCTGAGATTAATCCGCCGAAGAAGAAAGAGAAACAGAAGAAGCGTAAATTTGGGATTCTTGATGGAAAGGTAAACATAGTGTTCGCCGACGATTTCAAGATGACCGAAGAGGAATTCATCAATCTCAAATGAGATATTTGCTTGATACCCACGTTTTTCTCTGGAAGCCTGCGAATTCGGAGAGGATTCCGGCAAAGGTGCTCGCGGAAACGGAAAACCCTGATAACGAGATATTTATCAGTGCCGTCAGCCTGTGGGAAATCGCCATAAAAACCCGTGTCGGGAAAATGGATCTTGGCGGAATCTCAACCGATGACCTGATCCCGCTGGCAAGCGAGATGGGCATCGCGACATTGTCATTGACCCCAAACGAAGCGGTCACTTACGCAAGACTAAAAGAACCAACCCACAACGACCCTTTTGACCGGATGCTCATTTGGCAGGCGATATCAAGAAAGCTGCCCCTCGTCAGCGGTGATACGGAATTCCGACGGTTCAAAAAGTACGGCCTGAAACTGCTTTGGAAATAGCCCCAAGAAACGCGGCAGGTAGAATGACATCGAAGATCATTGCGGCACTTCTCATCGCGGCGATCAACGCGATCATGGGCGTTGCGGTCTTCTTGTTTCTGCTTGTTGCGATGAACGGCTACAGCGAACGGATCGCAAGCTACGGGCTTGGGGCGTTTGTGATCCTGGGGTTGGCTGTTACCGTTTCGATGGCTATCGGCGGCTTCTTGATCACAGGTTATCTCTTGAAGCGCGGGCGCAGTCCGGTGCTCGCGGGATTCCTTTCCACCGTTGCAGGCTCCGTTTTGGGAGCTTTCCTAAAAGTCGTCTCTGCGCTCGTCGGCATCGGCGTCGCCGAGGTCATCCGGGCCGGCTGAACTTCGACAAGTTGCGGTTACCGAACTGCTGTACGCTTCACTTCGTCTTTTGAAGAAACGAGTTTCAGCTTCGTCGTCTTCGCGTCAAGCAGCGGGCCGAGTTCGTAAACGTTTCGATAACCATAGGTGTATAGCGAGATGTACGTCGAAAGATTCAGCGACGCGGGTGCGATCTTTGTCGGAAACGCACTCGGCTCGTTCTCGAAATTATTGTTGCAGTAGATCAGGATCTTTGTGTTTTTGTCAGGCAGATTTTTTGCGAGGCTTTCGACCGTGATGTCCGGGAAGCTCAGGTTGATCGCACCGGCAATGTGCAGTTCGTCGAATTTTTCGCTGCTCCGGGCATCAAGGACCACAACGCCCGGTTCTTTGCTCGCGGCAATGAACTGCGCTTCGGTCAGGCGCCGCGTCGAACGATGCTTGGCGGCGTCGCGTGAGACCTTTAGGAAGCCGTCCATATCGATCGACGGGTTATAAAGCCCGCCCGCCTGTTGTGCGTTGGCTGCGAAAGCGAATGCGGCGAGGATAGCGGCCGCAAAAAGGACATGTTTTCTCATACAGTGCCTCCGAGGGAACAACTATTGGTCAATTGATGCAGGCCGCGAACCAAGAGATGCCTGTCGATCAACTCCGTGATAATCTAGTCTCCGAGACCAAGACAGTCGAACCTTAGGCTGAGATTCTACGGCCATTAGACGCTTTCCGGGAGGCTTGTATGCAAAGATCCATCGTCGCCATCTTTCTCGCCATATGCGCAGCTGCCGGTTCGCTCTACGCACAGCAGCGGACCCGGAACGTGATCCTTATCACCTTGGACGGAGCACGTACACAGGAGATCTTCGGCGGACTCGATCGGGAGATCTTTGCGTCGACGAACAAAAATTTTCAAAAGACCGGGACGTACATGCGTCTTTGGGCCGACACGGCAAAGGAACGGCGTGAGAAGCTGATGCCGTTCTTTTGGAAGACCTTGCTCGTCTCGGAAGGCTCGATCGCCGGCGACCGGAGCCTTGGAAGCTCAGTGCAGACGACGAATCAGCTCTTCTTCTCGTATCCCGGATATTCGGAAATGCTTACGGGCCAAGCTCACGATGACGTCATCAAAAGCAATAGCCACCCGCAAAATCCGTATCCTTCTGTACTCGATTTTCTTCATAAGAAGTTGAAGCTCTCGAAGGATCAGGCCGCAGATATTTCGTCCTGGGACGCATTCGAACGGATCTCGACCAGCGAACCCGGATCTTTTGTGATCAACGCAGGCTTTATGCCGTACGAGAGCCCTGACAGAGAGATCGCTGCCTTGAGCCGTGCTCAATCGGAGACACTTCCTGCATGGAACGGCGCCAGATTCGATTATTACACCTTTCGATTTGCGTTGGCTCATCTGCGGAAATTCCATCCACGCGTCATCCATATCGGGTTTGACGAAACAGATGATTGGGCACACGAGAAGAATTACGAACGGGTCCTGCAAGCATTGAATATGACCGACGGCTTCCTCAAGGAAATATGGGACTTCGTGCAGACCGATCCGGCATACAAGGGAAGGACATCGGTCATCGTTACCACCGACCACGGCCGCGGTAAGACCGTCAACGATTGGCACGACCACGGGGCAGATGTCGCGGAAGCTCAGAACATATGGATGGCCTTCTTCTCGCCCGATGTGAAGCTTCGCGGCGAATGGAAAGACGCCGGGACCATCTATCTTAACCAGGTGCCGGCAACGCTTTGCCGCTTTTTGAATTTGGATTATAGTAAGCAGAATCCGGAGGTAGGCAAGCCGATAGCTCGGCTGTTCGCGGACTAGGCCGATGATCAAGACATACGCGGAATTCTGGGATTTTTATTTAACAGAACATCGGCATCCACTGACTCGCGTCCTGCACTTCATCGGGACATCGCTCGGCATAGTCCTTCTCATTTGGCTCGTCTGGAGCGGTCTGTGGTACTTCTTCCCTCTCTGTTTTGTCTGCGGATACGCTTTTGCTTGGACAGCGCATTTCCTGGTTGAAAAGAACCGCCCCGCAACGTTCAAATATCCGGGCTGGTCATTCATTTCGGATTACAAGATGGTCTGGTATATGCTTACCTGCCGCATCTCACGGGAATACATCCGCATCGACAACACAAAAAGAACCTAACTGTCATACAGAATATTCAGCTATACTTGTCCATGAAAGGAGAAAATACAGATCGGGAGGCGTCTTATGATGTTCTTAGCGAGAAATTGGTGGGTTTTTCTGCTCCGCGGTATCTTTGCACTTGTCTTTGGCATAGCGGCGATATCTTTTCCGGCTTCTGCATTTCTGTCACTTGTGCTGATCTTCGGAGCTTTCGCGTTGGTTGACGGCATCTTTGCCATCATCTCGGCCTTTAGTTCAAATGCGAGGACCGAGAATTGGTGGTGGATCATTCTTGAAGGCCTACTCGGCATCGTTGTCGGCCTCATCACGCTGATACAACCTGCGTCGATGGCACAGGCAATGATCCTCGTCATCGCGATCTGGGCATTCGTCAGCGGCGTTTTCAAAATCGTAACCGCGATCCAGTTGCGGAAGCTCATCGTTGGCGAATTCTGGATGATCCTTGGCGGCATATTTTCGATCCTTTTCGGCGTACTGGTCGCAGCAGACCCGATTGGCGGAGCCTTCGCCGTCGGATTCATCATTGGTATTTATGCCGTTCTGTTCGGAGTAACGATGGTCGCTCTCTCGCTCCGTCTTCGAACTCATAACGCACGGCACTCAGCGGCCTAGCCTGACATCGGATCGCGCGAGATTTGCGCTTGTGCTGCGACATTACTAACATTTAGATTCGACTTTTATGGCTGGCGGAGATCTTGTTTCCGTAAACCCGGACGCTCTTAATTCGACCATCGAGTTTCTTACGGCGATGGTCACGCCGACGTTGCTGATCTCGGCAACCGGTTCGCTGGTGCTCTCGACCTCGACGAGGCTCGGCCGCGTGGTCGATCGCGTTCGCGAACTCGAGAAACGCTTGAGCGACCTTATTACGAGCGACGACAAATCCGCTATCGCTCTTTATGAACTCCGCATCGACACCGTCGTTGGCCTCCTCGATAAAGTAACGAGCCGCGCCCGCCTTCTTCAGCGGGCGATGGTGACTTTCTATTACGGGCTTGGCTTCTTCGTGCTGACAAGCGTTACGATCGCCGCTGCCGCCTTCTTTAATACATATCGCTGGGTGCCGATCCCGGTCGGGATCGTCGGGATTTTATTCCTGTTTTGGGGTAGCATCCTGATGCTCTTGGAAACAAGAATGGCGACGGCGACCGTAAATGCCGAGATGGATTTTACGTGGACGCTTGCCAACTACGTCGCGCCGAAAGAGATCATCAACAAGTATATTTACAACGCTCATGGAAAACGCAGACTCAGGCGTAAGGTCGCGGAAACTCTCGAACAAGAACAGACTCGAGAACCAGGTCCACGCGCTTGAGCGCTTGCTTGGATCCTGCACGGTCTGCCCTAAAGATTGCGGCAATAACCGATTGAAGGATGAGATCGCCGCATGTTATTCGGGACGTTTGCCGATCGTCTCGAGCTACACTGCTCATTTCGGCGAAGAGCCCTGCCTAAGCGGCACGCGTGGGGCGGGAAATATCTTTTTCGGCAACTGCAACCTTCGCTGCGTTTATTGCCAGAACTATCAGATCTCGCAGACGTGGAAAACTCAGCGGAAGAACGAGATCACCGTCGAGCGTCTGGCCGAGATGATGCTCGAACTCGAGCAACGCGGCTGCCACAATATCGGCTTTGTCTCGCCTACGCATTTCGCTCCGCAGATGGCACGCGCCATACTGCTTGCGACCGAGCAAGGCCTTGATCTTCCCGTTGTTTACAACACGAACGCATATGATTCTGTCGAGGTTCTCACGCTCCTCGAAGGCCTTGTCGATATCTATCTCCCTGACCTGAAATACGCAGATTCGGCCGCCGGATTCACGTATTCAAAAGTGCGCGATTATGCCCATTTTGCCCGCCTTGCGATCAAGGAAATGCACCGCCAGATGGGCAGCGAACTTGTCTTCGATGACGCGGGCCTGCTGCAACGCGGTCTGCTGATCCGCCTTCTCGTTCTGCCGAACGATATCGCCGACCTCGAAGCGAACCTTCGATGGATACGTGACGAACTGTCGGCTAAGACCGCGATCTCGCTGATGGCCCAATATTACGCGACCAACAAGGCGGCAACGGATGAACGCTACATCCTGCTCTCTCGCCGCATTTCCGAAGGCGAATGGTTCGAGGCCGTTTCCCTGCTCGACGATCTCGGAATGGAGGAAGGCTTTATGCAGGAATACGAATCGGCTTCGCATTACTACCGCCCGGATTTTGAGGATAAAGACAACCCGTTCAAGGATGTAAGGGACTTTGAAAAAGGCCGCCAACGGAGAGAGCGATAGAAATAACAAAGATTGTTATTAATAGCAGTCTTTGTTATCCTCTTTCTATGAATGTTTCTCTTACGCGCGAGCTAGAAACTTTGATCGAGCAGAAGGTTAAGGACGGGATGTATAATTCCGCGAGCGAGGTCGTTCGCGAAGGCCTGAGGCTTTTGCAGCAACGGGACGAGATCCGCGAAGCGAAGCTGAACGCCCTGCGAGCTGAGATAAAGAAGGGCACGGCTGATCTGGAAGCGGGACGCTACAAAGATGGTGCGCAAGCAATGGCCGACATAAAGGAACGCTTGCTAGCAAGAAGGCCAAAACATGGCTGATTTCATCGTTACCTGCGAGGCGGAGGACGACATTGACGATATCCTTGCTTTCATTTCGATAGATAACTTTGAAGCCTCGGTCGAATTGTATGGCCGGTTTGTCGATATCTTCAAAATGTTAGCCGAGAATCCGGGCGCAGGCCGCGAGCGCTCAGAGCTTGAACATGGCCTGCGAAGTTTTCCTATAGGCAGCTATTTGATCTTCTATCGAGGTTGGGCGAATCGAGTAAGCATCTCTCGTGTCCTCCACGGCGCTCGTGATCTTGATGAGGTCTTTGGCTAAGTGAAACTAAAACTCTTGAATCTCGGCCTTTTGCTGACCTCCCTACTTGGCTATTTGAAATGGGGCGGTGATAACGCCGCGTTCCTTGCCGAGGCCGAAGCAGAGGTCTTGAAGCGTTTGCTTACCGAGCCAACTGCCGTTCTGCATCCGTTTACCGTACTGCCGCTCGTCGGGCAGGTGCTGCTTGTTGTGACTCTTTTCCAAAGGCGTGTGAGCAAGCTCCTCACGCTCATTGGGCTCACCTGCCTGAGTTTGCTGCTCTTGCTCATTTTTGTTATCGGCATCGCTGCTTTTGAGTATAGAATGGTGCTTTCGACGCTGCCGTTCGTGGTGATCGGCGCATTTGTGGTTCGGGAGCTGCTTCGCAAGAACATATGATCAAGACTGGACAGGCAGCACCGGTTTTTACGGATCGGGGTGATTCGTTTCGTGATATCAGAGACTTCAAGAATAAGATTATGAGGATCAAACCTTCACTACTGTATATATTTGTGGTGTTCCTAGTCGCCCCATGTATTGGCCAGGAGATCCATTTCCCAATGCCTGGTAATTCCGACTATCCAAAGATTAGATCGAATGGCGCAAAGATCGAGGACTTTGTTCCGCCGCACTTTGATGTAGTTAGCAAAGTGAGCGGTGACTTAAACGGAGATGCGAAGCCAGACGTTGCTTTACACATAAAAGGGACTTTTAGCAAATTCATTACAAAGCTCGAATATGGCAGCGATTTCGATACGAATCCGCGAATTTTGATCATTCTCTTAGCAGAAAAAGGTCAGAGAGGATATCGCCTTGCCGTCCAAAACAATTGTTTTGTTCCGACACCGGACTCACCCACGGATGCAGAGCCGTTTCAAGGTATGTCAATACGAAGAGGGGTGTTGAGGTTGGATTTTGAGTTATGGCAAAGTATGGGCAGTTGGGCTGCCACAAATGCTTCGTACAAGTTTCAATACCGGAATGGAGAATTCGTCCTTATCGGTGCAGATCGGGAAGACTATATGCGGAATTCGTACGATTCGACAGCTTTGAGTTATAACTTTCTTACGGGTAGAGTAAAAACTGTTGATGGCCCCCGAAGAGATCTCGAAAGTAACCCTGAACCGATTCGCAAAAAGATCACATGGCGTAAACTTCGCAATATAAAACCTCGCGCATTGAAGGATCTTCGAGCGGCATTTTCATGGGAGATTGAGCCCGACATTTTTATCTGAGCGCACTTATGAAGATCGGAGATACTGCACCGGATTTCACGCTGAAAGATGGCGATGGCCGCGATTGGACGCTCAGTGATCATCGCGGGCAGGTCGTCGTACTTCTTTTCTATCCGGGAGACAATACGCCGGTCTGCACACGCCAGCTTTGCTCCGTGCGAGATCATTGGGGCGAGTACCAGCTGACTGGCGCGGAAGTTGTCGGGATCTCGACCGACTCGGTTGCCTCGCACAAGAGTTTTGCCGAAGAACATGACCTGCCGCTTCGGCTGCTCGCAGATACTGATCGCAAGGTCTCCGAGGCTTACGGAATGAAGAGTTGGCTGCCCGGCCGTTCGGCTCGTGGCGTCATTGTGATCAACCGAGACGGAAAGGTCGCCTATCAGAAGGTCCAGGTGCTGTCGATCTTCAGGCCCGCTGACGAAGATGTTCTCGAAGCCATACGCAAGGCAGGGTAAGAAAATATGAAACGCGGATTCGCCGGTTTGATCGCGATTGTCGGTTGGCTTGCCATCGGACTTGAGTTCTACCTTACGCTTGCAAGGCCGCGTGTTGAAGGTGTCGCTCCGACCGACAGGATCATTCGATTCTTCAGCTACTTTACGATCCTGACGAATCTCCTTGTTGCCTTTGCGACGACCGCGATCGCGTTCTTCCCGAAGTCCCGCTTCGGCAAATTCTTTTCACGGCCAACGGTCGAGACTGCGATAGCGGTGTATATAACGATCGTCGGTGTAGTTTACAGTCTTTTGCTTCGCGAGAGCCTGACAGGCCTTTGGGCCGTAGCGAATCACGCCGTGCACGATGTGATCCCTATAGCCTTCGTTATCTTTTGGTTCCTCTGCACGCCGAAGGCCGGCCTTAAATGGACAGATGCTGCGAAATGGCTCGTATATCCGATCCTTTACTTCGCATATTCACTCATTCACGGTGCTTATACGAATTGGTACCCGTACAACTTTGCCGATATGAAAGCGCTCGGTTACGCGGTCGGCTTGAGGAACGCGGGCCTCGTGCTCGCGAGCTTCTTTGTCCTCGGTATCGTCTTTGTGGCCGTTGGGAGAACCTTCTCGCGTACTGCAAAGGCTCTCTCAAATTGATATAACTAAAGTCATACGGAGTGAATTTTTCCTATGGCAATTTTTGGAAACGACAAATTCAAGTGCACAAAATGCGGTCAAAAGGGTGAGCCGCTCGGTTATGCGCCGTTCCCGAACGAGGACGGCGAACGCGTCGCAAGAGAGATCTGTCAGAATTGCTGGAAAGAGTGGCAGCGAAAACAGATGCAGCTCATCAATCATTTCGGGCTCGATGTTTCGAACCCCGACTCGCAGCAGATGCTTTTCGACAATATGAAGATCTTCTTTTTTGACGAAGGGGTCGAACTGACGCAGATCGATACGTCAAAAGAAGGGAACGTTTCCTGGTAGCTTGCCGAAAAAAGGCGTGCCTCCCGCATCCGTTTTGCCTGTTTCTGACGAAATGATGTCTTGAGCAGGCACTTCGCATTCCGCTTGCTGAACGATTATGTCTGCACGCGTTGAAGAAAAACATCGGGCGCCGATCCGCTGGATGCATTGGATCAATTTTCCGCTCCTCGCGATGATGATGTGGAGCGGGTTGCTGATTTACTGGGCGAATCCCGTCTATGCGCTCCGGCTCTTCGGACACGAGGTCTTCTATTTCTTCCCGCAAGGTTTTTACAGCTTTCTTGGCGTCCCCTATCGTCTTGCCGAGGGCATGCAGCTGCATTTTTTCTTTATGTGGCTCTTTGCGGCAAATGGCGTTGCCTATGCTGCATATCTGATCTTCTCGGGCGAGTATCGCAGCCTGGTTCCAACATTTGGTTCATTCGAACGCGCATTTCGCGTCGCTCTCTACGAACTGCATATCTCTAAAAAGAAACCGCCGCAGGGAAAGTATAACGACGCGCAGAGGATCGTTTACACGCTTGTGATCCTGATGGGTGCGGGATCGATAGTGACCGGTGTCGCGATATACAAACCGCTCCAGGCATCGTTCTTCACTTCGCTTCTCGGCGGCTACGAATGGGCACGCTGGGAGCATTTCTGGCTGATGATCCTTTTTGCGGCATTTTTCTGTGTGCATGTCGTCCAGGTCGTGCTCGCAGGCTGGAAGAATTTTCAATCGATGGTTACGGGTGTCGAGGTCGTGGCTGCCGAGGAGAGCTCGAAATGAGGGAGGGCGGCGACCGCAACGACAAATGGCCGGGCGAGGATGAGAATTCGGCAAATGTGCTGAATGAGCGCCGTTCGCTTTCCGACGAATTGCCTGAGGCGGACGCACAAAAAGTGCTCATCTCGAGATCGCGCAGAGGTTTTCTTCTCGGCGGTGCCGCGGCGATCGTAGGCGTCTTTGGGTGGCGTTGGCTACCGGACGAAACGAAGGTCGGCTTCCTTCAAAAGATCTTCCGCTTTAACGAGAATCTCACGTCGGCGTTCTACCGACCGACGCATCTCGCAACAGAATTTTCTGCCGATAACATAACGCGTCCGGCGCGTGTCAACGGCATGCTAGGCATCGAAAGCGAGGTCGATCTTGCAGTGTGGCGTCTGAATATAGGCGGCATTCCCGGACGAGCGAGCGATCTCGTGCTCACGATGGACGACATTCGCAGTTTGCCGAGAGCCGAGCACATCACCGAGTTCAAGTGCATCGAGGGTTGGTCAACGGTCGTCCAATGGACAGGCACGAGATTCTCAGACCTCGTCGCAGCTTTTACGCCTTGGAAGGCCCCCGAAGAGATGCCGCCATACGTATCGCTTGCAACACCCGATGGTGGGTATTTTGTCGGCTGGGATACGCCGTCAATAATGCATCCGCAGACGCTGCTCGTTTACGAGATGAACGGCGAAGTGTTAACTTCGAATCATGGTGCGCCTTTGCGTTTGGCCTCCCCGACCAAATACGGCATCAAACAGCTGAAACGCATCGGCCGGATAGACTTTATGAACGAGCGGCCGGAAGATTACTGGGCGAACGAAGGCTATGACTGGTACTCGGGCCTCTGAGATCATCTTTATTAACGAGTCGTTCTATTCGGACTCGATCTCCCGCAGCAAGATGGACATACTGCTCGCTAGAGCTTGGCGCCATTTCGGGAATTATTTTTACCGGTACAGCCTCAGCCTTTATGAAGAGGACGTTCGCCGCGTACTTCCGCTTCGCATAAGGCTAAAGAATTTCTCGTTTTCAAAAAGCCAGCGGCGGACGATGCGGCGAAATGCCGACCTTCGCTGCGTAGTGCGCCCGATCCAGATCACCGAGGAATCGAACGAGCTCTTTCAACGCCACCGTGTTCGGTTTACGCACGCTATCCCGGATTCGATCTACTGCTTTCTGTCGGCTGAACCCGCGACCGAACCGACCTCGGCAAGTGAAGTGGCGGTTTACGACGGCGATAGACTCGTCGCGATCAGCTATTTTGACGAAGGCATCAAGGCGACCTCCGGCATCTATGCGGCATTCGACCCGGAGATCGTTGACCGCCGGCTCGGCATCTTTACGATGCTCAAGGAGATCGAATATTCGATCGGGACCGGTCGCAGCTTTTACTATCCGGGTTTTGCCTACGAGGGCGAATCGTTCTACGACTACAAGAAACGCTTTCGCGCACTCGAAGTCTTCGATTGGCAAGGGCATTGGCTGCCGTACGAATTGTCTGACGAATTTCCCCTCAAGAACTTATGACCCAGATATCGCGTCAGCGTTCCATAACAGCATTCTTCACATTGGCCATTTTTGCGGCCGTTTTCGCGAATTTTGCCGTCGCACAGAACTTCAAAGAGGTTTATCCGGGCGTCGAATACGCGCGAGTTTCGCGTGTGATCGACGGCAAGAATGTGAATTTCAACCTTCTGCGGCTCGATCTCAATAAAGTGCGGCTCGATGTCGTTCACGCGTTGGATTCCGCGATCGGCACCGAGACGACATCGTCACTCGCAAAGCGGCACAACGCCGTCGCCGCGATAAACGCCGGCTTCTTCCGCCTCGACAACAGCATCTTCGCCGGCGACGCCGCAGGTGTGCTGATGATCAATCACAGGCTCTTGAGCGAAAGCTCAAAAGATCGTTCAGCTCTCTTCATTGCGAATACTCCGTCCGAAACTTCGGCCTCATTTGCTCGAATCACTATTGGCTCAAGCTTTCGCGTCGGCGGGAAAGATTTCACTTTTACGGGGGTCAACCGCGAGCGGCGAGCAGATGACTTGATCGAATATACGCCTGAGTTTAATACGACAACACTTGCGGTTGGCAAAGGCCTTGAGATCGAAGTAAGAGATGGACGCGTGCGCAGGATCTTTGACGGAAGCGGCGGTTCGAAAATTCCTGATGACGGATACGTGATCTCCGCCACAGGTAAATGGCGAGTGGCACTGCTGAAGGCTATTAGGCCGGAATCAAGGGTGGAGCTGTTTATCGGGGTTTCTTATTATCCCCGAGCCAATGAGGGATTTCCGAATGAGTTGACCAGAGCAAAGGACAGGGCATTTTCAGCCGCCGAGGATGTGACCAACGGCGTGCCGCGCTTGATCCGCGACGGGAAGATCGACATTACGTGGAAAGAGGAAAAGGCGTCGAAGGATTTTGTTGAGACGCGGCATCCGCGGACGGCCGTTGCGAATTTGAAGGACGGCAAGTTTCTGATGCTGACCGCAGACGGCAGGAGCGAGGCGAGCGGCGGCATCGATCTATACGACCTCGCCGACTTCCTGCTCGAGCTCGGTGCGGTCGATGCGTTGAATCTTGACGGCGGCGGCTCGACGACGATGGTGCTTGACGGCAAGGTCGTAAATCACCCGTCGGACAAAGGCGGCGAGCGTAAGATCGGGGACGCGCTGATCGTGACCTTGCGAAAATGAAAGTAAACCTCGCTAGCCATTCGTGCGTAAAAGCTGTTAGATTTCTTTTGCAAGTTCAATAAATTCAGCCCTTTTCGAGAAGCCAATGAAACGCATATTACTAGCCGCGTGCGCACTCGCACTTTTTTCTTTCCCCATTCTCGCGCAGGACAAACCCGAGAAACCGAAAAAGACCTTTGCATCGGCCGTCGAAAAGACGCAGAAGATCGACGGCTTCATCCCGCTCTACATCGATCGCGAGAACGGCAAGATCTTTATGGAGATCACGCGTTTCAACAAGGGATTCCTCTATCTTGTGAGTCTGCCGACCGGCGTCGGCTCGAACCCGCTCGGGCTCGACCGCGGCCAGCTTGGTTCGACGCGCGTTGTCTTCTTCGAGCGCGCCGGCAACAAGATCCTGCTCGTTCAGCCGAATTATGATTATCGTGCGACGGGCGATGAGAAGCAGAAGAGGTCTGTCGAAGAATCGTTCGCACGCTCGGTCATTTGGGGTTTCAAGGTGGAAGCGTCCGAGGGTGATAAGGTGCTCGTAGATGCGACGAGCTTTCTGATACGCGATGCCCACGGCGTCGCCGATCGTCTCAACGGAGCACAACAGGGTAATTACAGCTTCGACGAAAGCCGAAGCGCTCTCTATCTGCCGAATACGAAAGGCTTTCCGCTCAACACCGAGGTCGAATCGACGATAACGGTCTCTTCAAGCTCGACACCAAAGTTCCTTATCAATCAGGTCGCCCCGATGGGCAAGCACGTTACGGTCCGCGAGCGTCAGTCGTTCGTCCAACTCCCGGATGATAGGTACACTCCGCGCCGTTTCGATCCGCGGACAGGTGCGATAAATATCAGCTTTTACGATTACGGGACCGACATCAATCAAGACCTCGAAAAACGCTGGATCATACGCCATCGTCTCGAGAAAAAAGACCCGAGCGCGCGTGTAAGCGAACCTGTAAAGCCGATCGTCTATTACGTCGATAACGGCGCACCGAAGGCGATACAGGACGCGCTGATCGAAGGCGCAAGCTGGTGGAATCAGGCTTTCGAGGCCGCAGGTTTTAAGAACGCCTTTCAGGTCAAGGTGCTTCCCGCCGACGCCGACCCGATGGACCTGCGTTACAACGTGATCAACTGGGTTCACCGCTCGACACGCGGCTGGTCGATCGGCGACAGCGTTGTCGATCCGCGTACGGGCGAGATCCTAAAAGGCGACGTTACTCTCGATTCGCAACGCGCCCGGCAGGATTTCCTGCTCGCGACCGGCATGATGCCGCAATACTTGAACGGCAATTTTGCGTGTGATTTCGGCGTTCTGCCCGATGCGGACTATCTCTTGCCGGATGATTCCGCACGGGAGGCGACGGCAATGTCTTACGCGCGTATCAGGCAGCTTTCGGCCCATGAGGTCGGCCACACGCTCGGCTTCTCGCACAACTTCGCGGCGAGCACCTATGGCCGTGCGTCTGTGATGGATTATCCGGCACCGATGGTCAAGATCTCGAACGGCAAGCTCGACTTTTCGGACGCGTATGCCGTCGGCATCGGCGCGTTCGACAAGTTCGCGGTCACATATTCTTATGCCCAATTTGCCCCGGGAACCGACGAAGACGCCGCTCTCAATGCGATCGTGAAAGACGGTGTGAGCAAGGGAATGTTGTACTTGTCGGACTCGGAAGCTCGCCCGGCGAATGCTGCCGACCCGCTTGCGAATCTTTGGGACAACGGCCCTGACCCGATCGCGATGCTCGAACACGAAATGGAAGTTCGCCGCATCGGGCTGAACAATTTCGGGATAAAAAACATCCCGGTCGGGACGCCGATGTCTGAACTTGAGAACAAATTTATGCCGCTCTTTCTGCATCACCGCTACCAACTATCAGCGGCGATCCGAGAGATCGGCGGCGTTTACTACACGTTCTCAGTGCGCGAAACGGACGGGCCCTCGCCAAAGACGATTGCCTCGCCCGTGCCCGCGATGCGTCAGCGAAAGGCTCTCGCCCTTGTTCTTTCGACGATCAACGCAAAAGAACTCGTAATTCCCGAGAATGTTCTTGAATTGATGCCGCCGGTCGCAAGTGGCTATCGTTCCGGCCGTTCGGAGCTTTTCACAAAACGCACGTCACCGATCTTCGATCCGGTCGGTGCCGCTGAGATCGCGGCCGATCTGACGGTGAGCGGCTTGCTGCAGCAGGATCGCGCCGCAAGAACTCTCGATCAGAACGCTGCGGACAAGGCAAGCCCCGGTTTTCGTGAAGTTGTCGATGCTTTGATCAAAGCAACTTGGGGATCGGCCGCTCCTGCAAACGCCCGCGAAGCTGAGATCGAACGCGGAATCGAAAGCCTCGTAGTTACGCGCTTGATGGAACTTGCGGCCGACGCCGACGCACGTTCGCAGGTGCGTGCCGTCGCCAGCGATGCCCTGCGTTCGCTTGCCGCATCATTAAAACGCAGGCGTTCGATCGGAGATGCCGCGGCGCACGATCGCTCGACCGTCGAGGATATCGAGCGCTTCCTCTCGCGGCCATTCGAACCGACGAAACGAACGCCGCCGCTTGCGACACCGCCCGGCGACCCGATCGGGAATTAGTAACGTGTGAGATATTCTTCGAGTTTTTTTGCGGAGAGGTCACGGGATAAGTAGCCGATGTAATTGTCTGGCCGCAAAAGCACGACAAAGGGCTCGTCGCAGCCGAAAGCCGTGCTTGCGGCCTTATCCAGATCGAACGCGTGGGTGTCGCAGGCGGCCTGAAACTTACTACGCACAGCTTCGGGCAGTTTGTCGGAGGCGTCGATGTCGGCACCAAAGGTCAACAGGTGGAAGGACGGCTGGTTCAAGCTCTCGTAGATGCTCTTTCCATCCATACTGAACCACGGCATGCGATCGCCGGCCTTAACGCTAAAGCCGCCCGCCTCCGCGCTCAGTGACTGGTCTTCATAGCTGATCCCGATCTGCGAAACTATCGAAAAAAGCTTGCTCTTTACGATGTCAAAGCTAAGCGCCGTGCCAAAAACATACGGAAAGATATTGTTCCTCACGAACGAGATCAGCCACTCATCGCTTGCCGCAAATTCAAAGAAGCGGTCGGTCGTCGAAAGCAGATTCTTTGCGTTACGCGAACGCTCTTCGTTGTAGGTCGCAAGCAGTTTCTCGTTCGCCGCTCCTTTCAGTACAATGGCAAGTTTCCACGCGAGGTTGTAGCCGTCCTGAATGCCGGTGTTCATTCCTTGCGCACCCGCAGGCGTGTGTATGTGCGCGGCATCTCCGGCAACGAAGCAGCGTCCTTTTGAAAACGCATTGACCGCCCGCGAGTGTACGTTATAGACCGAAAACCAATTGACCTTTTTGATGTCGAGTTTGACGCTCATATCGTGTTCGATCTGCGCGTCGATCTCCTCAAAGAGAATTTCGGTCCCGTCCTTTTTGTGGCCTTCGGGAAAGGTGCCGACGATGCGCCAGCGGTTCTCGCCCTTTAGCGGAAAGAATGCCGTGAGGTTGTCCTCGCCCAAGTTTATCTGCAGGGCGTCGTGTCCGTAGGGCCAATCGAGTTCAACATCTGCAACGTAAAAAAGCCGCTCGACCGTGTCGCCCTCGAACGTCAGCCCGAGCTCGTGCCGCACAGGGCTCTTTGCTCCATCGCAGCCGACGAGATACTTTGCTCGGACGGAAAATTCCGAGCCATCAGCGTTTCTGATCTCCGCCGTGACACCGTCGCCGTCGTCCGCAAATGACACCATCTCATGCCGCCACAAAACATCCCGGCCATGGTCAGTGATGTATCGGTACAGGAGCGCTTCGTGCAGCCCTTGTTCGACGAGCAATACGTACGGGAAAGGGCTCAGGCCCGTACCAAGTTCGCTCAGATTCGCCTCGCCGCGAACAACTCCGTCCTTTAAGAACTTCACTTTCTCGGCGGCGTGCCCGAGCGAAATAAGGTCGTCGGCAAGCCCGATCTGGTCGTAGATCTCAAGCGTGCGGGCCTGGACGCCGATCGCACGGGAGAACGGCGTCGTCGTCTCTTTGGTGTCAACTATGACAAAGTCAACGCCATATCTGATCAGCTGCACCGCGAGGGCAAGGCCGGTCGGCCCTGCCCCAACGATCAGCACATCTGTTTCCTGCATAAACGAATTATTTTGAGGCCGACCAATTCAGTTCTCGATCGAGCTGCTTGAAAGCCTCGATCATCGGCAGATAGGCACTTGCCTTTTCATCGACATTGCTCGGGACGGTCCGCGATTTCGACCCACCGTATTCGATGCGGACCGAACTGTTGCTCACCGCCATCGCCATGCCTTCGGGCCAATGCTTGACGGCACCGTTGGCCGCGACCACGTCGGAAAGACTTGCGAATTGTTCGGGCGAAAGCTTTGCCCTCGAAGTGGTCTCCTTTGCCTCGTCGCCCTTTCCGATAGAGAGCACACGCTCGGCCGCCAATGCACGGTCAACCCTTATACGGATCTGACAGGCCCCCGCTTTTCCGCACTCCGCCTTGTCATCAAAATATCCCGGATAGCTGGTCGTGAGCTCGATCGCAGAAATATCCGCAGCGTGTATCTCCGGAACGTCTGCGGGAGCGGCGGGCGTCGAGGACCGCCGTGTGGCGTCGGTGTCCGAAGCTCCGTCAGGGGCGAAAAAACGGAACCCGAACCAAATAGCGCCGCCGACAACAAGAGCGGCGACAACGACAGTTACAAGATTCTTGCCCATAAGTATCCTATGTGTTTAAACTCAGGCCGTCCTCGCCGGTCCCGACCTGGACGGTTCCTCCATTCGCCAATTTACCGAAGAGGATCTCGTTCGCGAGCGGCTGCTTGATCTTTTCGTGGATGAGGCGCGACATCGGCCGCGCACCATAACGCGGATCGAAACCGTGTTTCGCGAGCCATTCGCGGGCATCTTCACTAAGGACGACGTTGACGCGTTTCTCAGCCAACTGGCCGTTCAGCTCACGTATGAACTTATCGACGACGAGTTTGATCACCTCGATATCGAGAGCCTTGAATGCGATCCAGGCGTCGAGGCGATTTCGAAATTCCGGCGTGAACGTCCGCTCGATGGCGCCCTTTGCGCTTCCCTTTGTCTCCGACGAATTCCTGAATCCAACGCCGCCCGACGAAAGCTCCCGAGCACCGGCGTTCGTCGTCATTATCAGAATCACGTTGCGAAAGTCGGCTCGTTTGCCGTTGTTGTCGGTCAGGGTCGCAGAATCCATCACCTGCAGCAAAAGATTGAAAAGATTCGGGTGTGCCTTTTCAATCTCGTCGAGCACGAGCACGGCGTGCGGTGTACGCATTATCGCCTCGGTCAAGAGGCCGCCCTGGTCGAAACCGACGTAACCCGGCGGCGCTCCGATGAGCCGCGAAACGGTGTGCGGCTCTGCGTATTCGCTCATATCGAAGCGTATGAACTCGATGCCGAGAACCTCCGCAAGCTGCTTTGAGACTTCGGTCTTTCCAACACCTGTCGGGCCTGAAAAAAGGAATGAACCGACAGGCTTTGTTTCGTGGCCGATGCCGGCACGCGAGATCTGTATCGAATCGACAAGCGCGTCAATCGCCGCGTCCTGCCCGAAGATGTGTTTCTTGAGATCTTCACGAAGCGTCTTGAGACGCTCTTTCTCATTCGCGACAACGGAACGCGGCGGGATCTTCGCCATACGGGCGATCGCCTTCTCGACCATGTTGGTCGAAATTCGCTTCGGACGCTTTGTCGCCGGACGCAATTTGACGGCGGCACCGACCTCGTCGATCACGTCGATCGCTTTGTCCGGCAGGAAGCGGTCGTTTATGTATTTTCCGGCAAGTTCGGCGGCCGTGCGGAGCGAATCGTCCGTGTATCTCACGTCGTGGTGGTCCTCGTAATATTTGCGGAGCCCTTTCAAGATCTCGTAGGTTTCAGCTACCGTCGGCTCGTTGATATCGATCCGCTGAAAACGTCTTGCGAGGGCACGGTCGCGGTCGAACGCGGCCTTGTATTCGGCGTGTGTCGTCGAACCGATACAGCGAAGCTGACCTGCCGCCAAAGCAGGCTTCAAGATGTTCGACGCATCCATGGAACCGCCCGAGACTGATCCCGCACCGACGATCGTGTGAATCTCGTCGATAAAGAGAATTGCGTTCTCCTGCTTTTGCAGCTCTTTTATGATCGCTTTGAAGCGTTGTTCAAAGTCGCCGCGGTATCGCGTGCCCGCAAGAACGGCGCCCATATCGAGCGCATAGACCTTTGCGTCCGCGAGAACCTCGGGCACGTCGCCTTCGCTGATCTTCAATGCAAGTCCTTCCGCAAGGGCCGTTTTGCCGACACCGGGCTCGCCAACGTAAAGCGGATTATTCTTCTTTCGGCGACAAAGAACTTGAATGGTGCGTTCGATTTCCTCCGAGCGGCCGATGATCGGATCGATCTCGCCGGCTGCCGCCTTTGCGACAAGCTCGACCGTAAAACTCGCGAGCGGATCTTTCTTCTGAACGCTCTGTTCTTCCGCGAGTTCGCCTTCGGGTTCGGCATCTCCGTCGAACCTTTCGCCGAGAGTCTCCAGCTTCGAAATGCCATGCGAAATGTAATTCAGGATGTCGAGCCGCGTAACGCCTTGCTGCAAGAGCAAATAGACGGCGTATGCCTGCTGCGCCTGATAAATCGCCGCAAGGATATTGCCCGTATCGACAGAACGCTGGCCGCTGCCCTCCGCTTGGAGAACTGCGTAGGAGATCGTTGATTGAAAGGCCGTCGTAAGCTCCGGCATCGAAGGATTTACGTTGTCGGGAACCTTCTCAAGGACGGTCGCGAAATAATCGCTCAGCGCGCGTTCGAGCTCGGCAAGATCCGCACCGCAGTTCAATAGAATGTCGCGAGCGGTCTCGTCCTCGATCAATGCGTGGAGCAAATGTTCGAGAGTTACATACTCGTGCCGGTATTTGACGGCCTCATCGACCGCCGTGCTCAATGTTGCTTCAAGCTCGCGAGTTAACACGCTTCTAGTTTAGCAAGTTTGTAAAGAGGTGGGCGAAAGAATTGAGGGCAATGTGGGAGAATTGCCCTCGATCCGCTTATTCGAGATAGCCGAATTTGCCCGAATTGAAGTCATCGATCGCCTGCGCGAGTTCCGCCTGAGTGTTCATCAGGAACGGGCCGTAACTTGCGATCGGTTCGTTCAGCGGCTCGCCGCTTAGGACGAGGAACGTCGAATTCTCATGAGTCGCCTCGATAGTGAACCGCTCGCCGTCCGTCGCCAGTAACGCAAGGTGATCGGTCTTTAGCTCTTGCGAACCGTTGATGCGGCCGGAACCTTCGATCGCGAGCACGAACGTCGTAAAATTCGCCGGGAACTCAAGCTCGACCGTTTCGCCTTTCTTAGGCCTCACGTTCAGCATATTCACGGGAGTGAATGTCGTTCCGGGGCCATTTACACCGCTGAATTCACCCGCGATGATCTCTACCTCGCCGCCCTCGGGCAACGCGACGCGTCCCATTTCGGCGTTCGTGAGCGCCTGGTACTTGGGCTTGGTCATTTTGTCCTTTGCGGGCAAATTGACCCAAAGCTGCACCATGTGGAACAAGCCGCCCTGTCGGCTCCGCTCCATCTCGTGGAACTCCTTATGCAGAAGGCCGCTGCCCGCCGTCATCCATTGAACGTCGCCCTCTTCGATCACGCCTCCGCCGCCGTGCGAATCGTGATGCTCGACCTTGCCCTTATACGCGATCGTTACCGTCTCAAATCCGCGGTGCGGATGCGGCCCAACGCCGTAAGGTTCCTCTCGCGGCGGAAAATTGGTCGGTGCGTTGTAATCCAGCAAAAAGAACGGACTCATCCGCGTCGCCGAAAGCGGCCCGTGCGGGAAAAATCCGTGTACGTGAAACCCATCGCCGACCCAATGCGCCGGCGGCGGCGAAACTGTCTTCTCCACTGTCCTCATCGCTCTTTCCTGTTTTGATGTCGCTGTCATCTCATTCCTCCTTGTCTTTCGCTTTGCGTCTCCGCGGCGTTGCGCGAAACTCCCAAAGCCACTACAAGAAGTTTATCGCTCCAGCACGCGAATGTAACCATCAATTACAGCGAGCAGAGACTAATACTTTCGGGTGAGAAATTGAAAGGGCCCGTTCCGCTTCCATGCCCCAACGAACACGATAGGTTTATTACCGCGAAAGAGGCAGAAAGCGGGACGAACCCAGTAAGGACGACTTCTGAAAAGTCGTTTGCCCGTCCGAACGAACTAGCTCAACCGCAAGGTGATTCCGTTCGGGCCGGCTCCGACCTTGATCGTAGCGGTAACAGCCATCGTCGAAATATCGATAACAGAGACCGTGTCGTCAACCGAATCCGACACGTAAACGAACTTCTCGGAAAGCACGACGCCGTGAGCACCTTTGCCGACCGTTATCGTTTTTGACACAGTGTTCGAAGCAGTATCGATGACCGAAACCGTGTTTGCCGGTGCTTCTGCTGTGCCTTGATTCGCAACGAAGACGAACTTGCCGTCCTGCGATGCAAAGACCTGGACAGGCTGATCGCCGACCGTGATCGTTGCCATTCTCTTTCGAGCGGCCGTGTCGATGACAGCGACCGAATTCTCGTCGCGCAGCGACACATAGACATGCTTGCCATCGGGCGTGAAGCCGACTTGTACGGGCGACTTGCCAACCGGAATCTTTGCAGCTTCCTTGCGGGCTTCGAGGTCGATCACCGAGACAGTTCCTTCGTTAAGATCGGCAACATAGAGTTCCTTTCCGTCGGGCGAAATCCGCAGCCCGTGCGGAAAGTCGCCTGTGGCGATGGTCTGAACGACGCGCTTCTCATTGACGTCGATAACAGAAACATTGTCATCGCCGGAATTCGCAACGTAGGCGAATTGTCCCGCCTTGTCGATGACGACGTGTGCGGGATGGGCACCAACCTCAATCTCCGCCGTCGGTCCGGCCGCAAGGTCAGCGGCCTGAAAGACGAGGAGCTTTCCCTTACTTGCTCCGCCCATTGCGCCGTGGTCGCCGTGGTTTTCGTGCCCGCCGGCCGCCACCGGAGCACCGACCGCAAGCAGCAGTTTCCCGTCATTCGAAATCTGGACGTTGTGCGGCGAAATGGTCACCGGTACCGACGTGACCGAATTGTCCGAAAGGTTGATCACGCTGACCGAATTCGCCTTTTCATCAGCGGTGTAAACCGTTCCGACGGCCTTCGCAGCCATTGGGACTTCGGAATTTACGGCCGTCTTGCCTGTGTTGTTTGCCGTTCGTTGGTCATTGGTGCCGCCGCACGAGATAAGAGCGGCTGCCGAGGCCATTAGAATAAATAGACTAGAAATGCGTTTCATTGATCAAGACTCCTTCCGGATTTAGGCGCGCCGGCACTTGTCTGCCGGGGTCTCTCGGAAACGCTACCAAACATCGAGGCGCAGCTTTATGACGAATGTCATAAATCGGTAAAATTTGCCGGCCGCGAATATCTATTTTTTCGCAACCACCATCAGGCCATCGCGGATGGGGAAGAGGACATTCGTGACCCGGGGGTCGGACTGCACCTTGTGGTTGAAATCGTGCAGAGCCTGCGTGTCCTCGTCTTTTTCCTCGTTGAGGACGCGGCCGCTCCAGAGGACGTTGTCGGCGAGAATAAAGCCGCCTTGCCTCACGCGTTCGAAGACGAGATCGTAATAGAGCGAGTAATTCGACTTGTCGGCGTCGATAAATACGAGGTCGATGGGGTCTTTGATCTCCGGGATGAGGTCCTTTGCCTCGCCGAGGCGAAAATCGATGGCATTCTTGTACTCAGTTCGCTCGACGTAGGACTTTGCGACACGATTCGTCTCTTCTTGTATATCCAATGTAATTACTTTGCCGCCCTCCGCAAGGCCTTCTGCGAAGCAAAGTGCCGAATAGCCGAGATATGTCCCGATCTCGAGGACGAGATTCGGCCTGATCATCTTTGAGAAGAGTGCGAGGATGCGTCCTTGCACATGGCCCGAAAGCATCGAGGAATCTTCGTAATGCGCGTAGCAATGCTCGCGAAGCTCCCGTAAAACGGGGCTTTCCTCGGAGGTGAACAATTCGGCGTATTCGGTTAATGCGTTCTTTATTTCGATCATGGTGTTTCCGATTGGCCGCCCAATTGGCGGACTTTATATCTGTAGCCACGGCGTTGCTAAAAGCTCGTAAATGACCGAGTAGAGCCCTTACTGATGTGCGGGCTACCGACACCGCCGGTCCAACTACTGACCGCCCATGCGCTCACTCCTGCTGTTCACTGACCACTGGCCACTGACCACTGCCTACAGATCTATCCTCACAAGGCCGCGTTTTATTGCCGCGGTCGCCGCAGATGTCCGGTCCGAGACGCCGATCTTCGAAAAGATGTTCTGAATGTGGCTCTTTACGGTATTTTCCGAGACATCGAGGGCGAACGCGATCTCTTTGTTCGACATTCCGCCTACGATGGACTGCAAGACATTCGTCTCTGCGGGGGTGAGCGCATCCTCGCCGTAATGTGCGGTCAAAACCTCGGCAATATCCTTTGGAACGTACTTTTTGCCATTCGCGGCGGCCTCGGCGGCGGCAAGGAGGTCGTCCGTTGTGCCTTCCTTTGAGACAAATGCGAGAGCGCCGAGCTTCAATGCCTTCGCGATCTCGCCGTCTCCTGCGTTGTCGGCAAGGATCACGACCTTTGCCCTGGGTTCGATCTCAAAATAGGCAGGAAGGGCGTCTATCGAGCAGGAATCGACAAATCTCAAGCCGAGGATGACGACATCCGGACGCAGTCGTTTGAAAAGATCAAAACCTTCTTTTGGGTTAGCGGTACTTGCCGCAAGCGTGAATCGCCCGCTCTCGGCGATCGCCGCCTCGATGCCTAGACGGACAAGCTCCTGACGTTCGATAAGAAGTACGTTGATCACAATGGCCTTTACTCAAGCCAAGGCGGCCGCGAATTCGACGAGCGGCTTGATGAGGTCGGTGTCGTAATTCGTCTTTACGTGCTGCATCACGGCCGTCATTCGTTCGAGTCCCATACCGGTATCGACGCTCGGTGCAGGCAGCGGCGTGAGCAGAAAACTGCCGTCGGCCTCGAGCGTCCGGTTGTACTGCATAAAGACGAGGTTCCAGATCTCCATCGTCGCGTCGCCAGGGCCGTTCACCCATTCGGGGCTGTTCTTTGCCGGGTCCGACGGGTCTTCGCCCATGTAATAGTGGATCTCGGAGCACGGGCCGCACGGTCCCGTGTCGCCCATCTGCCAGAAATTATCCTTGCGGCCGAAACCGAGCACGCGTTCGGGCCGCGCACCGGCCTTTATCCAAAATTCGCGCGCCTCGTCGTCCGGCCCGACCTCTGCGTCGCCTTCGAACACGGAGAACCAAAGCCTCTCCGTATCGAGCTTGAACTCGTTCACAAGCAGATCCCATGCGAAGCCGATCGCTTCCTCTTTGAAATAATCACCGAACGAGAAATTGCCCAGCATCTCGAAGAAAGTGTGATGGCGAGCGGTCTTTCCGACCTCATCGAGGTCGTTGTGCTTGCCGCCGGCGCGTATGCATTTCTGCGAGGTCGTCGCGCGTTTATAATCACGCTTTTCGATGCCGAGGAATACATCCTTGAACTGATTCATCCCTGCGTTGGTGAAAAGCAGCGTTGGGTCGTTTGCGGGCAAAAGCGGAGAAGAATGAACTCTTTTGTGCCCATTCTTCTCAAAATAGGAAAGGAATTTCTCTCGGATCTCGTCACCTGTCATTAGGTCAAATTTAACATATTGAGCTAAGGAACGACACGCCGGCGGGAGAACGGAGAACGCGGCGGTCTGTACCGTCTGCGTGAGCGGACGGGTTTCCGACGCCTTTCCTCGGAAGCGGCTTGCCGACGACGAGGGCAATGCCCAAAGTTGGTGCTTATTCCTCCGCTTCAGCCTTTTTGAATCTCAATGCCGGCGAGTTGATGCAGTACCGAAGGCCGGTCGGCTTCGGGCCGTCGTCAAAGACGTGGCCGAGATGCGCATGACAGCGGGCGCAGAGCACTTCGGTCCGGACCTCATCGAGCGAACGGTCCACTTTCTCGATCACGTTCTTCTTGAAGGCAGTCTGGTAAAAACTCGGCCAGCCGGTTCCGGAATCGAACTTGTTCTCGGACCGGAAAAGCACCAGTCCGCACGCGGCACAGTAATATACGCCGTCCTCATGGTTATTGAAATAGGCACCCGAGAACGGCGCTTCCGTGCCCGCTTCACGCATCATCGTGTATTCGACGGGCGTCAGGATCTTTTTCCATTCGGCATCGGTCATCAGGACCTCTTTGCCGTCGAATTCGGCGTCGGTATAGGTGATCTCGCGAACCGCCTTCGTTCTGCGAGGCGTTGCACTCGGATCCGCATCGCTCGAGACCGCGGCATTCGAACCGCTAATGCCGGAAACACAAGCTGCCGTACCGACTATCAATGCACTCAAGGTCAAGATCAAAAATCGCATAATATAGCTCCTTGGATCACGCATCAGCGGCCGCGTTTAGCTTCACGGCCGCCTGCCCTGATCATCTTACTCCGGCATCAATACCGAGTTTATAACATGAATGATGCCGTTCGACTGCCGAACGTTGGCGATCGTAACGACGGCACGTCCGCCTTTTTCGTCGGTCAGGACGAGATCGCCGCCGTCCATCGACGCCCAGAGTTTGCCGCCCGAAACCGTCGGAAGTTCGGCCTTTCCGCCTCCCTTCATTATCATTTTCGCGATCGCCTTCGAATCCCAGCTCCCCGCGACGACGTGATATGTCAGCACTTTCGTGAGCATCGCCTTGTTCTCAGGCTTCAAAAGAGTATCGACCGTTCCTGCAGGCAGCATGTCGAACGCCGCATTCGTCGGTGCGAACACCGTGAAAGGCCCTTTGCCCATCAGCGTTTCGACGAGACCCGCGGCCTTGACCGCCGCAACGAGAGTTGTGTGATCCTTCGAATTCACAGCATTCTCGACGATGTTTTTCGTCTTGAACATCGCGGCTCCGCCTACCATCGGGTTTCCGTCCTGTGCTGAAACCCCAACAACAAATGCGATCGATAGCAAAATCACCCCAAAAATAGTTCTCATAATATCCTCCAGTTTTTTCAAAAGCCGTCTTTGGCTTTGTGTCCATGAATTCGAACAGGTTGGAGGAAACGGATTCAGGCGAAGGAAAACTTTTTTTCGAATAGTTACCTTGTGCGGTACGGCTATGGTGTGTTGAGTGGCTCCTTCGTCCGCACGGCGAGCATCTTTTCGCGGATAAGGTCGTAGGAAAAACCTTTGCGCAAGAGATGGTCGTAGAATTTCTTCTTCTCCTCAGGCGTTTCCGGAATTCCTTTTAGACGCAGACGCTTCTCGATCACGGCGTCAATCAATTCGCTCTCGGGGATCTGCTCGAATGCGTGTTCGATCGCCTTCTCTTTCGTCTCGCGATCGAGCGGCTTGCGCGACATCGCCTGCCGAAGCTTGTGCCGCCCCTGCGGACGCTGGCGCACCGCGGATAATGCGGCGTTCTTTGCGTATTGTTCGTCGTCGAGATAGCCGTACTCAAGCATTTTCGCGATGACTTTTGCGACGATCTCATCGTTCGTCCACGGCTTCTCAAGCAGCCGCGTCCGCAGCTCTTCGACGGCACGGGGCTTTGCGGCGAGAAGGTTAACCGCGCGTTTCATCGTCTTCGAATACGCCTTGTCCTCGTCTTTTACTGTGCGTTCCTCTGGCAGGATCGCACGCCGCCTATTTCGCCACATCGGTATATTTTACCTTTCTGCTTACAGATCAAAAGCCCTTGCGCCCGGAATCACGCGAAAGAGCGCGAATGTTCCGCATCAGCTAATCGTGTTTTCTATTCGCGGCAATTCGCGTTATTCGCGGGCAAGAACTTAGAATCGTCGAGTGGATGGAATTCTCGTGATCGACAAACCCGCCGGGCCGACATCGCATGACGTGGTGGCACGCGTGCGTCGTATATTCAACACGCGAAAGGTCGGCCACACCGGTACGCTCGATCCGTTCGCTACGGGCGTGATGGTCGTGCTTGTCGGCAAGGCAACACGCCTCGCACGATTTGTCGATAAGGACGTCAAAGAGTACGAGGCGGTGATTCGCTTCGGTATTGCGACCGATACGGGCGATCTGACCGGAAAGCCGATCGGCGAACCGCAGCGGCACAACATTACCGCGGCCGAGATCGACAATGTACTCGCCGGTTTTCGCGGCGAGATAATGCAGGTCCCGCCGATGTATTCCGCAAAAAAGGTCGATGGCCGGAAACTCTACGAACTCGCTCGCCGCGGTGAAGAGATCGAACGGAGTGCCGTGCAGGTCACGATCCACGAGGCCGAGGTCGTCTCTGCCGGGAATGAGCCGAGCGAAATTCAACGGCTCCGTGTCCGCTGCTCTGCCGGGACATACATTCGCACACTTGCAGAAGATATCGCAAAGGCACTCGGCACGGCCGCACATCTCACGGAATTGAGACGAACGGTCTCAGGACAGTTCTCCCTTGTACAGAGCGCTACTCTCGATGCACTCTCGGAAGCAGGCGAGCCGTCCGAATATGTGCTTCCGGTCGAGATGCTCGTCGAGCACCTTCCGCGTTTCGTTTTGAAGCAAGACCGCGTACAAAAAACCCTCGACGGAATGTCAACACGTGTCTTTGATCGAATATTCGATGCTGGCGAGACGGTCGCGATGTTCTCGCTAAAAGACGAACTCGTTGCCGTAGGAACGTACCACGCTGATGAGAATTCGATCCGCCCGATACTTGTGCTCGGAGGAAGCAAATGAGCGGACGCGGGATATTTACGACCATTGCGATCCGAGACGGCAGGCCTTTCCTTTGGCGGAAGCATTGGTCACGTCTCATTCACGCGGCAGAAAAGCTGTCGATCGACCTCGGCGAGTTCCGCGAGGACGACGTGCTTTCTTTGCTCGCCGAGAGACTTTCTCAAGACGGCCTCATGCGAGGCCGTGCGAAGATCACGTTCACCGACGAAAGGCCGGGCGCGCTCTGGCCCGCCTCTCGATCAGCATCGGCGAACACCTCGCTCTCGATCGTGACCGGTCCGCAGCGTGAGACCGCCGAAGAGTTTCGTCTCGGCATCTCACCTTTTCCCGTGAACGCACGCTCGCCGCTGGCCGGCCTGAAGACGACAGATTACCTCGAGCCGACGCTTTGCTTCGAGGCCGCGAGAAGGAGCGGTTTCGACGAGGCCGTGCGTGTGAATCAAACGGGTGAGGTTGTAGGTGCATGTTTTGCGAACGTCTTTTGGCTAAAGGGTGGCGAACGTTTCACGCCCGCACTTTCGACGGGCTGCCTCGCCGGAACGACGCGCGAGTTCATTCTCGAAAATCTTGCCGTTCAGGAAACTGCCGCCAAGATCGATGAGCTTCTGCTCGCCGACGCCGTCTTTCTTACGTCCGCCGGAATCGGCATCGTCCCGGCCGCTTCGCTCGGCGAAAAGACATTCCCGCCCGCAGACCATTCGATATTAGAGATCATCAGCGCTTCTTAGACTCTTCGCGACCTCGACCGAGATCGTCTCTGATAGATTTAAGAACATCAGACGCTGCCGAAAGCCCGAACGTTAGTAAGGACTACTTCGCCTTTGTCCCTTATTATCGGCCGCGTCTCCTGTCCACTGTCCACAACTGTCCACTACCCCCCATAGTGGACACCTAATTCTTGTGTCTAAATGCTTTATGGCGACGAAAACCAAAAAATAAAAAAAATTATTCGACCGGAGAACCGGACACTTTTTCAAAGAACAACGCACGCAACATATGTTGCACACACATCTATAAGTATAGCACACGTGTCAATACGCTGCGCACACACAAGCATCGTCACCATAGTTTGCGTCGAGGGCCGAGGTGAGTGAGATGATGGCGGCGACAGCAGCTGCGCCGCTCTTTCTGCGGGGAAGTAATCTCTTTAGGGCTTTACCCGTCAAATAGAGCGGCAGAGCCGCGACAATGACAATGATCGCGTGTTTCACACGCGCAGAGGTTGATTCGCGCGTTAAATCGGCTCTCGTCGAGCAAACTTTGAGAGCGGGTGGAGGCGCTTTTACGTCTTCTATTTATTGATCTTCGGGGAACGAGCCGTGCCTTCTTAGGCGGCGGTTTCGAACAGTGCAAGGATCTGCTTGCCTTCGTTCGACCGAGGATCGATCGTACGAAGGTGCTTTTGCCCTTCCATTTCCCAGATGGCCGTTACCGTACCCTCTTTTTCGACCGCCTGATAATGAACATCATCCGGGTTCGAAGGTGTTTCGGGTGCGGCCTCAGCCTGCTGAACTGCTTCTTCTGACATCTAACAACAATATCTCCTAAATAAGAGTGGAAGCGAGATTCTGACACATCAACGGCTCCTTGTCGAATCATCGGAGGGCGGCGACAAAATCAACCGTATCTATTTCGGCATCTCTTAAGGCACCTTTAAGCGTAAATCGGTCGATCTCATCGTGAAATGGAAAGACGATCACTCGTCCATCTGCGTGCTTCATTTTTACGTGGCTGCCTTTCCGACCAACTTCGACAAAACCCAATCGCTCCAAGGCTCTGATAGTCTGCTTGCCGGAGCAAAGTGGGAGTTTCATATCGCAAGTTCGACGATCTCACGAGTCTTGGTCGGCAGAAAGTCCGCTGGTTCCGGGTCAAGATAAAGATCTATCGCTTCTCGAATATTCACCAACGCCTGTTCCCTGGTTTTCCCTTGCGACCAACAGCCTTTTAGTGCCGGAACACGGGCAACATAAAACCCGTCCTCACCAATTTCGACGATTACCTTGATGTTCATAATCAGCTACCAGTATAGCAAAAGGCCGTTATTTTGCCCTGTGCAGATCCAGTTCGTAGAACCAAAAATCGTTGTTCGGCTGATCGATCTTCAGTTGGTCGGTCTTTGCGTGTTCGTCGATCGTAAATGTTACAAAACCTCGCGGAAAATTGTAGTGAACGCTCGGCCGCCAATGTATCTGCCATGTGTCGAGATGCCAATGTTCGAGATCGGCGACGAAGTTCGGTGCGGGAACGAGCCGCATCACGAGTTTTCCGTTCTCTTCCGCGACCGTAACATCACCATACATTCGGCTTGTGTACGTGCCGGCGTAACCCGAAAGCGGCAGCGAAGGCTTTGTATTCGGGATGCGTTCGGCATCGATCTGTGCTGTCTCCTTGGCGTCTTCTGCTTTTTGCGCGGCGACGCGTCGAACGGCCTCTGCATTCCAATCGCGCTCGGGAGCGTTGACGAATAGATCCCGCATCTTGGACATCATTATCGAAAAACCGGGCGATTCGCTGTTGGTAAGGACAACGAAGCCGATATTTTCCTCGGGAATCAGAACGGTGTACGAGAGCATTCCGTCGAGCCCGCCGCTGTGATTGATGATCTTGCGGCCGTAATAATCATAAGTGCCCCAACCCATCGCGTAGGCTGAAAAATGACGCCCGGGAAGATTCTCGACAGCACGCTCCGAGAGCGGTTGGAGCGTATTCGGCGACCACATTTCCCAACTCTGTTCTTTTGAAAAGATCTTTTTGCCCTCGAATGTTCCGCGTCCGAGCTGCAGGCGTATCCATTTTGAGAGGTCGTGCACGGACGCATTTAGGCGGACCGCTCCGATCGCGTGGTCCAAGAATCCCGGCGGCAGGGCACGCAGCTTCCCGCCCGATTCGTTATGCGGCATCGCGTAATTGTCCTTTAGATCGTGAACGCTCAAGTTCGTGCGCGTCATACCGAGCGGGGTCAAAATCCGGCTCTTGATAAAATCCGCCCAAGGCTGGCCCGAAACTTTCTCGACGATCCGTCCTGCGGCGATGAACATCAGATTCTGATAGCCGTAACGCGAGCGAAAGCTCGAAACCGGCTTCAAATAACGCACGCGTCTGAGTATTTCGTCCGTCGAATACGTGGTGTCATACCAGAGAAGGTCGCCGCTGAAGGTATCGAGCCCTACGCGGTGCGAGATGATGTCGCGGATCGTCAATTCATGCGTGACCCATGGGTCGTAAAGTTCGAATTCCGGCAGATATTTTGAGACCTTGTCGTCCCATTTTATCTTGCCCTCGTCAACAAGGATCGCAAGGGCAGCCGTGTTAAAAGCCTTTGAATTCGAGGCGATCGCAAAGAGAGTATTTTCATCGACCTTTTCCGCCTTCCCTATCTCCCGGACTCCATATCCTTTCTCAAAGACCACCTTGTCATCCTTGACAATGGCGATCGCCATACCGGCATCAGAATCTTTCCAAGTGTCCATCACCTTGTTCGCATAAAGATCGATCGCCTTGAGCTTTTCATCAAGCGTTTGCTGCGAAAGGACGGCGGACGAAAGGGTTAGAACAACAAAAAGAATCGGGAAAAGTTTCTTCATAATTGGCTCCAAGAGGCGAAATTTCGTGCTTGATGAGAATATTACCACTATCGGGCGGCGCGTCCACACATGCTTGATCGGTCTCCTGACGACATGATCTTTACGTTTTTCCTATTTACATACGCCATAAAACCCTTATCCTTATAGGACAATGACTCCGATCGTGATCACACTAGTCCTGCTCGTCCTTGCGATAGTACTGTTCGCGAGCGAAAAGCTGCCGGTGGACATCATCGGCCTTATTTTGGTGATCGCTCTTGTGCTTACGCAAGTCCTCACCGTAAGAGATGCGGTCGCCGGATTCGGCAACGACATCATCATCACGATCGGCGGCCTCTTTGTGCTGGTCGGCGGACTCGTTAAGACAGGGATCGTTGACGAGATCGGGAACAGGATCCATCGACTGGCGGGCAGCAATGAGTTTCTACTTACGGCGCTGATAATGTTCACGGCGGCGTTGAGCGCAAGCATGCTCAAGAATACGACCACGACGGCGATGTTCCTGCCCGTCGTTATGGGCCTCGCGGCAAAGGCAAAGATCTCACCGTCAAAGCTGCTGATGCCGCTTGCATTCGGCGCGATCCTCGGCGGCAGCCTGACCTTGATCGGCACGTCCACGAATCTTGCAGTGAGCGGCGCGATCCAGCGTTACGGCCAAGAGCCTTTCTCGATGTTCGAACTTCTGCCGGTCGGCATCGTTACGTTCGCATTCGGAATGCTCTATATGCTTTTTGTCGGCAGGCATATGCTCCCGCGGATCGAAAGCAAGGATTCGCTGACCGATCAGTATCAGATACGCGATTATGTGACCGAGCTGGTCGTCCTGCCGAGATCGCCGCTCGTCGGCCAGAAGATCTCAGAAACGGACCTCGCAAGCGAGCTTGGGCTGACCGTCCTCGGCATCGTTCGCGACGGTTCTCGGATCGATGCACCGCGATCGAGCGAACGCATCAGACGCCGCGATTCGCTGATCGTCGAAGGAAAGATCCAGGATCTGCTCCGCGTAAAGCCTCTCGAAGGCATCGAGATCAAACCCGAGATCTATCTCGACGACGAAGATCTGAGCAGCGAGGAGATCGGCCTGTATGAGGCGATCATTATGCGCGACTCGATCTTTGTCGGGCAAACGCTGAAATCGATCGACTTCCGACAACGCTATCGGATGACGGTGCTTGCGATCAACCGGCACGGCACAACGCTCATCGAAAAGCTGAGCGACGTTCGCCTGAAGTTCGGCGATGTCCTTCTTATACAGGGACGAAAAGAGAGCATACAGCAGCTGGCCGGCGACGATCAGGTAGTGCTCGTTGAAGAGATCTCCGATACGAGCGCACGCTTCTCCAAGCGAAAATGGGCGATCGCCGCATTCTTGCTTTTCCTTGTCCTTTCGATCTCGAAGGTGGCAACCGGCCTCGACATTCCGTTGACGGTCGCAGTTCTGCTCGGTGTTATGGTCCTGCTTGCGACGCAGACGGTTCTATATCGCGAACTCTATTCCTTGATCGATATGCGTCTGCTCGTAATGATCGCCTGTATGATGAGCTTCGGCGCCGCGATGGAGTCGAGCGGTGCGGATAGGTTTCTCGCGGGATTGATAGAAAATTATATGGGAGCGTTCGGAAGCACGGCCGTCCTCGCCGGGTTCTTCATTCTGACGGTCGCGCTTACCCAACCAATGTCGAACCAAGCCGCCGCGTTAGTCGTGCTGCCGGTTGCCGTAAAAACGGCGTTGGCTCTTGGCCTTAATCCGCGCACGTTCATCATTGCGATCACTTACGCAGCGTCATTCTCATTCATTACGCCTCTCGAACCCGCATGCGTACTGATCTATACACCAGGACGCTACCGGTTTATGGACTTCGTAAAGATAGGATCGATACTCACTATTGTCGTATTCATAGTTTCGATAGTGCTTGTACCGGTCTTTTGGCCGTTGGACTAGCCTTCGGTCTTCCTCCCGATAAGATGACCGAATTTTAGTCCTCGCCGGACTATCAGTGAAAAGCCGATCAGCACCCAGAAAAGCATGCGCCCTTTGCGCAAAAGAGCGATCGTAACGCCGATCCCTACCGCCATTCCAAGTGTCCGCGCAACGAATTGCGCGCCGGCTTCGTCCACGCCGATAACGAACGGCACGAGCTTGAAGACGATCGTCACGAGACGGCTCACAGATTCGAGCAGAAAGGCCTGGGTCAGGTGCGGAACACGGTCACCGATCTGGCTCAGGATATACCAAACCTCGGCGATGCCAAGCGTATGATACGCGGCCTCAAAAATGCAGATCGGAAGGAAGCGCTTTGGATATTGGCGATAAAAGCCGAATATAAAATTCTCAAAAAGGCGAATGTGCATCCGCCACGTGCCGGTGAACGATGTGGCGATACCGCGTTGGTAGAGTCTTTCACAGAGTTCGCTGGCTAAGTGCCATTGCCGCACCACAAGAAGCACCAAAAAGATGATCACGGCAACAAGGGCCGCGATGAGAAGATCGATCGTAAAGACCCAGCCTTCTTCGAGTTCGAAGCTCCGAACAAGCGTCAAAGAGCCGAGAATAAGGAACAAACTTGTAATAAAACTGTAAAAGAGATTCTCGGTAGCGACGGACGAAAGGCCGACGACCAAAGGCAATTTGCGTCTCACTGCAAGGGCCTTCGCAGTGCCGCTGACAAGGATGCCGAGCGGAATTACGGAACTCATCGCCTCGCCAATGATGACGCCCGCCAAGCCGTCCCGGATCGGTAAGTTGTACGGTTTGCCGACCGAAAGCTTCCACGCTGAAGCCCTAACAATTACACGCAAAAAGTAAAGAAGAAGGAGGATCGCAAAGCCGCTTACACCAAGCTTTGCGATCTCGCCGGCGAGTTCGCGATATCCTATCGAATAGACGAAATAGGCAAATAGGACAACGCCGATCGTCGTAAGCACGATCGCGGCGATCTTCAGGCGATTGATGTGATGCGGAACGAGCCGAGGAATTCGGGTTTCGTCGTCGCTCGGCTGGTTTTCAAGATCCACTGGTGTCGTTGCCTTTGTTCGAGGGCTTTTCTAAAATGTTAGTTTATCTATAAACCGACATTTCGAGAACTTCGAGGATATAAAAGATATGAGTACCGCCGCAGAAGCACCGATCAACAACAACGCATTGACCGTTCTATCTGAAGATGAGGAACAGTTTCGTACGGCCGTCCGCGAATTTGCAGAAGGCGAGGTTCGCCCCAAGGTCGAGACGATGGAACACAATTCCAAGCTCGATGCCGATCTGATAAAGCAATGCTTCGAGCTCGGACTGATGGCGATCGAGTCGCCCGAGGAATACGGCGGTGCAGGCTCTTCGATCTTCAACGCGATCATCGCGATCGAGGAACTCGCACGCGTCGATGCGAGCGTCTCGGTTTTCGTTGACGTGCACAACACACTCGTAACAAATGCGTTCCTGAAATGGGGCAGCACCGAGCTGAAGAAAAAATATATGCCTCAGCTTGCAAGCGGACGCGTCGGCGCATACGCACTTTCCGAGGCAAGCTCGGGTTCGGACGCCTTCGCACTTAAGACGAAAGCTGCCGATAAAGGCGATCATTGGGAATTGAACGGCCAAAAGCTCTGGATCACTAACGGCAATGAGGCTGAGATATTCATTGTTTTCGCCACGATCGACGCGGACGCCGGTTACAAGGGAATCACGGCATTCATCGTCGAGAAAGGCTTCGCAGGGTTCACGGTCGGCAAGAAAGAGGACAAGCTCGGCATACGCGCTTCCTCAACGACGGAGCTGATCTTCGACGGCTGTAAGGTCCCGAAAGAAAATGTGCTCGGCGAGGTCGGCAAGGGCTACAAGGTCTCGATCGAGACGCTCAACGAAGGCCGCATCGGCATCGCAGCTCAGATGCTCGGCATCGCTCAAGGTGCATACGAATGCGCGCTCAAGTACACCGCCGAACGCGAGCAGTTCGGATCGGCACTCAACTCGTTCCAGGCCGTGCAATTCCAGCTTGCCGAGATGGCCGTCGAGATCGAGGCGACCCGCCTGCTCGTCTATAACGCCGCCCGGCTAAAAGACGCAGGCCGCTCGTTCCTCAAAGAAGCCGCCGTTGCGAAGCTCTATGCTTCACGCTGCGCCGAGGCGGTAGCCTCAAAGGCCATCGAACTCTACGGCGGCTACGGCTACGTCAAGGATTATCCGGTCGAAAAATACTGGCGCGATTCCAAGATCGGCTCCATCTACGAAGGCACTTCGAATATGCAGCTCCAAACGATCGCCAAGCTGATCATGAGCGGGAAATAATTCGCGCCTTAGCGACCCATTGACCGCTTAAGAGATCAAACAATACCTTTCCGAGCTCAATGATGAGGACATCAAGGGCAAGGTAGCACTCTGCTGCGGAGCAGTGATGATCCCGACGTTCAAAGCAAGGATCGCGACAAAAGATCTAACTACTAATTAAAAAGGGTCTATGGTAGTTAAGCCAATTATAAAGGAGAAGTTCTAAGCAAAGTCAAAAG
>OEIU01000518.1_pt1 | contig 35012 bp, 32 predicted proteins | sample 1539221 | NCBI WGS metagenome assembly OEIU01 (sample SAMN03792071, study PRJEB22550) | activated sludge metagenome | feature: wastewater treatment plant; material: activated sludge; isolation source: Wastewater treatment plant of a petroleum refinery complex | place: Argentina: Zarate | collected...
CGTGTACCCCGCCGAGGAGGCCATCCGTGACCACGACCGCCACCGCCGAGGCCCCGGCATCCGTCGCCTCCGCCCCGGGGCGCAACCGCCGCGTCCTGCTCAAGCTGTCCGGCGAGGTGTTCGGCGGCGGCCGGGTCGGGGTCGACCCCGACGTCGTCCGCGGGGTCGCCAAGCAGATCGCCGCGGCCGTCCGCGAGGGCATCGAGGTGGCCATCGTCGTCGGCGGCGGCAACTTCTTCCGCGGCGCCGAGCTGCAGCAGAAGGGCATGGAGCGGGCCCGGGCCGACTACATCGGCATGCTCGGCACGGTGATGAACTGCCTCGCCCTCCAGGACTTCCTCGAGAAGGAGGGCGTCGACACCCGCGTTCAGACGGCCATCACGATGGGCCAGGTCGCCGAGCCGTACATCCCGCGCCGGGCCATCCGCCACCTCGAGAAGGGGCGGGTCGTCATCTTCGGCGCCGGCGCCGGCATGCCGTACTTCTCCACCGACACCGTGAGCGCCCAGCGGGCCCTCGAGTGCAAGTGCGACGCCGTCCTCATGAGCAAGAACGGCGTGGACGGGGTCTACGACTCCGACCCGCGCACCAACCCGGACGCCCGCAAGCTCGACCAGGTCACCTTCGAGGAGGCCCTGCGCACCGGCCTCAAGGTCGTCGACGCCGCGGCGTTCAGCCTGTGCATGGACAACGCCCTGCCGATGGTCGTCTTCGGGATGGAGGGCGACGGCAACGTGACGCGCGCGCTGCGCGGCGAGCCGATCGGCACCCTCGTCCACGCCGGCTGAGCCGCCCCGGCCCGGCCGCACCCGGGCGTTTGACACACTGGACCCGCAGCGCCGCGCCCGCGACGCCCATCCGAAGGAGAACCGCGCCGTGATCGACGAGACCTTGTTCGAGGCCGAGGAGAAGATGGAGAAGGCCGTCGAGGTCGCCAAGGAGAACTTCGCGGGCATCCGCACCGGCCGGGCGCACCCGGGGATGTTCCAGAAGGTCCTCGTCGACTACTACGGCGCCCCGACCCCGCTGCAGCAGCTCGCGTCGTTCCAGACGCCCGAGGCGCGCACGATCATCATCAGCCCGTTCGACAAGGGCTCGATGCACGCCATCGAGAAGGCCATCCAGCAGGCCGACCTCGGCGTCAACCCGAGCAACGACGGCACCATCATCCGCTGCACGATGCCGCAGCTCACCGAGGAGCGCCGCCGTGAGTACGTGAAGATGGCGCACACCGAGGCCGAGGACGCCCGGGTGTCGGTCCGCAACATCCGCCGGCACGCGAAGAGCACCCTCGAGAAGCTCGTCAAGGACGGCGAGGTCGGCGAGGACGAGGGCGTGCGAGCCGAGAAGGAGCTCGAGGCCGTGACCAAGCGGCACGTCGACCAGATCGACGAGCTGCTCAAGCACAAGGAATCCGAGCTCCTCGAGGTCTGACCCGCTCATGTCCGACGCCCCGAGCGAGCCCGACACCCCCGCGGAGGACCCCGGTCCCGACGCGGGGGTCGTCGCGACCGCCGCAACCGCCGAGGACGCGGCGGCCGAGCCCGGCGAGTCGCGTCGCGCTCCCCGGGCCGGCCGCGACCTGCGCGCGGCCGTCGGCGTCGGCCTGCTCCTCGGCGCGGTCGTCATCGGCACGCTCGTCCTCGACGCCCGCGCCTTCCTCGTCGTCATCGTCGCCGCGATCTGCCTCGGCGCCTGGGAACTGCGCCGGGCGGTCGGCAGCCGGGGGATGCAGGTGCCGCTCCTGCCCCTGATGCTCGGCACGGTCGGGATGATCGCCTCGGCGTACCTGCGCGGCGCCGAGGCGCTCGTCGTCACCTTCGGCCTCACCCTCGTCGGGATGGTCGTGTGGCGCGTCGCCGACGGCCTCGACGGTGCCGCCCGCGACCTGTCCGCGTCCGCGCTCGTCGCGTTCTACCCCGTCTTCCTCGGCGGCTTCGCCTCGCTGATGCTCGCCGCACCCGACGGCCGCCTCCGCATCATCACCTTCGTCCTCGTCACGGTGCTCTCGGACATCGGGGGCTACGCGGTGGGCGTGGTCCTCGGCAAGCACCCGATGGCACCGTCGCTCAGCCCGAAGAAGTCGTGGGAGGGGTTCGCCGGGTCCGTCGCCACGTGCGCGGTCGGCGGGGCCGTCGCGCTGCCGCTGCTCCTCGACGGACCATGGTGGGCCGGGGCGCTGCTCGGGGCGGTCGCGGCCGGGGCGGCGACCACCGGCGACCTCATCGAGTCGAGCATCAAGCGCGACCTCGGCATCAAGGACATGGGCTCGGTGCTGCCCGGCCACGGCGGCCTCATGGACCGCCTCGACTCCCTCGTCGTCGTCGCCCCGATCGCCTGGGCGCTACTCCTCTGGCTCGTCCCGACGAGCTGAGCGCCGCGGGCCCCGACCGGCCGAGCGACGTCGACCGGCCGGGGCCGCGGGGCCTCAGCCCGCCCGGCGCCGACCGCGAGCGAGGATGGAGTCGAGCAGCGGCGTCGTGTGCACCTCGAGGCTGCCGTCCTCGAGCTCCTCGGTGAGGCAGGTGATCTCGCGGTGGTACCAGTGGTACACGTGCGGGGTCACCGGGCCGACGCCGTCGGCGTACATCTCGGCCGCGTGCGCCGGCACGAGCTCGAGGGCGTCGCGGACCTCGGTCGGCGTGGCGCACGTCTGGAGGACGATGGCGTGCCGGTGCGGCATCGCGAAGACGACGCCACCGCTGAGGTCCGACCCCGGACTCCAGCGCTCGAGGGCGTCGAGGAGGAACCGGGAGAAGGACGCGGTGTACGGCGAGTCGCCGACGAGCGCGGTGACCGAGTGCCGTGAGCTGCCGAGGCGGATGCGCTCGACGTCGGCGGTCTCCATCTGCCGCACGAGGGTGGCCCGCGCGATCTCCCTGGGCGTCGGCAGGGGCCGGCGGGTCGCGACGATCCGCGACTCCGGCAGCGTGACGACGGTCGTCGGGAGGTCGAGCGTGAGCACCTCGTCGACGTGCTCGGTGAACGGCATGACGTAGCCGAACCCGAGGCCGGTGCCGTGCAGCCGGTCGCGGGCGACGAGCCGGGCGGTGAGCGCGCCGTCGAACTGCTCCTGCGTCAGCGAGTCGACGTCGGTCTCGGCCGCCGCGGTGAGCCGCTCGAGATGGGCTCGCACGGCCGCGTCGAGGTCGCCGCCGTCGACGTCCGGGACCGGCACGAGCGGATGACGGATGGGAGCCGTTGCTCCCCGGAACTGGTCGGTGCCCCCTGCGGGCGCGCGCCAGCAATCGAACAGGCCCATGGCCATGCCTTTCCCTGCATCCCCGCTCCCCCTGCGGAACGGGTCTGACCACAGGGTAGGTGGCCAGGACCTCCCTCGTGGCGAATTCGGGCAATCGGCCGAATGGACGGCACGGATGGCCCGTTCGCCGGCCCCGTGGGCCGCGGACCCAGCACCTGCGAGAATCGGGGGACCATGTCCGACGCTCCCTCCTCCCGTCCCGCCCCCGGTCAGCTGACCCTCGTCGCACCGCGGCGGGGGAAGCCGCCGCGCCACCTCGCCGACCTCACCGTCGAGGAGCGCCGCGAGGCGGTCGCCGCCCTCGGCCACCCGGCGTTCCGGGCCAACCAGCTCTCGACGCACTACTTCGAGCGGCTCGTGGACTCCCCGGAGCAGATGACCGACCTGCCCCAGGCGGTCCGCGACGACCTCGTCGCCGACCTGCTGCCGCCACTCCTCGGTCCGGTCCGGTCGATCACCGCCGACGAGGGCGCGACGGTCAAGCAGGTGTGGCGGCTCTTCGACGGCGCGCTCGTCGAGTCGGTGCTCATGCGCTACCCCAACCGGGTCACGGTCTGTATCTCGAGCCAGGCCGGCTGCGGGATGAACTGCCCCTTCTGCGCGACCGGGCAGGAGGGCCTGACCCGCAACATGTCGACCGGCGAGATCGTCGAGCAGGTGGTCGCGGCGGCGCGGATGCTCCGCCACGGCGGCCTGCCCGAGGCGCGTGGCCTCGACGGAGGCGCCGGGCTCGGCGACGAGGCCGAGGGCTCCGACGAGCCCGCCGTCCGCGGACCGGCTCGGGTCAGCAACGTCGTCTTCATGGGGATGGGGGAAGCGCTGGCGAACTACAAGGCGGCCATCGGCGCCATCCGCCGGCTCACCGAACCCGCGCCCTCGGGGCTCGGGATCTCGGCCCGTGGCATCACGATGTCGACGGTGGGCCTCGTGCCGGGCATCGACCGGCTCGCGGCGGAGGGCATCCCGGTGACGCTCGCGCTCTCGCTGCACGCGCCGGACGACGAGCTGCGCGACGAGCTCGTGCCGATCAACACCCGGTTCAAGGTCGACGAGGCGATCGATGCAGCGCACCGCTACTACGAGACCACCGGTCGGCGGGTCAGCATCGAGTACGCGCTGATCCGCGACATCAACGACCAGGCGTGGCGGGCCGACCTCCTCGGCGAGAAGCTGGCAGCGCGCGGGCGGGGATGGGTGCACGTCAACCCGATCCCGCTCAACCCGACGCCCGGCTCGAAGTGGACGGCCTCCCGGCGCGGTGTCGAGCAGCAGTTCGTCGAGCGGCTGCGCGCGCACGGCATCCCGACCACCGTGCGCGACACCCGGGGCTCGGAGATCGACGGCGCCTGCGGCCAGCTCGCCGCGTCGACCGCCTGAGGGCGCGCGGCCCCTCGCCGGCGAAGCGCTGACCGTCGGACCGGGGCGGGCTTACCCTTCTCGCGTGCGACGTCGCGTGCTCGGAGCGGCCGCGGTGGTCACCGTGGCGCTCGCGGGCTGCTCCGGCGCCGACGACCTGCCGGCGAACCTGCGTGAGCGCAGCGGGCACGACGCCCACGCCGCGGCCGCGTCGTCCGCGGCCGCGTCGGCGACTCCGCGCCCGGACCTCCCTCTGCGCGCGGGTGAGCGGTTCGTCGAGGTGCGGCTGCCGGCGGAGTACACCCCGAAGGCGCCGACCCCGAACGGCACCGACGACTACCGCTGCTTCCTCGTCGACCCCGGGCTGCGCACCGACCAGCTCGTGAGCGGGGTCGACATCCGCCCGGACAACGCGGCGATCGTCCACCACGTCATCGTGAGCAAGGTCGAGCCCGGCCAGGTCGCGCAGGCCGAGGCGCTCGACGCCGCCGCGCCCGGCGACGGATGGACCTGCTTCGGCGGCAGCGGGATCCGCGGCGCCGGCGTGAGCCTCGACGACGCCGACTGGGTCGGCGCGTGGGCCCCCGGCGGGGGCGAGAGGGTGATGGCCGGCGACATCGGCATCCCGCTGGGGGCAGGATCACGTCTCGTCGTGCAGATGCACTACAACCTCCTCGCCGGCTCCGGGCCCGACCGCAGCACGGTCCGGTTGCGCGTGAGCGAGGCGTCCGGCAGCCGCAGGAAGCCGCTGGCCACGATGTTGCTCCCGGCGCCGGTCGAGCTGCCGTGCCGGAACGGCCGGGGCTCCGGGCTGTGCGACCGCGCCGTGGCGGACGTCGACCTGGCCAAGCGGTTCCAGGAGCAGCCGACGCGGGCCGACCTGCTGCACCTCCTCTGCGGGCCGGTCCGGCCCGGGCCGGTCCAGAGCTGCACGCGACCGGTGCGCGAGGCCGGCACGATCCGGGCCGTGGCCGGCCACATGCACCTGCTCGGCCGGGCGATCACCGTCGACGTCGACAAGGGCACCGACCGTGCCCAGCGCGTGCTCGACATCGCGAACTGGGACTTCGACGACCAGGGCAGCATCCCGCTCGCGAAGCCGGTCGCCGTGCGGCCCGGCGACAGCATCACCGTCACCTGCCGGCACGACCAGTCGCTGCGCGACCGGCTCCCCGCCTTCAGCGGCCAGCCCGAGCGCTACGTCCTCTGGGGCGAGGGCACGACCGACGAGATGTGCCTCGGCATCGTCCTGCTGACCCGGCCCTGACGGGAGCGCGCCGGGGTGCGTCGGGGAAGGTGGCGGGCCCGTGTCGTGGTGCTGGCGGGCCCCCCTCGGCCAGACTGGCGGCGTGAGCCTTCGTGAGGAGCGGGTCCGCCGCGGGTGGAGCCAGGAGGAGCTGGCCGAGGCCAGCGGCGTCAGCGTGCGCACGATCCAACGGCTCGAGTCCGGGCGGCCGGCGGGCCGCGCCACGGTGGCGGCCCTCGCCGCCGCGCTCGGCGCCGACCCCGAGGCCCTGGCCGACGCGGCGTCCGGGCGAGCCTCGGCGGGTGGGCCGGCGCCCGAGGTGAGCTTCGCCGAGGCCCTGCGCCTCGGCGCCCGGGGATGGTCGTCCTTCGAGGGGCGGGCCAGCCGCTCCGAGTACTGGTTCCTCGTCCTCGCCGCGGTCGTGCTGGTCGGGGCGCCGGCGGCTCTCGACGAGCGGCTCGGGGCCTTCGCCGCCGTGCTCAGCCTCGTCCCGCTCCTCGCCGTCGGGACCCGCCGCCTGCGCGACGCCGGTCAGAGCCCGTGGTGGCAGCTCTTCCTCCTCGTTCCCTTCGGGTTCGTCGTCATCGCGACGCTCATGGTGATGCGGGGTCGGGTGCAGGAGGTCCCGGCCGTGGAGGCCACCCGGCCGTGAGCACCCCGACGGCCTCGGTGAGGTCGTCGACGAGGTGGACCCGGTCGGCCATCCCCCGGCCCGAGGCGAGGGCGGCGAGCGCCGGCCAGACCGGCAGGGCCTCGGTCCAGTGCGCGCGGCCGACGAGCACGAGGTGGGGGAGCGGCGCGCCGTCCGCCGGCTCGCGCTCGTAGTACAGCCGGGTCGCCGCCTGGAAGACCTCCTGGACCGTGCCGGCGGCTCCCTCGAGCACGACCACCCCGGCGGTGCAGCGCGCGAGCAGGCCGTCCTCCCGGATCGCGTTGGAGAAGTACTTGGCGATGCCGTCGCAGAAGACGTTGGGCGGCTCGTGACCGTAGAACCACGTCGGGATGCCGATGCTCGCGACCGCGCGCCGCTCACGGCCGGCCACGAGCCCGGCCCGGACCTCGAGGGCGAGCGTGGCCCAGGCCCGCACGTCGGGGCGGAACGAGGGGACCCCGCGCAGCCGGTCGACGGCCTCCACGAGGGACTCGCTCGTCGGCGCGAGTGCCCCGAGGTTGGCCGCCTCCATGGCCCCCGGCCCGCCCCCGGTGGCCACCACGAGCCCCGAGCGGGCGAGCGCGTGCCCGAGGGCGGCGGCCCGGGCGAACGCGGAACTGTCCCGGCGCAGGGCGTGCCCGCCCATGACGCCCACGACCGGCAGCGCGTCGAGGGCGTCGCTCAGGGCGTCGGTCACCGAGTCGTCGTGGATGGCCCGCAGGAGGGTGACGAAGGCGTCGTGGCCGACGGCGGCGTCGCGCGACCACCGGTAGGCCCGGGCGTCCGGCGTGGACTCGTACCCGGTGCCGAGCAGCCCGTCGTACAGCTCCTCCGGGGAGTAGAGGCTCGCCCGGTAGGGGTCGACGGGGGCGCGGGGGTCGGTGGGGGAGCCGAGGGCGCCGGGCGTGGGCAGGTGGGCGTCGGGGTCGTCGGGGGGCCGCCCCCCCACGACGCCGCGGCCCTCCACGACGCCGCGGCGCAGCAGCCGTCCGGCGCGCTCGGTGAGGTCGAGGTCCTGCAGCCGGAGGCCGCGCAGGGGGGCACCGGCGTCCAGGGCCGCGTCGAGGGCGGCCAGGGTCTCGATCTCGCGCACGCACCCGAACCTACCCGCGCCGCCCGGGCCGCCCGCCCCACGCGTATCGGGTCACCCGATATCGCCGCGCTCCACCCGGGAACGGAACTCGGGTGAAGGTGGGTCGTATCGGGTCACCCGATACGCGAGTGGTTCCGGAGAGGGGGCGACCGGGTCAGTGGCCGCCGGTGAGGCGGGCGAGCACCGGGGCGAGCCGGCTCGGGGGCCCGGTGCGGCCCCCCTCGGCGGCGGCCCGCCGCGCGGCCCGCCGGCCGGCGGTTTCCCCCCCCCCGCGCAGCGGCTCCGGCTCCCAGGACGGCGACCGGTGGCCGACCCACGGCAGCGAGGTCAGCGCGGAGGTGCGCCCGAGGACGAGGTCGGCGAGCGTGCGCCCGGCCAGGTTGGTCGCCGCGACGCCGTCACCGACGTAGCCGCCGGCCCGGCCGGTGCGGGTCACCGGGTCCCACTGCACCGACGGGTGCCAGTCGCGCGCGATGCCGAGCGGGCCGCCCCACGCGTGGGTGAACCGCACGCCCTCGAGGGCCGGCAGCAGGTGGGTGAGCAGCCGTCGGAGCGCGCCGAACACGGCCTCCTCGTGGTCGAACGCCGGGCGGATGGCGGAGCCCAGGTGGTAGGGAGCGCCCCTGCCGCCGAACGCGATCCGGTCGTCGACCGTCCGCTGCCCGTAGATGACGACGTGCCCGTGGTCGCCGAACACCTCCCGCTCGGCGAGCCCGATGCGCGTCCACTGCGCGGCGCTCAGGGGCTCGGTGGCGACCATGAGCGAGTAGACGGGGACGACCGCGCGCTCGTGCCCGGGCAGCTGCGGCGTCCATCCCTCGGTCGCGAGGACGACGGCGCGCGCGCCGACCCGTCGGCCGTCCTCGAGGACGACGACGCCGTCACCGGCCCGGCCGACCCGCACGCCCTCGAGGACGACCCCGCCCATCCGGCGCACGGCGGCGGCCAGCCCGTCGGCGAGGTCGCGCGGCTGCACCCGCGCGCAGTGCGGGTTGAACGTGGCACCGCGCAGGCCGGTGACGTCGAGGCGCTCGCGGGCCTCGTCCGCCCCGAGCCAGACCGTGCCGTCGCCCCAGGCCGCGCCGTCCTCGGCGGCGGCCCGCGCCCGCATCTCCTGGGCCGGCGTCCGCGCGACCAGCAGCGTGCCGCCCCGGGTGAACCCGGAACCGAGGCCCTCGGCGGCGTCGACCCGGCCCACCTCCCCGACGGTCTCGCGCAGCGCGGCGAGCTGGGCCAACGCGGCCTCGCGGCCGTACCGGGCGGCCAGGGTGTCGGGGGAGACCGGCCAGAGCGCCGAGACCCAGCCACCGTTGCGGCCGCTCGCCCCGAACCCGACGTGCTCGGCCTCCAGCACGAGCACCTCGAGGGAGGGGTCGGCGCGCAGCAGGTAGTACGCCGTCCACAGCCCGGTGTAGCCACCGCCGACGACGACCACGTCCGCGCGCAGCGGCAGGTCGCCACCGCCGGGGACCGACGTCGAGGCCCGGGTGTCCCACCAGAGCGGCGCCGTGCCGGTGGAACCGGCCGGGCCGGAGCGCTCCGTCGGCACCGTCAGAGGTGGTTCTCGGCCTCGGTGAGCACGCTCCGCAGCCGGCGCTCGATCTCGTCGAACTCGGCCGGCCCCATGGTCAGCGGCGGGGCGAGCTGCACGACGGGGTCACCGCGGTCGTCGGCGCGGCAGTACAGGCCGGCGTCGAAGAGTGCCTTGGAGAGGAAGCCCCGCAGCAGCCGCTCGCTCTCGGCGTCGTCGAAGGTCTCGCGGGTCGCCTTGTCCTTGACCAGCTCGATGCCGTAGAAGTACCCGGCACCGCGGACGTCGCCGACGAGCGGCAGGTCGAGGAGCCGCTCGAGGGTCGCCCGGAAGGCGGGGGCGTTCTCCTTGACGTGGTCGGTGAGCCCCTCGCGGTCGAAGACGTCGAGGTTGGCCATCGCCGCGGCGCACGAGACGGGGTGCCCGCCCCACGTGTAGCCGTGCGGGAAGTAGGTCGTGCCCTTCCGGAACGGTTCGAAGAGCCGGTCGCTGGCGATCATCAGGCCGAGGGGCGCGTAGCCGCTGGTCACACCCTTGGCCGTGGTGATGATGTCCGGGACGTACCCGAAGTCGTCGCACGCGAAGAGCGAGCCGATCCGGCCGAAGGCGCAGATCGTCTCGTCGGAGACGAGGAGGACGTCGTACTCGTCGCAGATCTCGCGGACCCGCTCGAAGTAGCCCGCCGGCGGGGGGAAGCATCCGCCGGAGTTCTGGACCGGCTCGAGGAAGACGGCGGCGACGGTGTCGGGACCCTCGAACTCGATGGCCTCCGCGATCCGGTCCGCCGCCCACCGCCCGAAGGCCTTCTCGTCCTCGCGCAGGTGCTCGGGCGCGCGGTACATGTTCGTGTTCGGCACCTTGTGCGCACCCGGGACGAGTGGCTCGAACGGCGTCTTCGCGTCCGGGATGCCGGTGATCGACAGTGCGCCCTGGGGCGTGCCGTGGTAGGCGACCGCGCGGGAGATGACCTTGTGCTTGGTCGGCTTCCCGGTCAGCTTGAAGTACTGCTTGGCCAGCTTCCAGGCGGTCTCGACCGCCTCGCCGCCGCCGGTCGTGAAGAAGACCCGGTTGAGGTCACCGGGGGCGTGGTGGGCCAGCCGCTCGGCGAGCTCGATGGCCCGCGGGTGGGCGTAGGACCACAGCGGGAAGAAGGCCAGCTCGGCGGCCTGCTTGGCCATCGCCTCGGCGATCTCGGTGCGGCCGTGCCCGGCGTTGACGACGAACAGCCCGGCGAGGCCGTCGATGTACTCGTTGCCGCGGTCGTCCCAGACCCGCCAGCCCTCGCCGCGGGTGATGATCGGCACCGAGTGCCCGAGCCCGCCGGCCTCGCGGTCCTCGAAGACGGAGTGCCGCGTGAAGTGCATCCACAGGTGGTCGCGGGCGGCGTCCGAGTACAGGGACCCGGTGGCGGTGTGCCGGTCCGAGCTGGGCTCCCAGACGTCGTTGGGGTTGATGCTCATCGGGTGCCCCAGTTGTAGTGCTGCTTGTTGAGCTTGAGGTAGACGAAGGTCTCCGTCGTCGTCACGCCGGGCAGCGCCCGGATGCGCTGGGTCAGCAGCTCGAGGAGGTGGTCGTCGTCCTCGCAGACCACCTCGGCGAGGACGTCGAAGGAGCCGGCCGTCGTGACGACGTAGTCGACCTCCGGCATGTCGGAGAGGGCCTGGCCGAGGTCGACGAGGTCGCCGGAGGCCCGGATGCCGATCATCGCCTGGCGGCGGAAGCCGACCTGGAGCGGGTCGGTGACGGCGACGATCTGCATCACCTCGGCGTCGAGGAGCCGCTGGACCCGCTGGCGCACCGCGGCCTCGGAGAGCCCGACGGCCTTGGCGATGGCGGCGTAGGACTGCCGGCCGTCCTCCTGGAGCAGCTCGATGATGCGCTTGGCGACGTCGTCGAGCCGGACGTCGGCGGGGCGGTCGCGGTGCTGGCGTGCGGTCACGCGCCCCATCGTGTCGGGCGAGACGCCCCGAATCAAGTACCGGATGACGGATTCCGCAACTTCCATGGCACATCTCTGCAACATTCACCATGAATCGTGGACGGACCCTAGTGATTTCGCGGTCCTGCGTACTACTGTTCCGGCATCCGACGGACCCGACGTCCCCGCCCGACCTCGCGCCCCACGCCAGGACACCCTCACCGACACCGGGAGAAGCAGCGATGAGCACCCCTCGTACCCTCCGCAACTTCGTCGACGGGACCCACGTCGACGCCCGGACGGGGAGCACCACCGACGTCGTCAACCCGGCCACCGGCCAGGTCGTCGCGACCGCGCCGGTCAGCGGTGCCGAGGACGTCGACGCCGCCTACGCCGCGGCCTCGAAGGCGTTCTCGGAGTGGGGGAACACGACCCCGAGCGAGCGCCAGCAGGCCCTCCTGAAGATCGCCGACGCGCTGGAGTCGCGGGCCGAGGAGATCATCGCGCTGGAGTCGGAGAACACCGGCAAGATCAAGGCGCTCACGGCGAGCGAGGAGATCCCGCCGATGGTCGACCAGCTCCGGTTCTTCGCCGGCGCCGCCCGGGTCCTCGAGGGCAAGGCGGCGGGGGAGTACCTGGCCGGGCACACCTCCTGGATCCGTCGCGAGCCGATCGGCGTCGTCGGCCAGGTGACGCCGTGGAACTACCCGCTCCTCATGGCGGTGTGGAAGATCGCCCCGGCGCTCGCGGCGGGCAACACGGTCGTCCTCAAGCCGAGCGACACCACCCCGGAGTCCACCCTGCTCCTCGCGGAGATCGCCTCGGAGTTCCTCCCGGCCGGCACCCTCAACGTGGTCACCGGCGACCGCGACACCGGCCGGCTCGTCGTCGAGCACCCCACCCCGTCGCTCGTGGCCATCACCGGCTCGGTACGCGCCGGGGCCGAGGTCGCCGCCAGCGCCGCGCCGCAGGTCAAGCGCGTGCACCTCGAGCTCGGCGGGAAGGCGCCGGTCGTCGTCTTCGACGACGCCGACATCGAGGCCGCGGTCGAGGGCATCGCGATCGCCGGGTACTTCAACGCCGGCCAGGACTGCACCGCCGCCACCCGCGTCCTCGCCGCGCCCCGCATCCACGACGACTTCGTCGCCGCCCTCGCCGACTACGCGAAGGGCTCGGCGCCGGTCGGCCTGCCGGACGACGCCGACGCCCTGTTCGGGCCGGTGAACAACGCGAACCAGCTCGAGCGGGTCTCCGGGTTCATCGAGCGGCTGCCGTCGCACGCGACGGTCGCCGCCGGGGGCAACCGGGTGTCCTCGCTCGGTGACGGGTTCTACCTCGAGCCCACCGTCGTCTCCGGTCTGCACCAGGACGACGAGGCCGTGCAGAACGAGATCTTCGGGCCGGTCATCACCGTCCAGCGCTTCACCGACGAGGCCGAGGCCGTGGCCTGGGCCAACGGGGTCGAGTACGGCCTCGCCTCCTCGGTGTGGACCAAGGACTTCGGCCGTGCGATGCGCATGTCGAAGGCCCTCGACTTCGGCTGCGTGTGGATCAACACCCACATCCCGCTCGTCGCCGAGATGCCGCACGGCGGCTACAAGAAGTCCGGGTACGGCAAGGACCTGTCGATGTACGGCTTCGAGGACTACACCCGCGTCAAGCACGTCATGGCCAACATCGAGAGCTGAGCTCGGCACCGCCCCGACCCCAGAGCATTTCCCGTCCCGTCCTGAACCACCACGAGGAGCCTTCCGATGGCCGAGCGCCAGACCCCCGACCTGACCTCCCTGCCGATGCGTGCCGCCCTGGCCCGCGGGCTGACGACCCGCCGTTCGGTGATGACCGGCGCCCTCGGCATCGGCGCCACGATGGCCCTGGCGGCGTGCGGCAGCGCGGGCACCAAGGCCACCACGAGCGGGGTCGCGAGCCCCACCGCGAAGGCCGCGAAGGACATGAGCGACACCGAGAAGCTCGTCAACTGGTCGAACTGGCCCGAGTACATCGACGTCGCGGAGAGCGGTGGCGGCCACCCCTCCCTCGAGGAGTTCACCAAGAAGTTCGGCATCAAGGTGAACTACACCGAGGACTACAACGACAACGACGAGTTCTACGCGAAGGTCCGGCCGCTCCTCGCGGCCGGCCAGGACACCGGGCGCGACACCTGGTGCAGCACCGACTGGATGGTCGCCCGGCTGATCCGGCAGGGCTACGTCCAGCCGTTCGACCTCGCGAACATCCCCAACCACGGCAACGTCGACTCCTCGCTGCTCAACGTCGAGTTCGACCCCGGCCGCAAGTTCTCGCTGCCCTGGCAGAGCGGTTTCGCCGGCATCGCCTACAACCCGAAGGCGACCGGCGGGAAGAAGATCGAGACCGTCGACCAGCTGCTCACCGACCCCTCGCTCAAGGGCAAGGTGACCCTCCTGACCGAGATGCGCGACACGGTCGGTCTCGTCATGATGGCCATGGGCAAGGACATCGCGAAGTTCACCGACGCCGACTTCATGGCCGCGATCGACGAGATCAAGAAGGCCAAGGAGGCCGGCCAGATCAAGGGCTTCACCGGGAACGAGTACACGAAGCCGCTGGCCTCGGGTGACACGGCCGCCTGCATCGCCTGGACCGGTGACGTCGTCCAGCTCCAGGCCGACAACCCGAGCTTGGGCTACGTCCTCCCGGAGACCGGCTGCACCCTCTGGTCGGACAACTTCGTCATCCCGGCGCTGGCCAAGCACAAGAAGAACGCCGAGATCCTCATCAACTACTACTACGAGCCGGCCGTCATGGCCCAGGTCGTCGACTACGTGAACTACATCTCCCCGGTGCAGAACACCAAGGAGATCCTCACCAAGAGCGACCCGTCGGTCGCCGACAACCAGCTGATCTTCCCCAGCGAGGCGACCCTCTCGCGGGCGCACGTCTTCCGGGGGCTCTCGGAGGCCGAGGAGGCCAAGTACAACCAGGCGTTCCAGAGCGTGGTGACGGGCTGAGATGGCCGACCACGGTCCCGGGGACCTCCGCCTCACCGAGGTCACCAAGTCGTTCGAGAGGTTCACCGCGGTCGACGACATCTCGCTGACGATCCCGCAGGGGTCCTTCTTCGCACTGCTCGGACCGTCCGGATGCGGGAAGACCACGACCCTGCGGATGGTCGCCGGCCTCGAGCAGCCGACGCGGGGCAGCATCCACATCGGCGACGTCGACGTCACGGCCCTCAAGCCCTACCAGCGCAACGTCAACACCGTCTTCCAGTCCTACGCGCTCTTCCCGCACCTGAACATCATCGACAACGTCGCGTTCGGCCTGCGCCAGCGCAAGGACGCCGACTGGAAGCGCAAGGCGCAGGAGGCCCTCGACCTCGTCGAGCTCGGGCACACGGCGCGCAAGCGACCGCCACAGCTCTCGGGAGGCATGCAGCAGCGGGTCGCGCTGGCGCGGGCGCTGGTCAACCGACCCGACGTCCTCCTCCTCGACGAGCCACTGGGTGCCCTGGACCTCAAGCTGCGCCGACAGATGCAGATCGAGCTCAAGCGGATCCAGTCCGAGGTGGGCCTCACGTTCATCCACGTCACCCACGACCAGGAGGAGGCCATGACCATGGCCGACACCATCGCGGTGATGAACGCGGGGCGGATCGAGCAGCTGGCCGACCCCACCACCCTGTACGAGAAGCCGGCGTCGACCTTCGTCGCCAACTTCCTCGGGCAGAGCAACCTGCTGCCCGCGCAGGTCGCCGGCGAGCCCACCGACGGGCTCGCCACGGTCCGGACCCAGGACGGCGACGACCTCGTGGTCGCGGCCGAGCACCTCCCGGCCGGTATCCGCGAGGTGTGGGTGGGCGTCCGTCCGGAGAAGCTGCGCCTCGGTGGGGATGGACGCAACCAGCTGCGCGGGGTCGTCACCGACGCGTCGTTCACCGGCGTCGCGACGCAGTACCTCGTGCGCCTCCCGTGGGACAAGGAGGTCGTGGTCGTCCAGCAGAACGACGGGTCCGGCAAGCTGCCCGTCGGTGAGAACGTCACCGTGTCCTGGGAGGCCGGCCAGGAGTTCATCCTCGACCAGCGACAGGACGCCGACGCCGGCGCGGAGATCGACGATGAGTGAGGCGCTGGCGACGGGCGGACCGCCGGCCCGGCGCGCTCGCCGCAACTGGGTGCCCTACGCCCTCCTGGCGCCGGGGCTGCTCTGGCTCATCGTCTTCTTCGCCGTCCCGACGCTCTCGCTCGTCTCGCAGTCGCTGCAGACCGGTGACGTCTACAACGGGTACGTCCTGACGTGGAACGTCCAGACCTACGTCGACGCGCTCAGCACCTACTGGCCGCAGATGGTGCGGTCGCTGGTCTACGCGGGCCTCGCCACGGTCTTCACCCTGCTGCTCGGCTACCCCCTCGCGTGGTTCATCGCGCACCGGTCCGGGAGGTTCAAGAACGTCCTCCTCGTGCTGGTCGTCGCGCCGTTCTTCACCTCCTTCCTCATCCGCACGCTGGCCTGGCAGACGATCCTGGGCAACGGGGGGCTGCTGGAGTCGACGATGAGCTGGCTGCACCTCACCTGGCTGCTCCACGGCTTCGAGTCCTTCCTCGGCCTGGTCAACCTCGGCACCGGCAACCAGCTCCTGTACACGCCGTTCGCGGTCGTCTCGGGACTCACCTACAACTTCCTGCCGTTCATGGTCCTCCCGCTGTACGCCAACATCGAGCGGCTCGACCTGCGCCTCGTCGAGGCCGCCTCGGACCTCTACGCCACCCCGTTCCACGCCTTCCGCCGGGTCATCTGGCCGCTCTCGCTCCCCGGCGTCGTGGCCGGCACGCTGCTCACGTTCATCCCGGCCGCGGGCGACTACATCAACTCGGTGCTGCTCGGCAGCACCCAGACGGTGATGATCGGCCAGGTCATCGACAGCCAGTTCCTCCGGGTCCTCAACTACCCGCTGGCGGCGGCGCTCTCGGTGGTGCTCATGGCGGTCATCATCGGTCTGGTCATGGCCTACGTCCGCCGCGCGGGAACCGAGGAGCTGGTCTGACGTGACCTGGATCCGCCGTCACCTCGTCATCGTCATCGGCCTGCTCGTCATGGCCTACATCCTGCTGCCGAACCTCGTCGTCCTCGCGTACTCGTTCAACAAGCCGAACGGGCGGCTCAACATCACCTGGCAGCAGTTCTCGCTCGACGCGTGGCTGCACCCGTGCAACAGCCCGGGGATCTGCACGTCGGTGGGCCTGAGCCTGAAGATCGGGATCATCGCCTCCCTGACCGCCACGGTGCTCGGCACGCTCGTGGCGTTCGCGCTCGGTCGACACCGCTTCCGCGGCCGCGCGGGGACCAACCTGCTGATCTTCATGCCCATGGCCACCCCGGAGGTGGTCATGGGGTCCTCGCTGCTCACCCTGTTCATCGCCCTCGGTGTCGGCACCGGACAGACGACGATCCTCATCGCGCACATCATGTTCTGCCTCAGCTTCGTCGTGGTCACCGTCAAGGCGCGCATCGCGTCGCTCGACCCGCGCCTCGAGGAGGCGGCCGCCGACCTGTACGCGAACCCCCTCCAGGCCTTCCGGCGGGTGACGTTCCCGCTCGTCGCGCCCGGGATCGCGGCGGGGGCCATGCTCGCCTTCTCGTTGAGCTTCGACGACTACATCATCACCAACTTCAACGCGAGCCCCAGCTCGGTCACCTTCCCCATGTACATCTGGGGTGCCGCCCAGCGAGGGGTCCCGGTGCAGGTCAACGTGATCGGCTCGATCATGTTCCTGGGAGCGGTGGCCTTCGTCGCGTTCGGCCAGGTGCTCGCCTCGAGGCGGGAGCGCGCCGGCACGGCGTGATCCCGCACCTCCTCACCTCCGTCCCACAGCACGGAGGGCCCGACGCCGTGCATCGGCGTACAGCCAGAAGGGAACCTGCTGCCCATGCGAGTCCTCATGATCGGGGCGGGCGGTGTCGGTGACGCCGCCGCCCGCATCGCCGCCGACCGCGACTTCTTCGAGGCCTGGGTGGTCGCCGACCACGACGTCTCCCGGGCCGAGCGCACCGTGGCGGCCGCCACCGGGCGCCGGGCCGGCGAGGCGCGGTTCACGGCCGCCCGGGTCGACGCCTCGGACGCCACCGCGGTCGCGGCGCTCGTGCGCGAGGTCGGCGCCACGCACGTCCTCAACGCGGTCGACCCGCGCTTCGTCGTGCCCGTCTTCGAGGGGAGCCGGGCCGGTGGGGCCGACTACCTCGACATGGCGATGAGCCTGTCGCGCCGGCACCCGGAGCAGCCCTACGCGAAGGTCGGCGTCAAGCTCGGCGACGAGCAGTTCGCGCAGGCGGGGGAGTGGGAGGCCGAGGGCCGGCTGGCGCTCGTCGGCATCGGGGTCGAGCCGGGCCTCTCGGACGTCTTCGCGCGGTACGCGGCCGACCACCTCTTCTCCGAGATCGACGAGCTCGGCACGCGCGACGGCGCGAACCTCGTGATCCGCGACGAGGACGGGAACGAGGTCTTCGCCCCGGGCTTCTCGATGTGGACGATCATCGAGGAGTGCCTCAACCCGCCGGTCGTGTGGGAGAAGGAGCGGTCCGGCGACCCGGACGGCGGCTGGTTCACGCTGCCGCCGTTCAGCGAGCCGGAGGTGTTCGAGTTCCCCGAGGGCATCGGCCCGGTCGAGTGCGTGCACGTCGAGCACGAGGAGGTGCTCCTCATGCCGCGGTGGGTCGACGCGAAGCGGGTCACCTTCAAGTACGGCCTCGGCGAGGAGATGATCACCATCCTCCGGACGCTGCACACCCTCGGCCTCGACCGCACCGAGCCGGTCACCGTCAAGGGCGTCGAGGTGAGCCCCCGCGACGTCGTCGCCGCCGTCCTCCCGGACCCGCTGACCATCGGTCCGCGGATGGAGGGCAGGACGTGTGCCGGCCTGTGGGTCACCGGGACCGGCAAGGACGGCCGGCCGCGGCGGACCTACCTCTACCACGTGTCCGACAACGCGGACACGATGCGCGACTACGAGGCCCAGTGCGTCGTCTGGCAGACCGCGGTCAACCCCGTCGTCGCCCTCGAGCTGCTCGCCACCGGCACGTGGTCCGGGGCCGGGGTGCTCGGGCCGGAGGCGTTCGACGCCGTGCCCTTCCTCGACCTGCTCGCCGCCCCGAAGCCTGCCGGGTACGGCTCGCCGTGGGGCCTCGAGGACCGCTGAACCCGTTCGTGCGAAAGGATCGCCCCATGGCAACCACCCAGAAGGCACTGCTCGAGTCGGTCCCGACCGGGCTGCTCGTCGGCGGCTCGTGGCGCGAGGCGAGCGGCGGGGAGCGCTTCGAGGTCCACGACCCCGCCACCGGCGCGACGCTCGCCACCTGCGCGGACGGGACGCCCGAGGACGGTCTGGCCGCGCTCGCGGCCGCCGCCGACGCCCAGGCCTCGTGGGCGGCCACGCCGCCGCGCGACCGCGGCGAGATCCTCCGCCGGGCCTTCGAGACGGTCACCGCCCGCGCCGACGAGTTCGCGATGCTCATGACCCTCGAGATGGGCAAGACGCTCGCCGAGGCCAAGGGCGAGGTCACCTACGGCGCCGAGTTCTTCCGGTGGTTCTCCGAGGAGGCGGTGCGCATCCACGGCCGGTACTCGGTGGCCCCGAACGGCGCGACCCGGCTGCTGACGATGGCCCAGCCGGTCGGGCCCACGCTCATGATCACGCCGTGGAACTTCCCGCTCGCGATGGGAACCCGCAAGATCGGCCCGGCCATCGCGGCGGGCTGCACGATGGTCGTCAAGCCTGCCCACGAGACGCCCCTCACCATGCTCCTGCTCGCCCGGGTCCTCGAGGAGGCCGGCCTGCCGGACGGGGTCCTCAACGTCGTGACCACGACGCACGCCGGTGCCGTCTGCGAGGGGGTCATCCGCGACCCGCGGCTGCGCAAGCTGACCTTCACCGGCTCGACCGCGGTCGGCAAGAAGCTCGTCGAGCAGTCCGCCGAGCAGCTGCTGCGGCTCTCGATGGAGCTCGGCGGCAACGCGCCCTTCATCGTCTTCGAGGACGCCGACGTCGACGCGGCCGTCGAGGGCGCGATGCTCGCCAAGATGCGCAACATCGGCGAGGCGTGCACCGCGGCCAACCGCTTCTTCGTGCACGACGCCGTCGCCGACGAGTTCTCGAGCAAGCTCGCCGCCCGGATGGGCGCGCTCACCGTCGGCAAGGGCACGAAGAAGGGCGTCGACGTCGGCCCCCTCATCACCTCGGCGGCGCGCGACGGGGTCCATGAGCTCGTCGAGGACGCCGTCGGCCGCGGCGCCACCGTCCTCACCGGCGGCGCCCCCGTCCCCGGCCGCGGCAACTTCTACGCCCCGACCGTCCTCACCGAGGTCCCGGCCGGCGCGCGCTGCCTCACCGAGGAGATCTTCGGACCGGTCGCCCCGGTGTGCACCTTCGCCACCGAGGAGGAGGCGGTCCAGCGCGCCAACGCCACCGAGTACGGCCTCGTCGGCTACGTCTTCACCCGCGACAACGCCCGCGTCCTGCGGGTCGCCGAGGCGCTGGAGTTCGGGATGGTCGGGGTCAACACCGGCATCGTCTCCAACCCCGCGGCGCCGTTCGGCGGGGTCAAGCAGTCCGGGTTCGGCCGCGAGGGCGGGTTCGAGGGCATCGAGGAGTACCTCGAGGTCAAGTACGTCGGCATCGCCACCTAGTCCCCGCGCCCTCGGCCGAAGGGACAGGATCGCCCCCAACGGCGTGCGCCGGGTGGGGCGGGAGTGCTCCACTGGGCCCATGAGCCGGGCCCGCCACACCGAACGCCCGGACCGCCACCGGTCCGTGCGCTCCTTCCTCGACGACACCGACGAGGCGCTCCGCCTGGGCGCCCGACCCGGAGCGACGGTCTGGCCGACCGGGTTCGACCTGCTCGACACGACCTTCGGCGGCGGCCTGCGCTCCGGAGAGCTCGTCCTCCTCGCCGGCACCGAGGGCGCCGGCAAGACGACCTTCGCGATGCAGGTGATGCGCAACGCGGTCGCCACCGGCCGGCACGCCGTCGTCTTCTCGTTCGAGCTGACCGCGGCGTCGCTCATCCAGCGCCTCCTCGGGCTCGAGGCCGCGACCGCCGCCGAGGAGTACGAGGACCCGATGAACCCGCCCGCCGGGGTCCGCGACTTCCGGGCCGTGCTCGAGGCCGAGGACCCGGACCGCCGTGGGCTGGGCGCCGCGATGCGCGCGCTGACCGGCGGCCAGGACGCCCTCATGGCCATCGAGCGCTACTCGGACCGGTTGCACATCGTCGAGGCCAACCGGCTGACGACGATGACGCAGGTCGCGAACACCGTCGCCGCCATCGCGGACGAGACCGGCGAGCCGCCGATCGTCCTCGTCGACTACCTCCAGAAGATCCCGGTCGACGGCATCGAGGGCACCGCGGACGAGACCACCCGGGTGACCTACGTCGTCGAGACCCTCAAGGAGCTCGCGATGGAGCTCGAGTGCCCGGTCGTCGCCATCACCGCGGCCGACCGCGAGGGCCTCGGCGCCGGGCACCGGATGCGCACCCGCGACCTGCGCGGCTCGAGCGCGCTCGCCTACGAGGCCGACATCGTGCTCATCCTCCAGACCAAGGAGAACATCGTCGCCCGCGAGCACCTCACGTACGACCTCAACGCGGCGAAGATCTACCGGCGCTGGGTCGTCATCTCGGTCGAGAAGAACCGCTTCGGCGGCGGGCAGGTCGAGCTGGAGGTCGAGAAGGACTTCGAGCACGGCCGGTACCGCCCGCACGTCCGGGTCGTCTCCGAGCGCCTCATCGAGGAGCGCGTCTTCACCACGTGAGCCATGAGGCAGGATGGCGAGGCGTGAGCCCCCGCACCGTCGCCGTCCTCGGGTCCACCGGATCGATCGGCACCCAGGCCCTCGAGGTCGTCGCCGCCCACCCCGACCGGTTCCGTGTCGTCGCGCTGTCCGCCGGCGGCAACACCGCGCGGCTCGCCGAGCAGGCCGCCGCCACGCGCGCGCCGCTCGTCGCGGCCGCTCGAGGGAGCGCCGAGGAGCTGCGGGCCGCCCTGGCCGCCGCGTCCGGCGACCCCGGCCACCGGCCCGAGGTCGTCGTCGGCGACGACGCAGCGACCGTCGCGGCCTCGTGCGGAGCCGACGTCGTCCTCAACGGCGTCACCGGGGCGATCGGCCTGCGGCCCACCCTCGCGGCCCTCGCCGCCGGCTCCACCCTGGCGCTGGCCAACAAGGAGTCGCTCATCGTCGGCGGCCCGCTCGTCAAGGACGCCGCGGCGCCGGGGCAGATCGTCCCCGTCGACTCCGAGCACAGCGCGATCGCCCAGTCGCTGCGCGGCGGCCGGGCCGAGGAGGTGCGCCGGCTCGTCGTCACCGCGAGCGGCGGCCCGTTCCGCGGGCGCTCGCGGGCCGAGCTCGCCGACGTCACCCCCGAGCAGGCCCTCGCCCACCCGAACTTCGCGATGGGCCGGGTCATCACGACCAACTCCGCGACGCTCGTCAACAAGGGGCTCGAGGTCATCGAGGCGCACCTGCTCTTCGACGTCCCGTTCGACCGGATCGACGTCGTCGTCCATCCCCAGCAGCAGATCCACTCGATGGTCGAGTTCCACGACGGCTCGACCATCGCCCAGCTCGGGCCGCCCCGGATGCTCGTCCCCATCGCCCTCGGCCTGTCCTGGCCGGAGCGGCTCGTCGACGTCGACGTCCCCTGCGACTGGACCCGGGCGCAGTCCTGGGAGTTCCACCCGCTCGACGACGACGCCTTCCCCGCCGTGCGCCTCGCCCGGCAGGTCGGGGAGGCCGGCGGCACGTACCCGGCCGTCTACAACGCGGCCAACGAGGTGTGCGTCGACGCCTTCCACGACGGCGCCATCGGCTTCCTCGACATCGTCGACACCGTGCAGCGCGTCGTCGAGGCGCACAATGGGAGCGAACTCGACGCCTCGAGCGTTGAGTCGGTGCTCGCCGCCGACCGGTGGGCACGAGAGCGCGCTCGCGAGGTCCTCGGCGTGCCCGACCAGACCGCAGGAGGTGACCGGTGACGACCCTGGCGTTCGTCCTCGGCGTCCTGGCGATGGCGCTCGGCGTCGCCGCGTCGATCGCGCTGCACGAGGTCGGCCACCTCGTGCCCGCCAAGCGCTTCGGGGTCAAGGTCACCCAGTACATGGTCGGCTTCGGCCCGACCGTCTGGTCGCGCCGCCGCGGCGAGACCGAGTACGGCGTCAAGGCCATCCCGCTCGGCGGCTACATCCGGATGATCGGGATGTTCCCGCCGCGGCCCGGCGACGCGCCCGGGATGCTCCGGGCCTCGAGCACCGGCCGGTTCAGCCAGCTCGTCGACGAGGCCCGCGCGGCGAGCCTCGAGGAGGTCAAGGCGGGCGACGAGGACCGCGTCTTCTACCGGCTCTCGGTCCCGAAGAAGGTCGTCGTCATGATGGGCGGCCCGCTGATGAACCTCCTCATCGGCGTCGTCCTGCTCACCCTGCTCGTGACCGTCCACGGCCTCCCGACCGCCCAGCCCGGCGCCGTCGTCGCGTCCGTCGCCCAGTGCGTCGTGCCCGCCACCGACGCCTCCACGACCACCTCGTGCGCCGGCAAGCAGCCGACGCCGGCGCTCGAGGCCGGGCTACGCCCCGGTGACCGCTTCGTCTCGATCGGCGGGCAGCCGGTCCGCGAGGTGACCGACGTGGGCCGGCTCGTGCGGCCGGAGGCCGGCCACTCCGTGCCGGTCGTCGTCGAGCGCGACGGTCGCGAGCTGACCCTCACGGTCACCCCGATCCGCAACACCGTCGCGCAGGTGGACGACCAGGGACGGCCCGTGACCCGCCCCGACGGCAGCATCGCGACGACCGAGGCCGGATTCCTCGGGGTCACGAGCTCCGAGCCGTCCGCCTACGTGCCGCAGCCGGCGTCCGCGGTGCCCGGCATCCTCTGGGACGGCGTGAGCCGGACGGCCGCCGCCCTCGTCGACATCCCCGGCCGGATGGTCGGGGTCTGGAACGCGGCCTTCGGTGGCGCCCAGCGCGAGATCGACGGGCCGATGTCGGTCGTCGGCGTCGGCCGGGTCGCGGGGGAGGCGTCGGCCGGGAAGCTCGACGGACTGACCGGCGGAACCGTTCCCGACCGGCTGTGGTTCCTCGTCGGCCTGCTCGCCGGGCTCAACCTCATGCTCTTCGTCTTCAACCTCGTCCCGCTGCTCCCGCTCGACGGCGGCCACGTCGCCGGCGCCCTGTGGGAGGGGGCCAAGCGGCAGTGGGCCCGGCTGCGCGGCGCCCCCGACCCGGGGTACGTCGACGTCGCCAAGGCGCTCCCCATCGCGTACACCGTGGCCATCGTCCTCATCGGGATGTCCGCCCTGCTCGTGTACGCCGACTTCGTCAACCCGGTCAAGCTCGGCGGCTGAGGCCGTCCGCGGCACCGCCGGACCGCCCCGACCCCGCCGTGCCGCCCCGACCTCGCCCTGCCGCCCTGCCAGGGCACCCCGGCACGGCGACGTGACCGCGGCGCCGCAGGACCGCCCCGACCCCGCCGTGCCGCCCCGGGCCCGCCACGTCGGGGGAGGTCACTCAGGGTCCTCGGAGATTCGGACCGTAGGCTGGGTGCATGTCCGTCTCCCTCGGGATGCCCGCCGCTCCGCCGCCCGTCATCGCCCCCCGCCGCCCCAGCCGGAAGATCCGGGTCGGCAAGGTCGAGGTCGGCGGCGACGCCCCCGTGTCCGTGCAGTCGATGACGACGACGCCGACCACCGACGTCAACGCCACCCTCCAGCAGATCGCCGAGCTGACCGCCGCCGGCTGCGACATCGTCCGGGTCGCCTGCCCGAGCCAGGACGACGCCGAGGCACTGCCGGCGATCGCGCAGAAGTCGCAGATCCCGGTCATCGCCGACATCCACTTCCAGCCGAAGTACGTCTACGCGGCCATCGACGCCGGCTGTGCCGCGGTCCGCGTCAACCCGGGCAACATCCGCCAGTTCGACGACCAGGTCGGCGAGATCGCCCGCCGCGCGAAGGAGGCCGGCGTCTCCCTCCGGATCGGCGTCAATGCGGGCTCCCTCGACAAGCGGCTGCTCGAGAAGTACGGCAAGCCGACCGCCGAGGCCCTCGTCGAGTCGGCCGTCTGGGAGGCGAGCCTCTTCGAGGAGCACGACTTCCACGACTTCAAGATCTCGGTCAAGCACAACGACCCGGTCGTCATGGTCCGCGCCTACCAGCTGCTCGCCGAGCGCGGCGACTGGCCGCTGCACCTCGGCGTCACCGAGGCCGGCCCGGCGTTCCAGGGCACGATCAAGTCGGCGACCGCGTTCGGCGCGCTGCTCTCCCAGGGCATCGGCGACACCATCCGGGTCTCGCTCTCGGCCCCGCCGGTCGAGGAGGTCAAGGTCGGTATCCAGATCCTCCAGTCGCTCAACCTGCGCCCGCGCAAGCTCGAGATCGTCTCCTGCCCCTCGTGCGGCCGTGCCCAGGTCGACGTCTACAAGCTCGCCGACGAGGTGACGGCCGGCCTCGAGGGGATGACCGTGCCGCTGCGCGTCGCCGTCATGGGCTGCGTCGTCAACGGCCCGGGCGAGGCCCGCGAGGCCGACCTCGGCGTGGCGTCGGGCAACGGCAAGGGGCAGATCTTCGTCAAGGGCGAGGTCATCAAGACCGTCCCCGAGAGCCAGATCGTCGAGACCCTCATCGAGGAGGCGATGCGCATCGCCGAGGAGATGGGCGAGCCGGTCGACGAGGAGTCCGCCGGCGCGCCCACGGTCAGCGTCTCCTGACCGGCCGGCCCGGGCGGCGCGTCTGCTCAGGGCTCGTCGGGCAGCTCGCGGCGCGGTGACCCCGACAGCGACCGGTTGAGCGAGAACAGGCGACCGAGCACCGGCATGAGGACGATGTTGAGCCCGTGCAGGATGCCGATGACGAGCAGGATCCCGCCGACCCGCTCGAGCTCGTAGGTCACCTGCTGCGAGGTCACCGCGCCGCTCACCTCGTTGTGCCAGTCGGCCTGGGGCGCCACCTGCATCGAGAAGAGGATGTAGGCGGCGAAGATCAGGTAGTAGACGATGTCGGTGAGCACGATGTAGCTCTTGCCGGTCAGCGGGTTGTCGTGGAAGACGTCGGCGGCGTAGGCGCGGCCGAACCGCTTGATGAAGGGGCCGAGCCAGACCGCGAGCACGAGGAGCACGACGGTCGTCGCGACTTCGAGGATCCACCAGGGCATGACGAGGTCTCCGTTCTGGGCGCGGGGGGTGAGGACGAGGACGGCGGCGGTCGCGGCGGCGACCACGGCGGCGCCGGCCACGGCCGCGCCGGGCAGGGCCCGCCGCCGCCGCCGGTCGGCGTCGACGCTCTCGACGACACGGTCGAAGAGGTCGGGGGAGGGGCGGGTCGGAGCGGTCCGCAGGGCCCGGCCGATGCGGTCCTCGAGGTCGGTCATCGGTGCGCCTCCAGTGTCGTGGCGAGCGCGTCGAGGCCTCGCTGCAGGTGGGTCTTGACGGTGTTCGTCGACAGTCCGAGCGTCGCCGCGATGTCGGCGACGGACAGGTCGTGGTAGTAGCGCAGGGTCACGCAGTCGCGTTGTCGGCGCGGGAGGCGGCGGAGGGCGTCGACGACCGCCCGCCGCTCGGCGCGCTGCTCGGCGGTCTCGGCCGCGGAGGGCGCGTCGGGGGCGGCGGGCGGCCGGTGCCGCAGAGACACCAGGCCCCGCCGGTTGTGGTCGCGGGCCAGGTTGATGACGATGGAGCGCAGGTAGGCCGCCGCGCGGTCGGGGTCGCGCAGCCGGCCGCGCGTGCGGGCGAAGCGGATGAAGGCCTCCTGGACGAGGTCCTCGGCCGCGGTCGTGTCGTCGACGTAGAAGCGCGCCAGCCGGGTCAGCGACACCGCCTCGGTGTCGAAGAGCGTCGTGAGGTCGGGCACGTCGGTGGCCTCCGCCGCCGACGTGCCCCCCATCGAGTCGGACACGACCTCCATCACGCCTACGGACGTCCGAGGGGCCCGGCCGGGTGACACCACGACCTGACGAATCCGGCCGCGGATCCTCGTCGAGGTTCGCGGGCCCCGGTCGTCACCCGGTGCGGACACCACGCACGTCCACCAGGTGACCGCGCTCCCGCATCCCCGACCCCGAGGAACACCATGTCCGGCTCCCGTCGACTCCTCACGCTCTCCGCCATCGTCGCACCGCTGGTGGTCCCCGTCACGACCCCCGTGCCCGGGGTCGCCGCCTCGGTCGCTCCGTCACCGTGCGGGCACCGGGTCCTCGGACCTCCGGGCCGCAGCCACGCCGTCCTCCGGGTCGGTGTCCGCCACCTCGCCGTCACCGTGCGGGCCGGCCGGGCGGCGGGCACGAGCCGGTTCCGGCTCGACGCAGGCCGGGACGGGGTGACGTCGTGACCCGGCTGCTGCGCGGCCTGGCGGCCGGCGCGCTGCTCGGCGCGGCGTGGGGCGTCGTGGCCCGGTGCTTCATGCGGTTGCTCACGACCCAGCCGGAGTTCAGCTGGGAGGGCACCCTGGCCATCCTCGGGATCGCCGCGTGGGCGGGCGCCTGCGTCGGGCTGGTCCGCGCGGCCCGGAGCGCCGGCCGGTCGGGCTGGTGGCGGCTGGCGGCGCTGCCCGCGATCATCCTCTTCGCCGGCCCCGGGTCGCTGTTGCTCCCGGCCACCGTCGGGTTCGCGCTCGTGCTGCGTGGCGGTCGGGTGGGTCGCGTCGTCGGCCCGGTGCTCGTCGCCGCGACACCGGTCGTCGCCGCCCTGCCGGACCCGGAGTCGGTCCCGACGTCGCCCACCGCCGGCCAGGTGGGCGGGCTCGCCCTGCTGACCCTGGCGGCGGCACCACTCGGCTGGGCGCTCGCCGGGGTCGTCCGCCGGTGGCGTGCCGGGCCGTCGTCGGCGGACGCGCCGGTGCTCGCGGAGCCCGTGCGGGGGCTCGCGACGACGGGCTGAGGAGGACCCACGGAGGGTGGGACGCCCGGCGTCCGAGCCGATCTCCTCGGGCGCCGGGCCCGGCACCCTAGGCTGTGCACGTGCTGCGCACACGTTCCCCGGTCCGGCCGCTGTCGCTCGCCGACCGCGACGCCGCCCTCGAGCTGTGCGCCCGCGACCTGCCGCGCGGGGTGTTCGTCGCGGCCCGCATCCTCGAGGGCGCCCGCACCGGCTCCCTCGGCTCGGTCCTCGGCCACCGCGACGAGGCCGGGCTGCGCTCGCTCTGCTGGGCGAGCGCCAACGTCGTCCCGGTCGCCACGAGCCCTGCCGACCACGCGGCCTTCGCCGATCGCCTGCGCCGCTGGCGCGGCCGGGCGGCGTCGGTCTTCGGCCCGCGAGAGGAGGTCGAGGGCCTCTGGTCGCACCTCCAGCCGCACTGGGGGCCGGCCCGGGCGGTCCGCGCGCACCAGCCGCTCCTCGTCGCGCACCAGCCGCCCTCCGCCCTCGGGACGGAGAGGGACCCGCGGGTGCGCCCGGCGCGCCCGGAGGAGGTCGACCTCGTCCTCCCCGCCGCCGAGCACATGTTCACCGCCGAGATCGGCTACCGGCCCTACAGCGGCTCGAGCCGTGGCTACCGTGCGTCGCTGGCCGGGCTCGTGGCCCGCGGCCACACGTTCGTCGTCGTCGAGGACGGCGAGGTCGTCTTCAAGACCGACATCGGCAGCCTCGCCCTCGGCTGCGCCCAGCTCCAGGGGGTCTGGGTGGCGCCGCACCTGCGCGGACACGGCCACGCGGTGCCGATGCTCGCCGCCGTGCTCGAGCAGGTGATGGCCGGGGACGCGCCCCTCGTCTCCCTCTACGTCAACGACTTCAACGCCGCCGCCCGCGCCACCTACGAGCGGCTCGGCTTCCGCCAGGTGGGCGAGTTCTCGACGGTCCTGCTGTGAGCGGGGGCTGACGGTGTCGTTCGCGGTGTGGGCCCCGCTCACCGACGCCGACCTCCCGGCCCTGCGCGAGCTGGCGCGCGCCTGCCTGCGGGCCGACGGCGGCCTCCCGCAGCTCGCGGAGGAGCCGATGCTGCGACGGCTCCTCCTCTCCGGTGAGGGCGTCGGTGGACGGGACGAGACGGGCGACCTGGTCGCCGCGGCGGCCGTCCGGGTCGGCCCCGCCGGGCACCGCACCGCGACCGGCCTCGTCCGGCCCTCGGCGCGGCACGGCGGCCTCGGGGCCCAGCTCGCTGCCTGGTGCGCGGAGCGGTCCGGGGGAGTGCTGCTGCGGGTCGTCGTCGAGTCGACCTCCCCGGGGACCGAACCCTTCCTCACCGGTCTCGGCCTGCGGCGCACCTTCGCCGAGCACGTCATGCGCCACGACCTCACCGGCATCCCGGTCATCCGGCGTCCGCGCGGCCTCAAGGCGTTGCCGTGGAGCGAGGACACCGCCGGCCTCTTCCACCGCGCCTACCGCGCCGCGTTCGCCGAGCGGCCGGGCTTCCCGGACACCCCGCTCGAGGAGTGGGTGCACGACGTCGCGGACGAGGAGGGCTTCCGGCCGGACCTGTCGCGGGTGGTCCTCGACCACGAGGGCCGCGTCGCCGGGTTCGTCACGCTGGCCGACGACTGGGTCGACCAGGTCGGGGTCGTCCCGGCGTGGCGCGGCCGGGGGCTGGGCGCGCACCTCGTGGCCCGCTCGGTCCGCTCGTTGGCCCGGGCCGGGTGCGCCCAGGCGTGGCTCGCGGTCAACGTCGACAACCCCGCGCACCTGCTCTACCTGCGGCTCGGCTTCGTCGACGCCGGCCTCCGCAGCCGGTGGGAGCGGGTCGGCTGACCCCGCCGCGGGCCGGCCGGCGCGCTGGACCAGATACCCACTGGGGTATGCTCGCGACCATGTTCTGGCTGACCCTCGTCCTCGGCGTGCTCGTCGGTGTCGCGCTCGGCCTCCTCGGCGGCGGCGGCTCCATCCTCGCCGTCCCGCTGCTTGTCTACGTCGCCGGGATGGCGCCCGCCGAGGCGGTCGCCGGGTCGCTGCTCGTCGTGGGGGTCACGAGCCTCGCCGCCCTCGTGCCGCACGCGCTCGCCGGCCGGGTCCGCTGGCGGGTCGGCCTCGTGCTCGGCCTGTCGGCGATGGCCGGCGCCTACGCCGGTGGCCGGCTCTCCGGATTCATCCCCGGCCCGGTCCTGCTGGCGCTGTTCGCGGTGATGATGATCGTCACCGCCGCGTCGATGATCCGTGGCCGCCGGACGCCGCCAGCGGGGGAGCGGGTCGGCCTGGGGCGGTCGGTCGCCCAGGGCGTCGGCATCGGGCTGGTCACCGGCACCGTCGGGGCGGGCGGGGGCTTCCTCGTCGTCCCCGTCCTCGTCCTCCTCGGCGGCCTCGAGATGCCGGTCGCCGTCGCCACCTCGCTGCTCGTCATCGCGATGAACAGCGGCGCCGGTCTCGCCGGGCACCTGCACACGGTGCGGCTCGACTGGGGCCTCGCCCTCCCCGTGACGGCGGTGGCCGTCGTCGGCAGCGTCCTCGGCGGCCTGCTCTCCGGGCGCGTGCGCCAGGAGTCGCTGCGCCGCGCGTTCGGGTGGTTCGTCCTCGCGATGGGTGCCCTCGTCCTCGGCCAGAGCCTCCTGTCCGCCTGAGCTCCGGGAGCCCGCGCCCGGACGCCGGAAGGGCCCGTCCGCGGCTGCGGACGGGCCCTCCGGTCGACCGGTGTGCTCAGGGCACGCGGCTCACTTGGTCAGCGGGCCGAGGGTCGGGTCGTTGGCGTAGGCCTCGGCGGCGTTCTCCTTGGTCACGATGACCGGGGCGAGGAGGTTGGCCGGGACGACCTTGACGCCGTTGTTGTAGGACTTGTCGTCGTTGACCGTCGGCTTCTCGCCCTTCTGGAGCGACTGGACCATCGCGATGGTCTCGGCCACGAGCTTGCGGGTGTCCTTGTTGATGGTCGAGTACTGCTCACCGGCCATGATCGACTTGACCGACTCGACCTCGGAGTCCTGACCCGTGACGACCGGGATCGGCTTGCCGGCCTGCTTGCACGAGGTGATGATCGCGCGGGCCAGGGTGTCGTTCGGCGAGAGGACGCCGTCGATCGTCGCGCTCGAGTACGAGCCGGCGAGGAGGGTGTCCATCCGCTTCTGGGCGTTCTCGGCCTTCCAGCCCTGGGTGACGGCCTGCTCGAACTTGGTCTGCCCGGAGACGACCTTGAGGGTGCCGTCGTCGATCTTCGGCTGGAGGACGCTCATCGCGCCGTCGAAGAAGACCTTGGCGTTGTTGTCGTCCGGCGAGCCGGCGAACAGCTCGATGTTGTACGGCCCGTTCGGCTTCTTCTTGGCCATGCCCTCGAGGAGCGCCTGGCCCTGGAGGACACCGACCTTGAAGTTGTCGAACGCGACGTAGTAGTCGACGTCCGGGGTGTTGGTCAGCAGGCGGTCGTAGGCGATGACCGTCGCGCCGGAGTCCTTGGCCGCCTTGAGCTGGGTGCCCAGCTGCGAGCCGTCGATGGCCCCGACGACGATGACCTTGGCGCCCTTGGTGACCATGGCCTGGATCTGGTTCTGCTGCTCGGAGACACCGCCGTTGGCGAACTGGACGTCGCCCTTGAAGCCGGCCTGCGAGAGGCCGTCCTTGAACAGCTGCTCGGCGAGCACCCAGTTCTCGGAGGTCTTCTGGGGGAGGGAGATGCCGATGACCGAGTCGGCGGCGAAGCCGGCCGCGGAAGAGCTTCCGCTGCCGGAGGTGGCCGCGGTGTCGTCCGAGGCCGACCGGCCACAGCCGGTGAGGGCGAGGCCGGCGATCGCCGTGACCGCGAGCGCCTTGGTGAGGTGACGCATGTGTGCTTCTTTCTACTCGCGCGTCCCTGCGGACGCGGGGTCGGTGGCCGGGCGGCGGGGTGCCGACCGGTGGTCGGGGGACGGCTCAGCCGTCGGAGCGGATGGTGCTGGAGGTGGAGCGGACCTCGGACTCCGCCGGGTTCTCCTCGGCGATGGCCGTCTGCTCACCCGGCCCGTCGGCCCGGTTGCGGTCCCGGTTGCGCAGGAAGAGGCCGATGATCGAGGGGCGGCCCTGGCTCTTGTTGTAGACGTCGAAGGCCACGGCGATGAGGAGCACGAGGCCCTTGATCATCTGGGTGGCGTCGGCCCCGACGCCCTCGAGCTGGAGGCCGTTGTTGAGGACGGCCATGACGAGGCCACCGACGATCGACCCGACGACCGTGCCGACGCCGCCGGTGACGGCCGCGCCACCGATGAAGACGGCGGCGATGGCGTCGAGCTCCCAGCCGACGCCGTCGAACGGGCCGGACGCGGTGGAACGGGCGACGAACATCATCCCGGCCAGGGCCGCGAGGACGGCCATGTTGGCCATGACGAAGAAGTTGATCTGCCGGCTCTTGACCCCGGACAGCTCGGCCGCGTGGCGGTTGCCGCCGACGGCGTAGATGTGCCGGCCGAGGATCGTCTTGCTCGTGACGAAGCCGTAGACGAGGACGAGCACGACGAGGATGAGCCCGGAGACGGGGAAGCCCTTGCGACCCGAGGCGATGAGGAACATGGCCCCGAGGATGGCGACGCAGATGAGCGCGAGGCGGGTCCACATGGCCCAGGACTCCTCGACCTGGGCGCCGATCTTCTTGAGCCGGGCCCGGCTGCGGAGGGCGCCGTAGACGATGGCGACGCAGCCGAGGATGCCGAGGAGCACCGTGAGGTTGTTGTAGCCGGTGTTCGGTCCGACCTCGGGGAGCGACCCGGAGCCGATGACCTGGAACCCGTCCGGCACCGGCACGGTGTTCGACTTGCCGACGTACTGGTTGGCGCCGCGGAAGAAGAGCATCCCGGCCAGGGTGACGATGAACGCCGGGATGCCGACCCGCGCGACCCAGAAGCCCTGCCACACACCGACCAGCGCGCCGAGGGCGAGGCCGAGGAGGATGCCGAGCGGCCAGGGGAGGCTCCAGTCGCGGATGGCGATCGCCACGACGATGCCGACGAACGCCGAGACAGAGCCGACCGAGAGGTCGATGTGCCCGGCGATGATGACGAGCACCATGCCGATGGCGAGGACGAGGATGTAGGCGTTGCCCTGGATGATGTTGTTGACGTTGTTCGGGTCGAGGGTCAGGCCGCCGGTCTTGATCTGGAAGTACACGATGAGCACGACGAGCGCGGCGACCATGCCGAGCTGGCGGATGTCGCCACCGAAGATCTTGCGGACGATGTTCATGGGGAGGTCCTCGCGTCGGGGGGTCAGGAGACGGCGTTCGCCTGGGTGCGGGTGGTGTTCTTCGTCATGAGCCGCATCAGCGACTCCTGGTCGGCCTCGCCCTTGTCGAGGCAGCCGGTGATCCGGCCCTCCGCGATCGTGTAGATGCGGTCGGCCAGCCCGAGCAGCTCGGGGAGCTCGGAGGAGACGACGACGACGCCCTTGCCCTGGTCGGCGAGGCGCTGGATGATCCCGTAGATCTCGTACTTGGCGCCCACGTCGATGCCCCGGGTCGGCTCGTCGAGGATGAGCAGGTCGGGCTCGGTGAAGAGCCACTTGGCGAGGACGACCTTCTGCTGGTTGCCGCCCGAGAGCTTGGAGACGCCCTCCTCGACGGTCGGTGTCTTGGTGCGCAGCTCCTTGCGGTACTGCTCGGCGAACCGGAACTCCTCCGACTCGTTGATGACGAGGCCGTCGGTGATCCGGGAGAGCTTGGCCGAGACGGTGGTGCGCTTGATGTCGTCGAGCAGGTTGAGCCCGAGGGTCTTGCGGTCCTCGGTGACGTACGCGAGGCCGGCCTCGATGGCGTCGCGGACGTGCTTGAGGTGCAGCTCCTTGCCGTCCTTGACGATGCGGCCGCCGAGCACGATGCCGTAGGAGCGGCCGAAGAGGCTGCGCATCAGCTCGGTGCGGCCGGCGCCCATGAGGCCCGCGAACCCGACGATCTCGCCGTGCCGGACGAAGAAGCTGGCGTCCTTGACGACGAGACGGTCGGCCCGCACCGGGTGCTGGACCCGCCAGTTCTCGACCTCGAAGAACACCTCGCCGATGTGCGGGGTGTGGTCGGGGAAGCGGGACTCGAGGTCGCGGCCGACCATCCCGCGGATGATGCGGTTCTCGTCGACACCGTCCTCGCGGACGCGGAGGGTCTCGATCGAGCGGCCGTCGCGGATGATGGTGATGGCGTCCGAGATCTGCTCGATCTCGTTGAGCTTGTGGCTGATCATGATGCAGGTGACGCCGCGGCCGCGCAGGCCGTCCATGATCTGCAGCAGGTGCTGGGAGTCGGACTCGTTGAGGGCCGCGGTCGGCTCGTCGAGGATGAGCAGCTGGACGTCCTTGGAGAGGGCCTTGGCGATCTCGACGAGCTGCTGCTTGCCGACCCCGATGTCCTTGACCTTGGTCATGGGGTCCTCGAAGAGGCCGACCCGCTCGAGCAGCTCGGCGGCCCTGCGCTGGGTGAGCACCCAGTCGATGGCGCCGCGCCGGGTCTGCTCGTTGCCCAGGAAGATGTTCTCCGCGATCGACAGCTCGGGGATGAGGGCGAGCTCTTGGTGGATGATGACGATGCCGGCGTGCTCGCTGTCGCGGATCGTCGAGAACTGGGCGGGGTGGCCGTTCCACAGGATCTCGCCGGTGTAGCTGCCGTGCGGGTGCACGCCGGAGAGCACCTTCATCAGGGTGGACTTGCCGGCACCGTTCTCGCCGCAGATCGCGTGGATCTCGCCGCGGCGGACGGTCATGTCGACGTCGGAGAGGGCCTTGACGCCCGGGAACTCCTTCGTGATGTGGCGCATCTCGAGGATGACCTCGTGAAGGCCGGCCGCAGGGGCGCTCGCGGCGCCCACCGGTGCGTCGTTGCTCATTCCCGTCCTCGGCGTTGAGGGGCAGTGGCGTGGAGGCGTGTGGTGGCGGCCGCCTCAGCCACTAATTGTTGTATGGCCGAACATATTGCAGACACCGTTGTCTGGCAAGACCCGCGTCGAAGCCCTCCGGTAACGATCGGGTAACTCGCCGTTCACGTGGCGGCCCCGAGCCACGCGGACGGGTCGGCGATGACGTCGTCGAGCACGGTGAGGGCGGCCCCGAGCGCCGGGGAGCTGGGGCCGCCGAGCGCGCGGGAGACCCGCACCTCGGCCCAGCGGGCGATGACCGCGCGGCGCTCGAGCTCGGCGAGGACACCGGGGGCCAGCCGGTCGTGGAGGGTCGCGTACGCCCCCCCGAGGACCACCTCGTCGACGTCGACGACGTTGACGACCGTGGCGGCCGCCTGCCCCAGCGCCCGCGCGGCCTGTGCGACGGCGTCCGCGGCCGGGCCGGGGACGCCGGCCGCGTCGGCGAGCCGGGTCGTCGTCGTCGAGGGCGGCAGGCCGGCCGCGGCGACCATCGCGTCGCGCCCGGCGTACGGCTCGAGGCAGCCGCGGGCGCCGCAGTGGCAGGGGCGACCCTCGGGGTCGACGACGACGTGCCCGATCTCGCCGCTCCACCCGTGCATCCCCTCGAAGACGCGTCCGCCGAGCACGACGGCCGAGCCGATGCCGACCGCGCCGTAGGCGAAGAGGAAGTTCTGCGACTCGGCCGGCCGGCCGTCGCGGCGGCGGCGCTCCTCGACCTCGGTCCTGGCCGAGAGGTCGGCGTCGTTGGCCGCCGCGACCCGCAGGGTGGCCAGGCCGGGGTGGCCGGTCAGCGCCTCGTCGACGGCGATGTCGCGCCAGTCGAGGTTCGGGGCGTAGCGGAGCATCGCCGACTCGCGGCTGACGAGTCCCGGGAGGGCGACGCACGCACCGGCCACGTGCATCCCCTCGAGGGTGACCGCCCGGACGGTCTCGGCGGCGAGGTCGGCGAGCCGGGCGAAGGTGCGCTCGGGGTCGCACCCGCGCAGGTCGACCTCGACGACCCGCTCGGAGACTGTGAGGCCGGTGAGGTCGAGGACGAGGGCCGAGAGGTGGTCGATGCCGACCGAGAGTCCGAGCCCGACGACCGAGCGGGCGGCCGGCGCGAGCGGGACCGCCGGGCGTCCGGCCCGCGACGCCGTCAGCGGCTCGAGCTCGGTGGCGAGGCGGGCCCGGGGGGGGCGGGCCGCAGGGGCGGGGGCCGCGGGCCCGGGCCGCCCGGCCG
>OEIU01000519.1_pt1 | contig 35009 bp, 24 predicted proteins | sample 1539221 | NCBI WGS metagenome assembly OEIU01 (sample SAMN03792071, study PRJEB22550) | activated sludge metagenome | feature: wastewater treatment plant; material: activated sludge; isolation source: Wastewater treatment plant of a petroleum refinery complex | place: Argentina: Zarate | collected...
TTGGTGGAGCCAGACGGAATCGAACCGACGACCTCTTCAATGCCATTGAAGCGCTCTCCCAACTGAGCTATGGCCCCACTTTTTTCAGGTCGCGGGCTTGGGTCGTCCGCGACGCGTGCGCTGTATAGGGGATGGCCTCGGCCTCTGCAACCCCCGATCGCGACCTAAAAGATCAGCCTTCCTCGTCGTCCTCGATATCGCCGTCGATCAGGCCGGCGACGTCGTCGCCGTCCTCATCCTCCTCCTCGAGGAACGTGTCGTCGGCCGCGCCGTCGTCCTCGACCTCGATATCGTCGTCGCCGACCGCAATCTTCTCGGCGGCCTCGGCGTCGGCGTCCTCCAGCGACACGACTTCCGCGCCGTCGTCCGAATTCTTCTCGTCCTCATCGACCGCCGCCGCCGCGGCGCGCTGGGCGCGCACGGGCATGGCGACCTGAAACACCGCGCCGCACTTGGGGCACAGGATCGGGTCGCGATTCAGATCGAAGAATTTCGCGCCGCAGTTCAGGCACTGGCGCTTGCTGCCGAGCTCGGGTTTGGCCACGTATTTCGTCCCTCGCCTGTCATTCCTGGGGTCGGCGCCGCTTGCGCCCCCGCATATCCGCGGCGCTTCGGTTAGTGGGGCGAAAGACGCCTGTCAAATGGGAAATTGACCGCGCGCCGCATCCCGCCGTCCGGCCCCTGCCCGGGCCGCGCCTTCGAGGCGTTTTCCCGCGCCCCGCCTTTTAATGACAGGGCCGGACCCATCATGCTATGGCGCCCGCGCAACAGGCATCACCCGGAGCGAAACGACTTGTCCTCGCATGCAGCGCCCCGCCCGCTCGCCGCGCGCCGCTCCGGCCCGCTGAAGGGGCGCCTGCGCGTTCCCGGCGACAAGTCGATCTCGCATCGCGCCTTTATTTTCAGCCTGCTGTCGGTCGGCGAGACGCGAATCACGGGCCTTCTCGAAGGCGACGACGTGCTGCGCACGGGCGCAGCCTGCCGCGCGCTGGGCGCGGCGATGGAGCGCACGGGCGAAGGCGCGTGGCGCGTGCGCGGCGCGGGCCTCGGCTCGCTGCTCGCGCCGCGGGAGACGCTCGATTTCGGCAACGCCGGCACGGGCTCGCGGCTGATGATGGGCGTGGCCGGCGGCCATGCGATCACGGCGCGGTTCGACGGCGACGCCTCGCTGCGCAAGCGGCCGATGCGCCGCATTCTCGATCCGCTGGAGCTGATGGGCGCGCGCACGCTGGAACAGGGCGAGGGCGGGCGCTGCCCGATCCTGCTGCAGGGCGCGGCCGAGCCCGCGCCGATCGAATATCGCACCCCCGTCGCCTCGGCGCAGATCAAGTCGGCGGTCCTGCTCGCCGGCCTCAATTCGCCGGGGCGAACCGTGGTGATCGAGGCCGAGGCCAGCCGCGACCACACCGAAAAAATGCTCGCGCATTTCGGCGCGACGGTGAAAAGCGAGCCCTTTGGCGAGGCCGGCCGGCGCATCACGCTCGAGGGCCGGCCGAAGCTGACGCCAAATCCGGTCGTCGTGCCGGCCGATCCGTCGTCCGCCGCCTTCCCGATCGTCGCCGCGCTGATCACGCCGGGGTCCGATATCGTCATCGAAGGCATGATGATGAACCCGCTGCGCACCGGGCTGCTGACGACGCTGCTGGAGATGGACGCCGATATCGTCGAATTCGACCGCCGCGTGGAAGGCGGGGAGGACGTGGCGGATCTTCGCATCCGGGCGAGCGCGCTCAAGGGCGTCGACGTTCCCGCCGCCCGCGCGCCGGCGATGATCGACGAATATCCTGTTCTCGCCGTGGCGGCGGCGTTCGCCGCCGGCGAGACGCGGATGCGCGGCCTGCACGAATTGCGGGTGAAGGAATCGGATCGCCTCGCCGCCGTCGCGGACGGCCTGCGCGTCAACGGCGTGGATTGCGCGATCGAGGGCGACGATCTCCTGGTGCGCGGCGCCGGCGGCCCGGCGGAGGGCGGCGGACTGGTCGCGACCCATCTCGACCACCGCATCGCCATGAGCTTTCTCGTCATGGGGCTCGCTTCGAAAAAGGACGTGCGCATCGACGACGAGGCGATGATCGCGACCTCCTTCCCCACGTTCCGCGCGCTGATGGCCTCGCTCGGGGCCGATTTCGCATGATCGTCGCCATCGACGGGCCCGCGGCCTCCGGCAAGGGGACGATCGCGCGCCGACTCGCCGCCCATTACCGGCTGCCGCATCTCGACACCGGCCTGCTCTATCGCGCCACCGCGCGCGTTCTGATCGACGAGGGGACGCGGCTGGACGATGTCGAGAGCGCGGTGGCGGCCGCGCGCGGCCTCGCGCTCACCGACTTCGACGAGGAGAAGCTGCGCGGCCGCGAAATGGGCGAAGCCGCTTCCGTCGTCGGCGCCATTCCGCAGGTCCGCGCCGCGCTGATCGACATGCAGCGCCGCTTCGCGCAGCATCCCAGCGGCGCCGTGCTCGACGGGCGCGACATCGGCACCGTCATCGCGCCCGGGGCGGATGTGAAGATTTTCGTGACGGCCTCGCCCGAGACCCGGGCGCAGCGCCGCGCGCTGGAGCTGCGCGGGCGCGGCGAGCCGGTGGTCTACGCCGACATTCTCGCCGACATCCGCAAGCGCGACGAGCGCGACGCGCAGCGCTCCGCCGCGCCGCTGAAACCGGCCGCCGACGCCGAAATCCTCGACACGACCGATCTCGACATCGAGGCCGCCTTCGCGGCGGCGCTCGCAATCGTGGAAAAGAGGCGCGGCTAGCTGGACCGCGAGCCTTCAGGCTCGCATTGTGGCTCGCCTGAAATCTCGCAGCTCGTCATTGCGAGCGGAGCGAAGCAATCCAGAGCCCCCACCCGGCGCTGGATTGTGTCGTCGCTTCGCTCCTCGCAATGACGATACAGTCCAATTCGCGGAGCCCGCCATGACCGCCGCCGCCATCGCCGCCGACGAACCCGATTCCTACGCCCGCAAGGCGCTGATCGCCTCCGCGGTCGGCTACGCCATGGACGGGTTCGACCTGCTGATCCTCGGCTTCATGCTCGGCGACATCGGCAAGGACCTGCATCTCACGCCCGCGCAGGGCGGCTCGCTCGTCACCATGACGCTGGTGGGCGCGGTGGTCGGCGGCATTCTCTTCGGCATGCTCTCCGACAAATTCGGCCGCATCCGCGTGCTGACCTGGACGATCCTGATCTTCGCGCTGTTCACCGGCCTCTGCGCCATCGCGCAGGGTTATTGGGACCTGCTGTTCTACCGCACGATCGCCGGCCTCGGCCTCGGCGGCGAATTCGGCATCGGCATGGCGCTGGTGGCCGAAGCCTGGCCCGCCTCGCAACGCGCGCGCGCCTCGTCCTATGTGGGCCTGGGCTGGCAGGCGGGCGTGCTGGTCGCCGGGCTCGCCACCGTCTTCCTGAAACCCGTCATCGGCTGGCGCGGCATGTTCCTGCTCGGCCTGCTGCCGGCGCTCGTCTCCTTCCTTATCCGCCGCAGCGTCGGCGAGCCGGAGGGCTATATCGAGAAGATCCGCGCCTCAAAGAGCGCGCTGCCGATCGGCCTGCTGGTCAAGGACGGCGCCACCGCGCGCATCTCGCTCGGCATGCTCGTCCTCTGCTCGGTCCAGAACTTCGGCTATTACGGCATCATGATCTGGATGCCGAACTATCTCGCCAACCAGTTCAAGTTCGGCCTGACGAAATCCGTGACATGGACGCTCGTCACCGTGCTCGGCATGGCCTTCGGCATCTGGCTGTTCGGCCAGCTCGCCGACCGCATCGGCCGCCGGCCGGTCTTCACCGCCTACATGCTCGGCGCCATCGTCTCCGTGCTCGCCTATTCGCAGCTCACCAGCGAGAATGCGCTGCTGATCGGCGGCGCGGTCATGGGGCTGTTCGTCAACGGCATGCTGGGCGGCTACGGCGCCTTGATGAGCGAACTCTATCCGACCGAAGCCCGCGCCACCGCGCAGAACGTGCTGTTCAATCTCGGGCGCGGCGTCGGCGGCTTCGGTCCCGTCGTCATGCTGTCGCTGGCGTCGGCCTATTCCTTCTCCGGCGCGATCGCGCTGCTCGCGATCATCTACGCGATCGACCTCGTGGCGCTGTGGACGTGCATCCCGGAGCGCAAGGGCGCGGCGCTGACGTGAGTGGACCGCGAGCCAAACAAGCCGGCTCCGCCCGGCGTCGTCATTGCGAGCGAAGCGAAGCAATCCATCCATCAACCTGGGAAGGTTGGGGGATGGATTGCTTCGTCGCTTCGCTCCTCGCAATGACGGCTGGAGTTTACCCCGCCACCGGCCGCATGCGCACGCCCGACAGGTGAAACGTCCCGCCATGCGGGGCGTAGCCGCGCGCATCGGCGCGCCGCAGGATGGCCGCCGGATCGGCGCAGGCGAAGGTCAGCGCGCCGATGCATTCGGGCGCGCCCGTCGCCGCCTGCACGAAGCGGATATCGGCCTCGGCAAAGCGCAGGAGCGGCGCGCCGTCCCTGTCCGCCGCGACCGGAACCTGAATGATGGCGCCCCAATGCGCGGCGAGTTCCGTCGACGCCGGCGTCTCGACGTCGATGGCGACGATCTTTTTCGTCTGATCGGCGCGGCGATGTCTCGTCCAGTCGGTTCCCGCCGGCGCGTAATGCGCCGGATCCTTTTCGCCGCCTGCCGTGTGATTGAACTCGATCATCGCCGCGCGGCAGTCGCGCGGATGCAATTGCACGCCGGTATAGGCGCCATGCGTATGATCGACGATCTTCTTCACGCCGATCTTCTCCGCATGCGCGCCGCGCGCGCGCGGATCGTCGCAATCGAAGATCACCATGTAGCCGCCATGGCCCTTCGAGCGCGCGAGAAAGCGGCCTGCCGCCGTGTCCGGCCGCGTCGGCGCCACGATCTCGATGAACATGTCGCCGACGGGCCAGAGCGCATTCTCCAGCCCGTATTTGCCGACAGCGGGATCGCGGAAGCAGACGTCGAGCCCGAGGATGAAGGAGAGGTCTCCCGCCGCCGGCTCGAGCGCCGGCGCGACGAGGCAGACCTGCCGGAAGCGCAGATAGGGCTGCATCTCACCGCCCCCTGAAGGCCGGCTTGCGCTTCTCGACGAAAGCCTTCGACGCTTCCTTGTGATCCTCGGTCGCGGAGGCGAGCGAATGATGCAGCGCCTCGGCGTCGAAGGCGGCCTTCAGCGTTCCCGCCTCGGCGGCGACAAAATTCTTCTTGATGAGGCCGTAGGTGACGGTCGGTCCGTCCGCCATCTGGCGCGCCAGCGCGCGGGCTTCCTTCATCACGTCGGCGTCGGGCGCGGCGCGGCTGACGATGTTGAGCGCCGCGGCTTCCTTGCCCGACAGAACCGGCGACAGCAGGTAGAGTTCGCGCGCCTTGGCGGGGCCGACGAGCTGCGACAGGAAATAGGTGCCGCCGAAATCGCCCGACAGGCCGACCTTGGCGAAGGCGGTGGTGATCTTCGCCGTCTCGCCGCAGATGCGCAGGTCGCAGGCCATGGCGAGCGAGAGGCCGGCGCCGGCCGCCGCGCCCTCGATCGCCGCGATGGTCGGCTTCGGCATTTCGTGCAGCAGGCGCGCGGATTCCATGGACTGGCGCAGATTGGCCGCGCGCTGGTCCATCGGCAGGCCTCCGCCCGCGCCGCCGCCGGCCGCAAATCCCTTCACGTCGCCGCCGACGCAGAACGAGCCTTCGGCGCCCGACAGCAGCACGCAGCGCACCTGCGGGTCGAGGGCCGCGCGTTGCAGCGCCGCGTTCAGCATCGTCAGCATCTCGCCGCTCAGCGCGTTCTTGCGCTCCGGGCGGTTGAAGACGATTTCCAGGACGCCGTTGTCGAAGGACTCGATGAGATCGGCCATGTTTCCTCTCCGTAATTCTTGTCGGACAGGATCATAGGCCGAAATTCGGACGCCGGAATAGGGGCGGCCCGCTCACATCGGCTTCGGACAGTTCACGCTCCACGGCGTGCCGAACCTGTCGATCGCCATCCCGAAACGCTTCGCCCAGAACGTTTCGCCCATCGGCATGTTGACCACGCCGCCCGCGCTCAACTCGCCAAACACGCGCTCGGCCTCCGCTTCGTTCTCGGTATGCAGCGAAACCATGAATCCCGCAGGTTTCTGGTGCATGCCCTTCGGCGCGTCGCCGCCCATCAGGCTCTGCCCGCCCACCGTCATGTGCACATGCATGATGCGGCCGTGCTGATCGGCGGGCGTTTGCGCCGCCATCGGCGATTCGCCGTAGGTCATCATCATGTCGATCTTGCCGTGCAGCGCCTTTTCGTAAAACCGGAACGCCTCGGCGCAATTGCCGTCGAAGCCGAGATATGGAGCTATCTTCATCGGAGCTTCCTCGCGATTGATTGGCGAGCGTGTCCAGATAGCGCGGCAGGCCGCGGCGACCATCCCCTCATTCGATCGTCACATGCACCGCCTTCGAGGCCCCCGCGCGCAATGGCAGGCGCGCCTGGATGCGATGCGCGCCGGCCTTCATCGGCCAGTAGACGGGCCTGTCGGGATCGGTGATCGCGAAAGGCTCGCCATCGACATACCAGACGATCTGCTCCACGCGGGGTTCGACGCGCGCTTTCAGGATGAGGCGGTTGAGCGATGCGGGCTGCTCCGGATTGGCCCAGATGCGGCTGTTGTTCTCGGGCGTGGAGACGATGAGCTTCACATCGCCGCTCGCCGACGCCGGCTCCGCGATCCGGTAGCCCTCCTCGCGCGCCCAGCCGCGCAGGATCGGCGCGGGCGTCTCGATCGCTTCGGCGCGCGGCGGCATTTCATCCGGCCGCACCCATTCGGTCAGCGTCTGGCCGCAGGCGCCCGTCGACACCTTGCCGCTCGTCGCGCAGATGTCGACGGCGACGCGGCCGGGCGGCGGCGGGAAGCGGCCGGCGGTGATGTCGCCCGGTTTCACGCGATGGATGGCGTCGAGCAGCGCATGCGCGATGCGCGCGGGCGCGGTCGCGCCGCTGACGTTCTTCATCGGACCCGCGTCGCCGCGCCCGACCCAGACGCCAACGACGACCTTCTCGGAGAACGCGACGATCCAGGCGTCGCGATAGCCTTGCGACGTGCCGGTTTTGAGCGCGACCGGATAATTGTATTCGGTCGGCCCGTAGCGCGAAAAACTCGGCAGGCGCGCGACGGGATCGGACAGGAAGGACGCGACGAGACGCGACGAATCGGTCGAGATCAGACGGCGCGGCTCGCGCTGCGGCTGATCCTTCGCATAGACGAGATCGGCGAATTTTCCGTCCTCGGCCAAGGCGGAATAGGCGCGCACGAGATGTTCGAGACTGGTCGGCAGTGAGCCGATCGCCATCGACAGGCCGAAATTCTCCGCCGGCGCCTCGACATTGTGCAGACCGAGGTCGTGCAGGAAGCGAAAGGTCGTTTCGAGGCCCGTCTGCTTCAGGAGATTGGTCGCCGGCACATTGCGCGAATTGGCCAGCGCCTGCCGCGGCAGCAGCGGCCCCAGAAACATGCCGTCGGCATTGTTCACCCCCGACGCGCCTTCCGGCAGGTCGGCCATGATGTCGGTCGGCTTGATGGCGCCGCGCTCCAGCGCCAGCGCATAGAGGAAAGGCTTGAGCGTGGAGCCGGGCGAGCGCTGCACGCGCGTGAAATCGAAGGCGCCGGCGCGCCTGTCGGCATAATCCGTCGAGCCGACGCGCGCGAGAATTTCACGGCTGCCGCGTTCGACGATCATCACCGCGGCCTGCTCGGCGCCGGCGTCGCGCCACGGGCCGAGATATTTGCGCGCGATCTTCGTCGCCTGCGCCTGCAGGGCGAGATCGAGCGTCGCACGCACGCGCGGATCGTATGGCGTCGCCGGCGCGATGCGGCCTTCGCGCGCCAGACGCTCGTAGAGCAGCGCGACATGCAGCGCGTCCGGCCGACGCAGCGCGCGCGGCGTGTGCATGCGCGCGAGCTGTTTCTTCGCGTCCGCGAATTCGAGCGGCGTGATGACGCCCTGCCGCGCCAGCTCCTCCAGCGCGCGCTGGCCGCGCCGGATCGCGCGGTTCATGCCCTCGGGCTTGAGCAGGTTCATGCGCGTCGGCGATTGCGGCACAGCCGAGAGCAGCGCGATCTCGGCCCACGACAGATCGGCGACGGGCTTGTCGAAATAGAAGCGCGCGGCGTGCGCAATGCCGTGGCTGCCGTTGCCGTAGGGCGTCAGCCGCAGGTAATGCGCCAGCAGCGCCTCGCGGCCGTAACGCGCCGTCAGCGCGACCGCGGTCGCCGCCTCGATCGCCTTGTTGAGAAGATTGCGCGGCGCGGGATTCTGCATGCGCGCGATCTGCATGGCGATGGTGGAGGCGCCGGAGCGCTGGCCGCGTCCGCGCAGATTTTTCCAGAGCGCGCGCGCCACCGATTGCGGATCGACGCCGAAATGCTCGGCGAAGCGCCTGTCCTCCAGCGCCAGCGTCGCGCGCACGACGCGGTCCGGCGCGCGCTCGAGCGGCCAGTAGCCGTAGTCGGCGGCATTGCGGTCTTCGGCGAAGGAGACTTGCGTGATGAAGGCGCCGTTGCGGTCGGTGACGATGAGAGTTGGTTTGGGGGCGGCGAGATGAGCGCGGGAGAGGGCGACGGCGGCGAGGGCGATTGCGGCAATCGTCGTAAGGCAGGCGAGCCCGACCGCGAGCCGCTTTCCGTCATTGCGAGCGAAGCGAAGCAATCCATCTCCCCGTCTCGGGGATGGATTGCTTCGTCGCTCCGCTCCTCGCAATGACGGCGCGGAGGCGGAGAGATGGTCCTCACCGCGCAACGACAATCCGCGCTCCCCCGCTCGCGCCTTGCAGGCCCTTTTGATACATCGTCTCGGCCAGCCCGGCGGGTTGCGTAAACGTCCCAGCGGTCTGCGCCTTCAGCCGGTAAACGAAGCGGTAATTGCCCTTGGGCAATTGGTCGTAGGCGTAGAACACGCGGTCGTCGCCGAAGGACGTCCATGTGGGGCTCAGCGTCGGCGCGGCGGAGGGCTGCGCCTCGGCGGGCGCGGTCGCCAGATTCGGGTTCATCGGCTCAAAACCCGCCGCCAGCGGCAGCGCGATCGCGACATGCGTGCGATCCTGCGGATTGACGAGTTCGACCGTCTCCTCGATCACATCGCCGACCTTCACGTTGATCGCGCCGTCGGCGCCGGCCGTCAGCTTCTCCGGCGGCGCATCGCCCACGACCTTCGCCAGCGAGCGCGAGAGCGCGAAGCCGTTCGAAAAGGCCTGCGCCTTCGCGCCCGGCTCGCTCGACTCGTAGCGCGTATCGACCAGCACGACGACCGGCTCGTGGCTCGTATTGGCGAGCGTGACCGCGCCTGTCGCATCGCTGACCACGCGCAGCGCCGGATTGTTGGCGTCGAGCGTCAGCACCTTTGCGTTGCCGCCCTCGGTCAAAGTCAACGCGATCGGCGCGAGCGGGCGGCGCCAGGCAGCGGCCAGCGCGCGCACGGCCGCGGAGGTAGCGTTGGTCGAGCCCCAGCCGTCGCCCTCGCCGATGCGCATGAGGCCGTCGCGCAGCACGGGGAAGCGCGGGTCGTCGGGCGCGCCAAGCGCGACCGCGCGCGTCATCTCCGCGAGGCTGCGCGCCTCGGAGGGCAGGATGCGCGGGTCCTCGCTTTCGCTCGCGATGCCGCCGTAGGCCGGCGCGCCGTTGCGCGACACGATCTTCACGCGGCTCCACATCGTTTCCAAGAGCGAAGCGACCGTGCGGCGGTCGACGTTCGGCGCGTGCGTGGCGGCCGAGGCCATTTCCGCGACGCTGACCGGGGCCATGAAATCGACGCGGCGCGCGAGTTCCGCCACATAGGCCTCATCGAGCTTGCCGCCGTCGGCGAGAGCCGTCAGCGCCTCCACGCGCTCGCTCAATTCCAGTCCGCTCATCAGGCGCGGATAGTCGGAGCGCAGCGCGAGTTTCAGCACATTGGCGAGGCGGTCCGTCAGCTTGTCGTCGACCGGTTCGCCCGCGCGCTTGGCCGCGACGAGGAAGGAATAGGCCCAGGCTGTCAGCGACACATTGCCTTTCGCGCGCGGCCAGAAGGCCACCAGGCCGTCGGCGTCGATCAGCGCATCGATCGCGCTAGCCGCGTTCTCTTCGTCCCGCCCGTGGCGCCTGCCGAGCCCGAGCGCCCCCATGATCGCCGCGATGCGCTTGTCGAGCCCGACCGCCGACATGATCGGCGTGAAGTTCTTCAGCGCGACTCCGGCGAACGCCAGCGAGATGCGCTGCTCCGTGCAGCCGTAGGGATATTCGATCAGCGCATCGAGGCCCGCGATCAGCCGCACGATGGCGGGATCGGCGGCCACCGCCAGCGTGCGGCGGAAGGTTCCGGCGCGCGCGCTGGCCGGCGCCGCGGGAAGCGTCTTCGAAGAACCCGCGGGCACGTCGACGATCTCGTAGCGCCGCACCGGCGTGCGATCGGGTTTGACGGGCAGCGTAAGTTCGACAGCGTCGCGCGCCTTGTCGGCGTCGCGCGTCACCGCGAAGGTCAGCTTCACGGGGTCCGCTCGTTCCTCGCCCACGCTCGCCCTGGTTTCGAGGCGCGCGGGCTTGCCGCCCTCCCAGGCGAAGGCCTGATCGCCGCTCGCGAGCTTCAGGCCATCAGCCGCGAAGCTCGCGCGGCCAGCGCCGCCCGGACCTTCCACCACGCGCGCGATCAGGCCGGCCTCGAACGTGTCGCCCGGCCGCACGAAGCGCGGCAGCGCGGGCTGCGCGACGAGCGCCTGGCGGATCAGCATTTCGCCCGTGGCGAAGCCGAATCGGTCGGGACCGCTCACCGCCTTGGCGCGCAGCTTGAACACGGTGAGCGTGTCCGGCAGCTTGATCCTGATCTTCGCGACGCCGTCGACGCCGATCTTCACGCTCGGCAGATAGATCGGCACCGGCGTGAAATTCTTGCGCACGGAGATGTTCGTCTCTGCGCCCCATTCGTCGAGGCCGGCGTCGCCGCCCGGAATTTCCTCCAGCGGCAGCACGCCGAACGCCATGTTGCGCGTGTCGCGCGCGGCCATCGTGGTCGGGCGCTCGACGATGAAGTCCGGCAACGGATCGAGGCGGCGCTCCTTGGCCAGCGACAGAACGGCCTGATCGACCATCCAGAACGTCGCCTCGCCCGAAAGCGGAGCGCCCTTTTCATCCGTCAGCCGGATGGTCGCCTCGACCTCCTCGCCCGGCCGCGCCTTACCGGGCGCGTCGAGCTTGACGTTGACGATGTTCTGCACCGGCGTGACAACAAGCCATTTCGTGGCGGCAATGGTGACGGGCTTGCCCTGGTCGAAGGGCGCCGACGCATTCGGCGCCGTATCCGGCAGGCGCCCGCGCATGATGAGGAAATGCACGGCGAGCTTCGGCATTTCCTCTTTCGCGAGCGTCGTCGTGTAGCGGCCGAAACCGTTGTCGATGTCGATCCAGTCGTAGCGATTGGTCCCCGAGGGCTCCTCGACAATGGCGAGCGCGCGCGCCTTCTGGAACGGCGATTGCACGACGAGCGTCGCGGTTTCGCCCGGCGCGTAAGCTTCCTTGTCGGTCGTCACCGTCGCTGTCTGCGCAGGCGCGCGCGCCCAGGTGACGGGCGTCTGGCCGCCGACGAAGAAATCGACGCTCACCTGCTGGCGACGGCCGATCCTGTCGTAGGCCTCGACCTGCACGAGATAGACGCCGGCCTCCTTCGCCTCGAAGGAGAGCTTCTGCGCATCCTTCACGCTCGTCACCTTGCGCTCGACCAGCGTGTCGTCGATCGTCTGCGTGACGTATTTCGCCGCGCCCTGCGAAAAATCGCTCGCCTGCAAAGTCGAGACCCAGTTGCGCTTGACGAAGCGGACCGTCATGTCGAGGCCCTCGACCGCATCGCCCTTGCCGTCGACCGCGATGATCTGCGGCTCGATGGCGCCCGGCTTCTCCACGTAGCGCGGCGTCTTCACGCCGAGCGCGAACGGCGGGGTCGCGATGATGTTGACGACGTTGCGCACTTCCGTGTCGTCGTCGCCGGTCTCCGTCGCCTCGATCGAATAGCGGCGCGGCTGCGCGGTCGGTTCGATCGTCGTGTCGAAGGTCATGCGCGAGGCGCCGCCGCTGTCGGTGCGGCCGTCGCGCTCGAGCACGGGCGAGGATTTGAACTTCGCCTCGCCGGAAAAGCGCGAATCCGTCGAGAACAGGAAGCCCTCGCGTCCCGGCGGCGACCAGACATACGGAAACTGCGCGGCGCGCCATTTCACCGGGCGTTCGGCGACGAGGCCGCCGGCGAAATAGCGCGACACCAGATCGACGGAGAATTGCGCGTCGAGCGGAACGGTCTGCGGCGCGTTGAGCACGACCTCGAAGGTCGGCAGGCGATAGGCTTCCTTCTTGAAGGCCGTCTCGCCGCAGGTCTGCGGCCCGTCGTTCGCCGCGACGTCGCTCTCGCCGTCGGGCTGCTCGGCGGCGGATTTCGTTCCGTCGCCGCCGTCCTCGACGGAGATCGCGTCCTTGTCGCCTTTCTTGTCGTCGGCGGCGCTGTCTTCGCTGTCTGCTTTTTTGGCCTTCGGCTTCGCGCCGTCCGGTTCGAACCTTGCGGTGTAGTCGCCGGTCGCCGGCGTCGCGACGTCGAATTTGTGATAGAAGCTTCCGAAAGCGTCGACCTTCACGGGAATGCGCCATTCCTGATTGTTCGGGCCGTTGACGACGAGCACGCCGCCCTTCTTTGCAGGCGTGAGCCGCCCGGCGAGATAGTCGCGCACATAGCCTTTGAAATGCACGGGCTCCTCGGGCCGGTAGATCGGCCGTTCGGTGAAGACGTGACAGAGGTTCTTCGCCAGCGGCTTGCGCTCGTCCTCCGTATTGGTCGCCCAGGCGAGCCAGCTTTCCTCCGGCTTCGTCCAGTTCTCCTGCGCATATTGGGAGGGCGCCTCGTCGGGCGACAGAACGAGCGTGTCGAGACCCTTGGTCACGACGATGCGCCGGATGTCGGCGTCCTCGCGCTTGTCGAGGTTCCAGGAGAACTCGCCCCTGGCGTCGGTCTGCCCCTGCGCGAGCGTGACGAATTTCTCGTCCTTCAATCCTTCGAGACGGAATTGCGCGCCCTCGACCGGCGCGGCGTTCGACAGCGAGGTGACGACGAAGCGCACGTTCTTCACTTCTTCGATCGCCGCGAGCGAAAGGTCTGTCACCTGCACGCGCAGCCAGCGGCGCTTGGTTCCGTCCGTCGGACGCAGGCCGACGAGATAGGCGCCGGGCTGACCGGCGCCCGCGACTTTCGCGAATTGCGCTTTCAGGTCGAGACCGAACTTGGCGTCGACGCCGCCGCGGCGGATCGGCAATTCGACGAGCGTCGAGACCGCCGGCGAGCCTAGCGCCTTGATGCGTTCGGCGATAGCGTCGGGCTCGGCGTTGGCCGCATCCTTCCAGGCGCGCGGCTCCTTGCCGGGCAGCGGCGGCGCCGCGGCGTCCTCGGTCTCGACGCCGTCGCCGGGGAAGGGCCAGAAATCGCGCGACAGCGGATCGATCGCGTGAATGCGCACGTCGGCGCGGTCGTAGCCGCGCCCGCGCAGCGGCAGGAATTGCGGGCCGAGCCGCTCGACGATTCCCGACCCCGCGTCCCAGGCGATCGACGGCTTGTCGGCGGCGAAGGAGAATTTCTGCGCATAGCTTTCCGCGAGCGGACGCTTGCGTTCGTCCGACAGCGCGCCTTCGGCGACCGCGATCTCATAGACGCGATCCGACAGGAAACGCGCGGTGAGTTTGAGGCGTGTTCCATCCGGCTCGACGGAGAGATCGTCGACCGCCGGCGTGATGCGCAGAGCCTCGCGCGCGCGCATGATGTCGAGACTTTCGGGAGTCGCGGTGAAGCTCAGCGTCAGGCGGCGCTTCGGCGCGGCCTGATAGGAGGGCTTCTCGTCATCGGCGCCGGCGTCGCTGTCTGCGCCTTGCGACGCGCATTGCAGCACGTCGTCGCGCTTCGCGCCGCTCCAGCCGCGGCCGCAATCGGCGTCGCTGATCGCGAAGGGCGCGGCCGTGCGCGCGCGCAGTTCGAAGATCGGATCGTCGAGCCCCGGCTCGTCGGACAGTTTCAACCGCAGCACGGCGACGCGGCCGTCCGGGATCGACGACTTGAAGCGCACGACGTAGGTCTGCTTGTCGTCGCGCTTGGCGCGCTCGAGCGGGCGAATGTCGAAATCGCGCCTGGCCAGAGCCTGCGCTCCTTCGGGCGAGACGCCGGGCGCCTTGCGCAATTCGACCGAGATGAGACGCGTGAGCGCCGCCATGTCGACAGGCTCGGCGAAGGTGAGCGCGATCTGGTCGAGATCGGTCACGGGATCGGCGCCGTCGGACGGCGAGGTCGATTCCGGCGCGGGCAGCAAGGCGACGAGTTTCGCGTGGGCGTCCTTCGTCCTGATTTCCACGCGTTGCAGCGCCTTCCACGGATCGGCGGGACGGAACTGCAGGGCGCGCGCGCCGATCCAGCGCCATTCGCCCGCCGTCTTCGGCGTCATGGTCACGAGGCGTTCGGGTCTGTCCTCGGGACCGCCCGCCGCCGGGCCCGCGTCCGAATCGAAGAAGACCGTGATCGGATCCCAGGCGCGCAGGAAGCGGTCCGGCACGACGCGGGCGCCGTCGGCGCGGACGAGCTTGTCGGTCGGAATGTCCGTCGCGACGGCCGCCTGCGGCTTTGCGGGCGCGGGCTTGCGGTCGGCCTGCGCGAAGGCGGCTTGCGAGAGCGCGGCGAGGCCTCCGGCGAAGAGGAGCGCGAGAGAAATGCGTTTCATGATCTCGTCTCAGCGGGCTTGCGTTGTCGGAGCGTTCGGCTTGAGACCGGCGGCGGTCAGATATTTGGCGATCTCGTCCGGCGGCGGGCCCGCGGGCGGCGGGTCGAGACCGATGAGCGCCGGTTGCACGGTCGCGGCGGGCGCATCCGCCGGCATGCGCGCTTCGAGGATGTAGCGGCCGGGCGCCAGCTTCCTGATCTGCGATACGCCGGTTCCGATCAGCCTGCCGCTCTCGTCCATCAGCCGCGCTTCGGCGCGATCGGGATCGGCGCGCAGGCCGATGCCGATCTCGGAAGCCTTCCTCACCTCGAAGCCGAAGAGCGCGCTTGCGCCCGGCGCGACCGCCACCGCGTCGCCCATGCCCTCCTTCGCCGGCAGCACCGGCGCGGACGTCAGGTCCAGCGCGCCGCCGAGCGATCCGTCATGCGGCGCATAGATCGTCAGCGTGGCCTCGCCCGCCGCGACATAGCGGCGGAAGTCGGCGCCGGCGGCGTAGAGCTTCAATTCGCGCGCGCCGTTCTGCTCCAGCGCGACGACGACCGGCGCGCTGGTGGAGACGCCGATGAGTTGCGGCTTGTCCTGCTTCAGCGCGAAGGCCATGGCAGGCCCCTCGAGCTTGAGAGAGGCCGGCGCCGTCACGGCGCGCGCGGAAACTTTCGGCCAGGCCGAGGCGCCCGCGCGTTCGAGCCAGGCCGCGACGAGACCCGGCTGGTAGGACAGCGCCACATCGCCAGGGCCGTCGAGCGTGAGCGTCGATCCGCGCAGCACGCGGCCCGACTTGGCGACGAAAGTCGCCTCGGCGCCTTCGACACGCAGCACGTCGCCCTTCTGCGCGTCGACATGCAGCGATGTCGAGCCCGCCGCGCCGAAGAAGCGCCTGGCGATGCGATCGAGCGCGATCGAGTCCATCCTGACCGGCGTCGCGGCGAGGCGAACCGGCTGCGGCTTGTCGGTCAAATTGACGAGCCAGATCTCGGAAGCGCTCGATCCGAGCGAACGCGAGAGCGCGGCGTTGACGGCGTGCAACGCGAGCGCGTCGCTTTCGCCGGGCGCGGCGAAAGCCGCCGTTCCTGCCGCAAGATCGATGTCGAGCTTCTTGTCGCCGCCGCCGAGCGTTATGGGTTGCGCTGTCAACGGCGGCAGCAGGATCGCTGTTTCGCCGCTCGCCGCGCGCCTGGCCGCGATCGTCACGTCGATCGATTCGAGGTCGACGCGCAGCGGCTCCCCGCCGCCCGCGTTCCACACGCGCAGCGGACTTGCGCCGGCGAGCGCGGCCGCGACATTGTCGCCGACCGCCATGCCGCGGCCGGCGTCAAGGCCCGGCTGCCCGAAGGCGGAGGCCGCCCGCCAGATCCGCGCCTTGCCTTCGGCGGGCTGCGGCGCGGGCAGGATCGCGCTTTCGTTCGATCCGAGCGCCAGCGCGATGGGCTCGCCCGTCCAGGCGAACGCCGGCGCTTCGATTTTGTCGAGCGCCGCGTCGCGCGCGACGAACCACAGGCGTTCAGATTGCGGCGCGAGCGCGCCGGCGTCGGCGCGCGTCAGCGCGTGGCCTTCCTGCGAACCCACATAAAGTTCGTCGCTCGCGGTCCTCAGATCGACGACGGCGGCGGAAGCCGCGCGCGCGAGGCCGATGCGAAGATTCTGGCCGACCGCGTCGAGCGCGAGCGGTTCGAGCGTCGCCGACGCGGACTCCTGCGGATTGCGCGTCACGGCGCGCGCGACGATGTCGACCGGCGCGTCGGCGCCGTCGATCGACCAGACCGACGCGCGCATCTGCGCCTTGTCCGTCCCGGCGGGCCAGGCGACGAGCGGCGTCTGGCCGCGTTCGAAGCCGACGACGCGCCAGCTTCCATCGGGCTCGCGGCGCTCGACCGACAACACGAGCTCGGACGCCGCGCGCGCGGCGACCAGCGCAAGCGCGCCGGCCGGCGCCTCGGGCAACGCGAAGCGGGTTACATTGGCGCCAACAGTGTGCGCGGCGCCGTCGGCCTTCAGCGCGGGCGCGTCCTTTTCCGCGGGCAGCGCGAGCCGCACTTCCACGCTGTCGTCGCTCTTTTCCGCGCGGGCCGCGCCGTCATCGTCGGAGGTTTCGGGCGGCGTCTCGTCGGCGCCCGCTTCCGCCTTCATCGCGCTCAGCGCCAGCGAATAGCGGCCGGCCGGCAAGCGGCGCGACATGGCGATGTTCCAGTCGTTCTGGCGGCCCGCGAGCCGTTCGACGACCGCGCCGTTGGCGTCGCGCAGCACGCCTTTCAGATCTTTGCGGCCGAAGGAGGTGAGGTTGACGACGCCGTCCTCGGCGATCGCGAAATCGAGCTTCGCCGGCAGATCGACGAAGCGCGGCTCGTCCGGCTGCAATTCGTCGGATTTGAGCGTGATCGCATAATTGAGGCGGTCGTCGCGGCCGATGGCGCGCGCCTCGACGCGATAGGCGCCGGCGCCGAGCTTGCCGGAAAAGGGGCGGTCCTTCGTAACCTTGCCGACGCTCTCCTTCTCGCCGCGGATAATGTCGCCGATCATGCCGTCGGAAATCGACAGATCGATCTTCGCCTCGCCCTTCAGCGCGAAGGTCCAGACGTCGGGCGTCCGCGGGACGTCCTTCGTCGCGGGCTCCCGCCATTGCAGTTTCTGCTCGTCGTCGAAGGCGAGCCGGTGCGGACCGTGGCCTTCGAGCGCGACGTCGGGCGTGATCGCGGTGAGGCGCGCGACCATGCGCGCATCGACGTCGACCGGCGGCGTCACGAGACGATATTTGCCGGGTTCGAGTTTGATCTCGAGACTCCTGAGAGGCCCCGGCGCCGTCAGCGGCCAGCCGTCGGCGTCTTCGAGACGCGCGGAGAGATCGCGCCCGAGCGCGTAGAGATCGAGGCGATAGTCGCCGGCCTTGCCGATCTCGATCGGCGTAATCGCGCCGCGCCCGTCCGACAAGGTCGCACGCGCCGAACCGCCGGGGCTGAGCGCGCCGGTCGTAATCATTTCAGCAGGCGTCGCCGTCAGGCCGAGACGCCCGCTCGAATCTTTCGCGGCGACGGCGACGCGATAGGAGCCGGCGCGCAGATAAGTCTGCACGAGTCCGTTGTGACCTGCGCCGTTATCCTCCGCCGAGCCGAGGCGCGGCAGGAAATTCGTGCCGATGGTCAGCGCCGTCTTGAGGCGGCCGAGCGTCTCGACGCGATAGAGTCCGCCCTCCTTCGCCTCGATGCGGAATTCGCGGCGCTGGCCCTCGGCGAGATCGAAATGCAGCGGCGCGCCGGCGGCGATCGTCTGCAACGGCTGGCGGGGACGCACAGGCTGCGGCGCGGGCGCCGGCGCAAACCATCCGATTTCGAGCGCGCGCGGCGTCGCGCTCGCGGGAATGCGCAGCGTGAAGACGCGCGAATCCTTTTCCGTCTTCTCATCCGATACGGAGAAGGCGACGTCCACGCCCTTCTGGTCGCGCACGCGAACGGCGCCGCCGAGCGGCGCGCGCGCCTGCAACACGATGTCCGCGGAGGGCGCCGTCTCGGCCGGCTGCGGCGCGAGTTGCGCGGGTTGCGGGCGCGGGGCGGGCTGCGTGGAACCCGCGGGCTGCGGGCGCGGCGGACGGTTCGGCGCGCTCGCGGAATGCGCGGGTCTGCGCGGCGGCTGGGCCTCGCCGCGCTGCTGCGTCGCGGGCTTGATCTGCGGCGCGGCTGGCGCAGGCGCAGGCAGAGACGCCGCGCGCGGCGCGGGCAGGCCCTGATACAGGCCGATGGAGCCCTTCGAGAGATCGACCGGCGAGGCGACGGCGCGCAGGCCGACCAGCAGGCCCGGCGCGCTGTTGGCGATCGCCGCGTAGCTCGCGCCGCGTTCGATATTGTGCAGGCCGAGCGAGAGCGCCGTGCGGGGCGCGGGCGGCGGACTCATGTCGGGCAATTGGCCGGGCTGTCCGAGCGTGAGATCGATCACGCCGGTCGCGCCGGCGGCGGGCGTCAGGCGCAACATGTATACGCCCGCTTCGAGATCGTAACGACCGGGCGTGCGGCCGTCGGCGCGCGGCGGCGGCCAGCCCAGCACGGGCTCGATCGCGGCGCGCGCGGCGGGACCCTGCGTGCGGATCGTCACCGGTCCCGGCCCGGTCATCTCGAACAGGATCGTGCTCGGGCCGCGCAGGTTGAAGCGGCGGCGCCACGCCTGGCCGGGGCCGATGCGCGGCGTGTCGGACGCCACGAGCCGCGCCTTGTTCTGGTCGAAGCGCACGAGAATGGCGGTGGCGGGAATTTCGTCGCCGCCTTCGCCGGCGACATCGACGATCACCTGCGTCGGGCCGCCGCCCGCGATGCGCAGGTCGCGCGTGTCGCGCAGCGCGCGCAGCCGAAACGCCTGACCTTCGAGGCCGGAGATTTCGACGATCGCCGGCGCGCGGTCCTTCGCCGGCAGGGTCGCGACGACGAAAGGATCGCGGCTGTTCTTCGCCAGCGAAACGTCGCGCCGCTCGCCGCCGCGTTTCACGGTCATGCGCAGCGGCGCGGGATCGGCGACTTCGAGACGGAAGGAATCGAAATCTGCAGGCGCCTCGAAGCGTAGCGAACCGAAGGCGCCGACCGTCGCTTCCGCGAGGCCGGCGGCGACGCTCTGCGTTGTCAGGCGACGGATCATGAAGGGCTTGTCGGTCGCGCCGTCGACCCACACCGCGCTCTCGCCGCCGTAGGCCGTCGCCAGATAGCGTCCGGGCTCGACCTTGCCTTCGAGCCGGAGACGATTCATCGGCCTGCCGGCCTTCGTCTCGACGGTGGCGCTGTCCGGCCTGAGGTCCGCAAGCTCCTCGCCGTCGCGCCACAGGCGCAGGTCCTGCAAGGCGCGGCCGAGCGCCTCGATCGCGACGCGGCCGTCCTTGTTAACATCCATCCAGAACGAACGCTGCTGCAGATCGCCGAGATCGCCCGGCGTCAGCGGATCGGCGCCGAGCTGCGCCGGCGCGGCGACATCATGGAAGACGTCCGCCTTCAGCGTCGCCGGCTTCGTCGCGCCTTTCGCGCCCGTGGTGCGCAGCTTGTAGACGCCCTTGTCGAGCAGAACGTCGAGACGGCCGTCGCGCGCGCCGGCGGCGCCCGCGGAATCGCCGGGTCCCGCCATCATGTCGACAAGCTGGAGCGCGACGCCGCTGGCGCTTTCCGCGCGCAACGCGTAGCGGCCGGGCGCTGGAATCGTGACGAGCGCGCTGGACTCGCGATCTGCGGGAACCGTCGCGGGCTGCATCTGCGGGCCGGGCGTCGCGATCGAAGTCGGAGGCGCGGGCGCGGCGGCTTGCGGCTGGACGGGCTGCGAAGGTTTCGCCTGCGGCGCGGGTTGCGCAGGCGCCTGTTGAGCTGCAGGGGCCTGTTGCACGGCGGGAACCGGTTGCGATTGCGCGGCCGTCTGCTGCGCGCCGAGCGCCTTGCCGATTTCGGCGAGGCGCGTCGCATACGAGGTGGTCAGGCAATCGCCGACCTTGTCGCCGACGCGGGCGCATTCGCGGTTGCGCGCGGAAATCCATTGGCGCTGCGCCTGCTTGAGAAGATCGAGCGCATGCGCGTCCTCGCGCAACGCATATTGCGCCCGGGCGTAGGCGCCGGCCAGCGCATTGTCCTGCGCGCGCAGGGCGGCCGATGCGCAGATCGCCGTCTCGATCGGCGGCGCGGCTTTCGAACAGTCGAAGGATTGGGCGAAGACGGGGCTCGCGCTCAACACGAGCACGGCCGGCAACCGGCCGGCGAGACGCACGCGAACGCGCGCGCTGAACGGATCGACCATGAATCCCCCAATGCCGCGTATTCAACGCCGAAACGCGGCCTGCATCTTGCTCACGAGATCATCGTGAGCCGGCCCGCAAGCTGACGCAAGCCGGACGGCGTTTATGTGACATTGCGCACGCGGCGGGAGGCGAGCCGCAGCGCGGATATCCGATCAGTGATGATCGCCGCCGGCGGACGCATCATGGGCCGAGACCTTGTCCGACAGGGCGAGAACGAGGGCCGAGACGACGAAGGCGATATGGATGCCGACCGACCACCAGAGATCGCGGTCGGTCGCGTTGCGAAGGTCCATGAAGGCGCGCAGCAACTGGATGGCGGAGATCGCGACGATCGAGGACATGAGCTTGAGCTTCAGTCCCGCGAAATCGATCTTGCCCATCCAGTCCGGATAGTTCTTCGGCTGGTCCGGATCGACGGGCGACACGAAATTCTCGTAGCCCGAGAAGATGACGATGACGATCAGGGAGCCGATCAGCGTCATGTCGATGAGCGACAGAATGTCGAGGGTCACCGTCGCCTCGGTCGAGTCGACGAGATGCGTCACCATGTGGGCGGCGTGCTGCACGAGTTTGAAGAGCAGCGCGAACAGGCTGGCAACGAGGCAGAAGTAGAAGGGCGCGAGCAGCCAGCGGCTCGCGAACAGCCAGACCTGCAATATGCGCGGAACCTTGTGCATGCGAACTCCCCGCGCCAGACATGGCACGGAGAGTCGCGCCCCGGCAAGTCGGCCAAGGCCGTCGCGGCGGTCAGGCCGCTCCGACGCCCACAGGACAGGAGACCCCCGTGCCGCCGAGGCCGCAATAGCCCGCCGGATTCTTGGCGAGATATTGCTGATGGTAGTCTTCGGCGAAATAGAACGGCGGCGCGGCGGCGATCTCGGTCGTGACCGGTCCGAAATTGCGCGCGGCGAGCGCCTTGCCGAACGCGTCGGCCGAGGCCCTGGCGGCGGACAGGTCCTCGGCGTCCGCCGCGAACAGCGCGGAGCGGTATTGCGTGCCGATGTCGTTGCCCTGCCGCATGCCCTGGGTGGGATCGTGATTTTCCCAGAACGTCTTCAGCAGCCGGGCGTAGGATATTTTCGCGGGGTCGTAGACGACGAGCACGGCCTCGGTGTGCCCGGTCATGCCGGAGCAGACCTCCTCGTAGGTCGGGTTCGGCGTGTGGCCGCCGGCGTAGCCGACAGCCGTGATCCATATGCCGTCGCCGAGCTCCCAGAACTTGCGTTCGGCGCCCCAGAAACAGCCCATGCCGAAAACGGCCTGACGCATGCCTTCGGGATAGGGGCCCTTCAGCGGGCGGTCGAACACATAATGGCGGGCGGCGGTCGGGATCGGGTCGGGGCGGCCGGGCAGGGCCTGTGCGGCGCTCGGCAGAGCGACACGCTTGCGCAGCATGAACATGGGCGTCCTCCTCAGCCGCAAATGTAGGCCGTGCGCCGCGAAGCGCCAGACGCGCCGCCATCACAATGGCGTTAGGCGTTTTCAGCGGCTGGAATAGCCGACCCTGATGACGCGGCGGCGCGTGGCGGCGAACAGAAGGCCGCCGAGCGCGCCGGCGCACAGCCAGCCGGGCAAGGCCAGCAATGTCGTCGTCACCGGCGTCCAGGCGAAATGGCCGAAGCGGCTCTCGATCGCGCCTTGCAGCAAGGCGAATTTCGACGGGGCGACCTGCTCGGCGATCTGCGCCAGCGGCGTCACGACGAGCGTATCGGAGGCGATGCTCTTCGTGCCGTCGATCACAAGCGCGGCGAAAGCCGCCGCGAGCAGCAGCAGGCCGAGAAAACGGATGATCACGCGCAGCATGGCGGAGCGATGCCACAGATGCGGGCCAAGGCCAAGCGGCAGGATTGTGGCCGAAACGAATTGTCATCCCGGATGGCCGAAAGCCATCCGGGATGACAGGCAGTTACGGCCGCGCGCGGCCCATGTGCAGCATCGGCCACGGGCTCGGCATTTCGCCGCAGGGCACGTGCACCAGCGCCGGCTTGCGCAGGGCGAAGGCCTTTTTCAGCGCGCTTTCCAGTTCGGCGGCATCCCTGGCGCGGAAGGCGGCCGCGCCAAAACTTTCGGCGAGCGCGCAGAAATCGGGGTTCCTGAGGTCACAGGCGATAAAATGGCTGTCGAAGCGCTCCTTCTGCAGCAGCTTCACATTGCCGAAGGACGCATTGTCGAAGACGACGACCACGACCGGCAGGTTGTGCTGCACGGCGGTGGCCAGTTCCTGCACCTGATACATGAAGCCGCCGTCGCCCGCGATGGAGACGACGGCGCGGCCCGGCATGGCCGCCTGCGCGCCGAGCGCCGTTCCGTAGCCCCAGCCGAGATTGTCCTGGTAGCCGGGCGACAGGAAGGTGCGCGGCGCATAGGTCGGAAAGGCGAGGCGGGCGGCGAAGCCGATCTGCGTGCCCTCGTCGACATAAATGCCGTCGTCGGGCAGCGCATTGCGGATGGCGCGCACGAAGGAGAGCTGCGGCTCGAGCGCGCCGATCTTTTGCGCGAACCAGGCGCGGTGGCCGGCCAATTCCTCGTCGCGCTTTTCGCGCTTGCCCATGTGCTTCGGCAGGCGCTCGAGCAGCGCGCGCACGCCCTCGGCGGCGTCCGCGATCAGGGCTGCGTCGGCGCGGGCGAAACGGTTGGGCTCGGTCGGGTCGATGTCGATGCGCAGGATCTTGAGGTCCTTGTCGAGGCCCCATTCGTTCTGGCCGATCAGCAGGCGCGTGCCGATTCCGATCACGACGTCGGCGTCCTTCCACAGGCGATGGCCGATCGGCATGGAGACGTAGAGGCGGTGACGCCCGTCCACGACGCCCTGCCCGCGCCGATAGGCGTAGACAGGGGCTTCCAGGAGTTCGGCGAGCGCGGTGACCTCGGCGCTGGCGTCGAGCGCGCCGCCGCCGACGACGATCATCGGCTTCTTCGCGCCGCCGAGAATTTTCGCGAGCTTCTCGACCGTGTCCGGGTCGATCGGCGGACGCAGCGGCTCGGCCATTTCAGGCGGCGCGACCGGCGTGCGCTTGCCCCAGACGTCCATGGCGCATTCGAGCATGACCGGGCGCTGGCGGCCGGACAGCGCGGCCGACAAGGCCGTGGCGGCCAGCGGCGCGGCCTCGTGCGGCGCGTCGATGCGCGCGGCGAATTTCGTGATGTGGCGGGCAAGGCCGACCTGATCGGGAATTTCGTGCAGCTGGCCGAGGCCGCGGTCGATCGTGTCGGCGGGAATCTGGCCGACCAGCGCCAGCACCGGCGCGTTCATGCCGTAAGCGGTCAGCAGGGCCGCCCCGGCGTTGAGGAGGCCCGGCCCCGGCACGACGGCGAAGGCCTGCGGCTTGCCGGTCGCCAGCGCCGCGCCCAGCGCCATGTAGGCGCCGCCCTGCTCGTGGCGGGCGTGCAGGAAACGCAGGCGGTTGCGGTTCTGCCAGAAAGCATCGAACAGCGGATCATTATGGACGCCCGGCAGGCCGTAGACCGTGTCCAGCCCGTTGGCGATCAGGGTCTCGACGAGCGCGTCGGCGGCGCGGTGGCTCTCCATGAAAGTCCTCTCGCTTATCTATTTAACACGTTAATTATGTGATGAAGCAAGTTCAAGCCATACCGCGGCGTCCAATGTCGCGGTTTCGGAACCGGCCGCACCGCGTTTAGACTAGCACCGGCGTTTTTGACAGGTCGTTTGGCGCGGACGGGCGGAATGGAAAAGGGGAGCCGCTTCGATCTCAATCTTCTGGAGATATTCGCGGCGGTATTCCGGGAGCGCAGCATCACCCGCGCCGCCGGCGCGCTGAACCTGTCGCAACCAACCGTCAGCCACGCGCTTGCGCGGCTCCGCGACCTGTTGAACGACCCGTTGTTCGTTCGTGACGGACACTTGATGGCGCCGACGCCGCTCGCGGTCAGGCTCAGCGAGCCGGTGGGCGCGGGCCTGACCCTGCTGGACAGCGCCCTCAACCAGCTTCACGCTTTCGACCCGCAGACATCGCAACGCCGCTTCTCCATCGGCCTGCGGCATACGATCGAATCTGCGGTCCTGCCGGCCATCGCCGAACGGCTGCGCCTCGACGCGCCGCGCATATCGATCGCCAGCGTCCATCACGACCGCAAGCAGATCGAAAGCCAGCTTGCGAACGGCGAGCTGGATGTGGCGATCGACGTCCGGACGCCGGCTTCCGCCGCGCTCATCTTCCGACGCCTGATGGGCGGCGACTATGTGGTGGCGGTCCGGCGCGGACATCCCGCGCTCCGGGACAAGCTGGATCTGGAGACCTATCTCGCTCTCGACCATGTGGCGGCGAGTTCCCGCAGCGCCGGACTCAACATCGAGGACATGGCCCTGCAAGAGATGGGGCGCAGCCGCCGCGTGGTCGTGCGCTGCCAGAATCTGTGGACCGCGAGCCAACTCGCCGCGCGCTCCGATCTGGCGTTGACGCTGCCGCGCCGTTTCGCCTCCTCGGTCTGCCAGCCAGACCAGCAGGACCTGCATCCGTTTCCGGCGCCGCATCAAAAGACCCATATCTTTCTGTATTGGCATTCCAAGTTCGATGGTGAGGCGTCCAATCTCTGGCTGCGGGAGCGGATCGTGGCGGCGGTCGGCCTCTGACGGCTTCATGTCGTTTCCGAATAGAGCGGGCAAAATCTTTTCATTGGCGCCGCGTTGGCGCCGCCGCTATCGACGCCCCGACAAAAAAAGGGAGGCATCGATGAAAATCCGTCTGCGTCACATGATCGGCGCGCTGGCCTGCGCTCTCGCCGCCGCGCCTGGCGCGCTCGCCCAGGAGAAACCGCGTCCGCCGCAGATCGATTCCAGGGAATTCGCATCCGCGCCCTACGTCCTGCCCAACGGCGTCAAGGGCGAGCCCGTCGTCGTGCCGAGCGCCTCGCCGGCCGACTACGGTCCTCTCATCAAAGGCGAGACGGGCCCCATCGCGCAGCTTTCGGCGCAGTTGTTTCTGCCCGCCAACGCCAAGGGCCCGACGCCGGCGATCATCGAGACGCCGGGGAGCGGCAATCTGGGGCCGCATCACATCGCGCATGCGGCGGCGCTGACCTCGGCCGGTTTCGCCGTCCTCATCGTCGATCCGTTCTTCGGACGGGGCATCGACAACACGATCGCGGACCAGAACAAGCTCAGCTGGGCCGCGAGCGCCTATGACGTTCTCGCGAGCGTCAAATATCTGAGAGGGCGGCCCGAGATCGACGGCGGCCGCATCGGCGCCGTCGGCGGCAGCCGCGGCGGAACGGCGGCGATGATGGCGGCGAGCGCGCCCCTCTCCGACGCCGTGCTGGGCGCCGGCGCCGGCCTGCGCGCCGTCGTCGCCGGATATCCGTGGTGCGGCGTCCAGTTCCGCAGCGCCCGGCTCGCGGCGCGCGCGAGCCTTCTGGTGTTGCAGGGCGACAAGGACGACTGGGTGTCGTTCCAGCAATGCCAGGACGCCACGCATGCGATGGATGTCGCCGGCCAGAACGTCGTGATGAAGCTTTTCCCCGGCGCGCTGCATGCGTTCGATCGCGCGGGCGTCCCGCGGACCACGATCGCCGACGCCGTGACCTCCACGATATTTCCGACGATCTACATGACGGACGAAGGCGTATTCTACAACATGCGCACCGGCGCGCCCGATCCCGCCGTCAAGGCCGCCGATCTCTTCGGCTATTCCGTCAAGGGCGGCTTCCTGCACAAGGGCGTGACGATCGGCAGCGCGGGCGACGAGGCGGCGGAATTCACCCGGGAGATGATCGACTGGTTCAAGACGAGGCTCTGACGCCCAGGCGCGGTCAAGCTTCTCTCTCGACCACCGCCTCCAGAAAGGCGGCGAGATCGTCGGTCACGAAATCCACGTGCGGCTCGCCGCCGGTCGCGATCTCCCAGACCTCGCGCTCGACCTCGTCCTGCGAGCGCGGCGTCACCAGCGTCGTCACCATGCCGCGGGCGTGCGGCACTTCGAGATTGTGCGCGATATCCTCGAACATCGCCGCTTCCTTGGGGTCGACGCCGTGGCGCGCGAAGAAGCGGTCGTAGGTCTCCGCATAGGGTTTCGGCAGGAGGTCGGCGGCGACGATGTCGAAGACGTCCTCGAACAGGTCGTGGATGCCGAGCTTTTCGGCCGTGCGGATCGCATGTTCGCGCGAGCCGTTGGTGAGGATCAGCTTGCGGCCGGGCAGCGCGGCGATGCCCTGCGCCAGCGAATGATTGGGCTTGAGCGAGGAACGGTCGATGTCGTGCACGAAGGCGAGAAATTCGTCGGCCGTGATGTCATGCTCGCTCATCAGGCCGCGCAGGGTCGTGCCGTAGCGCTGGTAGTAATATTTCTGCAGCGCGCGCGACGACATGCCGTCGAGCCCGAACAATTGCGCCATGAACAGCGTGATGCGCTGGTCGATCTTCGGCCAGAGATCGGAGCCGGCGGGATAGAGCGTGTTGTCGAGATCGAACACCCATGCGCGCACATGGGAAAAGCGCCGGGCGATTTCGCCCGGCAGCCTGGGCTTGATGACGTCGAGTTCGCGTTTCACCGTGTGATCAGCGTGCCCGCGCCGTGGTCGGTGAGAAGCTCGACCAGCACGGCGTGCGGCAGCTTGCCGTCGACGATGACGACGCCCTCGACGCCCTGCTCGATGGCGTAGATGCAGGTCTCGACCTTGGGGATCATGCCGCCGGTGATCGTGCCGTCGGCGATGAGGGCCGGAATGCCGGAGACCTTCAGCTCCTTGATGAGCTGCTTGTTCTTGTCGAGCACGCCCGGCACGTCGGTGAGGAAGATGAGGCGCTTGGCGCCCAATGCGCCCGCGATGGCGCCGGCAAACGTGTCCGCGTTGATGTTGTAGGTCTCGCCGTCCGCGCCCTGCGCGACGGGCGCGAGCACGGGGATCAGCTCGCGGCCGAGCACCTGGTCGAGCACGGTCGTGTCGACCTTCGAAGGTTCGCCGACGAAGCCGAGGTCGACCACCTTCTCGATGTTGGAATCGGCGTCGTAGACGGTGCGCGCGACCTTGGTCGCCGTCACCATGTTGCCGTCCTTGCCGCAGAGGCCGATGGCGCGGCCGCCCTCGGCGTTGATGAAGCCGACGATCTGCTTGTTGATGGAGCCGGCGAGAACCATCTCGACGATCTCGACGGTGGCCTTGTCGGTGATGCGCAGGCCTGCCGCGAATTCCGACTTGATGCCGAGCTTGTTCAGCATCGCGCCGATCTGCGGACCGCCGCCGTGCACGACCACCGGGTTCACGCCGGATTGCTCGAGCAGCACCATGTCGCGGGCGAAGTCGCGCGCGACCTTCTCGTCGCCCATGGCGTGGCCGCCGTATTTCACCACCACGATCGCGTCGTCGTAGCGCAGCATGTGCGGCAGGGCGCGCACCAGCGTCTGCGCCGTGGCGTGAGCTGCGTCGAACTGGGTGTCGTCGGTCATGGCGGCGTCCGGTGATCAGGGCGGGCCTATCTAGCGGCTCGGCGTGACGATCTCAATGCGGGGGGATCAGAGGACGCCGTATCTCCTGAACCAGGCCAGCGTGCGCGCCCACGCGTCCTCCGCGGCCTCCTTGCGGTAGCTCGAGCGGAAGTCGGCGTGGAAGCCGTGGCCGGCGCCGGGATAGATGTGGAATTCGGCGGTCTTGCCGGCCGCCTTCAATTTCTCCTGCATCTCCTCGACCTGCATGACGAGAATGCCCTGGTCGGCCTCGCCGTAGAGACCGAGCACCGGCGCCTTCATGTCGGCGGCCTGATCCATCGCGCTCTTCGGCCAGATCGTCTTCTGCTCTGGCGGATCCTCGACCGGACCGTAGAAGGCGACGCCGGCCTTCGGCGGATGCGCGGAGGCGCAATATTGCCAGACCGTGCGTCCGCCGCGGCAGAAGCCGACAATGCCGAGCCGCGCCGTATCGCCGCCCTGCGCCTTCGCCCAGGCGACCGTGGCGTCGAGATCGGCGATGAGTTCGGCGTCGGGCTTGGCGTTTACGACAGCCATGATCTTCGCGAAATCAGTCTGCTTCGGCAGGTCGACGCCGCTGCGGAAATAATAATCCGGCGCGACGGCGAAGGCGCCGGTCCTGGCGAGCCTGCGCGCGACGTCGCGGATATATTCGTGCACGCCGAAGACTTCAGAGGCGACGATGACGACCGGCGGGTTTGTCCCCTTCTCCGGGCGCGCGGAAAAGACGGGCATGTCGCCGCCCCTTACGCGGCCTTTGCCCGCGCCCTTGCCCCCCCCGGTCGCCAGACCCGCCGCGTCCGTATGGATCGCCTCGGCGCGCACGGGACCGGCGGCGAGCGCATAGCCCGCAGCGGCGGCGGTCGTCGTCGTCATGAAGCCGCGCCGCGAGAGGGGCTGCGGCGTCCAGAGGCCCTTGATGTCGGCTGGCAGATTCATGCGCGTTTCTCCCTTCGAAGGGAAAATAGGTCACGCGCCGCGTTCGGCCAGCAATTGCGCGATTGCGCCGCGCAATTCCGGCACGCCTTCGCCCGTGTGGCTGGAGGTGAAGAGCACGTCCGGAAAGGCCGCCGGGCGCCTGGCGATCCTGGCGCGGGTCTCGGACAGCAGACGCTCGACGTCGCCTTTCTTCACCTCGTCCTTCTTGGTGAGGACGAGCGCATAGGAGACGGCGGACGCGTCGAGCATGTCGAGCATCTCCTCGTCCACCTTCATCACGCCGCGCCGGCCGTCGATCAGCACGTAGACGCGCAGCAATTTCGCGCGGCCGCGCAGGTAGTCCTTCATCAGGCCGTCCCAGGACGAAATCTTCGTCTTGGAGACCGCCGCATAGCCGTAGCCGGGCATGTCGACGAGGCGCGCACGTTCGACGTCGTCCGAAGAGTTGCGGCCCAGCGCGAAGAAATTGAGCTGCTGCGTGCGGCCCGGCGTGTGCGAGACGCGCGCGAGCGTCTTGCGGCCGGTCAGCGCGTTGACGAGCGAGGATTTACCGACGTTGGAGCGGCCGGCGAAGGCGAATTCGGCCGGGCCGCCGGGCGGCAGATCGCCCGCTTTCGCCGCCGCCCAGATGAAATCGCAGGGGCCGGCGAAGAGCTTGCGGCCCTGCTCGATGTAGTCGGGTTCTGCTGGCGCTTCCACGTTACCGGCTCATTGATGTCATCCCCGCGAAAGCGGGGATCCAGAAAGACGAGCTGCATCCCGGCCCTGGATTCCCGCTTTCGCGGGAATGACATGGGGCGGCTTGCTACGCCGGCTTGCGGCGGAACGTCTTGGCGAGGTTGTCCCAGAGCTCGAAGGGCACGCCGGCGCGCTTCATGATGAAGCCCTGCTGCGCGACCGACAGGAGGTTGTTCCACGTCCAGTAGATGACGAGGCCCGCCGGGAACGAGCCCATCATGAAGGTGAAGATGACGGGCATCCAGGCGAACATCTGGCGCTGCACCGGATCGGTCGCCTCCGGGTTCATCTTCATCTGCACCCACATCGACACGCCCATCAGCAGCGGCCAGATGCCGAGCCACAGGAAATGGCCGAAGACCGGCACGTGGGTCGGATCGAACGGCAGGAGGCCGAACAGGTTGAAGACGTTTGTCGGATCGGGCTGCGACAGGTCCTTGATCCAGCCGTAGAACGGCGCCTGCCGCATTTCGATGGTGACGAACAGGACCTTGTAGAGCGAGAAGAAGACCGGGATCTGGATGATCATCGGCAGGCAGCCGGCGACCGGATTGACCTTCTCGCGCTTGAACAGCTCCATCTGCTCCTGCTGCTGTTTCACCTTGTCGTCGGGATATTTGGCCTGCAGCTCCTTGAGCTGCGGCTGCAGCGCCTTCATCTTCGCCATCGACAGGTAGGAGCGGTTGGCGAGCGGGAAGAAGGCGAGCTTGACGATGACGGTGACGGCGAGGATCGCGAGGCCGAAATTGCCGATCAGCTTGTAGAGGAAGTCGATCAGCTTAAACATCGGCCGGGTGATGAAGTAGAACCAGCCCCAGTCGATCAGCAGGTCGAACTTGGCGATGCCGGGGGTCTGCTGGTAGCGGTCGAGAAGCTGCGAGACCTTCGCGCCGGCGAAGACGTAGGTCTGGGCCTCGCCGGTCTTGCCGGGCTCGATCGTCCGGGCCTCGCCGAGCGCATCCGCCTGATAGGATTTCTGCGTCGCGCCGCCGCCGGACAGGCGCCCGTCGAAGGGCCTGGTCTGGTCGGGCGCGACGGCCGCGGCCCAATATTTGTCGGTGAAGCCGACCCAGCCGCCCACGCCCTTGAAGGTCTTCTGGCCGTTCGTTTCCTTCTCGATCTTGTCGTAGGCGTATTCCTGCACGCCGCTGTCGCCGACGACGCCGATCAGGCCCTCGTGCAGCACCGAATAACCCGACGTCTCCGGCTTGCCGTGGCGCGACACGAGCGAGAAGGGGTAGAGGGTGACGGCCTTGTCGGTCTTGTTCTCGACGCTGTCCTGAACGGTGAAGAGATAATCCTGGTCCACGGAGATCTTCCGCTTGAAGACCAGGCCCTTGCCGTTGTCGAAGGTCAGCGTGACCGGCGTCGCCGCCGTCAGCTTCGCGCCGTCGGCGAGCCAGAGCGTGTCCGGGCCGGGCAGGTCGGGCTTTTCGCCGGCGGCCGGCACGAAACCGATCTCGGCGTAGAAGGGGTGCGGCGAGCCGGACGGCGACAGCAGGTCGATGGTCGGGCTCTTGGGGTCGACCGTCTCGTGGTATTTCTTCAGGCGCAGATCGTCGATGCGCGCGCCCTTGAGCGAAATCGAGCCGGACAGGCTCTCGGTGTCGACAGGCAGGCGCGGGCTGGCGGCCAGCGCATCCGCGCGCGACTTCGCGGCGCCCGGCACGGCCGCGCCGGGCGCGGTCGGCGCGGCCCCGGGAGCGGCGGCGTCCGAGGCCGGACGCGGCGGCAGGGACTGCTGTTCCTTGATGTCGGCGCGCTGCTGGCTGAGCTTGGGCGCGCCGACGAAATATTGCCAGCCGACCAGAACCGCGACCGACAGGGCGATCGCGAGGAACAGGTTCTTGGTGTCGTTCATCATGGCGAAGAGGGCCTGGCTTTCGGTCGCCGCTCGCGCGCGGGCGCTGAGAGGGCTGCGGACATGTCCGACATCAATCGGGCGAAGGGAAGGTCGATCGCGGCTTCACGCGCGACGAATACATAATCGCGACCCGGCTGCGCCGAAAGGGCCGCGCCCAGCCGCAGCGCCTCGCGCAGACGCCGCCGGATGCGGTTGCGCCGCACGGCGGAGGGAACGGTCTTCTTGGTGACGGTCAGGCCGAAACGGGCGGGGGCGTCCTCCGACGCGCCTGGCGCGGGATTGCCGACCTGCAGGACGAAAGCGGAGGCGTGGCGGCGCGAGCCGCGGGCCGCAGCCAGAAAATCCTTGCGCTTCCTGAGGCGAAGAGGCGCCGCGCCGCCGCTGGTCATGTCAGCTCCGAAGCTACTCGCCCCTTGTCCCGAGGCGCGATGCGCAGCATCGCGTCTCGAAGGACGCGGACGGCGCCCTCGCGCTTCGAGACGCCGCTTTCAGCGGCTCCTCAGCATGAGGGCCCGAACCCGATCAGGCCGACAGCTTCTTGCGGCCCCGGGCGCGGCGGGCGGCGATGACCTTGCGGCCGCCGACAGTGGCCATACGCGCGCGAAAGCCGTGACGGCGCTTGCGCACGAGCTTGGAAGGTTGATAGGTCCGCTTCACGGGATCTCTCCGAAAATTGCGCGGGCGTCGAACGATGAGGGCGCAAAGAGAGCGCCCGACGTCGGCGCCGCCGAAATCGCTGCGGGCTTATAGGGGCAAGCCCAGCGCCAAGTCAACGCGAAAGGCCGCGCCGTGGGAAGATCGACGAATTGCGGCCATCGCTCGCCGAGCGCATCCGCCGCGACTATCTCGACCGTCCCGCAACCCCAAGACCAGTCTCGGCGAACCGGCCCGCTACCGGACGCTCTATGTCGAGGAGCTGCTGCAGCAGGAACACGGCGAATTCACCGTGTCCGCCAGCGCTCGTTCAACGATTATCGCGTCCACCTGAAGGCCGAACTGGAAATCCGCCATCTGCACGAGAAGATCGACTACCTGATCTCGCGACAATGGCAGCGCATGTCGGAAATCCAGCAGGCGCAGCTCGAGGTGCTGCACGAGGCCGGCCGGCGCACCAAGGTCAAGTCGCGCAAACCGCCGGGCGGCGACGGCGCCGCTCCGGCGGAAGCCGACACGCGAGGCGGCGCCTGAGGCGGCCTAACGCGTGATGCGGCGCGACAGGATGTTGTTGGCGATCTGCTGGAAGCTTGCGACGATCGCGCCCGAATCCTGCGCGATGAATGCGTTGTCGTTCCCGCTGGCGCAGGATTTCAGCAGATCGACGCCGGTCTGGTCGATCGGATTGCTCGGCACGGAAAACCCGACCGTATAGATCTGCACGCCGGCCGCCTTGGCGTTCGTGCAGGCCTCGAGCAGCGCCGCATCCATCTGCGCGCGGTAGTTCGAGGCGCTGGTCGGACCGGCCGACGCGCCGCCGTAGGCGGACACGCGATTGTTCACGTAAAAGCCGAGCGCGGAATACATCGACTGGTAGGGCGAATAGGGATTGGCGACCCAATGGTCGAACCCGTCGGTCATCAGGACGATGATCTTCGTATTGTTGGCCTGGCCGTAGGGCTTGGGCGCCTTGGCGCCGACGCTCGTTCCCCAATTGCCCGAACTGCCGGTATTCGCAAAGGGGCCGTTGGGCGAGATCGTGCGCCAGGCCCACATGAGTCCCGGCAGCAGCGCGGTGTCGCCGTTCGGAACCATTTTCGTGAGCGCGCCGCCCGAACCGGAAATGGCCGAGACATCGGTGGTCAGCGTCGTCAGCGGCGAGATCGAGCAGCCGAGATTGGGGCCGGCCGGAAAAAGCCCCGTGCCGCCGTTGACGCCGGATATGGCGCTGAGCACGCTGGCGACCGACTGGCCCTTGTATTTGCAGATCTTGCTCGCGCCGCTGCCGTGGGAGACGGGATCGGCGGCGTCGGCCGCCGCATAGGCGTCGCCGGCGGAGCACACGCCGGCCGTGTCGCTCAGGTAGGAATTGAACGAATAATATTGCGGCCCGCAGCCCGGCGTCGCCGGATACTGGCCTGATGGCGTGAAGGAATAGCACGCGCCGCCGGTGGCCGCCCCCGCGTCGTCGGGCGCGACATAGGGCACGAACAGCGTGTCGGGCCGCGCCGACGAGGGCGCGTCGTCGGTCGTCAGATAGGGAGCGGGCCGTTCCTCGACGCAGCCGCCCCAGGTCGCGCCCATGGCCGACAGCAGATCGAAGCGCGAGCCCGGCGTCCACGGCGCGCCCGAGGGCCGCGTGTAATTCTGCCAGTGGATCGAGGACGACCCGAAGCGGTCCAGCCACTGGGCGTTGCCCTTGTAGTAGAAGTCCGAACCGACATTGACCGCGCTCGCGAACGGCACGACGGATATGGCGGCGTTGGGCTTGGCCGGGTTCGGATTGACGGCGGAGACGAGATTGGTCGCGGCGGTCACCAGCGCCTGCATCTTGCTCTGGCCGCCCCCCGGGTCCCCGGCCAGGGCGGGGGTTGGCAGCACGTCCTCGACCGGGCGCCTGATTCTGCCTGTGGGCGGCCGCCGATTCCGCCATGGAGCCGGTATTGTCGAGCGCGAGCGCGATTTCGTAGGTCGCATTGTTGGCGGCGCAGGCGGATGCGCTGATCTGCCCGCGCGAGGCCAGGATCGGCAGAACCATGGGGATGACAAGGCTCGTATTCAGGCAAAGCTGCCCGTTTGAGCCGTGCGTCATCGCGACGCTGGGATGCTGGGTCGGCATGGCCGCGTCCATCGCCTGCTGCGCGATCTGGCGGGTCTGCGCGCTGACGTGGCCGCCCGTATAGCCGGGAACCGCCGCGAGCACGGCGGTGTCGGGGGCCCATTTCAACCGGGGGGGCGCGCCGCTCCTGCGGGGATTGCAACTGGGCGTGCGCGCCGATCATGCGGCTGTAGTCGATCGCGGCCGCGACCGCACCCAGGATTGTCAGCAGCGATATGCTGAAGACGACGGCGACGGCTCCGTCTTCCGACCGGCGAAAATCTGAAAATGCGCGCACGAGTTACCCGTCTATGCGAAACGCGTTCTCCGACGCGCCGCCGCCGTTTGTGCGCCAAAAGACTTTAGATAAGATAAAAGTGAATTCTGGTAACAATTTAGCGAATGCCCGCCGAGGCGGGACAGCCAACGGAACATTTCCGCAGTCAGCGCAATTCGACCTAACCCGGTGGAGCGGCGCGCGACGGCCTCAACCGCCGCCGACGATCCGCGCGATGACGCGGGCCGTGTAGTCGACCATCGGCACGATGCGCGCATAGTTCAGCCGTGTCGGTCCGATGACGCCGAGCACGCCGACGACGCGGCGGTCGCTGTCGCGGAAGGGGGCGGCGATCATCGAAGAGCCCGACAGCGAGAACAGCTTGTTCTCGGAGCCGATGAAAATGCGCACGCCCTCGCCCTGCTCGGCGCGCGCGAGCAGATCGATGACCTCGGTCTTGGTTTCGAGATCGTCGAACAGCAGGCGGATGCGTTCGAGATCCTCCATGGCGGTGAGGTCCTCGAGCAGATTGCCCTGCCCGCGCACGAT
>OEIU01000520.1_pt1 | contig 34930 bp, 33 predicted proteins | sample 1539221 | NCBI WGS metagenome assembly OEIU01 (sample SAMN03792071, study PRJEB22550) | activated sludge metagenome | feature: wastewater treatment plant; material: activated sludge; isolation source: Wastewater treatment plant of a petroleum refinery complex | place: Argentina: Zarate | collected...
GTCGTATCCAAGGTGTTGAAGTAAGACCACTGAAGGTCTTCGGGAGGCGGCAGGTCCGTCTCCCACGATTTTAGGCCAGTAGCTCAATTGGTAGAGCACCGGTCTCCAAAACCGGGGGTTGGGGGTTCGAGTCCCTCCTGCCCTGCGTCGCACGTGTGGTACGTCCACGAAGCGCCGCCCGTCCCGCGGGCTGCCCTCACGGTCGTGCCGCGCCGAAGGCACCCGAACCGAGCAGCTCCGACGTGAAGAGGCATCCCGTGACCGACGTGGGCCAGACCAGGACCGGCTCCCGCCCCGCCCAGGGCCGGGAGCGCGGCGGCAACCCCGTCTCGCGCCTCGTCCGCGCCCTCGGGCTGTTCGTCAGCCAGATCATCGACGAGCTGCGCAAGGTCGTCCGGCCCACCCGGAACGAGCTGTGGAACTACACCCTCGTCGTCATCGTGTTCGTCACGGTGATGATGGCGGTCGTCTCCGGCCTCGACCTCGGTTTCAGCAAGCTCGTCGGGGTGGTCTTCGGGTCCTGACGCGCCCGAGCACGCGCCCCCGCCCACCCGGCACCCGCAGCAGAAGGAAGAGGTCACCCGTGTCCGACCAGTGGACCGACACCCCCCAGACGGGGTCCGACGACGCCGCGCCGGCCGAGGCCGCGCAGGCTCCGGTCGACGACACCCCCGTGCAGGAGGTCGACGCCGCCGCGGCCGAGTCCTTCGACGCCGCCCCCGAGGCCCCGGCCGACGAGACCGCCGACGACGAGACCGCCGACGACGAGACCGACGAGGCCCCCCTCGACGAGCCGGCCACCCCGGTCGACGAGGACGGCGACGTCCTCTCCGCGGTCGACCCCGTCCAGGCGTTCAAGGACGACCTCGCCGGCAAGTTCGGCGACTGGTACGTCATCCACAGCTACGCCGGCTACGAGAACCGCGTCAAGGCCAACCTCGAGAACCGCACCCAGTCCCTCAACATGGAGGACTACATCTTCGAGGTGCAGGTCCCGATGGAGGAGGTCACCGAGATCAAGAGCGGCCAGCGCAAGCTGGTCCGCCGCGTCCGGATGCCCGGCTACGTCCTCGTCCGGATGGACCTCACCGACGAGTCCTGGGGCGCCGTCCGGCACACCCCCGGCGTCACCGGCTTCGTCGGCAACGCGCACCAGCCGGTGCCGCTGACCCTCGACGAGGTCTTCACGATGCTCAAGCCCGCCGACCTCGAGTCGTCGGCCGCGGCGGCCGCCACCGGCGGCGCTCCGGCCGCGAGCGGCGGCGGCGCGAGCGAGGCCACCGTCGTCGACTTCGAGGTCGGCGAGTCGGTCACCGTCATGGACGGCCCCTTCGAGACGCTGCCGGCGACGATCTCCGAGATCAACGCAGACACCCAGAAGCTCAAGGTGCTCGTCTCGATCTTCGGCCGGGAGACCCCGGTCGAGCTCTCCTTCAGCCAGGTCGCCAAGATCTGACCGGAGGCCCCCTCCGCGGGGGTCCCGCGGACACTGCAAAGGGGTCATCGCCCACGGCGTCGGCCCACCACCACCGAAAAGGACAGACATGCCCCCCAAGAAGAAGGTCTCCGGGTACATCAACCTGCAGATCCAGGCCGGTGCCGCGACCCCCGCGCCCCCGGTCGGCCCGGCGCTCGGCCAGCACGGCGTCAACATCATGGAGTTCGTCAAGGCGTACAACGCGGCGACCGAGCACCAGCGCGGCAGCATCATCCCCGTCGTCATCACGGTCTACGAAGACCGCTCGTTCACCTTCATCACCAAGACCCCGCCGGCCAGCGAGCTGATCAAGAAGGCCGCCGGCGTCGCGAAGGGCTCCGGCGAGCCGCACAAGACCAAGGCCGGCAAGCTGACCAAGGACCAGCTCCGCGAGATCGCGGAGACCAAGATGCCCGACCTCAACGCCAACGACGTCGACGCCGCGATGAAGATCATCGCCGGCACCGCGCGTCAGATGGGCATCGAGACCGAGCTCTGAGCCCGGTCCGGGGCGGGTCCCCACGTGGGTGACCCGCCAGTGGCAGGGCCGGCCCCGGCCCGACGACCACCACTCCACCCCTTCACCACCAGGAGCAGCACATGGAGCGCCGCAAGGCCTACAACGCCGCGACGGAGAAGATCGACGCGGACAGGCTCTACAGCCCGCTCGAGGCGGTCCGCCTCGCCAAGGACGTCGCGTCGGCGAAGTACGACGAGACCGTCGAGGTGGCCTTCCGCCTCGGGGTCGACCCGCGCAAGGCCGACCAGATGGTCCGCGGCACGGTCAACCTCCCGCACGGCACGGGCAAGACCGCCCGCGTCCTCGTCTTCGCCAACGGCGACAAGGCCGAGGCGGCCACCGCGGCCGGTGCCGACTACGTCGGCTCGGACGACCTCCTCGAGAAGGTCGCCGGCGGCTGGCTCGACTTCGACGCCGTCGTCGCGACCCCCGACCTCATGGGCAAGGTCGGCCGGCTCGGCAAGGTCCTCGGTCCGCGCGGCCTCATGCCGAACCCGAAGACCGGCACCGTGACGATGGACACCGCCAAGGCGGTCTCCGACATCAAGGGCGGCAAGATCGAGTTCCGCGTCGACAAGCACGCGAACCTCCACTTCATCATCGGCAAGGCCTCGTTCGACGAGAAGGCCCTCGTCGAGAACTACGCCACCGCGCTCGAGGAGGTGCTCCGGCTCAAGCCGGCCGCCTCCAAGGGTCGGTACATCACGAAGGCGACGCTGTCGACGACGATGGGCCCGGGCATCCCGCTCGACGCCTCCAAGACCCGCAACCTCACCGAGGAGCCGGTCGAGGCCTGAGCGGCCGCGCCACCCGACGGAGCCCGCCACCCCACCCGGGGTGGCGGGCTCCGTCGATCCCGTCACGGTCCCGGAACGGGCACCGCGCCCGGTGCGTCGTACCCGTACGCTGGAGCACATCCCGGCCGGCCCGCCCGGCCCGCCGGACCACGACGACACCCATCGGGGGACGCACCACATGAAGCGCAGCATCCTGACCGCCCTGGCCCTGTCCGGGGCCCTCGTCCTCGGGGCCTGCGGCTCCGCGACGAACGACACGGCCACCGGCGGCTCGACGAGCCAGGAGCAGAAGGCCCCCGACGTCAAGGTCGGTGACCTGGTCGACCTCAAGACCCTCGCGACGAAGACGTCGGCCGCGGCCAAGGCCAAGGGGACCAGCCACCTGTCGATGACGATGGGCTCGACCGGGACGGTCAACGCGGACCTGGACTACTCCGGGAGCTCGCCGAAGATGACGATGACGATGACGGCGTCCGGAGAGAGCGTCAAGGCCGTCTACGTCGACAAGGTGATGTACCTGAACAGCCCGTCGTTCGCCGAGATGACCGGTGGCAAGCAGTGGGTCAAGATCGACCCCCAGGGCGACGACATGATCTCGAAGATGATGGGCCCGATGCTGAGCCAGATGGAGGCGGCCATGGCCGACCCTGGCGAGCAGCTCAAGGTCGTCGAGGGAGCCAAGGCCACCGTTGCCAAGGTCGAGCGTGGGGTGACCACCTACCGGGTCAGGCTCACCAAGGAGCAGATCCTGGCCATGGCCAAGAAGCAGGGCGTCGCCCCTCCCGGGACGACGGACGAGGAGCTGCTGAAGCAGGTGCCGGAGACGGCCAGCTACGACCTCGCTGTGACCGACGACTACCTTCCGAGCTCGGCCACCGTCGACCTTCTCGAGGCCGGCCAGCGGCTGGTGATGACCTACTCCAAGTGGGGCGAGCCGGTCACCGTCACCGTGCCGCCGGCGAGCGAGGTCGGCACCTTCGAGATGCCGACGAGCTGACCCCCCGCACCGCACAGCACCCCGCGGCGCCCCGGAGGACCACCTCCGGGGCGCCGCGACGTCGATTTGGGGGCGGGGCGGGCCGTCCCGTACGCTGGTCCACGACCGAAGACCGCCGGTTGTCGCGTGCACCCGCACGAGACCGAAGGTCCCGCCGAGAGCGGGCGACCAGCGCAGGCCACGAAGTACCGGAACACCGGTGGCGTCCCCGCCGCCCTCCGAGCCCCGTGCCCTGCGCCGGGGCTCTCTCTCGTTCCCGGGCCCTTCACCCGCCGGTCCGACCCGACGGAAGGAGGCCCGAATGTCACGTGCCGACAAGGCCGCGGCGATCGCCGAGCTCTCGGAGAAGTTCTCCAGCTCGACCGCTGCCGTCCTCACGGAGTACCGGGGACTCTCGGTGGCGCAGATCACCGAGCTGCGCAACTCCCTGCGTGGCAACGCGACCTACGCCGTGGTCAAGAACACGCTGACCCAGCTCGCCGCCAAGGACGCCGGGGTGACCGCGTTCGACGGTCAGCTCGTCGGCCCGTCCGCGATCGCCTTCGTCGAGGGCGACCCCGTGGAGGCGGCCAAGGGTCTGCGCGACTTCGCCAAGGCCAACCCCCTCCTGGTGATCAAGGGCGGCGTGTTCGAGGGCAAGGCCCTCTCCGCCGCGGAGATCACCAAGCTCGCGGACCTCGAGTCCCGCGAGGTGCTCCTCGCCAAGCTGGCCGGCGCCATGAACGCCTCGCTCAGCCAGGCCGTCTACCTCTTCGCCGCTCCGCTGTCGCAGGCCGCTCGCACGGTCGACGCCCTGCGGGCCAAGGTCGAGACCCGGGGCCCCATCAGCGATGATGTGGCTTCTCCCGCTGATGGGGAGGGTCCGGTGGCTGCCGCCGCCGACGCCCCGGCCGCGGCCGACAGCAGCGACGAGACCCCCACCGAGGCCCCAGCGGCCGAGGCCACCGACGTCGCCGAGGGTGGCGACGCGAGCTGACCCCCCGGGGCCGGCTCACCACCGAAACGCCACTCACGGCACCACGCTGAATCGAAAGGACGCCATCATGGCCAAGCTCAGCACCGACGAGCTCCTTGACGCCTTCAAGGAGATGACCCTGATCGAGCTCTCCGAGTTCGTCAAGCAGTTCGAGGACACCTTCAACGTCACCGCCGCCGCGCCCGTCGCGGTCGCCGGTGCCGCCGCTCCGGCCGCCGGTGGCGGCGACGCCGGTGGCGACGCCGCCGAGCAGGACGAGTTCGACGTCATCCTCGAGGCCGCCGGCGACAAGAAGATCGCCGTCATCAAGGAGGTCCGCGCGCTGACCTCCCTCGGTCTCAAGGAGGCCAAGGACCTCGTCGACGGCGCCCCGAAGCCCGTCCTCGAGAAGGTCGACAAGGCTGCGGCCGACAAGGCCAAGGAGCAGCTCGAGGGCGCCGGCGCCACCGTCACCCTCAAGTGAGCCCGTCCCCGTGAGGGGATGACGCCACACCGAACGGGGCTCGACCGCACGCGGTCGGGCCCCGTTCGCGTGCCCGGAGCACGGGTCCACCTGAGAAAACCCATAGGACACCAAAGCGCCGTCGGCGTCCCATGCATGGTCTGATGGACCGGCGCCGCTGGCTACCAACCGGTAACTTGCGGCGACCGGCACGACGGAGCACGACGAACGACGGGCGGAGAAGGGTCGACATGGGCGTCGAGATCGCGGTGAGCGGGCTGACCAAGCAGTTCGGCAGCCAGCTGATCTGGAACGACGTGACCCTCACCCTCCCCGCCGGCGAGATCTCCGTCCTCCTCGGCCCGTCCGGCACCGGCAAGTCGGTCTTTCTCAAGACCCTCGTCGGCCTGATCCGCCCGGACGCCGGGTCGATCGTCATCGAGGGCCAGGACGTCGTCCGGCTGCGGGGCGACGACCTCTACGAGGTGCGCAAGCTCTTCGGGGTGCTCTTCCAGGACGGCGCGCTCTTCGGCTCGATGAGCCTCTTCGACAACGTCGCCTTCCCGCTGCGCGAGCACACGCGGAAGGGCGAGAAGGAGGTCGCGGACATCGTCCGCGAGAAGATGGAGCTCGTCGGGCTCGCCGGGGCCGAGGACAAGCTGCCCGGTGAGATCTCCGGCGGGATGAAGAAGCGCGCCGGCCTCGCCCGCGCCCTTGTCCTCGACCCGCAGATCCTGCTCATCGACGAGCCGGACTCCGGCCTCGACCCGGTCCGCACGAGCTACATCAACCAGCTCTTCGTCGACCTCAACGCGCAGATCGACGCCACCTTCCTCATCGTCACGCACGACATCAACACGGCCCGGACCGTCCCGGACAACATCGGCCTGCTCTACCACAAGCACCTCGCGATGTTCGGTCCGCGCGAGATGCTGCTCTCCTCCGAGGAGCCGGTCGTCCGCCAGTTCCTCAACGCCCAGACCATCGGCCCGATCGGGATGTCCGAGGAGAAGGACGCCGACGAGCTCGCGGCCGAGTCGGGCCAGGAGCTGCCGCCGCTGCCTCCCATCCCGCTCCAGCTGCCGACGAGCGACCGGCGGCCGCGGCGCGCCGAGCGCGAGGCCGGCGCCTGGTGTCGCGAGAACGGCGTCACCCCGCCGCCCGGCAGCTTCGCCTCGACGACCGCGGGCGTCGTCGGCGTGCGCGACGGGGTGGGTGCATGACCGTCGTCACCAACGGCCTGCGCCAGGCCGGCTCCTTCTTCGGGCTCGTCCTCGACGTCGCCCGCGCGACGCCGAAGCGGCCCTTCCAGCTCAAGGAGCTCATCCAGCAGGCGTGGTTCGTCGCGTCGGTGACCATCGTCCCGACGGCGCTGGTCTCGATCCCGTTCGGCGCGGTCATCGCCCTCCAGCTCGGCACCCTGACCCGTCAGCTCGGGGCGCAGTCGTTCACCGGCGCCGCCTCGGTCCTCGCCGTCGTCCGCGAGGCCTCGCCGCTCGTCACCGCGCTCCTCGTCGCGGGCGCCGGCGGCTCGGCCATCTGCGCCGACCTCGGCTCCCGCAAGATCCGCGAGGAGATCGACGCGATGGAGGTGCTCGGCATCTCCCCGATCCAGCGGCTCGTCGTGCCGCGCGTCCTCGCGACGATGCTCGTCGCGGCGCTGCTCAACGGCCTGGTCTCGGTCGTCGGCGTCGCGGGTGGCTACGTCTTCAACGTCATGGTCCAGGGTGGCACCCCCGGTGCCTACCTCGCCTCGTTCACCGCCCTGGCCCAGATCGCCGACCTCGTCACCTCCGAGATCAAGGCCCTGCTCTTCGGGATGCTCGCCGCGCTCGTCGCGTCGTACAAGGGGCTGACGGCGGGCGGCGGCCCGAAGGGTGTCGGTGACGCCGTCAACCAGGCCGTCGTCATCACCTTCATGCTCCTGTTCGTCGTCAACTTCGTCATCAGCGCGATCTACTTCCAGGTCGTCCCCCAGAAGATCTGATGAGGATGTCCCGACTCTCCGCCGCCACCCGCGCCCCGCTCCGGTTCCTCGACGAGCTGAGCGGGCAGATGCAGTTCTACGTCCGCTCGATCGGCTGGGTGCCGCGCACCCTGCGCCGCTACACCAAGGAGGTCGTCCGGCTGCTCGCCGAGGTCTCCCTCGGCACAGGCGCGCTGAGCGTCATCGGCGGCACCGTCGGCGTCCTCACCTTCCTCGCCTTCTTCACCGGGTCCCAGGTCGGTCTCCAGGGGTACAGCTCGCTCGACCAGCTCGGCACCGGGGCCTTCGCCGGCTTCGTCTCCGCCTACCTCAACACCCTCGAGATCGCCCCGCTCGTCGCCGGTCTGGCGCTCGCGGCGACCGTCGGCTGCGGCTTCACCGCCCAGCTCGGCGCGATGCGGATCAGCGAGGAGGTCGACGCCCTCGAGGTGATGGGCATCCCGAGCCTGCCGTTCCTCGTGACGACCCGGATGATCGCCGGCTTCGTCGCGGTCATCCCGCTCTACGTGCTCGGCCTGCTCTCCTCGTACGCGGCGACCCGGTTCATCGTCACCGGCTACTTCGGGCAGTCGACCGGCACCTACGACCACTACTTCCACCTGTTCCTGCCACCGGGCGACATCCTGTGGTCCTTCGCCAAGGTGCTGATCTTCGCGGTCGTCATCATCGGGATCCACTGCTACTACGGGTACACCGCGAGCGGCGGCCCGGCGGGCGTCGGCGTCGCCGTGGGGCGGGCCGTGCGCACCTCGATCGTCGCCGTCAACGTCATCGACTTCTTCCTCAGCCTCGCCATCTGGGGGGCGACGACCACGGTGAGGATCGCCGGATGACCGGCCTCCTCGCCGGACTGCGGGCGCGCGCCTACGGCGTCGCGTTCCTCCTCGTCGTCGCCCTGCTCGTCGCCCTCTCGATCGCGTCCTTCGAGAAGGTCTTCACCAAGGTCGTCACGGTCACCCTGCGCACCGACCGCATCGGCAGCCAGATGCAGGAGGCTGCCGACGTCAAGATCCGCGGCCTCATCGTCGGCGAGGTCCGCTCGATCTCGGCCACCGCGAGCGGCGCCACGCTGACCCTCGCCCTCGACCCCGACGCCGTCGACCTCGTGCCGGCGTCGGTCAGCGCCCGGCTGCTCCCGAAGACCCTCTTCGGCGAGCGGTTCGTCGACCTCGTCACCCCGGCCGGCGACCCGGGTCGGCACATCCGCGAGGGCGACGTCATCCCCCAGGACCGCAGCTCGGTGGCCATCGAGCTGGAGCGGGTCTTCGACGACCTGCTGCCGCTGCTGCGGACGATCCACCCGGAGAAGCTCGCGGCCACCCTCAACGCGCTGGCCACAGCGCTCGACGGGCGGGGCGAGAAGCTCGGCGAGAACCTCGTCCTCGTCAACCGGTACTTCACGCAGCTCAACCCGCAGATGCCGCTGATCCAGGCCGACATCAGCGGGCTGGCCGACCTCGCGAGCACGTACGCCACCGCGGCCCCCGACCTGCTCCGGGCCGCCCAGGCACTGCGGACGACCAACGCGACGATCGTCGAGAAGAAGGACCAGCTGGCCGGCTTCCTCGCCGGCACCGCGGGCTTCGCGAACACGACGGCCGAGTTCCTCGAGAAGAACGACGACCGGATCATCCAGGTCGGCCGCGTGCAGCGCCCCACCCTCGCGGTGCTGGCGAAGCACGCCCCGATCTACCCGTGCCTCGCCGCCGGGCTCGTCAACTGGCTCCCGCGGGCCGAGGGCATCTTCGCCGGCGGCCAGTTCCACATCACCCTCGAGACCCCGCCGCAGCGCGGCGGCTACCGGCCCGGCCAGGAGCCGGCGTGGAACGACGACCGCGGTCCGAGCTGCCGTGGCCTACCCAACCCCGGTGGCAGCCAGGCCAGCCCGCGCGGCGCGGCCCACTTCGCCGACGGCAGCGGCGGCGCCGCCCGCTCGGCGCTGCCCTCGGCGCTCCTCGCCCCGAGCGGCCTGGCCGTCGGCAACGTCGACTCCGGGCTGGCGGGCACCGAGGCCGAGCAGCAGGTCGTCGCCATCGCCCTCGCCGCGGAGGGGCAGGGCGAGCCGTCGGCGCTGACCACCCTGCTCGCCGGCCCGATGCTGCGCGGGAAGGTGGTCAACCAGTGAAGACCACCCCGAGCCTCGTCAAGCTCCTCGCCTTCGTCGTCGTCACCGTCCTCGCGACCGGCATCCTCGCGGCGACCATCGCCAACGTCCTGCCCGGCGACAAGGCCGACTACCGGGCCGTCTTCACCGACGTCACCGGTCTCTCCACCGGCCAGGACGTCCGCATCGCCGGCGTGCGCGTCGGCACCGTCGAGGACATCAGGGTCGCCAAGGACCGGGTGAGTGCCGAGGTGACCTTCAGCGTGCTCCGCAGCACGACCCTCACCCGGGGCACGGCGGCGACCATCAAGTACCGCAACCTCGTCGGGGAGCGCTACGTCGCCCTCACCCAGGAGCCCGGCGACGCGACGCCGCTGCCCGAGGGCGGCACGATCCCGCGCGAGCACACGCACCCGGCTCTGGACCTCACCGTCCTCTTCAACGGCTTCAAGCCGCTCTTCGCCGCGCTCTCGCCGCAGGACGTCAACGAGCTCTCCGCGCAGGTCATCTCGGTCCTCCAGGGCGAGGGCGGGGACATCAACAGCCTGCTCGGCCAGACCGCCTCGCTCACCAAGGCGCTCGCCGACCGCGACGCCGTCATCGGCCGCACCATCGACAACCTCACGACGGTGCTGACCACCGTCGAGGCCAACGACTCGGCCTTCAAGGACCTGCTGACCCAGCTCCAGCGGTTCGTCTCCGGGCTGTCCCAGGACCGCAAGGCGATCGGCGACTCGCTGACGAACATCAACCGGCTCACCGGCGACACCGCGAGCCTGCTGGCCGCCGGCCGGCCCGACCTCAAGGCCGACATCGCCGACCTCGGCGGCCTCGCGAGCACCCTCAACGAGCCCCAGAACACGAAGGAGTTCGAGCGCTTCATCAGCCAGGCGCCGACGAAGATCTCGACGATCACCCGGACGGCGACGTACGGCTCGTGGTTCAACTTCTACCTCTGCCGGTTCGACGTGAAGAACCTGCTCCTCCCGACCGGGAAGACCCCCGGCGGCCTCGGGTACGACGTCGCGGCGGCGAGGTGCCGGTCATGAGCGCCGCGCCGACCCCCAAGGACCGCAACACGCTGCGCCTCGGCGTGGCCGGACTCGCGGTCGTCGTCGTGCTCATGGTGGCGGCCTTCAACGCCTCGAGCCTGCCGTTCATCGGCGGCGGCGACGACTACAGCGCCGCGTTCACCGAGGCCGGTGGGCTGCGCGACGGCGACGACGTGCGGATCGCCGGGGTGAAGGTCGGCAAGGTCACCGGCGTCGACCTCGAGGGGTCGCACGTGCGCGTCGACTTCGTCGTCACCGAGGACGTCGCGTTCGGCCCGGCGACCGGCGCCTCGGTACGGATCAAGACCCTCCTCGGCGCGAAGTACCTCTCGCTCGAGCCGCGGGGGACCGGCCAGCTGGCCCGCGGCTCGCAGATCCCGCTGACCCGCACCGTGTCGAGCTACGACGTCGTCACCGCGTTCTCCGACCTCACGCGCACGACCGAGCGGATCGACACCCAGCAGCTCGCGCAGTCGCTCGACGTCCTCGCCGCCGAGTTCAAGGACACCCCCGAGAACGTCCGCGGCGCGCTCGAGGGCCTGAGCCGGCTCTCGGCCACGATCGCGAGCCGCGACGACAAGCTCCGTGAGCTGCTCCGCGCGGCGAACTCGGTGTCGGGCACCGTCGCCGAGCAGAACGCGGTCGTCGACAAGCTGATCAAGGACGCCGACCTCCTCGTCGCCGAGCTCGAGACGCGCCGGGACGCCATCCACACCCTGTTCACGAACACGAGCGCGCTGGCCCAGCAGGTCACCGGGCTGGTCCGCGACAACCGGGCGCAGCTGAAGCCGGCGCTGGCCCAGCTGCAGAAGGTGCTCGGCACCCTGCAGAGGCACGAGTCCGACCTCAAGCAGACCATCGCGGCGATGGCGCCCTTCACCCGCCTCTTCGCGAACACCCTCGGCACCGGCCCGTGGTTCGACACCTACATCCAGAACCTCACCAACCCGGTCGGGGGTGTCGGTCGATGAGGATGCCGACCCTCCGCCGCCCCACCGCGCCCGCGGCCCCGTCGTGGCTGCGCGGGCTCGGCACGCGAGCCCGTGCCGTCCCACCGCGGCTCGCGCTCGTCGCCGGGGTGCTCGTCGTGGCGCTCGTCGCCGCCGCCGTCGTGTTCTGGCCCCGCCCGGAGCCGGTGCGGGTCAGCGCCGACTTCGTCCGCGCGGTGGGGCTCTTCCCCGGCTCGGACGTGCGGATCCTCGGCGTCAAGGTGGGGGAGGTGACGAGCGTCGAGCCGCACGGGCCGAGCGTCCGGGTCGGCTTCGAGTTCACCTCCGAGCACCCCGTGCCCGCCGACGCGCAGGCGGCCATCGTCGCGCCGTCGCTCGTCAGCGACCGCTACGTCCAGCTCCTGCCGGTGTGGACCAAGGGGGCCCGGATGCGCACGGGCGCCCACATCCCGCTCGAGCGCACCGCCGTGCCGGTCGAGCTCGACCGGGTCAGCGAGAGCCTCGACGACCTCATGGTCGCGCTCGGCCCGCAGGGGGCGAACTCCGAGGGGGCGCTGACCCGGGTGCTGCGCACCGGCGCCGCGAACCTCGACGGCAACGGCCAGACCCTCCACGACACCACGGTCAACCTCTCCCGGGCGGTCCAGACCTTCAGCGAGGGCCGCGGCGACCTCTTCAGCACGGTGAAGAACCTGGGCACCTTCACCGAGACCCTCGCCGCGAACGACGCCCAGGTGCGCCGGCTCAACACCAACCTCGCGAGCGTCTCGACGGCCCTCGACGACGAGCGCGGCGACCTCTCGGCCGCGCTCGCGAACCTCGCCGTCGCCCTCGACGAGATCACCTCGTTCGTCCACGACAACCGGGCCCTGCTCAAGGACGACGTCGCCAAGCTCACCGACGTCACCGGCGCCGTCGTCGAGCAGCGCAAGGCCCTCGCCGAGACCCTCGACGACGCACCGGTCGCCATCTCGAACCTCCAGCTCGCCTACAACCCGGCGAACGGCACCCTCGACACCCGGGCGAGCATCCAGGGCACGAACCAGCCGGGCCTGCTCCTCTGCTCGCTCATCACCGGGCCGACGGGCACCGGCAACACCAACCTGTGCAAGGCGACCGGCCTGCTCGACCTCAAGCTGCCCGACCTCCTCGGCGGCCTCACCGGCGGGGCCGGCTCGAGCGCCCCGAACCTGCTCCAGGGTGCCGACCCGACCCTCGGAGGGCTGCTCGGATGACGACCCCTCGCCGCCGCACGGCGCTGACCGCCGCAGTCAGCGCCCTCGCCCTCGTCGTGCTCGCCGGGTGCTCGAGCGTCTACGACCTCCCGCTGCCGGGCGGCCCGAAGGCCGAGGGCCGGCAGATCACCGTCCAGGCCGAGTTCGCCGACGTCCTCGACCTCGTGCCCCGCTCGTCGGTCAAGGTCGACGAGGTGACGGTCGGCGAGGTCACCGGCATCGAGCTCGACGGCTGGACCGCCCGGGTGACGATGCGCATCCCCGCCTCGAGCCACCTGCCCGACGACGCCCGCGCGGAGCTCAAGCAGACCTCCCTGCTCGGCGAGAAGTACATCGCGCTCGAGCGGCCGGACGGCGGCGGCACGGGCACCCTCGGCGACGGCGACCTCATCCCGCTCGCGCGCACCGGGCGCAACCCCGAGGTCGAGGAGGTCCTCGCGGCCCTCTCGATGCTGCTCAACGGCGGCGGTGTCGGCCAGCTCAAGGTCATCGAGACCGAGCTGAACAACGCGCTGCGCGGCCGCCACGCGGACGTCAAGAGCCTCATCACCCAGCTCGACACCTTCGTCGGCGGGCTGGACGCGCAGAAGGCGGAGATCGTCCGGGCCATCGACGGCATCGACCGGCTCAGCGCGAACCTCGCCGCCCGCAAGGACCAGATCGCCGGTGTCCTCCAGGAGCTGCCCAAGGGCCTCGCGATCCTCGCCGACCAGCGCGAGCAGCTGACGACGATGCTCACCGCCCTCGACCGCCTCGGGAAGGTCGGCAGCAAGGTCATCGAGGCCTCGCGGGCCGACCTGCTGGCGAACCTCGCAGCCCTCAAGCCGGTGCTCGCCCAGCTGAACGCGGCCGGCGACGACCTGCCGAAGTCGCTCCAGCTGCTGCTCACCTACCCGTTCCCGGACAGCTCGCTCCAGGCGATCAAGGGCGACTACACGAACCTGCGCGTCACCGCCGACCTCGACCTGCGCCACCTCACGGTGCCGACCCCGACGTCGCTGCCGACCATCCTGCCCACGTCGCTGCCCACGATCCTCCCGACGTCGCTGCCGACGATCCTGCCCACGCTGCCCCTACCGACGATCACCGTGCCGCTGCCGACGATCCTGCCCACCCTGCCGGTGCCGACGCAGTCCGGTGGTGGTCTGTGCCCGCCGATCTGCCTCGGGTCCAGCACCTCCGGGGCCGACGTCTCGTGGGTGTCCCTCTACACCGGGGGGATGCCGTGATCCGCCGGCTCACCAAGGTCCAGCTCGCGCTGTTCCTCGCCATCACCGTCGTCGCGACCTCGATCCTCTCGGCGAGCTACGTCGGGCTCACCGAGCGGCTGTTCGGGACCGGGCCCACCGTCGTCGCCGACCTCGCGAGCTCCGGCGGCATCTTCGCGGGCGCGGAGGTCACCTACCGCGGCGTGCGCGTCGGACGGGTCTCCGAGCTCACCCTGAGCGCCGACGGCGTCCGGGTCCACGCCAAGCTCGAGTCCGGCAGCGAGGTGCCCGTCGACACCCGTGCCGTCGTCGAGAACCGGTCCGCGGTGGGGGAGCAGTACCTCGACCTCCAGCCGCGCTCGCAGGGCGGGCCCTACCTCGCGGACGGCGACGTGATCAAGCGCGCCGACACGGCGACCCCGCTGCGGGTCGACCAGCTGCTGCTCGACGTCGACCACACCGTCCGCTCGGTCCCGCAGGACGACCTGGTCACCGTCATCGACGAGCTGGGCACCGGGTTCGAGGGCACCGGCGACGACCTGGGCCGCCTCATCGACAACGGAGATGCGTTGACGCGCAGCGCGATCGACGCGCTCCCGGACACCATCGCGCTCCTGAAGTCGGGCAAGACGGTGCTCGACACCCAGCGGGTCGGCGCGTCGCAGATCACGACCTTCTCGGGCAACCTCGCCCGCATCTCCGAGACGCTCAAGGCCTCCGACCCCGACCTGCGGGTCGTCCTCGACCGCGGCACGGTCGCCTCCAAGGAGCTCGAGGCCGTCGTCCGCGAGAACCGCGACTCGCTCGGCACGCTCGTCGCCAACCTCGTCACGGTCGGGCAGGTCACCAGCAGCCGGGTCGACGGCATCGACCAGCTGCTCATCACCTACCCCGAGGTCGTCGCCGGCGGCTACACGGTCGTCCCCGGCGACGGCACCGCGCACTTCGGCGTCCAGCTGACCCAGGCGCCGGCACCGTGCACCGCCGGCTACGGGGGCACGACGAGGACCGACCCGAACCGGACCAGCGGACTGCCCCCGGTCAACACCGCCGCCCGGTGCTCGCTGCCCCGCGGGTCCGCGTCCGACGTGCGCGGGGCGCAGAACGCCCCCGGGGCCCGCCCGGTCGGCAGCGCCAGCTACGCGATGGCCTATGGTTCGGACCCTGTGCCGCTCGGCACGACCGCCTACGGGGCACCGCTGACCGTGTCCGCGCCGGTGGCCCCCCAGGGCTCCGGCTCCGGGGCGTGGTCCTGGATCATGGAGGAGGCCGCCCGATGACCCGCACCGTGCGCCTGCTCTGGGCGCTCGTGGCCCTCGTCGTGCTCGCCACCGTGGTGCTCGGCGCGACCCGCGGGCGGGCCTGGTTCGAGGGCCGGCAGCTCGAGCAGGCCCAGCGCGACGCACTCGCCGCCGGCCGCCAGCTCGCCGTCAACTTCGCCACCCTCGACTACCGGCACGTCGACGAGGACACCAAGCGGGTCGAGGACGGTGCGACGGGGGAGTTCCTGCGGAGCTACTCGACCTCGCTCGCCGACCTGCGCAAGGTCGTCGTCGAGAACAAGTCGACCTCGCGCGTGGAGCGGGCCGAGGCCGCGTACGTCTCCGGCGACCGGGACTCGGCCCAGGTCATCGTCGGGATCGTCGCCCCGACCTCGAACACCAACGCGCCGAACGGCGAGACCAAGACCTACCGGGTCAAGCTCGGCCTGCGCGAGCTCGGCGGGACGTGGAAGGTGGAGCGCCTTGAGTTCGTCGGATGACCGTCGCCGTCCCCGGGTCGCCGGCCAGCGCCGGCGGCACCGGCGACCGGAGGCCGTCCCGGAGGAGATCGTCCCGGAGGAGACCGTCCCGGAGGAGACCCTCCCGGAGGGGGAGCCCGCCGCGGAGGAGCAGGGCCCCGCGTCCGGCCGTCGGCTGCCGCCCGGGGTCGGCGCACCGCTGCTCGCCCTCGTCGTCGCCCTCGTGGCCTTCGCGCTGGTCCTCGCGGTCTCGCTGCGCGACCCGCACGCCCGCGAGCGCGACGCCCGGGCGGCCACCGCGGCGGCCCGGACCTCGCTGGAGCAGCTGCTCTCGTACAGCTACCAGACCCTCGACGCCCAGGCACAGCGCAACGGGGGCCTGCTGACCGGCGCGTTCAAGCAGGAGTACGCCGCGACGATGGCCAAGACCATCGCGCCGGTCGCCGAGAAGGAGAAGGTCACCGTCCAGGCCCGCAGCTACGAGGCGGGCGTCATGGGGCAGACCCCGGACACCGTGACCGTCCAGGTCTTCCTCAACCAGGCGAAGACCTCGGAGTCGGAGAAGCAGCCCTCGATCGACCAGAACCGGGTCATCGCGACGATGCGCAAGGTGGGCGGACGCTGGCTCATCGAGAAGCTCTCCGCCTACTGAGCGCGCCCGCCGGCCCTCGGCCGTTCGGCGCGCGGCACGCCCGGGATCCCCGTTTCGCTTGACGAGCGGGGGCGGGGCCGCCATCCTGTTGCGCGTCGCCCGCCTCGGCGGGGGACCGCACCGGGAGCCGCGGGCTTGACGCGGTTGGACGGTGCTGCCTTCTTCGGGTATGCTATCTCTTTGCGCTGCCCCTAACCTTCCCTCGCTCGTCGACGAGCCGTTCCGTCGCCATGCTCCCGGCTGTCCCGGGAGACCCGCGTCGTGAGCGTCTCGGCGCCGGTGGTGGGGTCGGGAGCGGCCAGCCCGCACAACAGACCAGGCCTGTGGAAGGAACCCTCCTTGGCTGCCTCGCGCACCTCGTCCAAGACAGTGACCACCGCTCGGACGGCCTCGGGCCGTCTCTCGTTCGCCAAGATCCGCGAGCCCCTGGAGGTCCCCGACCTCCTGGCCCTCCAGACCGAGAGCTTCGACTGGCTCCTCGGGAACGAGCGCTGGCAGGAGCGCGTCGCCGCCGCCCTCGAGGCCGGCCGTGACGACGTCCCGGAGCGTTCGGGCCTCGAGGAGATCTTCGAGGAGATCTCGCCGATCGAGGACTTCAGCGGCTCGATGTCCCTCAGCTTCCGCGACCACCGGTTCGAGGAGGTCAAGTACTCCATCGAGGACTGCAAGGAGCGCGATCAGACCTACTCGGCGCCGCTCTTCGTCACCGCGGAGTTCATGAACAACACCACCGGTGAGATCAAGAGCCAGACGGTCTTCATGGGCGACTTCCCGCTGATGACCGAGCGCGGCACCTTCATCATCAACGGCACCGAGCGCGTCGTCGTCTCCCAGCTGGTCCGCAGCCCGGGCGTCTACTTCGAGCGCACCCCGGACAAGACCTCCGACAAGGACGTCTACTCCGCCAAGGTCATCCCGAGCCGCGGTGCGTGGCTCGAGTTCGAGATCGACAAGCGCGACATGGTCGGCGTCCGCGTCGACCGCAAGCGCAAGCAGTCGGTCACGGTCCTCCTCAAGGCGCTCGGCATGTCCGAGGCCGAGATCCTCGAGCAGTTCGGCGACTACGAGTCGATGCGGATCACGCTCGAGAAGGACAACACCACCGACCAGGACGACGCGCTGCTCGACATCTACCGCAAGCTGCGCCCGGGCGAGCCGCCGACGAAGGAGGCCGCGCAGACCCTGCTCGACAACCTCTACTTCAACGGCAAGCGCTACGACCTGGCCAAGGTCGGCCGGTACAAGATCAACAAGAAGCTCGGCGTCGACACCGAGCTGTCGAACTCGACCCTCGGCCTCGAGGACGTCGTCGCGACGATCAAGTACCTCGTCGCCCTCCACGCCGGCGAGGAGACCCTCCCGGGCCACCGCCGCGGCGAGGCGGTCGACGTGCGCGTCGAGACCGACGACATCGACCACTTCGGCAACCGTCGCCTGCGCAACGTCGGCGAGCTGATCCAGAACCAGGTCCGCACCGGCCTGTCCCGGATGGAGCGCGTCGTCCGCGAGCGCATGACCACCCAGGACGTCGAGGCGATCACGCCGCAGACCCTGATCAACATCCGTCCCGTCGTGGCGGCGATCAAGGAGTTCTTCGGCACCAGCCAGCTGTCGCAGTTCATGGACCAGAACAACCCGCTCGCGGGCCTGACGCACAAGCGGCGTCTGTCGGCCCTCGGCCCGGGTGGTCTCTCCCGCGACCGCGCCGGCATGGAGGTCCGCGACGTCCACCCGTCGCACTACGGCCGCATGTGCCCGATCGAGACCCCTGAGGGCCCGAACATCGGCCTCATCGGCTCGCTCGCCTCCTACGGCCGGATCAACTCCTTCGGCTTCATCGAGACCCCGTACCGCAAGGTCGACAAGGGCCGCGTCACCGACGAGGTGCACTACCTCTCGGCCGACGAGGAGGACGAGCACGTCATCGCGCAGGCGAACGCCACGCTCAACGACGAGGGCACCCACTTCGCCCACGAGCGCGTGCTCGTGCGCGTCAAGGGTGGCGAGGTCGAGTACGTCCCGGCCGACGAGGTCGACTACATCGACGTCTCGCCGCGCCAGATGGTCTCCGCGGCCACCGCGCTCATCCCGTTCCTCGAGCACGACGACGCCAACCGCGCCCTCATGGGCTCGAACATGCAGCGCCAGGCGGTCCCGCTCGTGCGGGCCGAGGCGCCGCTCGTCGGCACCGGCATGGAGTACCGCGCCGCCGTCGACTCCGGTGACGTCGTCGTCGCCGAGAAGGCCGGTGTCGTCACCGAGGTCTCCGCCGACCTCGTGACGGTCGCCGCCGACGACGGCACCTCGCGCACCTACCGGATCGCGAAGTTCGACCGCTCGAACCAGGGCAACAGCTACAACCAGGTCGTGCGCGTCGACGAGGGCCAGCGGCTCGAGGCCGGCCAGCTCATCGCCGACGGTCCCGCGACCGACGGTGGCGAGATGGCGCTCGGGCGCAACCTGCTCGTCGCGTTCATGCCGTGGGAGGGCCACAACTACGAGGACGCGATCATCCTCAGCCAGCGGCTGGTCCAGGACGACGTCCTCTCCTCGATCCACATCGAGGAGCACGAGGTCGATGCCCGCGACACCAAGCTCGGCCCCGAGGAGATCACCCGCGACATCCCGAACGTCAGCGAGGACGTCCTCGCCGACCTCGACGAGCGCGGCATCATCCGGATCGGTGCCGAGGTCCGCGACGGCGACCTCCTCGTCGGCAAGGTCACGCCCAAGGGCGAGACCGAGCTGACCCCCGAGGAGCGCCTGCTCCGCGCGATCTTCGGTGAGAAGGCGCGCGAGGTCCGCGACACCTCCCTCAAGGTCCCCCACGGCGAGACCGGCACCGTCATCGGCGTCAAGGTCTTCGACAAGGACGAGGGCGACGAGCTGCCGCCGGGCGTCAACCAGCTGGTCCGCGTCTACGTCGCGAACAAGCGGAAGATCACCGACGGCGACAAGCTCGCCGGCCGGCACGGCAACAAGGGCGTCATCTCCAAGATCCTCCCGGTCGAGGACATGCCCTTCCTCGAGGACGGCACCCCCGTCGACGTCGTGCTCAACCCGCTCGGTGTCCCCGGCCGCATGAACGTCGGCCAGATCCTCGAGCTGCACCTCGGCTGGGCCGCCAGCCGCGGCTGGGAGATCGAGGGCACGCCGGAGTGGGCCGAGCTCGTCCCGGACGACGCCCGTGAGGCACCGGCCGGCACCCGGGTCGCGTCGCCGGTCTTCGACGGTGTCCGCGAGAACGAGATCGTCGGTCTCCTCGACAGCACCCGGCCCACCCGCGACGGCGTCCGTCTCATCGACGGCACCGGCAAGGCCCGCCTCTTCGACGGCCGCTCCGGCGAGCCGTTCCCGGAGGCGGTGTCGGTGGGCTACATGTACATCCTCAAGCTGCACCACCTCGTGGACGACAAGATCCACGCGCGCAGCACGGGTCCGTACTCGATGATCACCCAGCAGCCGCTCGGCGGTAAGGCCCAGTTCGGTGGCCAGCGCTTCGGTGAGATGGAGGTCTGGGCTCTCGAGGCGTACGGCGCGGCCTACGCGCTCCAGGAGCTGCTGACGATCAAGTCCGACGACGTCAACGGACGCGTCAAGGTGTACGAGGCGATCGTCAAGGGCGACAACATCCCCGAGCCCGGCATCCCCGAGTCCTTCAAGGTGCTCATCAAGGAGATGCAGAGCCTCTGCCTCAACGTGGAGGTGCTGTCGAGCGACGGCTCCACCATCGAGATGCGCGAGGCGGAGGACGACGTCTTCCGTGCCGCCGAGGAGCTCGGCATCGACCTGTCCCGGCGCGAGCCGAGCAGCGTCGAAGAGGTCTGACAGGTGGCGGCCGGGACGCCGCGAGGCGTCCCGGCCCACCGCCCGGCCGACACCACCTGACAGACCACAGACTGCGCAAGTAACGAAAGAAGGAACCACGTGCTCGACGTCAACTTCTTCGACGAGCTCCGGATCGGCCTCGCGACGGCCGACTCCATCCGTGCCTGGAGCCACGGTGAGGTCAAGAAGCCCGAGACGATCAACTACCGCACCCTCAAGCCCGAGAAGGACGGCCTCTTCTGCGAGAAGATCTTCGGTCCGACCCGGGACTGGGAGTGCGCCTGCGGCAAGTACAAGCGGGTCCGCTTCAAGGGCATCATCTGCGAGCGCTGCGGCGTCGAGGTGACCCGCGCCGCCGTGCGTCGTGAGCGGATGGGCCACATCGAGCTCGCCGCCCCCGTCACCCACATCTGGTACTTCAAGGGTGTCCCGAGCCGCCTCGGGTACCTGCTCGACCTCGCCCCGAAGGACCTCGAGAAGGTCATCTACTTCGCGGCGTACATGATCACGCACGTCGACGAGGACCAGCGGCACGCCGACCTCCCGTCGCTCGAGGCGCAGATCCAGGTCGAGAAGAAGGAGATCGAGAACCGGCGTGACGCCGACGTCGAGACCCGGGCCAAGAAGCTCGAGGACGACATCGCCGCCCTCGAGGCCGAGGGCGCCAAGTCCGACGCCAAGCGCAAGGTCCGCGACTCCGCCGAGCGCGAGATGAACGCCATCCGCCGCCGGGCCGACCAGCAGGTCGAGCGCCTCGAGCAGGTCTGGGACCGCTTCAAGAACCTCAAGGTCCAGGACCTCGAGGGCGACGAGGTCCTCTACCGCGAGATGCGCGACCGCTTCGGTCTGTACTTCGAGGGCGGGATGGGCGCCGCGGCGATCCAGAAGCGCCTCGAGACCTTCGACCTCGAGGCCGAGGCCGAGAACCTGCGCGAGATCATCGCCACCGGCAAGGGCCAGCGCAAGACGCGTGCCCTCAAGCGGCTCAAGGTCGTCTCCGCGTTCCAGACGACGACCAACCAGCCGGCCGGCATGGTCCTCGACGCGATCCCGGTCATCCCGCCGGACCTGCGCCCGATGGTGCAGCTCGACGGTGGCCGCTTCGCGACCTCCGACCTCAACGACCTCTACCGCCGGGTGATCAACCGGAACAACCGCCTCAAGCGGCTCCTCGACCTCGGCGCGCCGGAGATCATCGTCAACAACGAGAAGCGGATGCTCCAGGAGGCCGTCGACAGCCTCTTCGACAACGGCCGCCGCGGCCGCCCGGTCACGGGTCCCGGCAACCGTCCGCTGAAGTCGCTGTCCGACATGCTCAAGGGCAAGCAGGGCCGGTTCCGCCAGAACCTCCTCGGCAAGCGCGTCGACTACTCGGGCCGTTCGGTCATCGTCGTCGGCCCGCAGCTCAAGCTGCACCAGTGCGGCCTGCCGAAGCAGATGGCCCTCGAGCTCTTCAAGCCGTTCGTCATGAAGCGGCTGGTCGACCTCGACCACGCCCAGAACATCAAGTCGGCCAAGCGCATGGTCGAGCGCCAGCGCCCGGTCGTCTGGGACGTGCTCGAGGAGGTCATCACCGAGCACCCGGTGCTCCTCAACCGGGCACCCACGCTGCACCGCCTCGGCATCCAGGCCTTCGAGCCGCAGCTCGTCGAGGGCAAGGCCATCCAGATCCACCCGCTCGTCTGCACCGCGTTCAACGCGGACTTCGACGGTGACCAGATGGCCGTGCACGTGCCGCTGTCCGCGGAGGCGCAGGCCGAGGCCCGCATCCTCATGCTGTCCTCGAACAACATCCTCAAGCCGGCCGACGGCCGCCCGGTGACCATGCCGACCCAGGACATGATCATCGGCCTCTACCACCTCACCTCCGAGGTGGAGGACGGCAAGGGCGCCGGTCGCGTCTTCTCGACGCCGGCCGAGGCGCGGATGGCGTTCGACGCCGGCGAGATCGAGCTCGGCTCGCGGGTGAGGATCCGCCTCGAGCACCTCGTCCCGACCCCGATGTCGGAGCTGCCGGAGGGCGTGGAGCTCGACGAGCAGGGCTTCGCCTCGAGCCTGATCCTCGAGACGACCCTCGGGCGCGCGCTCTTCAACGAGACGCTCCCGGAGGACTACCCCTACGTCAACGACCAGGTCGACAAGAAGCGCCTCTCGACGATCGTCAACGACCTCGCCGAGCGGTACAGCAAGGTGCAGGTCGCGGCGAGCCTCGACGCGCTCAAGGAGTACGGCTTCCACTGGGCGACCCGCTCGGGCACCACGGTGGCCATCTCCGACGTCGTGACCCCGCCGCGCAAGCTCGAGATCCTCGACGGGTACGAGACCAAGGCGACGAAGGTCCAGACCCAGTACGAGCGGGGCCTCATCACCGACGACGAGCGCCGTCAGGAGCTCATCGAGATCTGGACCCAGGCGACGAACGAGGTCGCCAAGGAGATGGAGGCGAACATCCCGCGGAGCAACACCATCTACCGGATGGTGTCCTCGGGGGCGCGTGGTAACTGGATGCAGCTGCGCCAGATCGCCGGCATGCGTGGCCTGGTGTCGAACCCGAAGGGCGACATCATCCCGCGGCCGATCCGCGCGAACTTCCGCGAGGGCCTCACCGTGCTCGAGTTCTTCATCTCGACGCACGGCTCCCGCAAGGGGCTGGCCGACACCGCGCTGCGCACCGCCGACTCCGGGTACCTCACCCGTCGTCTCGTCGACGTGTCGCAGGACGTCATCGTCCGCGAGGACGACTGCGGCACCGAGCGCGGGCTGGCCATGCCGATCGCCTCGACCGACGAGCGCACCGGCACCCGTGCCGTGCACGACGACGTCGAGACCTCGGTGTACGCCCGGACCCTGGCCGAGGACGTCGTCAAGGACGGCGAGGTCCTCGCCGAGGCCGGCATCGACCTCGGGGACGTCGTCATCGGCGCGCTCTTCGCGGCCGGCGTCGACTCGGTGAAGGTCCGCTCGGTGCTCACCTGCGACTCCAAGGTCGGGACCTGCGCGAAGTGCTACGGCCGCTCGCTGGCCACCGGCAAGCTCGTCGACATCGGTGAGGCCGTCGGCATCATCGCGGCGCAGTCCATCGGTGAGCCCGGCACCCAGCTGACGATGCGGACCTTCCACACCGGTGGTGTGGCCGGTGACGACATCACCCAGGGTCTGCCGCGTGTCGTCGAGCTCTTCGAGGCCCGGACCCCGAAGGGTGTCTCCCCGATCGCCGAGGCCTCCGGCCGGGTGACCATCGAGGAGACCGACAAGGCGCGACGCATCCTCGTCACGCCGGACGACGGCTCCGAGGACCACGCCTACCCGGTGACGAAGCGGGCCCGCCTGCTCGTCCAGGACGGCCAGCACGTCGAGGTCGGCACGCAGCTGACGCAGGGGTCGATCGACCCCAAGCAGGTGCTGCGCATCCTCGGCCCGCGCAAGACGCAGGAGCACCTCGTCGACGAGGTCCAGCGCGTCTACCGCCAGCAGGGTGTGTCGATCCACGACAAGCACATCGAGGTCATCGTCCGGCAGATGCTGCGCCGGATCACGATCATCGAGGCCGGCGACGCCGAGCTGCTCCCGGGCATGCTCGCCGAGCGCGGTCGCTTCGAGGAGGAGAACCGTCGGGTCGTCTCCGAGGGCGGCAAGCCGGCCTCGGGTCGTCCGGAGCTCATGGGCATCACCAAGGCCTCGCTCGCGACCGAGTCGTGGCTGTCGGCGGCCTCCTTCCAGGAGACCACCCGCGTCCTCACCGAGGCGGCGATGGAGGGCAAGTCCGACCCGCTGCTCGGCCTCAAGGAGAACGTCATCCTCGGCAAGCTCATCCCGGCCGGCACGGGGCTGACCCGCTACCGCAACATCGCGGTGGAGCCGACCGAGGAGGCCAAGGCCGCGATGTACTCGATGCCGAACTACGAGGACTACGCGTTCTCGTTCGGCCCCGGGTCCGGCGAGGCGGTCCGCCTCGACGACAGCGAGCTCGGTCTCGACCGGCTCTGACGTCGGGGTCGGCACCCGTCGACCGAACAGCACACGCCGTGTGGGCACCGTCCCACACGGCGTGTGCTGTTCCCTCGACGTGGCGGCCGCGGGGGAGGACGATGGTGGACGTGGCACACCGGAAGCTGCTGGCCGCGGGCGCGGCCCTCGACCTGCTCGCCGTCCTCGCCTGCCTCGTCCTCCCGCTCTACTCGAGCGACGGCACCGACGGCACCGGCTCGGCGACCCTCCTCGCCGTCAACGGGGCGGGCGCGCTCGTCCCGCTCGGCCTGTTCCTCGGGCTCGGCCTCCTCGCGTGGGCGATGCCGTGGCGGGTCGCGCGGCTGGTCGCCGTGCTCCTGCACGGCGCGCTCACCGTGCTCGCCCTCCTGAGCATCGGGCTGCTCTTCGTGCCGGCGGGCCTCGCGCTGGCCGTCGGCGGGTTCCGCGAGCTGACCGCGCCGGCCGCGCCGCCGGTCCCGGCCCCGGTCTGACCGCGCGCACTCCCGGGCTGGCCGGATGAACGAGTCGGCCGTGACCGTGGCGCGCGAGGACACCCCCGACGGCGAGGTGGCCCTGCGCCGCCGGGGCGAGGTCCTCGAGCTCGTCGTCGACGGCGTCTTCGCGATGGACACCGTCGACACCTCGACCGAGGTGCTGCTCGCGACCGAGTCGCTGCGGCGGCACCCGGCGCCGGCCACCGTCCTGGTCGGTGGCCTCGGGCTCGGCTTCACCACCCGTGCCGTCCTCGCCGACCCGCGGGTGCGGCACGTCGACGTGGTCGAGCTGGCGTCGCCGCTCGTCGGCTGGGCCCGGGCCGGCCGGGTGCCCGAGCTGGCCGGCCTCGAGGGCGGCCGCTGCGCCCTGCACGTCGCCGACGTCGGGGCCGTCCTGCGCGGCGGGGCCGGACCGACCGGTCCGTGGGACCTCGTCCTCCTCGACGTCGACAACGGACCGGACTTCCTCGTCCACACCGGCAACGCCCGCCTCTACGAGGCGCCGGCGCTCACGGCGGCCCGCGGGGCACTCGCCCCCGGTGGCCTGCTCGTCGTGTGGTCCTCGCACCGCGCGCCCCGGCTGCTCGCCGCCCTCGGCGCGGTGGCGGCCGGCGGGGACCGGGTCGACGAGGTCGTCCTCACCGTGCACCGCGAGGGCCGCGACCTCGAGTACGCCCTGTACGCGCTCGCCCGCGGCGACGGGGGATGATGGGCCGGTGCGCACCGACCTCGTCATCCGTCCCGAGTCTCCGCAGGACGCCGACGCGGTCGTCGCCGTCGTCGAGGCCGCCTTCACCCCGCCGGAGGGTGCGGCGCGCACCCTGGAGGCGGTCCTCGTCGAGGAGCTGCGGGCCGACGGCGACGTCCTGCCCGAGCTGACCTTCGTCGCCGAGCTCGACGGCGAGGTGGTGGGGTCGGTCGTGTGCAGCCGGGCGACGCTGGGGGAGGGGCCCTCGGTCGGGCTGGGCCCGCTCGCGGTGCGCCCGGACCACCAGCAGCAGGGCATCGGGTCGGCCCTCGTCGCCTCCGTCGTCGCCACCGCCGAACAGCGCGGCGAGCCGAGCCTCGTCCTCCTCGGCGACCCCGACTACTACGGCGCGTTCGGCTTCGAGGCCGCGGCCCCGCTCGGCATCGGCTCCCCGGGGCCGTGGGCCGACCGCTACTTCCAGGTCCTCACCCTGCGCGCGTGGCGCCCCGGGCTGGCGGGCCCCTTCCGCTACGCCCCGGCCTTCGAGCGGATGGACGAGCCCGGCTGACGCGGCGCCGGGAAGAAGCCGGCCGCTCCCGGGCGTTGAAACCCCCGGTGGACCAGCACCCGTGGGGCCGGGAACCGATTTGGAGCGCCCCCACGCGGCCGGTACGCTTGAACACTGTGTCTGGCTAGGTCCAGGCCCAGGAGCCGGAGACCGTCACCGCGAGGTGGCGCCCCGGCCTCGCCCACCTCCTGCCGGGCGCCCCGTACACCATCCTCCCGAGGCTGGCGCATGGGGAGTGCAGGGAGGAGCAGCCGGAGCGACACACCCGAGCGCGGGGGTCGAGCACCGGCCATGACAAGGAGCGACGGCGACGCCGCCGCTTGACCAGACCAGACGAAGGACTCAGGTTGCCTACCATCAACCAGCTGGTGCGCAAGGGCCGGCAGGACAAGACCACCAAGGTCAAGACGCCTGCGCTCAAGGGCTCCCCGCAGCGCCGTGGCGTGTGCACGCGTGTGTACACCACCACCCCCAAGAAGCCGAACTCCGCCCTCCGCAAGGTCGCCCGCGTGCGCCTCACGAGCGGCATCGAGGTCACCGCCTACATCCCCGGTGTCGGCCACAACCTCCAGGAGCACTCGATGGTGCTCGTCCGCGGCGGTCGCGTGAAGGACCTGCCCGGCGTGCGCTACAAGATCATCCGCGGCGCCCTCGACACCCAGGGCGTCAAGAACCGTCAGCAGGCCCGCAGCCGCTACGGCGCGAAGAAGGTGAAGGGCTGATGCCTCGCAAGGGTCCCGCTCCGAAGCGGCCGCTCGTCGTCGACCCGGTCCACCAGTCCCCGCTGGTGACCGCGCTCGTCAACAAGGTCCTCCTCGACGGCAAGAAGTCCACCGCCGAGCGCATCGTCTACGGCGCGCTCGAGGGCTGCCGCGAGAAGACCGGCACCGACCCGGTGCAGACGCTCAAGCGCGCGCTCGACAACATCAAGCCGACCCTCGAGGTCAAGTCCCGCCGCGTCGGCGGTGCGACCTACCAGGTCCCGATCGAGGTCAAGCCGAACCGCGCCACGACGCTGTCGCTGCGCTGGCTCGTGGGCTACTCCCGCCAGCGGCGCGAGAAGACGATGACCGAGCGCCTCATGAACGAGATCCTCGACGCCTCCAACGGCCTCGGTGCCGCCGTGAAGCGCCGCGAGGACACCCACAAGATGGCCGAGTCGAACAAGGCCTTCGCCCACTCCCGCTGGTGACCACCGCCGGGGCGCCGGCCGCCGACCGCGGCCGGCCCCCGGACCCACCGGTGACCCGCACCAACGCGCACCGAACCGCACACACCTAGAGCGACGAGACGAGAGCACAGAACGTGGCACAGGACGTCCTGACGGACCTCAAGAAGGTCCGCAACATCGGCATCATGGCGCACATCGACGCCGGCAAGACCACGGCGACGGAGCGCATCCTCTTCTACACCGGCGTCAACCGGAAGATGGGCGAGACGCACGACGGCGCCTCGACCACCGACTGGATGGAGCAGGAGAAGGAGCGGGGGATCACCATCACCTCCGCGGCGGTCACCTCCTTCTGGGAGGGCCACCAGATCAACATCATCGACACCCCCGGGCACGTCGACTTCACCGTCGAGGTCGAGCGCTCGCTGCGCGTCCTCGACGGCGCCGTCGCGGTGTTCGACGGCAAGGAGGGCGTCGAGCCGCAGTCCGAGACGGTGTGGCGCCAGGCCGACAAGTACGGCGTGCCCCGCATCTGCTTCATCAACAAGATGGACAAGCTCGGCGCGGACTTCTACTTCACCGTCGACACCATCAAGGACCGCCTCGGCGCGGAGCCGCTCGTGCTCCAGCTGCCGATCGGCGCCGAGTCCGACTTCATCGGTGTCGTCGACCTCATCTACAAGCGCGCCCTCGTGTGGCCCGGCGACGCCAAGGGTGACGTCACCCTCGGTGCGAAGTACGAGATCCAGGAGATCCCGGCCGAGCTCGCCGAGCAGGCCGAGGAGTACCGCCACCACCTCATCGAGCGGGTCGCCGAGTCCGACGACGCGCTGATGGAGAAGTACCTCGAGGGCGGCGAGCTGACGCCCGAGGAGATCAAGGCGGGCATCCGCACCCTGACCATCGCCTCCGAGGTCTACCCGGTCCTCTGCGGCTCCGCGTTCAAGAACCGCGGCGTCCAGCCGATGCTCGACGCGGTCGTCGACTACCTGCCCTCGCCGCTCGACGTGGCCGCCATGGAGGGTCACGCCCCCGGCAACGAGGACGAGAAGGTCCTGCGCGAGCCGAGCAAGGACGAGCCGTTCTCCGCGCTCGCCTTCAAGGTCGCCTCGCACCCGTTCTTCGGCACCCTCACCTTCATCCGCGTGTACTCCGGCCACATCACCGCCGGCACGCAGGTGCTCAACAGCACCAAGGTGAAGAAGGAGCGCATCGGGAAGCTCTTCCAGATGCACGCCAACAAGGAGAACCCGGTCGAGGACGCGATGGCGGGGCACATCTACGCCGCCATCGGCCTCAAGGCGACGACGACCGGTGACACCCTCTGCGACCTCAACGCCCCCGTGGTGCTGGAGTCGATGACCTTCCCGGAGCCGGTCATCCAGGTGGCCATCGAGCCCAAGACCAAGGGCGACCAGGACAAGCTCGGCACGGCCATCCAGAAGCTCGCCGAGGAGGACCCGACCTTCCAGGTCCACCTCGACGAGGACACCGGCCAGACGATCATCGCCGGCATGGGCGAGCTCCACCTCGACATCCTCGTCGACCGCATGAAGCGCGAGTTCAAGGTCGAGGCGAACGTCGGCAAGCCGCAGGTGGCCTACCGCGAGACGATCCGTCGCGCGATCGACCGCTACGACTACACCCACAAGAAGCAGACCGGTGGGTCGGGCCAGTTCGCGAAGGTCCAGATCGCGCTCGAGCCGCTCGACACCGCCGAGGGCGAGCTGTACGAGTTCGAGAACAAGGTCACCGGTGGTCGCGTCCCGCGCGAGTACATCCCGTCGGTCGACGCCGGCATCCAGGACGCCATGCAGTACGGCATCCTCGCCGGCTACCCGCTGGTCGGGATCAAGGCGACCCTGCTCGACGGTGCGGCGCACGACGTCGACTCCTCCGAGATGGCGTTCAAGATCGCTGGCTCGATGGCGCTCAAGGAGGCCGTGCGCAAGTGCGACCCGGTCCTCCTCGAGCCGATGATGGCCGTCGAGGTCCGCACGCCCGAGGACTACATGGGCGACGTGATCGGCGACATCAACTCCCGCCGTGGCCAGATCCAGGCCATGGAGGACATCAGCGGCGCCAAGGTCGTGCGCGGCCTCGTCCCGCTCTCGGAGATGTTCGGCTACGTCGGCGACCTGCGGTCCAAGACCCAGGGCCGCGCGAACTACTCGATGGAGTTCGACTCCTACGCCGAGGTCCCCAAGACCGTGGCCGAGGAGATCATCAAGAAGACCCGGGGCGAGTGACCGCTAGAGTGGTCGCTGGTCTCCGCTGAGAGAAGCATTCCAACCCAACCCCAGACGACGCCACGTCCTGCCCGGTCGTGCGTTTCCAGAGAAGAGTCCTGAGGAGGACATCAAGTGGCGAAGGCAAAGTTCGAGCGGACCAAGCCGCACGTCAACATCGGCACCATCGGTCACATCGACCACGGTAAGACGACGCTGACGGCTGCGATCTCCAAGGTCCTGCACGACAAGTACCCGGACCTGAACCCGCAGTTCGCGTTCGAGGACATCGACAAGGCGCCCGAGGAGAAGCAGCGCGGCATCACCATCTCCATCGCGCACATCGAGTACCAGACGGAGCAGCGCCACTACGCGCACGTCGACTGCCCGGGTCACGCCGACTACGTGAAGAACATGATCACGGGTGCGGCGCAGATGGACGGCGCGATCCTCGTGGTCGCCGCCACCGACGGCCCGATGCCGCAGACGAAGGAGCACGTCCTCCTGGCCCGCCAGGTCGGCGTCCCCTACATCGTCGTGGCGCTCAACAAGGCCGACATGGTCGACGACGAGGAGATCCTCGAGCTCGTCGAGATGGAGGTCCGTGAGCTCCTCACCTCCTACGAGTTCCCGGGCGACGACCTGCCGGTCGTCAAGGTCTCGGCGCTCAAGGCGCTCGAGGGCGACGCGGAGTGGGGCCAGACGGTCCTCGAGCTCATGGACGCCGTCGACACCTACATCCCCGAGCCGGAGCGCGACACGGACAAGCCGTTCCTCATGCCCGTCGAGGACGTCTTCACGATCACCGGTCGTGGCACGGTCGTCACCGGCCGCATCGAGCGCGGTGTCCTCAAGGTGAACGAGGAGGTCGAGATCGTCGGCATCCACACCGGCCCGGCCACCAAGACCACCGCCACCGGCATCGAGATGTTCCGCAAGCTCCTCGACGAGGGTCGTGCGGGCGAGAACGTCGGCCTCCTCCTGCGCGGCATCAAGCGCGAGGACGTCGAGCGTGGCCAGGTCGTCGTCAAGCCGGGGTCGATCACCCCGCACACCGACTTCGAGGCCAACGTCTACATCCTCAGCAAGGACGAGGGTGGCCGGCACACGCCGTTCTACGACAACTACCGTCCGCAGTTCTACTTCCGGACCACGGACGTCACCGGTGTCGTGAAGCTCCCCGAGGGCACCGAGATGGTCATGCCCGGTGACAACACCGAGATGTCCGTCGAGCTCATCCAGCCGATCGCCATGGAGGAGGGCCTGCGCTTCGCCATCCGCGAGGGCGGCCGCACCGTCGGCGCCGGCCGGGTCACCAAGATCAACAAGTGACCTGACGCCGGTCACGCGCCGGCAGCTCGTCGAGGGGCCCCGTTCCACCATCCGGTGGGTCGGGGCCCTTCGCCGTGCCTGGGCCCCGGGGGGCGTCAGCGGGCGAGGCGGTCCGCGGCGACGCGCTCCAGCTCCTCGCGGACCCGGCCGATGGCGGGGGAGGGGGCCATGGTGCGCCGCCAGGTCATCATCCCCCGCCGGGTCGGGACGGGGTCGGTCACCGCGACCGGGACGACGGCTGCCGGCAGCTCCTCCCGCCCGAGCCGCGGGACGAGCCCGACGCAGACGCCCTCGGCCACGAGGCCCACCTGCGAGGAGAACTCCATCGCCCAGTGCCGGATGTCGGGGCGCCGGCCGTGCAGGTCGAACATGTGGGTGAGCCAGCCGTGGCAGACCGAGCCCTCGGGCGCACAGACCCAGCGCTCGCCGGCGAACGCGGTCGCGTCGACCGGTCCGTGGGCGGCGAGCGGGTGGCCGGCGGGGACGAGGACGTCGGCGGTGTCCGTCCCGAGGCCGACGACCTCGAGGTGCTCGGGGAACGGCAGCGGCAGGTCGCCCCAGTTGTGGACGAGCGCGGCATCGGCGGCACCGCTCGCAACGAGGGCGATGGCGTCGTGCGGGTCGTGCTCGACGACGGTGACGTCCAGGCCCGGCTCGGCCGCGGTGAGGGCGCGCAGTGCCGGCGCGACGAGGCCGCGCACGGCCGTCGAGAACGCGACGAGGCGGACCGAGCCGCTGACTGGTCCGCCGGTGACCCGGCCGAGGCCGGACTCCAGCGCCTCGAGCCGGGCGAGGATGTCGGCACCCTCGTCGACGAGGTGGCGGCCGAGCTCGGTGAGCATCACCCCGCGGCCGACCCGTTCGAGGACGGCGCCGCCGACCCGTCGCTCGAGCCGCTTGACCTGCTGGGAGACGGCGGAGGGTGTGTAGCCGAGGTCGGCCGCCGCACCGCCGATCGACCCGGTGCGCCGGACCGCGCTGAGGGTGACGAGGTGGTCGAGGTCGATCATGTAGCAACGCTACACGGACGTCGGTGCGAACCATCGCTGGTGCTGCACGGTCGACCCACCGAGGATGGGGGCATGCCGGTGCGCGACGCCCTCTCCGCCCTCCTCGTCATGCTCGTCTGGGGGATGAACTTCGTCGTCATCGACCGCGGCCTGGCCGGGGTGCCGCCGCTCGTCTTCGTCGCCCTCCGGTTCGCCGTCGTCCTCCTCGCGCTGCCGTTCGTCGCCCGCCCCGAGGCCCCGCTGCGCCGGGTCCTGGCCGTCGGCGTGTGCATGAGCCTCGGCCAGTTCGGCCTCATGTACCCCGCGCTCGCCGTCGGGATGCCGCCCGGCCTCGCCTCGCTCGTCCTCCAGGCGCAGGCCGTCCTCACCGTGGGCCTGGCGGCGCTCGTCCTCGGCGAGCGGCCGCTGCGGGTGCAGCTGCTCGGCGTCGGTGTCGGGGTCGTGGGCCTCGCGGTGGTCGCGCTCGGCCGCGGCGGCAGCGTGCCGGCCGTGGCCCTCGTCCTCTGCGTCCTGGCCGCCCTGTCGTGGGCGACCGGCAACGTCCTGGTCCGCCGGCTGCGGGTGCCGGGCGGTCTCGGCCTCACCGTGTGGTCCGCGCTCGTCGTGCCCCTGCCGGCGCTCGGGCTCTCCCTCCTCGTCGACGGCCCGGCCGTCGTCGGCCACGCGCTGACCCACCTCACCACCGTCAACTGGCTCTCGACGGCCTACACCGCGGTGCTCGCCAGCCTCGTCGGCTACGGCATCTGGAACCGGCTGCTCGAGCGCCACCCCGCCTCCGACGTCGCCCCCTTCACCCTCCTCGTGCCGCCGGTGGGGATGCTCACCGCCTGGCTCGCCGACGGCGAGCGGCCGACGGCGCTGGCGGTCGGCGGTGGCGTCCTCCTCGTCGCGGGCGTCGCGCTGGTCACCCTCGGCCCGCGGTGGCGGGCCCGGCGGGTGCTCCGGGAGGCGCGACGCGCCACGCTCCCGCAGGTGCGGGGGAGCGGAGCCGGTCGGGTGTAGCCCCGATTTGGCCCAGCCCCGGGGCCTCTGGCACACTGGACGGGTTGCCTGGCGTGCGTGAGCGTCCCGAGAGGGTCGTCCACGCCCACCGCGACGAGGTCACGAACCGCCGGATCGGCGGGGCGGCTCGTCGGCGAAGAGCCGGGCCCGGTCCCACCGGACAACCGAACCCCACGGACGAGGTGCGAGAGATCGCACGACGCCCGAGCTGCGGAACAAGGGCGACACGCCCGACCGCGGGGGTCGGATGGCCACCGGGACGGCACTTGACAGATGGACGGCGAGAGAGAGACGGAACGTCAGATGGCGGGACAGAAGATCCGCATCCGGTTGAAGTCGTACGACCACGAGGTCATCGACAGCTCGGCGCGCAAGATCGTCGACACCGTGACCCGTGCCGGTGCGACCGTGGTCGGCCCGGTGCCGCTCCCGACGGAGAAGAACGTCTTCTGCGTCATCCGGTCGCCGCACAAGTACAAGGACAGCCGCGAGCACTTCGAGATGCGCACCCACAAGCGCCTCATCGACATCATCGACCCGACGCCCAAGGCCGTCGACTCGCTGATGCGTCTCGACCTCCCGGCTGACGTCAACATCGAGATCAAGCTCTGAGGCTCGCGATGACCACCACTGCCACGAAGACCCAGAAGGGTCTGCTGGGCACCAAGCTCGGCATGACCCAGGTGTGGGACGAGAACAACCGCCTCGTGCCCGTCACCGTGATCCAGGCCGGCCCGAACGTCGTGACCCAGGTCCGCGACGCCGAGACCGACGGCTACGCCGCCGTGCAGCTCGGCTACGGCGCGATCGACCCGCGCAAGGTCACCAAGCCGCTCACCGGCCACTTCGAGAAGGCCGGCGTCACGCCGCGCCGCCACCTCGTCGAGCTGCGCACCGCCGACGCCGGCGACTACGCGCTCGGCCAGGAGGTCGGGGCCGACACGTTCGAGCCCGGCCAGGCCGTCGACATCACGGCGACGACCAAGGGCAAGGGGTTCGCCGGTGTCATGAAGCGCCACGGCTTCCACGGCGTCTCCTCCTCGCACGGTGCGCACCGCAACCACCGCAAGCCCGGCTCCATCGGTGGCTGCGCCACCCCCGGTCGCGTGTTCAAGGGCATGCGCATGGCCGGCCGGATGGGCGGGGTGCGCCACACCACGCAGAACCTCACGATCCACGCCGTGGACGCCGACAAGGGCCTGCTGCTCGTCAAGGGTGCCGTCCCCGGCCCCCGCGGCGCGGTCGTCCTCGTCCGCTCGGCCGCGAAGGGAGCCTGATCATGGCGACCAAGACGCTCGACGTCACCCTCCCCTCGGAGATCTTCGACGTCCAGACCAACGTCCCGCTGATCCACCAGGTCGTCGTCGCCCAGCTCGCGGCCGCCCGCCAGGGCACGCACGCGACGAAGACCCGCGGTGAGGTCCGCGGCGGGGGGCGCAAGCCGTACCGCCAGAAGGGCACCGGCCGCGCCCGCCAGGGCTCGACCCGTGCGCCGCAGTTCGCCGGCGGTGGCACCGTCCACGGCCCGCAGCCGCGCGACTACGCCCAGCGCACGCCCAAGAAGATGAAGGCCGCCGCCCTGCGCGGTGCCCTCTCGGACCGGGCCCGCCACGGCCGCATCCACGTCGTGGAGTCGATCGCCACCGGCGACGCCCCCTCGACCAAGGACGCGCGGGCACTGTTCGCCGGCCTCACCGAGCGCCCGAACCTGCTCGTCGTCCTCGACCGCAGCGACATCGTGTCGCTGAAGTCGGTGCGCAACCTCGCCGAGGTCCACGTGCTCGCGGTCGACCAGCTGAACACCTACGACGTGCTCTGCGCCGACGACGTCGTCTTCACCCAGGCCGCCTACGAGGCGTTCACCGGTGAGACGGTCGCGGCCGCCAAGCCCGCCAAGAAGGCCACGGCCAAGAAGGCTCCGGCCAAGAAGGCCGCCGAGGCCGAGGAGGACGAGAAGTGAGCCAGGGCAAGAACCCCCGCGACATCCTGATCGCGCCGGTCGTGTCCGAGAAGTCGTACGGGCTCCTCGACGAGGGCAAGTACACCTTCGTCGTCGACCCGCGCTCGAACAAGACCGAGATCAAGATCGCCGTCGAGGAGATCTTCGGCGTCAAGGTCGACTCCGTGCACACGATGAACCGCCAGGGCAAGGCCCGCCGCACGCGGTTCGGCACCGGCAAGCGCAAGGACACCAAGCGCGCGATCGTCACCCTCCGCGAGGGCTCGATCGACATCTTCGGCAGCGCCGGCGCCTGAGAGACGTGAGGTAGAGACACCACCATGGGTATCCGCAAGTACAAGCCGACGACGCCGGGGCGTCGCGGGTCGAGCGTGGCCGACTTCGTCGAGGTCACCCGCTCCACCCCCGAGAAGTCCCTCGTCCGTCCGCTGACCAAGAGCGGCGGCCTCAACAACCACGGCCCCCTCCCCCCCCGCCCCACTCGCGGCGGGGACAAAAGCCCCCACCCCCCTGGCGCACTCCCGCCCCCCCCCCAACAAACG
>OEIU01000521.1_pt1 | contig 34922 bp, 27 predicted proteins | sample 1539221 | NCBI WGS metagenome assembly OEIU01 (sample SAMN03792071, study PRJEB22550) | activated sludge metagenome | feature: wastewater treatment plant; material: activated sludge; isolation source: Wastewater treatment plant of a petroleum refinery complex | place: Argentina: Zarate | collected...
TGGCGCGCCGCGCCCGCGCCTTCGGCCTGCAGATCCACTATCACAACCGCCGCCCCGTGGCGCCCGTGATCGCCGAGGAACTCGGTGCGACCTATTGGGAAAGCCTCGACCAGATGCTGGCGCGGATGGACATCATCTCGGTGAACTGTCCGCATACGCCCGCGACCTATCATTTGCTGTCGGCGCGGCGGCTGAAGCTGATCCGCAAGGAGGCCTATATCGTCAACACCGCGCGCGGCGGGGTGATCGACGAGGACATGCTGATCAAGCTGCTGGAAGCCGGCGACATTGGCGGCGCCGCGCTCGACGTCTACGAGCACGAACCCGCTGTCAATCCGAAGCTGGTGCGGCTCGCCAGGGCCGGCAAGGTGACGCTGCTGCCGCATATGGGCTCGGCCACGATCGAGGGCCGCGTCGAGATGGGCGAGAAGGTGATCATCAACATCAGAACCTTCCTCGACAACCACAAGCCACCGGACCGCGTGCTGCCCAGCATGCTGTAAGTGCGTAGCCCGGATGCAGCGCAGCGAAATCCGGGACCAGTGGCTCCGCTATTCGTGCTGCCCCGGATTGCGCTGCGCTCCATCCGGGCTACGGCGCTACTTTCCCTTCCGCCGCTCCTGCTTGCGCCATTGCGCCACGAAGGCGACGAACGCGGCAAGCGCCGGCGGCGGCTGACGCCGGCTCGGATAATACAGATACGGCCCCGGAAACGGCGGGCACCAGTCGTCGAGCACGCTGACCAGCGCGCCCGACTTGATGCCGTAGCGAACGTAACCCTCGAAGGTCAGCCAGAAGCCGATGCCGTCATGGACGGCGCGCAGCGCGAGGCCAAGATAGGTCGCGACCAGTTTCGGCGGCGGCGAGACCTTGACGACGCGCCCGGCCTTCTCGAACTCCCAATCCAGCATCGCGCCGCTGCCGAAGCGGGTGCGGATGCAGGCGTGCTCCAGCAGTTCCTTCGGATGCTTCGGACGGCCGTGCTGCGCGACATATTCGCGCGACGCCACCACCGCATAGCGCTGCGGCGCCCCGAGCGGGACCGCGATCATGTCCTGCGCCAGATGCTCGCCATAGCGCACGCCCGCGTCGAAGCCCTGGGCCACGATGTCGACGAACGAACTGTCGCCGACGACCTCCAGATCGATCCTGGGATGCGCCTGAAGGAACGGGGCCACCATCGGCGCCAGCACCAGGTCGATCGCCGGCGGCGGCGCGTTGATGCGCAGGCGCCCCGACGGCACGGCCCGCAAGCCCCGCACATGGTCCAGCGCGGCGCCGACTTCCGACATCGCGGGCGCAATGCGGTTCAGCAAGAGTTCGCCGGCCTCGGTGAGCGCGACGCTGCGCGTGGTGCGGTTCATCAGGCGGACGCCGAGCCGCTCCTCCATGTCGGAGAGGCGCTGGCTGAGGCTGGAAACGGAGACGCCCTGCTCCGTCGCGGCGCGGCGGAAATTGCGCGTGCGCGCCACGGCAACGAAAGCGTCGAGGTCGCGGAGATCGAAATTCTTCATTGTTCGATATAGTGAACAAGCCATTTGAAATTGTCCAGCTTATCGCGCGAGCCGATAAGGTTCATATCAGCCTCGTCATTTCGGCGGCATTGCCGCCACCATTCACGAGGAGAACCACCATGGAACAACGCAATCTCGGCACCACAGGCCCGGTCGTCTCCGCCATCGGCCTCGGCTGCATGGGCATGTCGGACTTTTACGGCGCGGCCGACCGCGGCGAGAGCATCGCCACCATCCATGCCGCGCTCGATGCCGGCATCACCCTGCTCGACACCGGCGATTTCTACGGCATGGGCCACAACGAGATGCTGATCCGCGAGGCGCTCACCTCGCGCAACCGCGACAATCTGCGGATCAGCGTCAAGTTCGGCGCGTTGCGCGATCCCAACAAGGGCTTTCTCGGCTACGACAGCCGTCCGGCCGCGATCCGGAATTTCGTCGCCTATTCGCTGCAGCGGCTCGGCGTCGATACGATCGACATCTATCGGCCCGCACGGCTCGACCCGGATGTGCCGATCGAGGAAACCGTCGGCGCCATGGCCGACATGGTGAAGGCCGGCTGGATCAGGCATATCGGCCTTTCCGAGGTGGGCTCCGATACGATCCGCCGGGCGCATGCGGTGCATCCGATCGTCGATCTGCAGATCGAATACTCGCTGATCGCGCGCGGCATCGAGAGCGACATCCTGAAGACCTGCCGCGAACTCGGCATCGGCATCACCGCCTACGGCGTGTTGGCGCGCGGCCTGATCAGCGGCCACTGGACCAGGGATCGCTCCGCCGCGCAGGATTTCCGCAGCATGAGTCCGCGCTTTCAGGGCGCCAATCTCGATGCGAACCTCGGCCTCGTGGACTCGCTGCGGCAGATTGCGGATGATGTCGGCGCTTCACCTGCGCAGGTCGCCATCGCCTGGGTCGCAGCGCAGGGCCGCGATATCGTGCCGCTGGTCGGCGCCCGCCGCCGCGATCGTCTTACCGAGGCGCTCGGCGCGCTCGACGTCAGGCTGACGCCCCATCTGGCCGCCTTGGCCGAGGCGTTTCCGCCGGGCGCAGCCGCCGGCGCGCGCTACCCCGAGGCCCAGCTCGCGCACATGGATAGCGAGAAGCGCGGCGGGGCGTGAGGAGAAATCCGAGCGGCTACGCCGCGTGGCCGCTCAGATCGACGATGACGGGCGTATCGCCGTTGAGCGCATTTTGCGGATCGCGGGTGTAGCGCAAGGTCTCGAAACGCATCGCGCGCGCATCCACCATGACGAGCCGCCCGACGAGGCTCTCGCCGAAGCCGACGATCTCGCGGATCGCTTCCAGCGCCATCATCGAGCCCATCATGCCCGCTAGCGCGCCCATCACGCCGGCCTCGGCGCAGGCCGGCACGGTGCCGGGCGGCGGCGGCTCGGGAAACAGGCAACGATAGGTCGGATTGTAATGACCGTCGGCGTCGCGTTCGTGCGCCCGTATCGTGGTCAACGAAGCGTCGAACTGGCCCAGCGCCGCCGTGATCAGCGGCTTGCCGGCAAAGAAGCAGGCGTCGGACACGAGATATCGCGTTTCGAAATTGTCGGAACCGTCGAGCACGAGATCGTATCCGTCGATCAGCGGCATCACGTTCCCCGCACCCAGGCGGACCGCATGCGGCTCGAACACGACATGCGGGTTCAGCGCCTGCACCGTATCCGCGGCGCTGTCGACCTTGAGCCGTCCGATATCCGGCGTGGTGTGGATGATCTGGCGCTGCAGATTGGAGAGCGAGACGACATCGTCATCGACGGCGCCGAGCCGGCCGACGCCGGCGGCCGCCAGATACATCAGGACCGGCGCACCGAGCCCGCCGGCGCCGATCACGAGCACGGACGCCTTCTTCAGCGCCGCCTGCCCCGGGCCGCCGACGTCGCGCAGCACGATATGGCGGGCATAGCGTTCGAGTTCGTCGGCCGTCAGCATGGTCGCACTACTTTCTCCCCAGACCCTCATGGTGAGGAAAACCGCTGAACCGGGGCGCGGGTGTTGCCGACCAAGCAGATGTGCTTAATTGGCCGCGCGTCAATGATCGTACTCCACTCTTCTGCCGGGATTTGTCATGAGATCGATGCTTTCGGCAACATTGATGATGACAACCCTGGGCTTGACGGTCTCCGGCCCAACGGCATGGGCGCAAATGACGCCGCCGTCCGCCGCCGGCGCCAAGCCGAAACCCGTGGCAACGGAGCCGATCCGCCCCGCGGTGCAGAAGCCGGAGGATACCGCCAAGGCATTGAGTCAGCCCGAGCGGCTGGCGCTGCAATCTGATCTCGCCTGGGTCGGGCAATATAACGGCGCCATCACCGGCGACGTCAGCGACCGCATGGTCAATGCGATCAAGGAATTCCAGAAATCGCGCGGCGCCAGGCAGACCGGTGTCCTCAATCCGCAGGAACGCGGCGCGCTGGCGGAAACCGCGAAGAAGAGGCAGGAAAGCGTCGGCTGGAAGATCGCAACCGATCCCGGCACCGGCGTGCGGCTCGGCATTCCCACAAAGCTGGTGCCGCAGCAGGCCAGCGACGCCAACGGCACCAAATGGAATTCGCCGACCGGCACCATCCAGGTTCAACTGGCGCGGCGCAAGGAGGCTGGTCCCACCACGGCCAAGCTCGCCGAACGCGAAAAGAAGGAACCGGGCCGCAATGTCGATTACACCGTGGTCAAGCCTGACTTCTTCGTGCTCTCGGGCCTGCAGGGCCTGAAGAAGTTCTACATCCGCGGCACCTTCAAGGGCGACGAGGTCCGCATCCTCACCATCATGTACGACCAGGCGACCGGGAACACCATGGAGCCGGTCGTGATCGCGATGTCGAGCGCATTCAACGCATTTCCCGCGGCCCCGCAGACAGCCGGGCCGCCGCCGCGCAAGACGGTTGAATACGGCACCGGCGTCGTCGTCAGCGACGACGGCGCAATCATTGCCGACCGCCAGATCACCGACGGCTGTCTCACTGTTGCGATCGCCGGCTTCGGCAATGCCGATCGGATCGCCGAGGACAGGGCGCACGATCTCGCGCTGCTGCGCATCTATGGCGCGCGCGGACTGAAGCCGCTCAACATCGCCGGCACTGCTACGAAGACCGCGCTCGACCTCACGGGCATCGCCGATCCGCAGGCTCAAGGTGGCGGTTCCGCGGTGACAACCGCCAGGGCTTCGGTAGCCCAGCTTGGCGGGAGCAACGACGTGGCGCTGACGCCTGCGCCTGCGATCGGTTTTTCCGGCGCGGCCGCGCAGGATGCCGACGGCAAGTTTGCCGGCATCGCATTGCTGAAGCCGATTCAGGTCGCCGGGCCAGCCAACGACACCCCCGCGGCGCCGGCGGCGCTGGTCACCGCCGACGCGTTGCGCGGTTTCCTCAAGGCGAATGGCGTCAATGCAACTGGCGGATCGACCGACGCAAAGACCTCAGTGGTTCGCGTGATCTGCGTCAGGAAGTAAGATCCAGCCACATTCACGATCACGCAAGCCCGAACCTCACGCCGGCGCGCGCCAGACCGCCGGCGATGCCGACCGGCGAGCCGTCCGCGCGCCAGCACGCCGCGCCCGACATCGTGCCGTCCTCGTGGAACTGGATGGCGTTCATGCCGCCGGCGACCGTCGGCATCGCCAGCACCTTGTGGCCCATCGCGACGAGTTTGGCGCGAACGCTCTCCGGCACCGCCTGTTCGACCTCGAGCGCATTGCCCTCGGTCCAGACCCGCGGCGCCTCCACCGCCTCCTGCAGGCTCATGCCGTGGTCGATCAGGTTGATCAGCGCCTGCATCGCGCTCGGGAAGATGCGCTTTCCGCCGGGCAGGCCGAGCGCGTAGACCAGCTTGCCGCCACGCAGCGCCATGACAGGCGACATCGAGGTGGTGACGCGCTTGCCCGGCGCCAGCGACAGCGCGTGTCCCGGGCGCGGATCGTAGAGATTCATGTAATTGTTCGGAATGGCGCCCAATCCCGGAATCAGGATCTTGGCGCCGAACAGATTGTTGATGGTCTGCGTGGTCGCGACCACATTGCCGAACGCATCGGCCGCCGTCATGTGGGTGGTATCGGCGCTTTCGAGTTGCGCGATGCCGGCGCCCCAGGCCTGCGCGCGGTCCGGATCGATCGCGCGACGGCGCTCGTCGGCATAGGCCTTCGAGGTCAGCCGTTCGACCGGCACGTTGATGAAATCGGGATCGCCGCTGGCGGCGGCGCGGTCGGCAAAGGCGATCTTCAGCACCTCGGCGAGGTAATGGATCGTGGCGGCGGAACCAAACCCGAGCCCGGCGATGTCATAGCCTTCCAGGATATTGAGCATCTGCGCGATATGCACGCCGGAGGCTGCCGGCGGCGGCGGTCCGAGAATTTCCCAGCCGCGATAGTCGGCGCGGATCGGCTGGCGCTCGACGGTCTTGTAGCCGACGAGATCCTCGCGAGCGATGAAGCCGCCATGCTTCTTCATGTAGTCGACCAGGATATCGCCGAGCGGGCCGTGATAGAGCGCGGCCTCGCCATGCTGCGCGATATACCGCAGCGTCTCGGCATATTCGGTCTGCACGACGCGCTCGCCGGGCTTCAGGGGCGTGCCATTGGGCAGATAGATCGCCGAGATCGCCTTGTCCTTCAGCATCTCACCGGCGCTGTCGGTGATGCATTCGTGCAGATAGGGCGTGGCGGCATAGCCGCGCGCGGCATGCTTGATCGCGGGCTGCATGACGTCGGCGAGCGGCATGGTGCCGTATCGCTGCAGCGTCTCGCACCAGGCCTTCAATGAGCCGGGCACCGCGACCGCCTTCGGGCCGTTCAGGTTCTCGTCGCCGGCCGTATCGAATACGTCATGCGCCGAGCCGGGCTTCGAGGTGTAGGTATCGGGCCTCACCGCCGAGGGTACCGTGCTCTGGCCGTCGACGAAGCGATGGCTGCCGTCGGCCAGACGGATATGGGCCATGCCGCCGCCGATGATGCCGACCATCATCGGCTCGACCACCGTCAGGGCGAACAGCGTCGCGATCGCCGCATCGATGGCGTTGCCGCCGGCCGCGAGCATCTCGGCGCCCGCGCTCGACGCCAGCGGATGGTTGCTGACCACCATGCCGCGGCTGCCGGTCGCCGGTCGCTTCTGGCATTGAAAACCGGTGGCCGCGCGCTCCCGCCAAAGACTTGTCATGCTGCTTCCCGTTTCTTCTTGTGGTTTCATCGCCGGCAAAATGCGCCGCGCGGCAGTATTTACCCGGATGACCACCATTCCATATTCGTGCATCATTGCAACCTGACTGATTCGGACAACCGCGATCCCCTGACCTTTGGATCGGGCTGGGCACGTCTGAGCGAGCGCGTATCTTGACGCCGCAGAATGCGGCGCAGCTCGTGGCGTAATCCAAAAGCCTGAAAGCCATCCAGAGGACTTGAAATGCAGACGATCGTATTGGCCACCCAGAAGGGCGGCTCGGGGAAAAGCACGCTCGCCATTGGCCTTGCGCTTGCCGCCATCCGGGCCGGACATAATGTCCGCATGATCGAGACGGACTCGCAGGGCACACTTTCGAACTGGAAGCGCCGACGTCCCTACGCCGCGCCGATCGTCGAGCCGATCTATGCCGCCAGGGAAGTCGAGCAGCGCCTGCAAACGCTCGCCCGCGAGGGCGTGACGGTGACGATCGTGGATACCGCCGGCGGCATCACCGCCGCGACCAATTCGGCGATCCGCTACGCGGACTTCTGCCTGATCCCGACCCGCCCCAGCATCGCCGACATCGAGGCGACGGCCGCAACGCTGAGCGTCATCAGGGCCTGGAAAAAGCCGTTCGCCTATGCCCTGAACCAGGCCCCGATCCGGGGCGCGTCGCGCCTCGCCGGCGCGGAGCACGCGCTGAGCGACGAGGCCGCGCTCGACATCGACGAAATCGTCGCCAGGCCCGTCATCATGATGCGCAACGATCACCAGGACGCTCTGACCGCCGGGCTTGCGGTCTGCGAATACGCGCCGGGCGGCAAGTCGGCCGAGGAAATCCGCGATCTCTGGCAGTGGATCGAGGCGCGGCTGGGCAATTCGATTAGGGCTACGGCCACGGTTGCCGACGAGCCGATCATCGAGGAGTTCGTGGAAACACCCGCGATCATTCCGAAATGGGCAGCGCTCCCGTCCACCAGGAACGACAGCGCCTTCTTCCTGCGCGCACCGGCTCGAACCTGACGCCCCGCTTCGCGAAAGCCGGCGCGCAGGGGTGACGAGAGAAGCAATCCAGCCACCAGCCCCGCTCGATTGCTTCGCCTCGCTACAGATCCCGGCGCAGCCAGTTTTTCCGCGTCACGCGCCATCGTTCCGCGCGCGTCTGACCGTTGTGATGGGAAAGCTCGACATAGCCGACGAATTCGGCGCCGGTCTTTTGCTTGACCCGCCGTGACGCCTCATTGGTAACGGCGTTGCAGACGTGCAGAACGTCGACACCGAGGACGCGGAAGGCAAAATCGTTCACCGCCGTGACGGCCTCGGTCATCAAGCCCTGATTCCAGTAGCGTTCCGCGAGCCAGAATCCGCGGTTGCCCTTGGGATCGTCGGCCCATGGCCGCAGCCGGATATTGCCGATCGCCTCGCCGTCGCCGCCGCGCAGCACCAGCATCCAGTTGTAGATCACCTGTCCCGCCGCGACTCGCTCCAATTCCCGCTCGATGAATGTCACCGCGCCATCTTCCGGATATGGCCAGGGAACGTTCTGCGCGAGATGCTGGATGATATTCCAGTTGTTGAAATGGCGCTGGATCGCCGGCGCATCCGTCAGCGCGAGCGGGCGCAGGATCAGCCGCGCCGTCTCGAGCGTCGGGGTTTCGGTTATTTCTGACATTTCGGACACCAAAACGTAGAGCGGCCGTTCTGCACGAAGCGCCGCACGATGCCCCCGCATCCCCTGGTCTGGCACTTCTCGCCTTCGCGGTCATAGACTTGAAACGAATGCTGGAAATAGCCGAGCTCGCCCGATGTGAGGCGATGGTCGCTGATCGAGGAGCCGCCGGCCTTGATCGCCTGGTTGAGCACGGAGTGGATCGCATTCACCAGCCGGCCCGCGTGGTCGGTCGGCTCGCCTTTCTTCGTCGCCAGCGTGGCCGCCAGCCGCCGCGGCGACAGATGCGAGCGGTACAGCGCCTCGCAGACATAGATGTTGCCGAGGCCCGCGACCACGCGCTGATCGAGCAGCGCGGCCTTCAGGCTGGTCTTCTTGTTGAAGCAGGAATGCGCCAGCATCGCGGCGTCGAATTCATTGCCGAGCGGCTCCGGACCCAGCCCCTTGAGCAGCGGCTCTTCTTCCAGCCCCTGCCGGGCGATGATCTTCATGTAGCCGAAACGGCGCGGATCGTTGAACACGATGGCCGCGCCCGACGACATGTGAAACACCACATGATCATGCGCGCGATCCTCGCTGCGTGGATGGTGGAATTGGCCCGGCGTGTTGTCATTGATGCCGTCGAGCACCCGGAACGAGCCGGACATGCCCAGATGCATCAGCAGCACGTCGCCGGAGGTGAGGTCCGCCATCAGGTATTTGGCGCGGCGGCCGAGACCGGTCACGGTCTGCCCCTCCAGCCGCGCGATAAAGTCCTTTTGAAAGGGAAACCGCAGATCCTTGCGCCGGGCTTCCGCTTTGAGGATTTTCGCCCCCTCCATGGCCGGCTGCAGGCCGCGGCGGACGGTCTCAACTTCGGGCAATTCAGGCATGCAGGCATTCACCTTATGGAGGTGACGTGATAGCGCCATTGCGCCGGGCGCGCTATGGTCCGGTAGTGGAGTACATGTAATGGTTCGGCCGGAGCAAACCACCCATTTTGGCTTCAGGGACGTGCCCCTGGGGGACAAGCAGACGCTGGTGAACGACGTGTTCCACAGCGTGGCGTCCCGCTACGACCTGATGAACGATCTGATGTCGGCGGGCCTGCACCGGGCCTGGAAGGACATCATGATCACGGCGCTCAACCCGCCGAAGAACGATGCGCCGTTTGCGCTGCTCGACGTCGCCGGCGGCACCGGCGATATCGCCTTCCGTGCCGCCGAGGCCTCCGGCTTCGGCTTTCATGCCACCGTCTGCGACATCAACAGCGACATGCTCGAGGTCGGCCGCAACCGCGCGCTGGCGCGGCATCTCGACCACCAGGTGACCTTCGTGGAAGGCAACGCCGAAGCGCTGGCGTTTCCCGACCGTTCGTTCGACGCCTACACGATCGCGTTCGGCATCCGCAACGTGCCGCGGATCGATGCGGCGCTGCGCGAGGCCTATCGCGTGCTGCGGCCGGGTAGCCGATTCCTCTGCCTGGAATTCTCCGCCGTCGACGTGCCCGGACTGGATTGGCTGTACGACCAGTTCTCCTTCAAGGTGATTCCGCCGCTCGGCCGCGCCGTGACCGGCGACGCGGAATCCTATCGATATCTCGTCGAATCGATCCGGAAATTCCCGCGGCCCAATGCGTTTGCCGGGATGATCCAGGACGCCGGCTTTTCGCGGGTGAAGTGGCAGAGCCTGTCCGGCGGCATCGTGGCGTTGCATTCGGGCTGGCGTTTGTGATCTCTGCGGCGACCCACATCGCGCGGCTCGTCCGCGCCGCTTACGTGTTCGCGCGCGAAGGCGTGTTCGGCGTCGTCGACCCAAGCCTGGTGCCGCCGCCCGGACAGGTGGCGCTGCGGCTGGCGCGGCTGATCGAGCGGCCCGGCGTCAAGGTCGGACCGCGGCTATCACGCGCGCTGACGCGGCTGGGGCCCGCCTACCTCAAGCTCGGACAATTTCTCGCCACCCGGCCCGACGTCGTCGGCGTCGTCATGGCGCGCGACCTGGAAAGCTTGCAGGACCGGCTGCCGCCGTTTGCCCAGAGCGAGGCCGAGGCCGCTATCGCAGCTTCGCTGGAACGCCCGCTGGCGCAGGCTTTTGTCAGCCTGGGACCTGCGGTCGCCGCCGCCTCGATCGCGCAGGTGCACCGCGGCGAGGTGGAGCGCGACGGCGTGCGCCATGCGGTCGCCGTCAAGGTGCTTCGGCCGAATGTCGCCGTACGCTTCCGCCGTGACCTCGCCGATTTCTTCTTCGTGGCGCGCAACGCCGAAGCGCATTCGGCGGAAGCGCGGCGGCTGCGGCTGATCGAGGTCATCAACACGATGTCGCGCTCGGTCGCGATGGAGATGGACCTGCGGCTGGAAGCGGCCGCGCTGTCCGAGATGGCGGAGAACACGCGCGACGATCCGGACTTCCGCGTGCCCACGGTCGACTGGGATCGCACCGCCCATAATGTGCTGACGATGGAGTGGATCGACGGCATCGCGCTGAACGATCATGCGCGACTCGAAGCCGCGCAGGTCGACCTGCCCGATCTCGGCCGCAAGGTGATTCAGAGCTTTCTGCGCCATGCGTTGCGTGACGGCTTCTTTCATGCCGACATGCATCCCGGCAATCTGTTCCTCGACGACGCCGGCCGCCTGGTCGCCGTCGATTTCGGAATCATGGGCCGGCTCGGCATGAAGGAGCGGCGCTTCCTCGCCGAAATCCTGCTCGGCTTCATCACCCGCAACTATCGCCGCGTCGCCGAAGTGCATTTCGAGGCCGGCTACGTGCCGGGCCATCATTCGGTGGAGAATTTCGCGCAAGCCATTCGGGCCATCGGCGAGCCGATCCACAACCGCACCGCCGAAGAAATCTCGATGGCGAAGCTGCTGACGCTGCTGCTCGAGGTCACCGGGCTGTTCGACATGCAGACGCGGCCCGAACTGATCCTGCTGCAGAAGACCATGGTGGTGGTCGAAGGCGTGGCGCGCGGTTTCGACCCCAGGCTCGACATCTGGAAGGTCGCCGACCCCGTGGTGCGCGAATGGATCGAGCGCAATCTCGGCCCGCTCGGGCGGGTTCAGGGCGCGATGTCAGGCGCGGGTGAACTCGGCCGCGTCGCCGCGAGCCTGCCGGCGGTCGCCTCCCGCGCGGTTGCCGTGCTCGAGAACATGGAGAAAATGACCCGGGAGGGGCTGACGCTGTCGCCGGAGACGATTGCGGCACTGGGCCGCGCCGAAGGCCGCAAGAGCCGCTGGCGGACCGTGGCGCTCTGGATTATCGCGGCCACCTTCATCGGAATCCTGATCGCCATCCGGCAGCTTTGATTGCATTGACAGCATCAATTTGCTATCATTGATGGCATTCTCTGCCGGAGGCCGCCATGGCCAGCCTGACGATCCGAAAACTCGACGAGGGCATCAAGTCCTATCTGCGGCTCCGCTCGGCCAAGAACGGGCGTTCGGTCGAGGAGGAGGTCCGGGTGATCCTGCGCGAATATTGCGAGGGCAGCCCGGCACCGGCGGCATCATCAGCATCCTCGCCCATTGCGACCGACCGGACCGCCGTCGAGCGCCCGAACGTGGCGGGACAGGCCAGCGTCACTCTGATCATCGGCGGCGGTATTGCCGCGTTCAAGTCGCTGGAGCTGATCCGGCGGCTGAAGGAGCGGCATGTCGACGTCCGCTGCGTGCTGACCCATGCCGCGCAGCAATTCGTCACCCCGCTTTCGGTGAGCGCGCTGTCGCATGAGCGCGTCTATACCGATCTGTTCGATCCCGGCAGCGAATTCGACGCCGGCCACATCCGGCTTGCGCGCGAATGCGATCTGATCGTGGTGGCGCCGACGACCGCCGACCTGATGGCCAAGATGGCGAATGGCCATGCCGACGATCTCGCCAGCGCCATCCTGCTTGCGGCCGACCGGCCGATCCTGCTGGCGCCGGCGATGAATCCGCTGATGTGGAATAACGCCGCCACCCGCCGCAACGTGATGCAGCTCCGCCGCGACGGCGTCCGGATGATCGGTCCCAACGCCGGCGAAATGGCCGAGTCCAACGAGGCCGGCGTCGGGCGGATGTCGGAGGCGGTCGAGATCGCGGCCGCCGCGATCGACATTCTCCGCCCGCCGCGGCCGCGCCCGCTCCTGGGCAAGCGCGTGCTGATCACGGCAGGACCAACGCATGAGGCGATCGACCCCGTGCGCTATATCGCCAACCGCTCCTCCGGCAAGCAGGGCTTTGCCATCGCCGCCGCAGCGCAGACCGCGGGCGCCGACGTCACGCTGGTTACCGGTCCCGTCGAACTGCGCGATCCCGCCGGCGTCACCGTCATCCGCGTCGAGTCGGCGCGCGACATGCTGCACCGGGTCGAAGCCGCGCTGCCGGCCGACATCGCGATCTTTGCCGCCGCTGTCGCCGACTGGCGCGTCGCCAATGAAGGCGAGCAGAAGCTGAAGAAGACCTCGGCCGGCATGCCGCCGCTGCAACTGGTTGAAAATCCCGATATCCTGGCGACGATCTCGAAGCTGAAGGACCGGCGTCCGCCGCTGGTGATCGGCTTTGCCGCGGAGACCGAGCATCTGATCGACAACGCCAAGGCCAAGATCGCGCGCAAGGGCTGCGACTGGATCGTCGCCAACGACGTTTCACCCGCAACCGGCGTGATGGGCGGCGACCGCAATACCGTCCATCTGCTGACGCACGAGGGCACCGATATCGCCGTCGATTCATGGCCGGTCATGACCAAGGAACAGGTCGCGTCCGAACTGGTGGCGAAGATCGCCAAGGCGATGGAGAACAAGCCGGTGGAGAAGAATTCGTGAGCGCGACCGTGAAGGTCGAAGTCCAGCAACTGCCGCACGGCGAAGGTCTCGCACTGCCGGCCTACCAGAGCGCCGACGCCGCCGGGCTCGACCTGCTCGCCGCCGTCCCGGTCGATGCGCCGTTGATCCTGGCGCCGGGAAAGCATGCGATGGTGCCGACCGGGCTGACGATCGCGCTGCCTTCGGGCTACGAGGCGCAGGTGCGGCCGCGCTCCGGGCTTGCCGCCAGGCACGCCGTCACGGTGTTGAACTCGCCGGGCACGGTGGATGCGGATTATCGTGGCGAGATCAACGTGCTCCTCATCAACCATGGCGATACGCCGTTCCCGATCCGGCGCGGCGAGCGCATCGCGCAGATGGTGATCACCCCCGTCGTGCAGGCAGACCTTGTTCCCGTGACCTCGCTCTCGTCGACGGCGCGCGGCAGCGGCGGTTTCGGCTCGACGGGGCGCTGAAGTCGCTGCGATCGGAAGCGTGAGGGCCGATTTTTTCACAGCCTAATCACGTTCACGATCTGGACTCTTACCCCCCGAGTCGCGTTGGGGATACTCTCGTTTCGATTCGTGCGGAGCGCGGCCGGCAAAAGTGGGGTACGGGCGCGCTCAATCCTGATTCGGCCCACAATCTCAACGCCAAACCGCTCATTTTCCGGCGGGATTATGCGCTGGGGGTAGTGCCGAGCCTGCAGTCGCGTAGTTGGGGCAAATAATGTCGGGCGTAGTCGCTGCAATGCGTCGAACCCTGCTGTCGTGCACCTCACTGGCGCGCCACGGCATGATCGTGCTCGCCACCCTCTCGGCATTGCCGGAACCTGCATTGGCTACCGATTTGAACATTGCGCAGACCTTTTCGGCCCTGCTCGACCTCAACCACCAGGAATTCGCGGCGCTGACGACCGCGCTGTCCCTGCTCGGCTTTACGGTGCTGGCCGCGATCCTCCTGATGCGGACCCGCGTTCGGGCCACCCGGACGGAACTCGGCCTGCGCTCCGACATCGCCGACCTGCAGGTGCAGGCCGACCGGCTGCGGGCGCTGCTGTTCGCCGAACCCCAGGTCCTGATCGCCTGGGCTGCCGGCGACAACCGGCCGCAGATCAGCGGCGATATCTCGCTTCTGCTCGGGCAGGACGCGCTGTCGAATTCGCCGCAACGCATTCTCGCCTTTGGAACCTGGCTGCCGCCGGAACCGGCGCTGCAGATGGATCACGCCGTCGATGCGCTGCGTGAATTCGGCGAGGGCTTCCTGCTCCATCTCTCCACCGCGAACGGCCGCGCCATCGAAGCGATGGGCCGCGCCATCGGCGGTCAAGCCATTGTGCGGATTCGCGAACTTGGCGGGTTGCGCCGCGAGCTTGCCGAATCCAATCTGCGCTACAGGACATTGCTGGAGGAGACCGAGCTGTTGCGCGAATTCGCCGCCACCGCGCCCTGGCCGATCTGGGCCAAGAGCGCCGAAGGCAATCTGCGTTACGCCAACGCGGCCTATGTGCGGGCCACGGAAGGCTCGAGCGTCGCCGATACGCTTTACCGCAACCTCGAACTGCTGGAGAACGACCAGCGCGCCGAGATGAGCCGCGTGCTCAACGACAATTCGGCCTTCAGCGCGCGGCTGCCGATCGTGGTCGGCGGCGAGCGGCGCATCTATGACATCCAGGCACTGAAGCTGAACGGCGGCAGCGCCGGCATCGCCATCGACGCCAGCGAGGCGGAGCAGCTGCGCGACGCCATGGAGCGGATGGTGGAGGCCCATCGCCGCACCCTCGACCAGTTGTCGTCCGGGGTTGCCGTGTTCGACGGCCAGCGCCGGCTGGCCTTCTACAATGAATCCTACCGCCGGCTGTGGGGCCTCGATCAGGCCTTCCTCGATTCCAATCCGGATGATTCAAGCGTGCTCGACCGCCTGCGCGCGGCGCGCAAGCTGCCCGAACAGCCCGACTTCCGGGCGTGGAAGGCCAAGCTGCACGAGGCCTACCGCGCCGTGGAGCCGCAGACCTACACCTGGTTCCTGCCCGACGGCCGCGCCGTCAGCGTCGTCACCACGCCGAACCTCGAAGGCGGCGTCACCTATCTGTTCGACAATGTCACCGAGAGCCTCGATCTCGCGCGCCGCTTTGACCGCCTGACCCGGGTTCAGCACGAAACGCTCGATAATCTGACCGAGGCTGTCGCGGTGTTCGGCAGCAACGGCCGCGTCGAGTTCTTCAATCCCGCCTTCGCCAAAATGTGGAAGCTGCCGGCGGAAGCGCTGAAGGAGCAGCCGCACGTCGAAACCGTGGAAGCCTGGTGCAAGCCGCTGTTCGAGGACGCGCCGGCCTGGCGGGCGCTCCGCGAGGCCATCACCGGAATCGAGAACCGGGCGCAAGTCGCGCTGAAGCTCGAGCGCAAGGACGGCAGCGTGCTCGACTGCATGACCATGCCGCTGCCCGACGGCGCGACGCTGCTGACCTTCCAGGACATCAGCGACACAGAAAATGTCGAGCGTGCCCTGCGCGAGCGCAACGAGGCGCTCGAGGCCGCCGACCAGATGAAGGTGGATTTCGTCCACCACGTGTCATACGAACTGCGCGCGCCGCTCACCACCATCATCGGCTTCGCGCATTTCCTCAGCGATCCCTCGACCGGCCCGCTGACGCCCAAGCAGGCCGAATATCTCGACTACGTGACGAAATCGACCAACGCGCTGCTGGCGCTCACCAACAACATCCTCGATCTCGCCACCATCGATGCCGGCGCGATGAAGCTCGAGCTCGGCCCGGTCAACATCGACAAGGCGATCCAGGCCGCCGCCGAGGGCATTCAGGATCGCCTCGCGACCGACCGCATCGAACTCAAGATCGAGATCGATCCCAATATCGGCAACTTCACCGGCGACGAGCGGCGCGTGGTGCAGGTGCTCTATAATCTGCTCGCCAACGCCGTCGGATTCTCGCCGCACGGCGCCGCCGTCACCATCAGTGCGCGGCGAACCGAACATCGCGTGATCTTCACCGTCAGCGATTGCGGCCCCGGCATTCCGGCCGAGGTAAAGGACAAGGTGTTCGACTGGTTCGAGAGCCACTCGCACGGCTCGCGGCACCGCGGCGCGGGCCTTGGCCTGTCGCTGGTGCGCTCCTTCGTCGAGCTGCACGGCGGCAAGGTGCGCGTCGATTCGGTGGTCGGCAACGGCACCACGGTCTCCTGCGACTTCCCGATCGACCAGAACGCGCACCGCAACGCCGCCGAATGACCTCGCCCGCGACATTCACGGTGGCGCTGGCGAACGAGGCAGCCACGGCGTCTCTGATGGCCGACCTCGCGCTATTGGTCGGCCCCGGCGACGTGATCACGCTCTCCGGCGATCTCGGCGCGGGCAAGACCGCGGCTGCACGCGCGATGATCCGCTACCTCGCCGGCGATCCCGAGCTGGAGGTGCCGAGCCCGACCTTCACGCTGGCGCAGGGTTACGAGGTGCCGTTTTCGATCGTCCATGCCGACCTCTACCGCATCAACGATGCGAGCGAACTGGAGGAGATCGGGTTGTCGCCGCTGCCGGAAGGCACGCTGGCGCTGATCGAATGGCCGGAGCGCGCGCCGGACGCGCTGCCCGAAGACCGCATCCACATCGCCTTCAGCCACCGACCGGCGCTCGGATCCACCGCGCGCGCCGCCGAGATCACCGGCTATGGCACGGCGGCAGCCCAGGTGGCGCGGCTGGACGCGCTACGCGAATTTCTCACCGCTGCCGGTGTTCTCGCGGCGACACGCGAGCGCATGCCGGGCGATGCCTCGACGCGCTCCTATGCGCGGCTGATCACCAATGACGGCACCTCGATCCTGATGAACTCGCCGCGCCGCCCGGACGGACCGGCGATCCATGACGGAAAATCCTACAGCGCCGCCGTTCATCTCGCCGAAGACGTCAAGCCGTTCGTCGCCATCGACAACGGCCTGCGCGCGCATGGATTCTCGGCGCCCGCGATCCGCCACGCCGATCTCGATTTCGGTTTCCTGATAACAGAGGATTTCGGCACCGCTGCCGTCGTCGAAGGCGACCCGCCGCGGCCGATCGTGGAACGCTACGAGGTCGCCACCGACATGCTGGCGGAGCTGCATCGCAAATCCCTGCCCGAGCGCGTGCCGCTGGCGCCGCAGCTCACCTACGACATTCCCCTTTACGGCATCGATGCCTGGCTGGTCGAGATGGGACTGATGCTCGATTGGTATCTGCCGGATCGCGGCGCCGAGGTCAGCCGCGAGCGGCGCGACGAGTTCGCCGCGATGTGGCGAACTCTTCTCGAAAAGCCGGCGGCGGCGCCGCGCACCTGGGTGATGCGGGACTTTCACTCGCCCAACATCATCTGGCTCGGCGAGCGCACGGGAATCCTGCGCGTCGGCATCATCGATTTCCAGGACACCGTGCTGGGTCCGGCGGCCTACGATCTGGTGTCGCTGTTGCAGGACGCGCGGATCGACGTTCCCGAACAGCTCGAGTTGATGCTTCTGACCCGCTACATCAAGGCGCGCCGCGCGGCCGACAGCCAGTTCGATCCGGCGAGCTTCGCCGAGCTTTATGCCATCATGTCGGCGCAGCGGAATACCCGCCTGCTCGGCACCTTCGCCCGGCTCAACCGGCGCGACGGCAAGCCGCAATATCTGCGCCACCAGCCCCGGATCTGGACCTATCTGAACCGCTCCCTGGCCCATCCGGCATTGGCGGATTTCCGCGAATGGTATACGGCCAACGTACCGCCGCCGGTTGCCTGATTTACCTCCTGTTAGCCGTCCCGCATTTAATCTGGAACCGGTCCGGCCGCGCAGGCAGGGCGCAGTCAGCATTGATGCGGGAAGTTGACCATGGCGGCGGCGGAACGGCGCAGGGGAGATCGAGTCGTATTCGAGCGCGGCTTTGCGGCGCACATGATGGGCATCGACGGCACCTGGCGACGCAACTGCGTGATGGAGGACGTCTCCGAGACCGGCGCCAAGCTCACCGTGGAAGGCTCGGTCGAGGGCCTGCATCTGAAGGAATTCTTCCTGCTGCTGTCGTCCACGGGCCTGGCCTATCGGCGCTGCGAACTGGCCTGGGTCAATGGCGACCAGATCGGCGTCAACTTCCTCAGACAGGGCGACAAGAAGAAGAAGGCGGCCAAGCGCGGAGCCGAGGACGCCAACGCCTGATATCGGCGCGGCGCTATCGGCATCCTTGGGGGCTGTCGTACGGCCGTCATCAGCGGCAACTATGGCCTCCCGGTCACTGCAACAGTCGGTTCGCCGTGGTATGGTCCGCAGCGCGATTTGGACGATTGGAAAGAAATTCCAGCAATGCCCGTTACGCCCACCAAAGCCATGGTCCTTGCCGCCGGCCTCGGCGTGCGCATGCGCCCCCTGACCGACCACATGCCAAAGCCGCTGGTGCGCGTCGCCGGCCAGCCGCTGCTCGATCATGTGCTTGACAAGCTCGCCGCCGCCGGCGTCGGCGAGGCCGTGGTCAACGTGCATTATTTGCCCGACCAGATCATCCAGCACACCGCAAGCCGCAGCCGCCCCCGCATCATCATCTCCGACGAGCGCGACGAGGTGCTCGGCACCGGCGGTGCCGTGGTGAAGGCGCTGCCATTGCTCGGCAAGGAGCCGTTCTTCCATCTCAACGCCGATACGATGTGGATCGACGGCGTGCGATCCAACCTGACGCGGCTCGCCGAGACCTTCGATCCCGCACGGATGGACATCCTGCTTCTGATGGCGCCGACCACCAACAGCATCGGCTATTCCGGCCGCGGCGACTACGGCATGCTTCCCGACGGCGCGCTGCGCAAGCGGCGCGAACACCAGGTGGTGCCGTTCGTGTATGCCGGCGCCGCCATCATGTCGCCGTCGCTGTTCGCCGATGCGCCGAGCAGCGAGTTTTCGCTGACCAGGATGTTCGACCGCGCCAACGAGCAGGAGCGGCTGTTCGGGCTCCGGCTCGACGGCGTCTGGATGCATGTCGGAACCCCCGACGCGGTGCAGGCCGCGGAAGAGGCGTTCCTGGAGAGTGTGGCGTAGCGGCCGCCAGCCCCTACGGCTGCTCGCTCAGACAAAAAATCTCGAAAACAACCCCATGCAAAGTAGAATGGGACCGGACCGCGTCGGCAGTGGGTAGTGGGGGTTATCCCCGTCAGCCCATGACCTCTCCGTCATCGCTGCCTATATTGCGCCTGATCCCGAATCAGGAAGCCCATGCGCGTCTTCAGCGTCCCCCTCTCCGCCCCTCTCCTGCGCACCGTCATCGCGGCGCTGATCGACGGCCGGCTGGTCGAGGGATTCGAGGCGCGCAGGGATCCGCTCAATCTCGCGCGCGCCACGCTCTACCTGCCGACCCGCCGCGCCGGGCGGCTGGCGCGGGAAATCTTCCTCGATGAATTGAAGACGGACGCGGCGATCCTGCCGCGCATCGTGGCGCTCGGCGATATCGACGAGGACGAGCTGGCGTTTTCGGAAGGCTCCGAGCAGTTCAGCGGTGTGGCCCCGCTCGACATTCCGCCGCGGCTCGGCGAACTGGAACGGCGGCTGACGCTGGCGCATCTGGTGGCGGCATGGGCCAAGAGCCCGGTGTCGTCGCCGCTCGTGGTCGGCGGCCCGGCCTCGACACTGGCGCTCGCCGGCGATCTGGCGCGGCTGATGGACGACATGGTGACGCGCGGCGTTGCCTGGGAAACCCTCGACAAGCTGGTGCCCGACCAGTTCGACAAATACTGGCAGCATTCCCTCGAATTCCTGCGCATCGCGCGCAAGGCATGGCCGGAACACCTGAACGAGATCCGCCGCATCGAACCCTCCGAACGGCGCGACCGCCTGATCGAGGCGGAAGCTGCGCGCCTGACCGCCCATCACGAGGGACCTATCATCGCGGCAGGTTCGACCGGCTCAATGCCGGCAACTGCGAAATTTCTCGATGCGGTCGCCCGCCTGAAGCAGGGCGCGGTGGTGCTGCCCGGGCTCGATACCGATCTCGACGAGGAATCCTGGCAGACCATCGGCGGCGAGCGGGACGCGCAGGGCAAGTTCACCACCCGGCCTTCCTCGAACCATCCGCAATTTGCGATGCACGCCTTGCTGGATCGGCTCGGTATCAGGCGAAGCGATGTCGAACGCCTCGGCGAGCCGGCGCCGGGCGGGCGCGAGGTGCTGATGTCCGAGACGATGCGCCCCTCAGCCGCGACCGAGCAATGGCATGACCGGCTGGCGCAGCCCGAGGTGTCGGCACGGATTGCCGCCGGCATGGAGCAGCTTGCCGTCGTCGAAGCACCGAGTTCCGAGATGGAGGCGCTGGCAATCGCGGTGGCGATGCGCGAGGCGCGGCATCTCGGCAAATCGGCCGCGCTGGTGACGCCGGATCGCGCGCTGGCGCGGCGGGTGATGGCGGCGCTGACGCGCTGGAATCTTGCGTTCAACGATTCCGGCGGCGACGCGCTGATGGACACGCCAAGCGGCATCCTTGCCCGCCTCTCCGCGGCAGCGGCCGCCAAGGGGCTGGAGCCGCCGACGTTGCTGGCGCTGCTCAAGCATCCGCTGTTTCGACTTGGCGGCGCATATGGCGCATTCAGGCGCGCGACCGAGATTCTCGAACTGGCGCTGCTGCGCGGCACCCGCCCGCAGGCCGGCACCGCCGGGCTGGCGCGGGATTTCGAACGTCTCCGCGCCGAGCTCAGGAAGCTCCGCAACCATGAGACATCGTCTCTCCACCCCTCCGAGCCGCGCGCCAAATTGCGCGATGGCGACCTCGACCAGGCCCAGGCGCTGATCTCGGGGTTACAGAAGGCGCTGCAGCCACTCGAAATCATGGGCACGTCAAAGCCGTTCGATTTCGCCGAGCTGGCGATGCGCCATCGCGAAACGCTGATCGCGCTGTCGTCGGATCAGAACGGCGTTGCGGTCGTGTTCGAGCAAACGCACGGCGCCGCGCTGGCTGCGGCGTTCGACGACCTGCTCGCCGAGCAGAAGCCAAGCGGCCTTTTGGTGCAGCCCGGCGATTACCCCGATGTGTTCCAGACCGCCTATGCCGACCGCATGGTGCGGCGGCCGGAATCCGCCAATGCGGAGCTGCAGATCTACGGCCAGCTCGAAGCGCGGCTGACCGAATCCGACCGCGTCATCCTCGGCGGCCTCGTCGAAGGCGTGTGGCCGCCGGCGCCGCGCGTCGATCCCTGGCTGAGCCGGCCGATGCGCCACGAGCTTGGCCTTGACCTGCCCGAGCGCCGCATCGGTCTCGCCGCGCATGACTTCGCGCAGTTGCTGGGAACGCAAGACGTGATCCTGAGCCATGCGGCCAAGGTCGGCGGCGCGCCGGCCGTCGCCTCGCGCTTTCTGCATCGCCTGGAGGCGGTGGCCGGCGAAGCACGCTGGGACGCGGCAAAACGCGCCGGAGAAAAATACGTGAGCTTCGCGGCCGAGCTGGATCAGTCCGACGAGGTCGCGCCGATCGCGCAGCCCGCGCCGAAACCGCCGGTCGAAACGCGGCCGACAAGATTGTCTGTGACAGCGATCGAGGACTGGCTGCGCGATCCCTATACGATCTACGCCCGATACATCCTGCGGCTCGATCCGCTCGATCCCGTCGACATGCCGTTGTCGGCGGCCGACCGCGGCTCGGCAATCCATGGCGCGCTCGGCGAATTCACGCAAGATTTCGCCGACGCATTGCCGCCGCAGCCCGCGCTGGAGCTGCGCCGCATCGGCGAGAAGTATTTCGCGCCGCTGATGGAGCGCCCCGAGGCGCGCGCGCTGTGGTGGCCGCGGTTTCAGCGCATCGCGACCTGGTTTGCCGATTGGGAACTGGCGCGCCGCGACACGATCGAAAGAATTGCCGCCGAGATCAAGGGCGAGATCCAGATTCCGCTCGGCAACGAACGCATCTTCACGCTGTCGGCGCGCGCCGACCGGATCGAGCAGCGCCATGACGGCAGCTTTGCGATCCTCGATTACAAGACCGGGCAGCCGCCGACCGGCAAGCAGGTGCGGATTGGCCTGTCGCCGCAACTGACGCTGGAGGCCGCGATCCTGCGCGAGGGCGGCTTTGAGAATATCCAGGCCGGCTGCTCCGTCGGCGAACTCGCCTATGTCAGGATCAGCGGCAACAATCCGCCCGGCGAGCACCGCCCGCTGGAGCTGAAGATCAGGAACGAGACGGCGCAGCCGCCGGACGAGGCGGCCGACTATGCCCTCGGGCAGCTCGAAGCCCTGATCCGCACGTTCGAGAACGAAGAGACGCCTTACAAATCGTTGAATCTGTCGATGTGGTCGAACCGCTACGGCGCCTATGACGATCTCGCCCGCATCAAGGAATGGTCGGCGGCCGGCGGCCTGGGGATCGAGGAATGGTGAAGGCCCGGCGCTCCATTCCCGACGACGTTCGCGCCAAGCAGGCGCGCGCCTCGGACCCAGCGGCCTCCGCCTTCGTGTCGGCGAACGCGGGCTCGGGCAAGACGCATGTGCTGGTGCAGCGGGTGGTCCGCCTGCTGCTTGCCGGCGTCCCGCCGGAGAAAATCCTCTGCATCACCTTCACCAAGGCCGCCGCCGCCAACATGGCGGAGCGCGTGTTCACCATGCTCGGCCATTGGGTGACGCTCGACGACGACGCGCTCGACGCCGCGATCCGCGAGGCCGGCATCGCCCATCCGGGCGCGCGCCTGCGAAAGTCGGCGCGCAAGCTGTTCGCCTGTGCGCTGGAGACGCCGGGCGGGCTGAAGGTGCAGACCATTCACGCGCTGTGCACGCGGCTGCTGCAGCAGTTCCCGTTCGAAGCCAACGTGCCGGCGCGCTTTGCCGTGCTCGACGACCGCGACCAGAACGAGATGATGGAGCGCGCCAATCTCGCCGTGTTCCTCGAGGCGTCGCGCAATCCGGACAGCCCGACCGGCCGCGCGCTGATGACGGCGATGGCGAGCGCCGCCGACGTCACCTTCAAGGACGTGGTGCGCGAGGCCTGTCTCAGCCGCGATCATTTCATGGCCTGGACGGATGCCGCCGGCAGCGCGCAGGCGGCCGCCGCGCAGATTTCGGCGGCGCTTGGCGTTGCGCCGGGTGATCGTCTTGAAGATGTCGAGCGCGACATCGTCGATGGACCCAATCTGCCGCGCGGGCGATGGTCGGAGATTGCAGTGGTTCTGCAGACCGGCAACAAGTCCGATCAGGATCAGGCCACCCGGCTACGTGACGCGCTGGTATTCACCGGAGCGGCTCAGGTCGACGAATATCTCGGCGTGTTCCTCACCGAGGCCGATCGCACGCCGCGCAAATCGGTGGTGACGAAAAAATTCTGCGACGGCAATCCGGCGATCGGCCGGCTGCTCGAATCCGAAGCCCGCCGCGTCCTGCCCCTGATCGAACGCCGCCGAGCCGTGGTGGCACGCGACCGCACCGAGGCACTGCTTTATATCGCGACATCAGCGGCGGCGAACTACCGCCGCGAGAAGCAGGAACGCGGCCTGCTCGACTACGACGATTTGATCGACAAGACCCTGGCAATGCTCGACCGCGTTTCCTCCGGCTGGGTGCATTACAAGCTCGACCGCGGCGTCGACCATGTGCTGATCGACGAAGCGCAGGATACCAGTCCCCGGCAATGGGACATCGTCGCGCACATCATCTCCGAATTCACGTCCGGCGCCGGCGCGCGCGACGGCGTGGTGCGAACCGTGTTCGCGGTCGGCGACGAGAAGCAGTCGATCTTCTCGTTCCAGGGCGCGGCTCCCCGCGAATTCGACCTGCGCCGCCGCGCACTGCAGAGAAAGTTCGAGGGCGCCGGACTGAAGTTCGATCCGGTATCTTTCACCTATTCGTTCCGCTCCGGGCCGGCGATCCTGCATGCGGTCGACCAGGTGTTTCGCGAGCAGGACATCTATCGCAGCATCCATGCGGTCGACATCGGCAATCCAATTCATCACGCGCTGGCCGATGCGGGTCCGAGCCAGATCGATCTCTGGGAGCTCGCGGAGACCGACGACCGGCAGGACATCGAGGGCTGGCGCGCGCCGTTCGACGGGGTCTCCGCAACCAGTCCGGAAGTGAAGCTGGCGCGGCGCATCCAGGCCGAGATCAAGTCGCTGGTCGGAAGCCGCGCGATGACCGGAGCCAAGGGCGACCGCCGGCCGCTGCGCTATGGCGACATGCTGGTGCTGGTGCGCCGGCGCGGCAACGCGTTCGATGCGGTGATCCAGGCGCTCAAGCATGCCGGCATTCCCGTCGCGGGCGCCGACCGCCTCAAGCTGACCGAGCACATCGCGATCATCGACCTGATGAACCTCGCGGATGCGCTGCTGCTGCCGCAGGACGATCTGGCGCTGGCGGTGGCGCTGAAGAGCCCGCTGTTCGGGCTCGACGATGACGACCTGTTCAAGATCGCCCGGGACCGCAAGGTTTCGCTGCGCGCCGCATTGAGCGCGCGCGCCGCAACCGACGGCCGGCTGCGGGACGCGCTGTGGCGGCTTGAACAATGCGAACGCCGTTTCGCCGGCGAGACGCCGTTTGCGTTCTACGCCTGGCTGCTTGGCGGCGATGGCGGCCGGGCGCGAATCCTGCGCCGGCTCGGCCACGAGGCCAACGACGCGCTCGATGAATTCCTGGAGCTGGCGCTGAGCTATGAACGCAAGGCGCCGGCCTCGCTGCAGGGTTTCATGGCCTGGCTGCGCACCGCCGACCTCGAGGTGAAGCGCGACATGGAAATCTCGCGCGACGAGGTCCGTGTCATGACGGTGCACGGCGCCAAGGGCCTCGAGGCTTCCGTCGTGTTCCTGGTCGATACCACGACCTCGCCTTCCGATACGCAGCGGCTGAAGCTGATCAACCTGTCGCAGGGCAATGGCGATCCGCATGCGCCTGGCGTCGTGGTCTGGGCCGGCCGCAAGGCGGAAGATCCGCCGGCCGTCGTCGCGGCGCGCGCGGCGATGATCGGCGACACCGAGGATGAATACCGCCGCCTGCTCTATGTCGCGATGACCCGTGCGGCGGATCGCCTGATCGTCGGCGGCTGCCTGCCCGGCAACATGAAGACGGTTCGCGCGCAGTCCTGGTACGACCTGATCAGCAGGGGGCTCGACGGTTCCGCCTTGCAGCTCCAGGAGATCGAAACCCCGGCAGGCCTAGTGAAGCGCTATTCGCTGACAGAGGAAACTGCGCCTTCCGCGGCTCTGGCGGAGGCGGCATCCGCGTCGGCACCGATCGTGCTGCCGAACTGGCTGCTGACCCCGGCCCAGCCGGAAGCCTCCCCGGACAGCCTGCTGCGGCCCTCCGATCCCGCCGATAGCGCCGCCTATCCGGTGCGTTCAGCCGAATCGCTGATGCAGCGGGCGCGGGCCCTGCAGCGCGGCACGCTGGTGCACCGCCTCCTGCAGTCGCTGCCGGATATCGCCGCCGGGCGCCGACGCGAGGCCGCACTGGCCTATCTGGCGCGCAATGCCGATGGCTGGAGCGAGGACGAGCGGCAGGCGATGGCCGACGGCACCCTGGCCCTGATCGCGGATGCGCGCTTTGCGCCGGTTTTCGCCGCCGGCAGCCGGGCCGAAGTCTCTGTGGTCGGCCGGTTGGACCGACCGGGCGGGCGACCGGCCCTCGTGTCCGGGCAGATCGACCGGCTCGTCGTCACCGAAAGCGAGGTCCTGATCGTCGATTTCAAGACCAACCACGCGCCGCCGAGCGAACCGTCGGAGGCGCCGCGGGGCTATGTCCGCCAGCTAGCGCTGTATCGGGCGGTGCTGGCGAAGCTTTATCCCCAGCGGACGATCCGCGCCGCGCTGCTGTGGACAGAAACCTCTGAATTAATGGAGATTTCCGTCCCCGCGCTGGAGGCCGAGCTGGCATCCATCATCTCGGCGTGACCGCGCTTGACCCGGCAAGATCGCGTTCATAGGTTTGCCACATCATCCTTGGGGCGCGATTCCCGACTGCGCCGCTTCATTTCTAACCGAACGAGGTAATTCCCATGGCCGTTGGCAAGGTTTCTGACGCCGATTTCGAAGCCGAGGTGCTCAAGGCGACCGGGCCGGTGGTCGTCGATTTCTGGGCCGAGTGGTGCGGACCCTGCCGCATGATCGCGCCGGCGCTGGACGAGATTTCCGGCGCCATGGGCGACAAGGTCAAGATCGTCAAGCTGAACGTCGACGAGAGCCCGAAGACGGCCTCGAAATACGGCGTGATGTCGATCCCGACCCTGATGATCTTCAAGGGCGGCGAGATGGCCTCCCGCCAGGTCGGTGCGGCGCCGAAGGCGAAGCTGCAGCAGTGGATCACGGCCGCGGTCTGATCGACCCGACAGGATTTTCTACGAGCACGGCCGGCGAAATGCCGGCCGTTTGCGTTGAGGCGATCTCCCTAATTGAACACAGAGCGTGATGATTTGGTTCGACGCGCTTCACCTCTCCCGCTTGCGGGAGAGGGCGCAGACGGCGCGCGATGTGGCTGTGCGCGCAGAGCTGACCTTGCAAGAACGGTGCTGCGCCCACCTACCTCATTTGGGTGAAGCCGGCCTGCCACATGCTGCTTAGGTTCTAATGGGGAATAGCCGGTTCCGACTCGCAGCATCGGAACGGCTTGGCTAGACTTCTCGATAGACCGGGGCTGGCGAGTTCATTAGCAATCGATATTTCTTCCCGGGCCGCCGCTGGAAGCGATTCCAGCGGCATTTCCATTTTCAGCTCATGTGCTCAGCCCGGTGGCGTGCCGTTGATATCGAGCACATGGCCGGCGAGGTACAGCGAGCCGGTAATCAGAATCCGCGGCGGCACTTCATAGGCAAGCCGCGAGAGCGCCTGCAGCGCCGCCGCTACGTTCTCCGCATTTTCCACGCGCATGCCGAGCGCGCGCGCCGCGTCAGTGAGCCGGTCCACCGGCATCGCATTGTCGCGGCCGGGGATCGGCACGGCGATGATGTGGCGCGTCAGCCCGGCGAAATTCGCGAGAAACGCGCCGGCATCCTTGTTCGCCATCATGCCCGCGATCACCACCAGCGGGCGCGACACCCGTTCCTCGAGATCGCCGAGCGCGGCGGCGGCAACGCGCCCGCCTTCTGAGTTGTGTCCGCCGTCGAGCCAGATCTCGCAACCCGGCGGCCCCTGATCGACCAGCGTGCCTGCGACGAGACGCTGCATCCGCGCCGGCCATTCGGCGCCGACGATGCCGGCCTCGAACGCCGCCATGCCGATCCCAAACGTCTCGATCGCGCGCAGCGTCGCGATCGCAAGACCGGCATTGTCGAACTGATGCCGGCCGAACAGTCTTGGCGCCGCCAGATCCATCAGGCCGCGCTCGTCCTGATAGACCAGCCGTCCGCGCTCGACGCCGACATGCCATTGCTGCCCGGCCGCATGCAGCGGCGCGCGTTGGCGTGCCGCCTGCGCCTCGATCACCGACATCGCCTCCGCCGCCTGCTCCGCGCAGATCACCGGCGCGCCGCGCTTGATGATCGCGGCCTTCTCGCCGGCAATCGCAGTCAAGGTAGTGCCGAGAAATTCGGTGTGGTCCATGCTGATCGGAGAGATCACCGTTGCGACCGGCCGCTCGATGACGTTGGTGGCATCGAGCCGTCCGCCGAGGCCGGTCTCCAGCAGCACGACATCGGCCTCATGCTCCGCGAACAGGCAGAACGCCGCGGCGGTCTCGATCTCGAAGATCGTGATCGGCTCGCCCTTGTTGATCTCTTCGCAATGCTCCAGCACCCGGCGCAGTTCGGCATCATCGACCAGCCGGCCGCCGCCTTTCGCGCCGATGCGAAAGCATTCATTGAGCCTGACCAGATAGGGCGAGATGTAGACGTGCACGTTGAGGCCGGCAGCCTCGAGGATCGCGCGCAGATAGGCGATCGTGGAGCCCTTGCCGTTGGTGCCGGCGACATGAATCACCGGCGGCAGCGTCCGCTCGGGATGATCCAGGCGATCCAGCAGGCGCTGCATGCGATCGAGGCCGAGATCGATGCGCTTCGGATGCAACGCGGACAGCCGCGCGATCAGTGCATCGAGCGGGCGGGATCTGGCGGCCGGCAAGTTCACGCGTGGGGCGCAGCCGGCACGGCTTCCGGCGTCGAGACGATCTGCGCGGGGTCCGTGACCTGCGGCGCCGGCTTCGAGGCCGACTCGAGCGCCGGCGATCTGGTCAGCAGGCGGCAGAGCCGCGCCAGCGTCGGACGCATCTCGTGGCGATGCACCACCATGTCGACCATGCCGTGATCCAGCAGATATTCGGCGCGCTGGAATCCCTCGGGCAGCTTTTCGCGAATGGTCTGCTCGATCACGCGGGCGCCGGCGAAGCCGATCAGCGCGCCGGGCTCGGCGATATGGACATCGCCCAGCATGGCATAGGACGCGGTGACGCCGCCGGTGGTCGGATTGGTCAGCACCACGATGTAGGGCAGCTTGGCTTCGCGCAGCATCTGCACGCCGACGGTGGTGCGCGGCATCTGCATCAGCGACAGGATGCCTTCCTGCATCCGCGCGCCGCCTGAAGCCGCGAACATGATGAAGGGCGATTTCTTTTCGAGCGCGAGTTCAAGCCCGCGCACGATCGCCTCGCCCGCGGCCATGCCGAGCGAACCGCCCATGAAATCGAAATCCTGCACCGCGATGACGACGCCGGCGCCTTCGAGCTTGCCGTAGCCGACCTTGATGGCGTCGTTCATCCCGGTCTTGGCGCGGGCGTCCTTGATGCGGTCGACATATCTGCGCTCGTCGCGAAACTTGAGCGGATCGGCGGTCACCTCAGGCAGCGCGATGTCGTACCAGGTCTCGTTGTCGAAGATCGACTTCAACCGCGCCGCCGCGCCCATCCGCATGTGATAGTTCGAGCCGGGGATGACGAACTGGTTGGCCTCGACGTCCTTGTAGAACACGAGCTGCCCGGAATCCGGGCACTTGATCCACAGATTCTCCGGCGTCTCGCGCCGCAGGATGTTGCGGATCTTCGGCCGGACGACGTTGGTGAGCCAATTCATGGTTCGCTCCAAATGCGGTTGACGCATTGACTGGAATATATGGCGGGCCGAATCAAAGCCAACAAGCCGTGAAAAACGCTAATTCCACGCAATTGTGGCTTATTCCGCGGCCTGTTTCGCTCCCCGCACGCCATGCGCCAGCGCGGCCGCAAGGTCGGCGACGGCTCCGACGGTTTTCGGGGTCGCCCGTCCCTCGGCATCGAGGCTGCCGCTGAGAGCATCGACCAGCGCGGTGCCGACCACGGCGCCGTTGGCCCTTTCAGCGATCGCCCGCGCCGTCTCCGGCGTGCGGATGCCGAAGCCGACGCACACCGGCAGCTCGGTGTGGCGCTTGATGCGCTTAACCGCTTCGCCGACGGACTTCGAGTCGGCCGCCGCGGCGCCCGTGATGCCCGTGATGGCGACGTAGTAGACAAAGCCCGATGTGTTGGCGAGCACGGCCGGCAGGCGCTTGTCGTCCGTCGTCGGCGTCGCCAGACGGATGAAGTTGAGCCCCGCCTTCATCGCGGGAAGGCAGAGCTCGGCGTCTTCCTCCGGCGGCAGGTCGACGATGATCAGCCCGTCGACGCCGGCGGCCTTGGCATCGGTGAGAAATTTATCGACGCCGTAGATATAGATCGGATTGTAGTAGCCCATCAGCACGATCGGCGTGGCGTCGTCGTCCTGGCGGAAGCCGCGGACCATCTCCAGCGTCTTCCTCAGCGTCATGCCGGCCTTCAGCGCGCGCAGGCCGGCTGCCTGGATCGAGGGCCCGTCCGCCATCGGATCGGTAAAGGGCATGCCGAGTTCGATGATGTCGGCGCCGGCCTTCGGCAGCGCCTTGACGATGTCGAGCGAGGTCTTCGGATCGGGATCGCCTGACATCACGAAGGTGACGAAGGCGGAGCGGTCCTGCTTTTTCAGTTCGGCGAAACGCGCGTCGATACGGGTGGTCACTGCTTCCTGCCCTTCAAGATATCGCCGACCTGCGGCACATCCTTGTCTCCGCGACCGGAGAGATTGACCACCATCAGATGATCTTTTGGACGCTTCGGCGCGAGGTCGGCCAGTTTCGCGATCGCATGCGCCGATTCCAGCGCCGGGATGATGCCTTCGAGCCGCGACAGCAACTGGAAGGCTTCCAGCGCTTCCTCGTCGGTCGCGGAGAGATATGTCACGCGTCCGGTTTCATGCAACCAGGCGTGCTCCGGCCCGATGCCGGGATAATCGAGGCCGGCCGAGATCGAGTGCGCTTCCTCGATCTGGCCGTCGGCATCCATCAGGAGATAGGTGCGGTTGCCGTGCAGCACGCCGGGACGGCCGCCGGCGATCGATGCCGCGTGCAGTTGCGTCAGCCCGTGGCCGGCCGCTTCGACGCCGAAGATCTCGACCGACGGTTCGTCGAGGAAGGGATGAAACAGCCCCATGGCGTTCGAGCCGCCACCGATGCAGGCGACCAGCGAATCCGGCAGGCGTCCCTCGACTTCCTGCATCTGCTGGCGCGTCTCGGTGCCGATGATCGACTGGAAGTCACGCACCATCATCGGATAGGGGTGCGGGCCGGCGACCGTCCCGATGCAGTAGAAGGTGTTGTGGACGTTGGTGACCCAGTCGCGCAGCGCGTCGTTCATGGCGTCCTTCAGCGTCCGCGCGCCGGATTGCACCGGGATCACCCTGGCGCCCAGCATCTCCATGCGGATGACATTCGGCTGCTGCCGCGCGACGTCGACCGCGCCCATATAGACCACGCATTCGAGGCCGAAGCGCGCGCACAGCGTCGCGGTCGCGACGCCGTGCTGGCCGGCGCCGGTCTCGGCGATGATGCGCTTCTTGCCCATGCGCCGCGCGACCATGATCTGGCCGAGCACGTTGTTGACCTTGTGCGAGCCGGTGTGATTCAGCTCCTCGCGCTTGAAATAGATTTTCGCGCCGCCAAAATGCTCGGTCAGCCGCTCGGCGAGATAGAGCGGCGACGGCCGGCCGACATAGTTCTTGAGATAGCCGTTCATCTCGGCCTGGAACGCGGGATCTGCCTTGGCCTCAGCATAGGCCTTTTCCAGATCGAGGATCAGCGGCATCAGCGTCTCGGCGACGTAGCGTCCGCCGAAAATGCCGAAATGGCCGTGCTCGTCGGGGCCGCTGCGGAACGAATTGGGCAGGCTTTGACTCATCGGACCATCAATTCTTCGGTGGCGCGCGCGGCGCGAATGAAATTGCGGATCATCTCGGGATCCTTGATGCCGGGCGAACTTTCGACCCCGGACGATACGTCGACGCCGCCGGCGCGGGTGACGCTGACGGCCTCGGCGACGTTATCAGCGGTCAGCCCACCCGAGACCATGAAGGGCAATTTGAGATCGAGCTTTTCCAGGACGTGCCAGTCGAACACGGTCCCGAGCCCGCCGGGCCGCGTGGCGCCCTTCGGCGCGCGGGCGTCGAACAGGATGCGATCGGCGACCTCCGCATAACCCGGCAGCGCCGCAAGATCGGCTGCCGTTTCGACCGCGATCACCTTCATGACCGGCAGGCCGAACCTCGCCTTGACGTCGCGCACCCGCGCGGTGGTTTCCTTGCCGTGCAGTTGGAACAGATCCGGCCGCAGCGTCTCGACGATGTTTTCGAGCGTGGCGTCGTCGGCATCGACGGTCAGCGCCACCTTGACGGCGCGGCCCCTGGCCTGCTTGCCGAGTTCGCGCGCGACCTCCAGGCCGAGATGGCGCGGCGACGGCGGAAAGAACACGAAGCCCACCATGTCGGCGCCCGCCGCAAGCGCTACCTCGAGCGTCTCGCGCGTGGACAGGCCACAAATTTTGACAAGCAGGGACATGGTCTCTCGGAGGCGGATCTCTACGGCCGCCAGGACAAATTGGAACGGGCCGACGGGGCGGGTTCTACAACGTCGCGCCCTGCTTGTCTCGCCCGGCGGCCCCGTAGAAGCCGTACTGGGACGGCGCCGGCAGCCGCTGCTGGTCGGCCCGCGAAACCGCCGCCGCGGCCCGCAGGCTGTCCGCCTCCGCCCGGGCCTGCCGGGCCTCGGCCTCATGCTGGCGCGCGGCGCGTCGCCAGTGGCGCTGGCGGAACCAGGTCGCGATGCCGCCCGCGGCCACTCCCAGAATGGCCACGCTAATGATGACGGCGAACAGCGGCATGCTGACCGCGACCGCCGGATCGGTCGCGTTGAAGGGATCGAACGATACCGTCACGAAATGGCGGTTGGCGACCGCAAAGACGATGAAGATCAGGCCCAGGGGAATGACGACCAGCGCCGTGAAGAACTTTCGCATGAGCATCTCGCGTCGTGATCGGGAAAAGCGGGCGACCGGCCCGCCACGCACGGCGACATCCCGTCGAGTTCGAAGAAACGCTTACGCGCCGGCCTCGGGCGCGCCATCCTCACGGTTCAGCCGCTCGCGCATTTCCTTGCCGGTCTTGAAGAACGGCACGCTCTTCTGGTCGACCGGCACATGGGCGCCGGTGCGTGGATTGCGGCCGGCGCGGGCTGGGCGATGCTTGACCGAGAAGGCGCCGAAACCGCGCAGTTCGACGCGGTCGCCGCGCGCCAGCGCGGCCACGATCTCGTCGAGGATCGCATTCACAATGTTCTCGACATCCCGCTGGTAGAGGTGCGGGTTGTGCTCGGCGATGCGCTGAACAAGTTCGGATTTGATCATCGAAGTTGGGATCCGGGGTCGTGCGGATATCCATTTCCGTGAAAATGCCTTGAACTGTCAAGACGCTAAATCACTTTTAGGCAACCGGGTGCGGCGTCACAGGCCGCCCGGAAGGGGTTTACGACGACACCCGCAATGCGGGAAATTGTGGCGAAGGGCGACCGGGGCGGCTCAGTTGGGCGTGGCGGGACGCCACAATGCGAGCATGCCATCGAGCGAAAGCTGATCGACCGCCTGCGCGACGCCGGCCTGCTCGATCCGGCGCGCGATGGAACTCAAGCCGAGCCCGTCGAATGCGATGGATGCCGCGGTGCGCAGGAATGTCAGGTCGCCAAACTGCGGATTCAGCCGGAAATCGCGCACCGGCAGATCGCTTTTTACCTTTTTCTCCGCGACCAGCCACGCAATGGCGGCTTTTTCGTCGCCGAGCTGATCGACCAGCTTCAATTCGACCGCCTGGCGGCCGGTGAAGACGCGCCCGTCTGCGACCTTTTCGAGCAGCGCGTCGTCCATGCCGCGCCGCTCCTTCACCAGGCCGCGGAACCAGGCATAGGAATCCTTCACCAGCGCATCGAGCGCGGCGCGCGCCTCCGGACTGGTCGGCTCGAAACCGTTCGGCGCAGCCTTCAGCGGCGAGGATTTCACTTCCTCGACCTTCACGCCCACTGTCTTCAGCAGTTCGGTGAAGTTCGGAAACTGGAACAGCACGCCGATCGAGCCGACCAGCGAACTCTGGCGCGCGACGATATGATCGGCCGCGATCGCCGTGATGTAGCCGCCCGACGCGGCGAGGCCCTCGACCACCACGACCAGCGGCTTCTTTGCCTTCAGCCGCACCAGCGAATCGTAGAGCTGCTCGGAGCCGGCCGTGGTGCCGCCGGGAGAGTTGATGTGCACGACGACGGCGGCATGGCTCGATTTCTCCAGCCGCTCCAGCGCCTCGACGCGCTGCTGGTCGCTGCGGATCAGCCCTTCGATATTGACGCGGGCGATCGAGCCTGACGATGTCAGCCCGACTGGCCCGTTCCGGGTCGCGATCGCGCCAAAACCCACGATCGCCACCACCGCGATCAGAACGGCCGCAACCCGCCAGAAGGTCAGCTTGCGGCGAATCCTGCGGCGATCGACGATCACGTCCGAATCGAGCGACATCGAAATTTCTCCAGAAGACAGCCAGCGCGTTTTGCGCTCGTAGCGCCAGTAAAGCGTTACCTGATTACATCAATTGCGGCGCAATTTGAAGATAACAAGGCCCTGTCTGTCGTCCCCGCGAACGCGGGGACCCATAGTCACCGGCGCCGGTTTTTGCATTCGATGGGGCTCCAGTCTTGCCCAACTCCATCCGCCAGTGGTTATGGGTCCCGGATCGCGCTTCGCTTGTCCGGGACGACGGATAGAAAAAGGCCCCGGTCGAAACCGGGGCCTGATGTTCACTGAAGCACCGGCGATAGGCTTACTTGTCGCGGTTCTTGAGCGCGGTGCCGAGGATATCGCCCAGCGTGGCGCCCGAATCGGAGGAGCCGTACTGCGCGATGGCTTCCTTCTCTTCGGCCACTTCCAGCGCCTTGATCGAGACCTGCACCTTGCGGGCCTTCTTGTCGAACTGGATGACGCGCGCATCGACCTTCTCGCCGACGGCAAAGCGTTCGGCGCGCTGATCGTTGCGGTCACGGGCGAGCTCGGAGCGCTTGATGAAGGTGGTGAAGTCGGTGCCCGAGATCTTCACCTCGATGCCGGCTTCCTTCACTTCGAGCACTTCGCAGGTCACGACCGCGCCCTTCTTGACGTCGCCCGGCTCGGCGAAGGGATCGCCTTCGAGCTGCTTGACGCCGAGCGAGATGCGCTCCTTTTCGACATCGACATCGAGCACCACGGCCTTGACCATGTCGCCCTTCTTGAAGTTGTCGATGACCTGCTCGCCCGGCAGCTTCCAGTCGAGGTCGGACAGATGAACCATGCCGTCGACATCGCCGTCGAGGCCGAGGAACAGACCGAACTCGGTCTTGTTCTTGACCTCGCCTTCGACCACCGAACCGACCGGAAACTTCTCGACGAAGACTTCCCAGGGATTGCGCATGGTCTGCTTGAGGCCGAGCGAGATGCGGCGCTTGACCGAATCCACCTCGAGAACCTGCACTTCGACTTCCTGCGAGGTCGAGACGATCTTGCCGGGGTGCATGTTCTTCTTGGTCCACGACATCTCCGAGACGTGGA
>OEIU01000522.1_pt1 | contig 34918 bp, 27 predicted proteins | sample 1539221 | NCBI WGS metagenome assembly OEIU01 (sample SAMN03792071, study PRJEB22550) | activated sludge metagenome | feature: wastewater treatment plant; material: activated sludge; isolation source: Wastewater treatment plant of a petroleum refinery complex | place: Argentina: Zarate | collected...
CCGGCAGGGGAATACGCCCTCAGCGCCGAATGCGGGCGTAGGAGCCCGGCGCCGCCTCGAGGACCGGCAGGGGGCCGCCCGCGACCGGCCGGGCCGGAACCTGCTCGCCGCTCCGCTCCTTCAGCCACCGGGACCATTCGGACCACCAGGAGCCCTCGTGCCGCTCGGCGCCGGCGAGCCATTCGGCCGCCGTGGGCGGGAAAGCTGCGTTGGTCCAGTAGCCGTGCTTCTGCGCCGCCGGCGGGTTGATGGTGCCGGCATTGTGCCCGGAGCCGCCGAGGATGAAGCGCTTCGGCGCCGTGAAGCGCAAAGCCCCGCGATAGGTCGTCTCCCAATTGGCGACATGGTCGTCCTTCAGCGACACGAAGCAGAGCGGCGTCTCGATCTTCGCGAGGTCCAGCGGCGTGCCGGCCAGCTTGAGGCGCCCGGGCTTGGCCAGCGCGTTGTCCAGCATGATCGCGCTCATGAAGGTCTCAAGCATCTTGCCCGGCATGCCGATCCCGTCCGAGAACCAGAACAGGAGGTCGGACGGCACCGCCTTGTCGGCCAGGAGGTACGAGCTGATCGCCGAGGACCAGATCAGGTCGTTCGCCCGCAGGAGACTGAAGAGCGTGCTCAGCTCGGCATCGCTGAGATAGCCCTTGTCCGCGAGTTGCGCGCGCAACGCCTTCACGTTCTCGTTGCTGACGAAGACCTCGAAATCGCCCGCATCGGCGAAATCGGTCATGGTGGCGATCATGGTCGCGCTATTGGCCCGCTCGTCGCCCTTGGCCGCCATGTAGGCGAGCCCGCTCGCCGTCAGCGTGCCGCCGAGGCAATAGCCGATCAGGTTGACCTTGTCCTGGCCGGTGGCCTCGGCGATGGCCGCGAAGGCCGCCTGCGGCCCCTCCAGCCAGTAATCCTCGAAATCCTTGCCCGCATGGGATTCGTCGGGATTGACCCAGGACACCGCGAAGACCGTGTAGCCCTGCTCCAGCGCCCAGCGGATGAAGCTCGTCTTCGGCTGGAGGTCGAACAGGTAGTACTTGTTCACCCAGGGCGAGATCAGCAGCAGCGGCACCTCGCTGACCTTCTCCGTCGTCGGCTCGTACTGGATCAGCTCCATCATCGGCGTGCGCAGCACGACCGAGCCCTTCGTCGCGGCGATGGTGACGCCGAGTTCGAACGCCTCCTGGTCGGCGCGGCGCACATGGCCCGACTCCGCCAGCACGTCGTCCAGGAAGTTCGAGAAGCCCTGGATCAGGTTCCGCCCGCCCGTCTCCACCGTCTTCTTCACGACGTCGGGATTGAGATGGGCGAAATTGCTCGGCGCCATCGCGTCGATGAGCTGCTCGGTGAAGAAGGTCACCTTCTTGCGGTCCTCGGGCGCGAGCTCCCCCTTCCCGGCGAGCGAGCGCATCCAGTCCGCCCCCACCAGATAGGAATGCAGCAGCCCCCGCAGGGCCGGGTTCGCCTCCCATTCGGAGTTGCGGAAGCGCCGGTCCTTCGGGCGCGGCTTCTCCCCGCCCTCTCCTCCCGGCCGCAGAGCCCCCGACCACGCCTCCGCCTGGCCGCGCCAGAAATCGACATTCGCCTCCGCCAGCGCCCGCGGATCGCGCAGCAGACCCGCATAAAAGCGGCCGAACGAGGCCGAGATGTCCTGCGCCATCTGCATCGGCAGGATCGCCGCCGAGGCAGGGCTCCCCGCAAGCTTCGTCGCCGCCCGCTGAGCCTTCCCCGCAAGCTCAGCCCAGTCCCGACCCAGCACCACAGGATCAGGCGCTCCAGGCTTCGTATCCATCGGCGGCTTCGACATCATCTTCCTCCCGATTGTTCTTCAGCCCGCCGCGCGCAGAAAGGACAGGATCGCCTCTCCCTCCGCACGGCTCATCAGCATCGGCATGTGGCCCGTCCCCGGGACGCTGAACGTCGCAAGGTCGGGCTTAAGCTGGCGCATCCTGGAAAGCACGTCAGGCGTCACGAAATCCGAATCCGCACCGTGAACCGCCAAAACAGGAATGTCCAGATCGCGCCAATACTTCCACAACGACATGCTGTAGTACCAAAGCCACTGAAAGGCGGTCGCGATCTTGGGGTCGATCAGGGCGTCGACGCGACCGCTCTCCTCATCCAGGCGGACGGAATGGCGGGCCATGTGGAGCCATTGGGCATCCGTCAGCGGCCCGCAGCCGACATAGATGCGGCGCATATGCGCGATGAGCCCGCCCATGCTGTCGAAGGAGGGCGGGTCGGCCCTCAGGCGCCGCGCCACGCGGGCCGAGGCCCGGAAGGGGACTTCCGGCCCGATATCGTTGAGGACAAGCGTCGAGATCGGGCTGCGCGGCAGGGAGGCCAGCACCATCCCGATCAGGCCGCCGAGCGAGGTGCCGATCCAATGGACGCGCTTGCGTCCGAGGGCGGCCAGAAGCGAGCCCATATCGGCGCAATATTGCGGGAAAACGTAGTCCAGCGTGTTCTTCAGCCGGTCGCTCCGGCCGCGCCCCATGAGATCGGGACAGACGACACGGTAGCCGGCATCGGCGAGACGGGCCGCGAGGATGTCGAAATCCCGCCCTTGCCGCGTCAGCCCGTGCACGCAGACGACCACCTCATCCGCGTCGAGCGGGCCCCAATCCGAGAAGGCGACGTTGTGGAACCCCGAGAGCGACAGGCAGGCGACGGCGTCCTGCCGGTCGGGCTCGCGAACGAGACCCCGATTTTCTCCGACTTGCCGCGCCGCATCGGCGGAGGGGCCGCTCACCGGAGCCTCCCTCGCCAGCGCGCCCCGGACGGCCGGGCAGAACCTCGCCTCCGCATGGCTTCAGGCGGCCTTGGCGGCCGGGCGCTCACCCCGCAGCAGGTTCACGAGGGCGGAGAAATCCTCCCCGCCATGGCCAAGCCTCTCGAAGAGACCATAGAGCTGGGCGGCCTGCGCGCCGAGCGGCGTGGCCGCGCCGGTGGCGAGGGCGGCCTCCTGCGCCAGCTTCAGGTCCTTCAGCATCAGCGCGGCCGCGAAGCCGGGCTTGTAGCCGTTATTGGCCGGCGAGGTCGGGACGGGCCCCGGGACGGGGCAATAGGTGTTGATCGACCAGCACTGCCCCGACGACGTCGAGGCGACGTCGAACAGCGCCTGATGCGAGAGGCCGAGTTTCTCGGCGAGGGCGAAAGCCTCGCAGACGCCCGCCATGGTGATGCCGAGGATCATGTTGTTGCAGATCTTGGCCGCCTGGCCGGCTCCGGCCTCGCCGCAATGGACGAGGCGCTTGCCCATGGCCTCGAGCACCGGCTTGCCGCGCTCGAAGGCGTCGGCGGCCCCGCCGACCATGAAGGTGAGGGTTCCCGCGGCCGCCCCGACGGTTCCACCGGAGACGGGCGCGTCCAGAGAGGCGCAGCCGCGCTCCGCCGCGATCGCGTGAGCCCGCCTGGCGCTCTCGACATCGATCGTGGAGCAATCGATCAGCAGCGTTCCCGGCGCCAGACGCGGCACGAGATCGGACCAGACGGAGACGACGTGACGCCCGGCGGGCAGCATCGTCACGAGGATGTCGGCGCCCGCCACGGCCTCGGCGGCGCTCGCCGCGACCTCGAAGGCGACCCGCTGCGAAACCTTGCTCAGATCATAGCCGACCACCCGATGGCCCGCGCGAGCCAGGTTGTCCGCCATCGGGCCGCCCATGTTTCCCAGACCGACGAATGCGATTGCCTGCGCCACGTTTCGCCTCCCGAATGGACGGCAACGGCTTAGGGCCGCCACCGCGGCGCCGTGCTTGCATAGAACCCCACGCCCGGATAGTGGTAGATTTTCACAATATCCGTGCATGAGTTCGCATGACGGACGGATTCGACTGGGATCTTTTGCGATCCTTCCTGGTGGTGGCGCGGGCCGGGCGCCTGACGGCGGCAGCCCGGACGATGAAGATCGACCACTCGACCCTGAGCCGGCGGATGTACGGGCTCGAGAAGACCCTCGGCGTCACGCTCTTCGACCGCCGCCTCTCCGGCTATCCGCTGACGCCGCAGGGCGAGAAGCTGCTGGCCCTCGCCGAACAGGTCGAAAGCGGGGTGATCGGCATCCAGGCCGATATTGCGGGAGAGGATTCCCAGATTTCCGGGACGGTCCGGATCGGCGCGCCGGACGGGTTCGGCACGGCCTTCCTGGCGCATCATATCGGCACTCTGTCGCGGCGCCATCCCGAACTCGACGTCGAGCTGGTCGCGACCCCGCGCAGCTTCAGCCTGTCGAAGCGCGAGGCGGATATCAGCATCGGCCTCTCGCCTCCCGCTCATGGCCGCCATCACGCGCGGCGGCTGACGGATTACGAACTCGGGCTCTACGCCGCCCGGGACATGCCGGGCCTCGACCGGATCAGCACGGTCGACGATCTCGCCCGCTTCCCCTTCATCAGCTATATCGACGATCTCATCTTCGCGCCGGAGCTGGACTACGTGCCGTCCATCTCCCGCGAGATCAAGCCGCGCATCCGCAGCTCGAACCTGATCGCCCAGATGAATGCGGTCGCCACGGGGGCGGGAATTTGCGTCCTGCCCTGCTTCCTGACCAGGACACGGCCCGAGCTGGTGCGCATCCTGGCGGACGACGTGCGCCTCATCCGGACTTTCTGGATGATCGTCCATTCCGACATGCGCCAGCTCTCGCGCATCAGAACGACCGCGGATTTCATCGGCGAGGCGGTGCGCCGGGCCGGCGACTTCTTCACCCCGGGCCGGGGTTGCGGAGGGACCTGACGGGAAGCGGCGAGCAATCCCGCGCCGCGGCCCGCAGCCCGGACATTCCGCCCCTCGCCGCCGCAGCATGACCTTCCCCTGCCAGAGGTCTCGGCTTCGCTCGAACGTAGCGGCAGGTCTCGGGAATCAGGTTCCCGACGCGCAGGCGCGTCCGCTCGGAAACCTCACGCGCGATCACATCCACTAGACGAAAGTGTCGAGTTTTTTAAATTCAAGGTTGCAATAAGCCGTGCTTTCTGATCGATTTCGAGAAGGTACAAAAAGCGGGCTTGCATCGATGGCATTCCGGCAGCGCGTCAGCTGCGTCGATTCTCCTGCAGGTGGGCAGGCCGCTCGGCCTTCGACCGCATCCCCGGGCGCAACTCGAAGTGGCGATCTCGGAACGGCATGCGCCTCCTCGAACCCCCATGTCCCCCCGATAGGCCCCGGAGCCGGGCAGCGTCCGGCCTCGCGCGGACGGAAAGGCTCATACGAACGGCTTCAGGAAACATTCGTCTCGACGAAGCCCGGCGCCCGCGCCCCATTTTCGCAGGCTGAGACCGTCCCTCCGCCGGGCGTGTCGATCGGAAGGTGCGTCGCATCGAGTTTCACGACGGACGAGGTCGGCTCGGGGACATCCGTCTCGGCGAGCGCCCCGCGACAGCGATTTCGACTCTGCCAGTGAAGGGAGACGGATATGGCGAAGAAATCCGGGCAATCGAACCCGATCGAAAAGGCGGCAGGAGTTCTGGCGGCGGCGGGCCCGGACGTCTTGAACAACAAGGCCCCCGTCAATCTCGACACGGCAGCCTGGGCACGCAATCTGCAGGGCAACATCCTGAACGGGCATGGGCGGAACCACACCGTCAACATCTTCCTTCGCCTTCCCGAGGGCGAAGCCGGGCGCCGGATCGTCAAGCAGATCTGTCCCATCGTCACGACAGCGGCCAAGCAGGAGAATGAGCGGCGTCAGTTCAGGAAATTCCATATTCCCGGAAAGCTGTTCTGCAATATCTTTCTGTCTGCACAAGGCTATCGCACGCTCGGCCACACGGATGATGAGCTGGCCAAGGCGTTCTTCGAGGAAGAAGACAGGATTCGGCAAACGAAGTCGAACTTCCTCGACGGGATGGCCGCGCATGCGGTCGAGGATCTGGGCGATCCGGCGACAACCAAGTGGGAGTTCGGCGGAAAGCCGGACGACATCCACGCAATGTTGCTGGTCGCCGACGACGACGAAACCTTCCTCCAGCGGGCCTCCCGTGCCCTTATCGACTACCTTGAAGATCATCAATGCACGCTTGTCTGGGTCGAGCGCGGCACGGCTCTGCGGACGGATAGCGGGGAAGGGATCGAGCATTTCGGGTATGTCGACGGGCGCAGCCAGCCGTTGTTTCTCAGCGCGGATTTCCAGACGTTTCCGGGGCGCGAGGAAGGAGCCGTCCTGAAAGCCGACGAATCGATCGATCCGGCCCGGACGCATGAGAATCTCGGGCCGGACGCAGCCGGCGGCTCCATGGACATCTGGAACCCGTTCGAGCCGCTCGACCTCGTCCTTCGCCCCGACCCGCTCGCGAAGGATCCGAATTGTTTCGGGAGCTATTTCGTCTTCCGCAAGCTCGAGCAAAACGTTCGCGACTTCATGATTGCCGAGCAGAAGCTCGCCGACGAGCTGGGACTCGAGGGCACGGAGCGCGAGCGAGCCGGTGCCGTGGCGGTCGGCCGCTTCCGGGACGGCACCCCGCTCGTGCTGAACCGGACGGACGGCCTGATTCCGCCGAAGGAGAACGACTTCCGATACGACAAGGCGAAGGACGGCAAGCCGGACAAGAACGGGTTGAAATGCCCGTTCCAGGCACATATCCGCAAGACGAACCCGCGAGGGGATACCGTCCAGCATCTCGGCGGCAGCGAGGAAGGCGAGCGGTCACGCCGTATCGCCCGGCGCGGGATTACCTATGGGACGCGCAATCGCCATCCCAATGCGTTCCAGGCACTCGACGACCTCCCCTCGAAGGATGTCGGCCTCTTGTTCATGTGCTTCCAGGCCGGCATCCGACACCAGTTCGCCTTCATGCAGCGCGGCTGGGCCAACAACATCAACTTCGTCACCGGAGAGCCCGGCCTCGATCCGGTCATCGGCCAGCGCGACCACGATCATCAGACCGGCAAGCCGGTTGTTGTGGGAAAGCAGAAATGGCGGCCGGAATGGAACGACCCGAATTCCGCCGAGAAGGAATTCGGGTTCGACGGCTTCGTCAAGATGAAAGGGGGAGAATTCTTTTTCGCGCCAAGCATCCCCTATCTCCAGGGCCTCGCCCCGGACAACGGAAAGGATGAGATCAAGAACGCGCTCGTTGCCGGCCTTGCCGGCTTCGATTCCGGCAACGCCTGACCGTCGCCTCGCCGACCGATGCGGAGCCGCCGGACATGCCGGCGACCCCGCGAACCGCTTCCGACAGGAGCCTCCGCATGGGTATCATCGATGAGGTCAAGGCTGCTTGCGACCGCTTGGCGCCGCTCGGGTGGCGCGATCTGCTCCTGGGCGTCACCAAGGGCGGCCTCGACATCGCGCAGGCGACGCCCGCCACGCTGAAGAACGCGCTCGGACGTCAGCTTGCCTCGATCGACCGGACGATGCCCGGCTTCGAGGATTTCCACGGAGACGGCGCGCACGGCATCGCGCAGGGGCAGCCGGCGCGCAGCCTGCTCTATCACGCCTTCGCGAGCCCGCGCGTCGTCCGGGGACACGAGGGCGGGCTGCTCAAGGACTTTCCGACATTGCCGGAGATCGAGGCGGTCGAGAACCTCGTCTTCGGCTTCACGCCGCCGACACTCGCGTCGCTCGCAGCCGGCGGCGCCGCGAAAGGACAATTGGCGATCACGGTCTTCGCGATCGAATACCGCCCGGCCGCGGACACGCCGGACGGGATCAGCGCCGATCTGGTGTTCTCCCGCACGGGGATCGCGCGTGTCGGCACGGCCCGCCCGAAATACCTCCCGGACGTTCGCGGCTGCTGGCCGGAGGATGAAGACAACGCCCATGCCTTCCGGGTCGTGCCGGTGCGGCTATCGGCCTGGCTCGCGGTTCGGACGAAAGGCGACAAGGCGCGTGTGATGAATGCCGGCGCCCCCCTCAAGGGCGATGCCGGCCGCAGCTTCTGGATGCCGGTCCACAAGCTGTTCGACGGGCCGGACTGCTTGCAGGGCCTCGATCTGACCCTCGAGCCGTCGGGGCGCTTCTTCAATATGAAGCTGCAGCGGGTGCGCATGTCCCTCAACCCGGCCGCCCCGCCGGAGCAGGGAGAACCCTATGTCGTGGAGCGCGACCTGGCCGACGTGGTCGAGGGCGGCGAATTCGGGCGGATGGCCGTGGTCCCGACCGTTCACGAAGGCCTGGTGCGGCCTGCCATCGTCGACGGCAAGCCGCTCACCTACACGGTGCCGGCAAACCCGGAGGAACGCTTTGCGACTTACTCGACCCCGATCCCAACCCGGTCCAAACGTGAGATTCATCGGTTCCCTGCCTATGTCCATGCCCGCACGATGGTGGCCAAGGGCGGCCAGATCATCGACCTGAACGAAGAGGACGATCTCGACGCGACGGTTCGGAAAGGCGGATACGAGGCGCTGCTCTACAGGGATTTCACCGGCGAGGGCTGGGTCGACGTCGACGTTGCCGCTCTCGCCAAAGAGCCTCAGGTCGCACGAAAGACCCGCCCCGCCTATATTCTGCTCAGCGCACCGGATTTCTTCCCGTCGTGCGGGCAGCGCGAGCTCACGCGCTGGGCGGCATCGCAATCGGTCCCGGCCAGCTTTCGCAACGGCAACCAGCTTTGGGGCGTGCGGCCCACCGCCTTGAGCCAGAGCCGCCTGCCGGCCAACCTCCAGCTTCCCGACAGTCCTTTCGATGCGGCCGAGGATACGATGACCGCCGTCGTCGCAATGGGGAGCGCGACGAAGGATGCGACGCCTCCGGCACCCCAATCGCTCGATGTCGTTCGCGCATCGACGCTGCCGGACGACGGCGCCGGGGAGTTCGCGCCCGGATGGGATGTATCCGTCGACGTGAAGGGCGACCCGGAAACCGGCATCCTCCACTTCGCGGCTTATGGCCTGGGAAGTCCATTTCCCGAGGATGCGAAGCTCTGCGCCGCGCTCAGCACATTCTGGCCGGCCGTGGCGCCCGACGTCTATCGGACCTTCTCGCCCCACACCGGAAACGATGATTTGTGGGGGACCGTGGCGCCGCTCACCGACGAAGAAATCGGGCAGGCGGGCACCACTCCCTGGGACGGGATTCCCGGTCCCCGCGTCGTGCGCATGGACGACCAGGACTTCGTCGAGATGGCGAGCTTCCTTCACGCCGACTATGTCCGAAACACCGTGGAGAACCGGTTCAGCGGACGCCTGACCGCCCGCATCACCGCCGAGGAGTACCAGCGCCGGGTGCTGTGCGCTGCACGGGTTCACTGGGCCCTTTCCGGAGGATTCGACGTGGTGCCGACGCGTCGATCCTGGCTCATCCTGTCGTTCCGGCGGGTGTCGCCCGGCGACCCCGAATTGATCGCGGCGCAGAACGATGCGAGCCACGTTTTCAAGAGCGATACGATCTACCGCGCCGAGATGTGCTTCGTCGGCCGGCTCGATCCGACACGTCCTTCACCGAAAGGGCCGCGTTTTCGCCTGCTGCCGCTCAGGCGGCAAAACTCGTTTTTCGTCGCGCCGAACGACGCCTTCGTCCTTCGCAGGCGCGCAAGCGATCCGACATGGGGCCGCGCGAAGGGAGAGTGAGCGAGCGCCGGCGGACGGCTATGGAAGTGAGCAGGGGCGGGGTTTGGAACGTGCTCGTTCTCGGCGCTGGACCCGCCGGCTGCGCCGCCGCCCTCCAAGCCCGGCACGACGGCTTGACGGTCCTGGTCCTGGAATCACGAATGGTCGATCGCCCCCAGCCGGGCGAGACGCTTCACCCCGGCATCGAACCCCTTTTCGATCGGCTCGGCGTGCGGACAGCGGTTCTCCAGGCAGGCTTCCCGCGCCACACCGGGATTTGGGTGGCCTGGGAGGGCACCCAGCCGAGCTTCGAGGCATACGGGGAGAGCGACGGCGTCGCCTGGCGCGGGTTCCAGGCCGACCGCCTGCGCCTGCGCGCAGCCCTGCTCGACGCAGCGGTCCGGGCCGGAGCCGAGTTCGTTCGAGGATATGCGCCCAGGACCCTCCTGGTCCGCGCGGGCCGGGTCAGCGGCGTCATCGCGAATGGAACCGAGATCGAAGCGCATTGGACGATCGACGCGACCGGCAAGGACCGCTGGCTCGCCCGTCATCTCGACTTGGCGACCATGCGCCGGTCACCGCAGATCCTCGCGCGATACGGCTGGCTCGCATCTGGCCGGCCGGGCGCGGATTGCAACCCGCGCCTGACCGCCACCGAGCACGGATGGCATTGGCGCGCGCCGCTCGGGCAGGACCGGCTCGCATGGGTCGAGGCCACGATCGGAGCCGTTCCGCCTGCGCCGGGCATCGACGTCACCTGGTGCCTCACCGAAAAAAGCGCGGGCCCGGGATATTTCCTGGTCGGAGACGCGGGCATCGTCCTGGACCCTGCATCCTCCCATGGCGTCCTGCGCGCAATCATGACGGCCATGTTTGCCGTCTCGCATATCTCCGGGGCCGTCCGGGCCGGGACGACCGAAGCTGCGGCCGCGCGGCATTACCGCGACTGGCTGCGGGACTGGTTCGAGACCGACCGAAACGCGATGCTGCAACTTTACCGCCGGCATATGTCGCCGAGCATCAGGCGGCGGTTTGCGGACTTCTAGGCCCAGGGCTCTCCCGGTCGGAGGCGGCGACGATTGTCGTCCAAACAACGATCGACAACCACCGCGACCCATGGTTGCAGCGACGCCAGGATGATGTATCATCGCGCGACGCTGGAGGATGATCCCGGAGAGCGGAATCCGGTTTTTTGGGAAACAGAATGCGGAAACAATAACTTGGAACATGTTTCGTTTCCACGGAAACGAAACATGTTCCAAGGCCGGCCCGGCGGCGCGTGCATCGCGAGGTGAAGCAGGGGCGAGCGCCGGCCCTCGGTGGAAGGATCGAAAGGCTGCCGCTCGAAAGCAAGGGAGGACGTTGGCCACATGGCGCGATCGGGACGAAGCTTCGTGGGCTATCAACGCACGCACTACCGGAGGCTGCGCCCGCTGGGACTTGCTGCCTCAGCCGCGGTGATCGGCGTGCGCGGGATCGAAGTTTCCCAATGTATCCAGGATCTCGACAACAGCGTACCGCTGATCGCGGACAAAACGACCGTCGTGCGGCTCTACCTGGACCCGGCAACGCTCGGCAAGGCGGGCAGCGTCACGGCGGAGCTTGCCTGGAGCCGCGGCGGCGCGGAAGCGTACCTGCCTGCGCTGAATGCGGTGCGGCTCGATCCGGCCAAGAACGAAGACATCCACGCGCAGCGCTCCGACCTGGAGAAGAGCGTGAATTTCCGCCTGCCCGCAGAGGCGATCGGCGCCGGCACCCTGCGCCTGCGCCTGTCACGGGTCTTCGCCCCCGGCGGCTCGGACCTTCCGGTCGGCGCGCCGAACACCGTCGACGTGGATTTCGTCTCGGCTCCTCCCCTGCGGATCCGGGTGATCGGCCTGCGCTACCGGGCCGGCGGGAAGCCGGTCGCGCCGGATGCGATCCATTTCAACTATTTCCGCTCCTATCTGGGCCGCGCCTATCCGGTGGCGTCGCTGGAATGGTCGCAGATCGTGGTGGACGCCGATTTCGGCTCGCCGTTCAACGCGTCCACGGTCGATCTCGCCAATGCCCAGATCGCCGCGCTGCGCGGCCGCGAGGTCACCCACGGCGTCGACCAGCGCACGCATTATTTCGGCCTGGTCGACGACAACGGCGGCCTCAGCGGCTACTTCATGCGCGGCAAGGCCTACGCGATCCCATCCTCGAAGCCGCAGCCCGACACCGTCGCATCCGGGCCGTGCGGGACGCCGCGCGGGCTGGCGGGCGATCGCGATCTCTCCTATGCCGACTGGTACGGCGCGCATGAACTCGGCCACACGTTCGGCCGCTATCATCCGGGCTTTCCGCCATACGATCCCGCGACGAAGGCCGGTCAGGACGCGAGCGATCCGGCCTTTCCGTATGCCGGCGGCTTCATCAGCACCCCGGACGGCCGCTATGTCGGCCTCGACACGGGCGATCCCGACCTTCCCGCCCCTATGATGGCCTTGCCCGGGCTCGGCTATCATGACGTGATGACCTACGCGGACAATCAATGGCTTTCGGCCTATACTTACATGGCGATCCTCGAGCGCCTTATCGCCGAGGATGCGCTTGGTCCGGCCATCAGCTGAACCGGAGGACGGCACCGTGAAACCCGAGGTCAGGACCGACAGCTACGTCCATGTGGTCGCGACCGTCGACACGAAAGCGGCGACGGGCAAGATCCTCTACGTAAACCCTGCGACCTCGACCGTTGTCACCGATGCGGAGCCGGATGAGAACGTCGCCCTCGTGGCCAGGGACGCCGCGGGGAAGGAGCTTTACCGGCAGGCCGCCGTCGTGCGGCGCTCGTCGTGCGAGTGCGGGGAGCCGGGCGATACCGGGCTGATCCAGGCCGATCTTCCGAAGATGCCGGGCATGAGTTCGGTTTCGCTTCTCGTCGGAGACAAGGAAGTCAGCCGCTATGAAGGCGGCGCGGCGCCGGCGCTGGAGAGCGCGACGCTCGGCCTTGCCCCGCCCGGCACCCCCGGATCGACGCGGCGGCAGCTTTCGGTCACCGAGCTTGCCGGGATCGCGCCCGCGCCCGGCGTCACCTATTCGGTGGACGTCAAGCCCGATACCGGGGCGCCATGGGCCACCATCGCGATCGGCCGCCCGACCCCGACCGTCGATTTCGACAAGAACCAGTTCCCGGGCGCGAAGTCTGCGACGGTGCGGGTCACGCGCACGACCGGCTTCGACCAGGAGGTCATCGCGGAGGACAAGCTCGAATTCTGAATCACGCGTCGCTGAGGGGCGCGGTCAGGCGGCACGACCCGCCAGTCCCGCCCAGAACGGCGCCTCCGGCCAGCGCCGTTCCGACGCGTAGACGAGACGGCAACGGCGGCGATAGGCGTCATGGATCGCGGCATGACGCTCGACATAGGCGCGCATCCGTTCCGGGCGCCGGTCCCGGTCCTCCAGGAGCGTGCGAGCGGCGAGCAGGCCGCCGTGCAGGGCCGAGAACAGCCCTTGCCCGGAGATCGGGTCGAATGCGAGGGCGGCGTCTCCGCAGGCGATCCACCCCTCGCCGCAGATCCGGTTCGAACGCGCCGATCCGGCCTCGGTCGCGCGCGGGGGGTCGGAGAAGGTCACGCCGGACAGAGCCGCGCGGACATGGATCGTCGCGGCGAGAGCCTCGCGCCACGCGTGCAACGATCTCAGCAACGGTCGGGCCTCGTCGGCGGCCACCTGAAACGACGCCAGCACGCCGCCCGACGGAAGCTTCGCGGCATACCACCATCCCTGCTGCCGCGACTCCACGAGCGTGCGTGCCAGATGGGGCGCCCCCTCGCCGCGCCCGATGCCGAATACCGAAATCGGATCGGCGGACCGCAGCCGGGACCCGCCGAGTCGCCGGACCACGGCAGCCGCACGCCCGGTCGCGTCCACGAGATCGGCAGCCCGCAGGACCGCTCCGTCATCGCCCCTCACGCGCCAGCCCTGATCGCACCGCCCGCTTGCGCGCAGGCGCGCGACATGGGCGACAGCCCCCGCGGCCCGTGCCGCCTCGCGAAGATCGTCGTCGAACCGGGCGCGATCGAGCCGCCAGCCCGGGCCGTCGGGATCACATATGAAATCGGTCGCTTCCAGCGTGTCGGATCCCCAGGCCGAAAGCGTGCCGGCGAGCGGCCGGTGGCCGCGCGCCGCGCTCAACGGCGGAAGGCCGCAGGCGGCGAGCAGGCGGGAAGCCGCCCCGGGCAGCGCCTCGCCGATCCTGAAGCCGGGAGCGGGGCGGTCCAGCATCAGCACCCGCATTCCGCCGTGCGCGAGGCAGTGCGCCGCGACGGCCCCGGCTGGACCGGCCCCGACGACGATCGCGTCGCGGATCATGATCGCGGTCAGATTCCCCGGCGAAAAACCTCCAGTTCCTCGGGGCTCCAGCCAGCGAGCTGAGCGCCACCCGTCGAGCGGGCCGCTTCGGCCGGCGGCGCGAGGCCGGCGAGCGGAGGCCCGGCGAGCGGCGGGCGGCGGGCGGTTTCGACGAGCATGACCTCGGGGAAGTCCGGATCGTTTGCGATGCCGGGCCGGACCTCCACCACCCCCAGCTTGGCGTAGTCCTCCACCATCTTGTTCATGCGCGGCACGTTCGACTCCGGAAAGCCCCGAAACCAGTCGCGCCGGGTCCAGAAGGCGGCAAGGCGGTCCTCGCGCGACCGGGATGTATCCTTCACAACGTCATATTCGGCTTGCGTCAGGACGTGGTTCGGGACGCGAGCGGGCCAGAAGCTCGGAAGGAAGGGGTCGTATTCCGGCTCGTAGCCGGACAGGCAGGACACGGTGTCGGCCTGCCACGGAACAGCCATCCAGCGGGTGAGGCCGCCGGGAGGCTGCCCGTAGAGCGGTCCCCCCGGCGCCAGGGCGATCTGGGAGGTCATGGCCTTTCCGTAATCCGGCTCAGGGTCGTCTGCCGGCCGGCGACGGATGCGGAACGGTGCCTCGTAGAGGCTGGCATGGCGCATGATCCATGTCAGCTCGCAGCCTGGATGGAAGGCGTCGGCGAGGCAGAAATGCAAGGCTGCCCGGTCGAGCATGGCAGGCTGCTGCGCCAAGGGAAGCTGCTCGATCCTGTGCGGCCCCTTGGCGGCGGGATCGAAATCGCTCTCGAAATCGCCGCTGACCCAGCGATGAAGGATCCAGCTTTGCAACGGCGAGAGGCCGACGCTGCCGCGTGGCGTTCCGCTCCGCGGAAATCCGAACGCGTCGCCGTAGAACCACGGCCACAGCCGTGGTTCGTCGACGGATGTGCCGCTCGGCCGAAAGGAATCGAGGACGAGCCAGCGCAACTCGCCGTACAAGGCTGCTCCGCCCGCATCGCTGGCCTTGGAGGCGAGCTTCCCGACGAAATCGTCGTCCGAGAAGTCCCAGGGGCGCCCCTTGCCGAATGCGTTCGCGAAGCCCTTGTTCACCCATTGCAGCCCGGCGAGACGTCGCAGCAGCGGCAGCACGTCGTCCTGGAACGATATCGTGGCCGGCCTCGGCATCATCCCGGCCTCGATGTAGGTTTCGACGAGCAGATCGTAGAGCGTGCGCCAGCCGACGAGATCGGGAGCGTAATTCGGCGGCGCCACCGCCACCCAGGCCCCCTGAACGGGCACGTCGCGTCCCTCGATGCTCACCTGCGCCGTGACCGGGCCGTCCGAGATGTCGTCGTACCAGCCGTCCGCGTTTGCGAAGGTGTCGCCGTCGGCGGGCGTGAAGATGGGAGCGCCCGACGGCGAGCCCGAGCGGCCGCGGCCGCCGAGCACCAGCAGACGCCCCTTTTCGTCGGTGCGCAGCTCGCCGAGGGCGACGGCCGCCGATCCGAATTTGCCGGTGTCGAAGGCGTGCTCGGCTCCGCCCGCCACCCCGGCGCCGCTGATCGAGCGGGGGCCGGGATCGATGGCGAGCGCGGCGCGCTCGTGCACAGGCACGGCGGAATTCCGGCGCGGCGCCTCGACGGCCGCAGCGTCCGGGATGTCGAGCGCCATGATGAAGCGGTACCAAGCCGCCTTCCTGTTCGCGAGGTGAGCCGTCCAGCGAATGGATGCGGAGGCGGTGGTCAGCTCGCTCACGACCTCGCCGGCGGCATTGTAGCCATAGATGCGAAACCGGGCCGCCTGGCGCTTCAGGTCGCCCCCTGCATCCCTGTGGAAGCCGGGCGGGTAGGGCCCGGTCTCAACCACCTCCGGCCCGACGAAGCATTCATCGGCGCTGTCGCCGATCCGTGCGATCCCGATCCCCGGATGAATGGCGGCGCGCACGATGACCGTGTCGCGTCCGGGGGGTGCGTCGGTTTCCGGCTTGGGCGTGTCGGGCTCGCCGAGCGGGACCCCGTTGAGGTTGCGCCGGCGATCGGCCGAGGCCGCGTACACGCTCCGCCGGGCCTCGGCGAGCGAGCCCTGCGGCCGATGATCCTCCGTCACGCGCCAGATGTTCATCGAGAGGTTCTCACCGTATTCCGCCTGCCCCCGGGCCGCGATGTCCTGCTGGGGAAGGACGAGGTCGGCCACGTGAACGGGCGCGCTCTCGGCCTCGCTCCAGCGGATGCTGGCCCGGTCGAGCGGCATGGCGTCCGGGTCGGTCCGTGGCTGGAGCAGGAAACGGAACGAGGCGGAGCGCGAGGCGAGGCGCTCCCTGAGGTCGAGCGCGAGGTAGCTCGGATCGGACGGCGCCGCGGCCGGAGGCGGAAGATCGAATTCGGGTTCGAGCTTGTACTTCACGAAATGCGCAGGGCCGAGCGCGAACGGAACCCCGCTCCAATAGGGCGTCGCCAGAACGCTCGCGACGGACTTCGCCATCTCGCCGAGGATCGCGACCGTTTTCGGATGATCCTTCAAGTAGAGGTCGTAGTCGCCGTCGACCACGCCGGCCCTCGTGAAGGCACACATGTCGGACGCCGTGTCGACGAAAAACACGTCGTGGTTCTGGAGAATGAAGTCGAACGTCCCGTCTCGCGGCTCGCCGAACAGCTTCTCCCCGGCCACCCCGAACAGCTTGATCCCGATGCCGAGGGTGGTCTTGAAGCCCGAAGCCGTGGGCAGCGTGTCGGACGAGAACCGGATCCAGGCCGGGTATTCCGTCCCCCCGAACAGACCGATCCTGAACGCCTCGGGCAGGTCGGGCCGAATCCGAAACGTTCCATGAGCCACGCCGTGCGGCTTCAGGAATACGGGCCGCAGGACCGGCCGCTGCCCCGCGGCGACGCGGCCATCCTGCACGATGTCGACGAACATCGTCCGAAGCGATCCGTCGGAATCGGCGGCGCAGTCCACGGGCGAAGCGCTCCGCGATGAGCCCAGCGTCACGGTCGGTCTCATGTCCGGCACTCCGAAGGTCCGACGACCTGCGCGAACTCGGAGTCACGCGGACCTACCCGAGATCGCGCCCCTGCGGACAGGCGGCGACGTCTTCGGGCGATGTCGCATTCCTCTCTTGTTCTCGCACGTATAGTGGGTGATGATCGCCCTCTGGTCAACGCAGGGTTGGGGACATGCTGCGGCTCCGTCTGAAGCGCGAGGAACGGTCGTCCGGCCTCGCGCCCCCATCCGTCGCGTCCGGGGCCGAGGTCGAGATCGCCAACGTTTACGACGATCCGCTGCTGGAGGTCGTCCGTCTTCTGCGGGAGGCAGCCAATATCGAGCACGCCTTGATGGTACAATATCTTTACGCGGCCTTCTCCGTGAAGGACAAGTACGATGCGCTGATCGGGATCGATCTGTTTCCTACGAGCCATACCTTGATCGGCGTCGCGATCCAGGAGATGCAACATCTGGCCAAGGTCAATGCTCTCCTGGTCGACCTGAAGGCGAACCCGAATCTCGACCGCCAGGACTTCCCGATCAGGTCGGACATCTATCCTTTCGACCTCGAGCTGGAGCCGCTCACGCTCGAGAGCTGCGCCAAGTACGTGACCGCGGAGGCTCCTCTCGACGCGCTGGACCCGGCGGGAGCCGGGGACCAGGCGGAACGAGACTTTCGCGAAGCGGTCTCCCAAAAGGTCGGCCTGAACAGGGTCAATCACATCGGCAGCCTGTACGGAACGGTGATCGCCCGCTTGCGGGAGGCGGTCGAGGCCTCGCCTGCGATCCTGAACGATTCCGATCGATGGCTCGACGAACTCGAGAAGATCCGAGGTCAAGGGGAGGAAGATCACTTCCTCTTCTTTCGCTCCGTCTTCGAGGGGACGCATCCGGCCCTCGGCGGCCCGGCGGTCTGGCGCGACCCTTCGTCGGACGATTATCCGAGCCGTCCGCTGCCGAGGAACCCGACCGCCTACGAGGGGTCCGACCGCTCCATCACCGACGCGTTAGCTCGACGCCTGGCAGTCTTGGCAAACCTTCACTACTGGCTCGTCCTGGGTCTGCTCCACCAGGGGCATGCCTCCTCGGATTCGAACCTGATCGGCCGCGCCGTGTCGCATATGACCGGCTGCCTCTACCCGCTCGGGCGGATGCTGGCCGACAGGGGCTTCGGCCTGCCGTTCGATGCCCTGGCGCTGAATTTCGGACCCGGCATGGATCGCGTCGCGACGCTGGGCTGGCTGCGCAGGCTCGTCTTGGAGGTGCAGGGCCATGAGGCCGATCTGTCGGGAGACCTTGGAAGCAACTACAAGAAATCCCCGGCGAAAATCACGTTGCAAATTCTGGGAGGAATATCGTGACGTACACTCAGGAGATGGGGCGGCGCTTTTGGTTCGAATTCGATAAAAGCACCAAGTACACGCCCAGCTTCATGCAAATCGTCGGACGAGCCGGAGCTGGCGGGATTCAGACCGCCTTCGCCGAGACGCGGGTCGACGAGACCTATCCCGAACAGTTCCTCGCGCTCGTCGAACCTCGGCGAGCCGATTGGCAGGTGCTCGCGGACGTGCAGACGGACGCCGTGCAGCGCTGGCTCGACGGCGACTGGGCAAACGTGCAGGCGGCTTTCGAGGATTTCGGCCAGGGGACCTTGCTGGACACCGATCCTCAGAGGGCCGCCAACAACGACAGCATCCACACCATGGACATCCAGGGCGCCGCGCCCCCTGTAGGCTATCACCGCTGGCACGCCTCCATCAGGGCGATCCAGCTTCTGCAGATCGGCGAGGCCGGGTGGTGGGAGAAGCTCGACGAACTCCTCGGGCTCGCATGGGGAATCCAGTCCTTCGCACGACCCAGGCAGACCAACGTCGCGAATCCGCCGATCCCGGCCGCGGACCTCGACGACCTGAGGGCAAGCTGGCTCGCCATGGATCCCGAGCGCCGGGATCGCCAGTACGACCTGACGGGCGATGTCGGCTATCATCCCTCGCCGAAGAAGCCGGCCGCATGACGAAAGCCTCGGGCTTCGGCGCCGTCTCCTGCCCGTGCTGCGGCGGGGCCATGACGCGCGACATGCTGGACGCCCTCCTTCGGCAGGCGCGGGAGCAAGGTTACGAGCTTCCATCCGAACGCGCCTGGCACTCGCCCTCGCCGATCATCGATCCGCATGCGCACATGATCTCGCGCACGACCCAGGATTACGAGGCCATGGCGGCAGCCGGGGTGGTCGCGGTGATCGAGCCGGCCTTCTGGCTCGGGCAGCCGCGAACGAATGCCGGCAGCTACCTCGACTACCTCTCCACCATCCTCGGCTTCGAGCGCTTCCGCGCGAGCCAGTTCGGACTGCGCCACTATTGCACGGTCGGGCTCAACCCCAAGGAGGCGAACAACGAGGCGCTGGCCGAGGCCGTGATGGAGCTGCTGCCCGATTTCATGCTGAAGGAGGGCGTGGTGGCGCTCGGCGAGCTGGGATACGACGAGCAGACCCCGCTGGAGGATCGCTACCTGAGGGCCCAGATCGAGCTTGCGAAAGAGGGCGACCTGCCGATCCTGATCCACACTCCGCATCGCGACAAGAAGCGAGGCACGCTGCGCACGATGGACGTGCTGGCCGAGCACGGCTTCCCGGCCCGCGCCTGCGTGGTCGACCACAACAACGAGGAAACGGTCGAGAGCGTGCTCGAGCGGGGCTACTGGGCGGCCTTCTCGATCTATCCGCAGACCAAGATGGGGAAGGCCCGCATGGTCGAGATCGTGCGCCGCTACGGCGCCGATCGCATCATCGTCAACTCGGCCTGCGACTGGGGCGTCTCCGACCCGCTCGCGGTGCCCAAGACGGCGGCCCTGATGCGCGAGCGCGGCATTCCCGAGGAGGCGATCCGAAAGGCGGTCTACGGCAACGCGCTCGCCGTCTACGGGCTCAACGGCGAGATGCGCGAGGAGCATTGGCGCGATGGTGCCGTGATCGACCAGCGGGAGCTGCATGCCGGCAACAGCGTGCTGCGCGGCGGCCAGGCTCCGAGGATCGAGCGGGCGCAGTCCGTCTTCGACGACGCCGGACGCGCCTGAGGAGCCCGGCGCCGGCGCGGATGTCAGCGCGAGAAGACGTGGTCGAGGATGAGATCTTTCACGTCGGTCGCGGCGACGGGCCCGTCGGGCAGGAGACCGGCCTCGGACGTGATCAGGAGCGGCCCGTCCTCCTCCCGCTGCGGGAGGCCGTGCGAGCCTTTCACGAGCGAGGCGTCGAGCGGGATGACGTCCATGAGGCTCCGCAAGCCGAGCCTGCGCTGGAGAAGGCGCCAGCCGACCGCGAGCCTGGGCCAGCGCAGGGTGGGATCGATGAACAGCTCGGCCGGGTCGAAGCCGGACTTGCGGTGGATCTCGACCGTGCGCGCATAGTCGGGCGCGCGAGCATCGTCGAGCCAGTGGTAGTAGGTGAACCAGGCGTCGCTTTCCGCGAGCAGCACCAGGTCGCCGGAGCGCGCATGGTCCAGCCGGTAGGCCCGCTGATCGCGGCGATCCAGGACGTCCGCCACGCCCGGCGTGGCGGCTGCGATCCGCCGCGTCTCCTCGACGAGCCGGGGCTCGTTCACATAGAGGTGGGCGACCTGGTGATCGGCGACGGCGAAAGCCTTTGACGCGATCACGTCCAGCGCTTCCCCTCCGTCCTCCTCCCGGACGGACAAAAGACCCGCCTCCCGCAGGACGCGGTTGATGTGAACCGGCCTTCGGACGGGCGCGATGCCGTATTCGGACAGCACGATGATCCGCAGGCCCGCGCCTGCGGCATGCGCGATCAGGTCGCCGGCCACCTCGTCGACCGCCCGCAGCGAGGCCCGCACGGCGGGATGGCCCGGATCCGGGCCGAACCGTTGCAGATCGTAGTCGAGATGGGGAAGGTAGACCAGCGACAGGGTCGGGAAGCGCGTGGCCAGGACGTGCCTGGCGGCTTCCGCGATCCAGCGGCTCGACCGGATGCTCGTGGCGGGACCCCAGAACTGAAAAAGCGGAAACGGGCCGAGCACCGCCGTCAATTCGTCGCGCAGGCTTGCGGGAACGGCGTAGCAATCGGGCAGCTTGCGGCCGTCCGCCTTGTAGATCGGTCGCGGCGTGACTCCGATGTCATGGCTCGCCGCCATGTTGTACCACCAGAACAGGTTGGCGCAGGTGAATGACGGGTCGCGCCGCTTGCCCGCCTCCCAGACCTTCTCACCGGCGACCAGACGGTTCGACTGGCGCCACAGCCAGACTTCCATGAGATCCCGAAACAGCCACCCGTTCCCGACAACGCCATGGTCGCGCGGCGTCAGCCCGGTCATGAACGTCGCCTGGACGCTGCAGGTGACGGCCGGGGTCACCGTCGCGAGCGGGCGAACGCCGCCATCCGAGGCCAGAGCGGTGAGATTCGGCGTGAGATCTCCAAGATGCTTCGGGGCGAGCCCGACCACGAGCAGGACAATTGTGGGATGCATGGCCAACCGTTGCCGGAAGGCACTTCCGAAGTCCATCCGCGAAAGGGGAATGCCGTCTTCACGCTCTCGCTGGTCCCTGGCGCGAATTGGATCGAAAGGTCACTCCGGCCTCGGAGGACAGGATGGTCGGATGAAGCGCTTTGGGGGCTCTCCTTGTCATTCCCGGCGGCCCGAAGGGCCGGGAAGGGAATCCAGAGCCGCAAGGATCCCCTGCCCCTCCGCTTCGCTCCGGCCGGGGATGACAGGGAAGGCGCTTCGCCCGATCGCCCTGGCTCGGAGGCATCCCGATTGACGCGCTGCACGCTTCAGGTGAATCATCGGCCCGACGGCGTGTTCGTCGGAACTGCTCTCGAGGAAGGCCGCCTTGCTTTTCCGCCCTCGCGTCCGATCAGGCAGGCAGGACCACGTCCAGCGTTTTTCGGTTTCCTACGAATGCCCGGTCATCTTCGGGCGCGACGTGTTCGATCCGCAAAACCCGATGCTCGCCGGCGTCCTTCGTCGCCGCGAGCCCGGCAAGCGGCATCGCGTTGCCGTCTTCGCGGACGATGGCGTCCTGGCCGCCCATCCCGAACTCGAAAAGACGATCCGCCGTTATGCGGCGGCGCACGCGGGAGCAATGGAGATCGTTGGCGACGTCGTGCCGGTTCCCGGAGGCGAAGTCGCCAAGAATGATCCTTCGATCGTGCAGGCCCTGCTCTCGGCGCTGCTGGAGCGTTCCGTCGACCGCCATTCCTATGCGCTCGCCATCGGCGGCGGAGCCGTTCTGGATGCGGTGGGCTTCGCCGCGTCGATCTTTCACCGCGGAGTGCGGCTCGTCCGCCTGCCGACGACGGTCCTCGCCCAGGCCGATAGCGGCGTCGGCGTCAAGAACGCCGTCAATCATCTCGGACTGAAAAACCTCCTCGGAACGTTTGCGCCTCCCTTCGCGATCGTCAATGACGGCGCGTTCATCGATCGCCTTCCTGCCCGCGAGAAGCGGGGAGGCATGGCCGAAGCCGTCAAGGTCGCGCTGATCCGAGACCATGACTTCTTCGCCTGGCTCGAAAGCCGGGCCGAAACCTTGGCTTCGTTCGAGCCGGAGAGCCTCGAATGTCTCGTCCGGTGGTGCGCGGATCTCCACATGCGCCAGATTGCCCATGGCGGCGATCCCTTTGAGACCGGGGCGAGCCGCCCGCTGGATTTCGGGCATTGGTCCGCCCACAAGCTTGAAATCCTGACGGGCCATGCCTTGAGTCACGGCGAGGCTGTGGCGATCGGGATCGCCCTCGATGCGCGTTACTCGGTCCTCGCCGGGCTCCTGGCCCGCGGCCAGGAGGATCGAATCCGCGCCGTTCTCGTCGCGCTCGGTTTCGATCTCCGCAGCGAAGCCGTGCGGCAGCGCGACAGCTCCGGCCGGCTCTCGATCCTTGGCGGCCTGCGCGATTTCCAGGAGCATCTGGGAGGCGAGCTGACCGTCACGCTCCTCGGCGGCATCGGAAGGAGCGTCGACGTCCACGCCATCGACGAGGATCTCGTCGAGAGGTCGGTTTGCTGGCTGACGGACGAGCTGGCCTAGTGTCATGCGACTGAGCGAGCTTCCCGGGGCTCCCCACCTCACCTATTGCACCAACATCCATGCCGGCGAGACCTGGGACGATATTCGCCTGAGTCTCGACGCGCACGTCCCGCGGATCAAGGCCGCAGTGTCGCCCGGCGCGCCCTTGGGCCTCGGGCTGCGCCTCTCCGGGATCGCCGCCGCCGAGCTCGTCGAACCTTCTGCTCTCGACAACTTCCGCGAACAGCTGAAATCTCTTGGCGCCTATGTTTTCACCATCAACGCTTTTCCTTACGGAGCTTTTCACGGCACCCGGGTCAAGGAGCAGGTCTACCAGCCGGACTGGCGCGCCCCCGAGCGCCTACGCTTCACGGCGCAGGCGGGACGGATCCTGTCCACCCTCCTGCCGGAAGGCGGATACGGAAGCATCTCGACGGTTCCAGGCGGCTTCCGGCCGGACCTCGGCGATCCCGAGGCAGTCGCCGCCGTGGCGGACCATCTGATCGAGGCCGCCGCCGATCTCGTGGCGCTGGAGCGCGCGACCGGCCGTACCGTCGCCCTCGCGCTCCACCCGGAGCCCTGCTGCTTTCTGGAGACGAGCGAGGAGGCCATCGGCTTCTTTCAGGACAAGCTCTTTGCCTCCCCGGCATCGGCCCGGTTCGGCGCGCTGACAGGTCTCCGCCCGGCGGCCGCGGAAGAGGCGCTACGGCGGCATCTCGGCATCTGCTACGACGTCTGCCACGGCGCGGTGGAGTATGAGGACCCGATCGCTTCGCTGACCGCCTTCCGGGCCGCCGGCATCGTCGTGCCGAAAATCCAGCTCTCGGCGTCGATACGGGTGCCCGTCATGACCGCGGAACTCCTGCCGCGGCTCAAGCGCTTCGATACGGGAACGTACCTCCATCAGGTCGTGGTGCGCAGCGAGGGGCTCGCGCGGTTCCTCGATCTCCCGCAGGCCCTCGAGGCTTTCGAGGCGGGAGAGGCCCGGGGAGAATGGCGCATTCATTGCCACGTGCCCGTCTTCCTCCAGGATCTCGGCGACCTTGGCTCGACGCGGGACGTCCTCGTTTCGACGCTCGAACGAATTCGCCGCGAGGCGTTCTCGCCCCATCTCGAGGTCGAGACCTACACCTGGGATGTGCTTCCGGCGCACCTGAAGACCGGCTCGAAGGCGGACGACATTGCGCGCGAGCTTAAATTCATTCTTGGGGAACTCACGGATGACCGCTGCCGCGACGTGGCTCAACCCGGGTGTCCTGTTCCGGCTCGGGCGGGTTTCGAACCTTCCGACCGTGTGGACCAACGTGGTCGCCGCGACGGTTCTCGCGGGCGGTGATCCGTGGTCGAGCCGGACCGGCTCCGTCCTGCTCGCCATGACGCTGTTCTACGTGGCGGGCATGTTCCTCAACGACGCGTTCGACCGCGAGATCGACGCACGCGAGCGGCCGACGCGCCCGATCCCGTCCGGCGAGGTCTCGGCCGGGCTGGTGTTCGGGGCAGGTTTCGCCATGCTGGCCGCGGGGACCATGATCATGGCCTTTCACGGCCCGCTGCCCCGATTGGCCGGCATCGCCCTTGCGGTTGCGATCGTGATCTACGACTTGCATCACAAGGCAAACCCGTTCGGTCCGGTGGTGATGGGCGCATGCCGCGCGCTGGTCTATGTCGGGGCCGCGACGGCAGTCGCAGGCGCGGTGACGCCCGCGGTCATCCTCGCGGCCGGCGCGATCCTGGCACACGTGGTCGGCCTGACCTATGCCGCAAAACAGGAAAGCCTGAACCGGATCGGCCGGCTCTGGCCGCTTCTCGTGCTCGCCTTGCCCCTCGTCCTCGCTCTGCCGGCCTTGAGGAGCGGGTGGATCGCGGTCATGGCGTGGCTCGCCCTCGCGGCCGTGAACGCGGTCGCCGTCCGGCGGCTCGCGAGGCGTGACGGCCCGCGCGCCGTTCCCGAGGCTGTCTCGTCCCTGATTGCGGCCGTGTCTCTCGTCGATGCGCTGCTCGTCGCGGCTGTCGCGCCTCCGATCGCCGCGATCTGCTGGCTCGGCTACCTGTTGACTCGCGCATTCCAGCGCTTCGTGCCTGGGACCTGAGGGCGGCCTGGCGATGAGTGCGGAAGACGAACCTCGACCCGCCGGCCCGAAGAGGGGGGAAGACGAGCGGAGCCGTCGTCTTACGCTGCTCGAAGGCTGGATCGAGCGCCGGGCCGGGCCGCCGGGATGGGCGTGGTTTCAGGATGCGCTGGCCGCGGCGGAGCAAGCCGGGGAGCCGCGCGCCCTGGCCCGTGCCATCGCGCTCGTTCCACGCCGGCTCGGCAAGGGCGAACTCATTCTCACCAGGCGGGACATGGAAGAGGCCGGCGCGGTCCGGCGCGGATTCGATCCGACCGGGCTCGCCCTCGATCAGGCGGCGCGCATGGCGCTCCTCGTCGCATCCTGCCGGGACCCGGATTCGACCGGCCGGACGATCGAAGGGCTGTGCCGGACGGCCGATCTCGGCGAGCTGATCGCCGTCTACCGCGGGCTGCCTCTACTGCCCTCCCCCGAGCGCCTTCTCGCCCGGGCCGCCGAAGGGATTCGCTCCAGCATCAAGCCCGTTTTCGAAGCGGTCGCCCATCGCAATCCTTTTCCGGCCGAAATCTTCGACCGCGACTCCTGGAACCAGATGGTGTTGAAGGCGCTGTTCATCGGCTCGGAGCTGCGGCCGATCCAGCGCCTGGACGAACGCGCCAACCCTGAGCTTGCGGCCATCCTGGTGGATTATGCCCATGAGCGATGGGCGGCCGGGCGCCCGGTCAACCCCGAGCTGTGGCGCTGCGTCGGCCCGTTCGCAGACAGGCGAGCCCTCGCCGATCTGCGACGGATCCTCCGGGAGGGATCTGCGGCGGAGCGAAGCGCTGCGGCCCTTGCCCTCTCAGCCTCCAACGACGTCGAAGCACGGTCCATCCTGGGGGACCATCCCGGTTTGCAGGCCGCGATTGCCTCCCGCCGCCTCGATTGGGAGTCGATCACGGACAATCTCCTGGCCGTTCCAAGCGTTCATGCCGGACCGGAGAGCAGTTCACGTTCTGCCTGACGGCACATCCGGGCCGCTGGACATTCTTGACTTGGCTACGTCGATCGTCACGGCTGGATTCGTCGTCCGGGTGCGACCGGCTGATGTCGCGGCGCGGCGAGTGGCGATGCAGGGAACCTGACCGATGGGGCATCCTTCCATTCCGGTGTGAAAAGTGCATCATCAAACTCAAGGATCAAAAGCTAGCATTGACAAGGAGCGGCAGATGCGTCCTGTTCCGCCGTTCTACGTCAATGCCAATCGTGGCGAAGGTGGAAGGAAAGGATGAAAGATGACAGCGCTGAGCGTGCTCTAATGGACACCAGGAAAGTGGGCGTGTTCATGCGGACGCACATTTGGAACAATGATGCGACGCGAAACTTTCGTCGGCTGCGCGAGTATTGGCGCGGGGATGTTGTTGTCGCCTTCGATGAAGGAGGGGGCGCCCACCTTCCAGAAGGAATTCCATCTGTGACGCATTCCGCAGCTCAGTTCCTGCGTCTGGGGCTGCCCTTGTACCCCACAGAGGCACGAACTATGTGGTACAATGGAGACTATGTTCTATATAACATCGCCCTAAATTCCGATTATGAATATTTTATTTTGTGCGAATATGACTGCATAGTTCCAGAGAATTTTAATTCCATCGTTGAGAATATGATCAACGACAATGTTGAATTTGTTATCCATAGATATGGACCGGCCCCGGACCATTGGTACTGGAAGGCGGAGGCCCTTAAATGGTATGAGGCGGAGGGCATAAAGGATATATGTATAAACTGTTCCATATTTCCATTTGTCTTCTGCAAAAGGAATGCAATTTTGCGCCTGCTGAATAGGCGTCAATCAATGTTTTGGGCTAATCTGCAGGCTCCTTGGATGTTTTGTGAATCTTTCGTCGCAACAGAAGCAGAGCGCCTAGGGCTTCGGGCTGCCCCACTGTCGAAATATGCAACTGCCAACAGGGTGGTGTTCGCACCTACAACCCATTGGGAGGAGGTTGGATCGGGGTGCAATCAGTTTATTCATCCAGTGCTGACCGGCGATCTTTTCGTTAACAAAATCTTCGCTCAGTCGCAAAATTTTGGTCAGGAGCAAAGGGAATGGCTTGAGAAGCAGCGCACCCGTTGTCGGACCGAAGGTGAGCGAGAGATTTTTGATCAACTTTTTGCCAAGCAATATGCCACGTAGCTTGATTGTGCCCAATGGACTTGAATTTGAACCGTCCCATTCTCGTAGCAGGCGCCGGTTTTGCCGGATCCGTCCTCGCTCGCTGCTTAAGCGAGAAAGGCTACAAGGTTATTGTTATCGATTCACGCAGCCATGTGGCCGGCAATGCTTATGACGAGATCAACGACCTCGGTATCCGTGTGCATCGCTATGGCCCGCATCTGTTTCACACCAATAATATGAAAGTCGTGGAATGGCTGAGCCGCTTCACGGAATGGCTTCCTTACGAGCATCGGGTTTCCGCGCTGCTGCCGTCCGGAAAGATGGCGCCGCTGCCGATCAATCGCCGGACGCTCGAACTTGTCTTCGGCAAGAGCCTCGCCAACGAAGAGGAGGCCAAGGCGCTGCTCGCTTCGGTCGCCAGGCCCATGCCCGAAGTGCGCAACGCGCGCGATTACCTCCTCTCGCAAATCGGCGAGGACCTCACCGACCTCTTCTTTGCGCCCTATACGAGGAAAATGTGGGGCTACGATCTGTCGGAAATGGATGCTTCGGTGGTCAAGCGCATTCCGATAAGCTACGACGACGAAGACCGATATTTCCCGCACGACGGGTTCCAAGCTGTTCCAAAAGATGGCTATACGCGACTGATCGAGAACGTACTTGATCACTCATCCATCGACGTCTATCTTAGCAGACCCTTCGAGCGTGAGATGCTGAACGAATTCGATCATGCATTTCTATGCCTGCCGATTGATGAATTCTTCTGTTATTCCTTAGGGCCACTGCCATATCGATCGATTCGCTTTCATCATGCGAGCATCGATCGAGCGCAGGTGCGAACGAAGGCCGCAACGGTCAATCGCACCGACAATTCAGAGATCACGCGATCCACCTATTGGCATTTGTTGCCCGGACATGACCTCAAGAATTCAAGCCAGGTTACGGTGACCTCCGAAGAACCTTGCAGCTACGAAGACAACGGCTACGAACGATACTACCCCATCAAGACTTCGGACGATCGATTCGGAGAGCGTTACCGGCAATACGTCAAGATGGCGCAAGCAGAGCCGAAGGTGACGTTCATCGGCAGATGCGGGACCTATCAGTATCTGGATATGCATCAAGTCGTGAGCCAGACGATCGCCATAGCCACCCGATGGATCGAGGCGCGAGCGTGATTGAACCACGTTCGGAACTTGCCGATTGAGATAGAATGCGACTGCTGCTCCGATGCGCTCGGGCTTGGAGCCCTCGCCGGCGGGATTGATGAAAATGTGGTCGCCCCCGTGCGGCTCCAGCGGATAACCCGAAGACGAAGACTTGATGCGCGGGAACGGCACACGCGGCAATGCGCGTGTGCCGTTGGACGGGCTAGGCATCGGCCCGGAAATCGAAGCAGCGGAACGGTGCGATCGCTTCCGCATCGATCCGGGCGCCGATGCCGGGATCGGTGGGGACGGACAGGCGGCCGTTCACGACGGCTTGCTCCGGCGGGTTGGCGAGAACCTGGACATAGTCGTTCGCGTCCGGGAAATAGGGATAGGTTTCCAGCGGCATGCCGATCGCCGAGGCGGCCCAGACCTGGATCGTCGCGGCCGTGCAGAGCGAGCTCGCGCAGTTGTGCGGCGAGACGCGGGCATTGTAGCTCTCGGCCATCGCGGCGATCTGGACCGCCTCGAAGATGCCGCCGCAATTGCCGACATCCGGCATGACGATGTCGACGCCGCCGGTCTCGAGCAGGTTGCGGAAGCCCTGCCGCGTATAGACGCGCTCGCCGGCGGCAATCGGGATCGGCCAGCGGCCGGCCAGTTGGCGCAGCCCCTGCAGGTTGAAGGGGTCCACCGGCTCCTCGACCCAGGTCACGTCGAGCTCGGTGCAGACATCCATGAAGCGGATGAGCTGGTCGTTATTGAGCCCGCCGCTGAGATCGAACATCAGGCCGATCTCGGGGCCGACGACCTTCCTGAGATTGCGCACCCGGTCGATCGCGCGCTTGAACTCCTCCGTGCCCAGGGCGCGGCGCTGGACGTGCCGCAGCGTGCCGCCCTCCTGGCGCGTCGCGAGGGGATAGCATTTCAGGATGGTGTAGCCGTCCTTCAGCGGGCGCTCGGCCGCCTTGGCCCATTCCAGCGCGTCGTCATGGGCGCTGTTCCAGCCATTGGCATAGACCTCCAGCGAACTCTCGAACTTCGCGCCGAAAAGCTCGTAGACCGGCACGCCGAGGGATTGCGCCTTGATGTCCCAGAGCGCCTGGTCGATGGCGCTGAGCGCCGCGAAGACGATCGCCCCGCCGCCCTTGGTCCAGAACGAGTTGTCGTAGATCTCGTGCCAGATGTTGCGGGGATAGGTCGCGTCGGCGCCGACGACCTTGTGGGCGAGGTCGCCGAGCATGCCGGCCGCCGCGTTCGCGCCGATGCCGTAGGCCACGGCGGCCTCGCCATAGCCCGTGAGCCCGTCCCTGGTGGACAGCTCGACGAGCACGGGATGCAGCCCGCCGCCCCGGATGTTGAAGACGCGCATGTTGTCGATCGTGAGCAAGGGAACGTCCTTTCCGCTTGAGGCAAAGGCTTCCCGACGGCGCCGTCGCATCCGGCGCCGCGGACCTTCCGCCGAACCGTGAAAACCGTCAGTGAGTGAGGATGCGTTTCAGGAACAGCGCGAGCCGTTCCGACGAAGGCGATTGGAAGAGCTGCCTGGGCGGCCCGACCTCCGCGACGGCCCCCTGGTCCATGAACACCATCCGATCGGCCACCTTCTGCGCGAAGCCCATCTCGTGCGTCACGCAGACCATGGTCATGCCCGAAGCGGCCAGTTCGATCATGGTGTCGAGGACTTCCGAGATCATCTCGGGATCGAGCGCCGAGGTCGGCTCGTCGAAGAGCATGATCCGCGGCTGCATGCACAGAGCCCGCGCGATCGCCGCGCGCTGCTGCTGCCCGCCCGAGAGCTGCGAGGGATATTTGTGGGCATGCTCGGCAATGTGGACCCGGCGCAGATAGTCCATGCTGCGCTCCTCGGCGTCCTTTCTGGACAGGCCCCGCGCCTCCATCGGCGCGAGCATGCAGTTCTCCCTGATGGTGAGATGGGGGAACAGGTTGAACGACTGGAACACCATGCCGACCTCCCGCCGCACCTGCGACAGGGTCTTCGGCCCCAGCTCGACGCCTTCCACGCTGATCCGGCCGCCCTGGTGCCGCTCCAGCCCGTTGATGCAGCGGATCAGGGTCGACTTGCCGGAGCCCGAAGGACCGCAGATCACGACCTTCTCGCCCTTGCCGACGGTCAGGGACACGTCCTTGAGAACGTGCATGGCGCCGAACCACTTGTTCAGGCCGGTGATCGCGATCACGGCCTCGACACCGGCTGCCTCTGCTGTGGCCTCACCCCGCATCGTTCGCCACCGTCGCGAGCACGCGCTCGCCCTCGCTCAAGACGTGATGCTCGCTGTGCTCCGCCGCCGCCGCCCCGTCCCCGGCGAGGATCGCATCGACGATCGGCGAATGGTGGGCGACGGCGACCGAAAGGCTGGGTGTCGCGGCATAGGTCGAGTTGATGAACAGCCGGATCTGCTGCTCGACCATCAGGTACTGGTCGAGCAGGCGGCGGTTGCCCGAGAACTCGATGATGGTCCGATGCAGCGCGAAATCATGCTCGACGGCGGTCTCGATATCGGCTCGCTCGCAGGCGGCGAAGAAGGCGTCGCGGGCGCCCGCGAGACGTGCGCGGCCCCGGTCGTCGAGGCGCTCGGCGGCCAGCCGCGCGCCCAGGCGCTCGAGGCTGCTGCGCAGCGTATAGATCTCCCAGAGATCCTGCCGGCCGATGGTGGCGACCGCCCAGCCGGTATAGGGCGTGAGGACCACGAGCCGGTCGCGGCTGAGCTGGTGCAGCGCGGTGCGAACCGTGCCGCGCGAGACCGCGAACTGGTCCGCCAGAGCCGCCTCGGTGAGCCGCTCGCCCGCCTTCAGCTCTCCGGCCAGAATGGACGCCTTCAGCGCCTCCGTCGCCAGCCGTTCGGCAGGCTGTCGCTTGAGTGCGGTCAGGCTCATCGTGTCCCTGCCTTCCTTGGAATCCGGGCGAGCGGGTCATGCCGCGGTCAGATCATAGAGGTCGCGTCTGCCCTTGGCGAAGCGGCGCTCCAGCGCCCGCTGGAGGAACCCGTAGGCGATGGCGAGCAGCAGGTACCAGATCGCGACGACGGCGATGACCTCAAAATACTTGAAATTTGCGCTGAATATATTCGTGCCCGTCGCGAAGATCTCGGGGATGGCGATCGTGAACAGCAGCGAGGTGTTCTTGATCAGGTTCACCACCTGATTGCCCGTGGGAGGAATGGCGATGCGGATCGCCTGGGGCAGGATGACCTTCATCATCATCGAGCGATAGCTCAGGCTGAGCGCCTGCGCGGCCTCGCGCTGCCCCCGGTCGACGGACTGGATCCCCGAGCGGACGATCTCGGTCATGTAGGCGCCTTCGTTGACGCCGAGCGCGATGATCCCGGCCGCATAGGCCGACAGGTTGACCGCGCCTCCGGTCAGGGCCGGCAGGCCGTTGTACCAGAAGACGATCTGAACCAGCACCGGCACGCCGCGCACCATGGTGACGTAGAGCCGGACCAGCCTTTGCAGCAGCGGCAGGGGCGAGTTCAGGATGATCCCGCCCATGGCCCCGATCAGGACGCCGATCGCCATGGCCGTCGCGGCCACGACGATCACGATGGCGACAGGCTCGAAGAAGCGCGTCGAGAACAGCAGGCTCAGGAAATAGTCGAGATCGAAGCGCATCCCAGCCTTCCTCGGTTCGGTGCGTCTCGCCTCAGTTCGCCTTGCGGACGTCGCCGTCGGCGAGGTTCCAGCGCTTGAGGATCGCGTCGTAGGCGCCGGAGCCCATCGCCGCCTTCACCGCCGCGGCGACCGCGTCCTGCGCGGCGCTCTCGCCCTTGCGGATGACGATGCCGTTGCGGTTGCGCTCGGTGTTCGGCCCCTTGCCGCTCAGCACCGGGCTCGCCTCGACGAAGTCGTTCGGGCGCTGCTGGATCAGGTAGGCCGCGACCGGCCAGTCGACATAGGCGACGTTGACGGTGCCCTTGGCGACCTCGTTCAGCGCCTCGCTCTGGTTCGAGAAGACCTTCAGCGTCATCGGCTTGCCGGCCGGGCAATCGCCCTTGACGCGCTCCAGCGCGGCCATCTGCGTCGAGCCGGCGACGATGCTGGCGCTGTGGCCGCAGACGTCGCTCTCGGTCTGGAACCTCAGGCCGCTGTTCTTCTGCGTGACGAGACGCAGGCCGCCGACGAAGACCGGCACGAAGTCGAACATTTCCTTGCGGGGCTCGGTGATCCCGATCTGGGAGGCGACGACATCGAACTTCTTGGCGATCAGCCCGGGAAACAGCCCCTGGAAGGTGACGTTCACGATCCTGGTCTTGAGGCACATCTTCTCGGCGACCGCCGTGATGAACTCGGGATCGAAGCCCGACGGCGTGTCGTCCTTCATGAAGCCCATCGGCGGCGCCGTCAGCGAGGTTCCCACGGTGAGATAGCCCGCCTCGACCAGATTGGGCGGAGCCGGCAGGCATTGGGCCTGGGAAGGCATGACGGCCATGCCGAGAGCGGCGCCGCAGACGGCCGAGATCGCGGTGAGGAGGTTGGTGCGAGCCACGGAAATTCCCCTTGACTTATGTCATGGTCGATTGCTGACAATCGACCATGACATAATGCGGCATTTGGAGCGCTTGTCAATTCGCCGTTGCGGCCGCTCTCGTCGAGAGAGGCGGCCTCAGTCGGGAAGGAGAAACCACATGATCCAATGCGCCTTGCGCAGGTGCGAAGTTCGTCCTCGCCGCGCCGCCCGCGGATGAACGGACCGTCTCCGCATCAGGCTCGGCGCCTGGCCAATGGGGAACATGCCGGTGCGTGAGATGACGATCCATCTGGGCCTGTTTTCGCTTGCGCTTGCGGGGACGGTCGCAGGGCTTCTCGCCGGCCGTCTCGGCTCGCCGGTCCCGGAGAACCTGATCTGGGCGGCGGCCACGATTCCCGTCGCCGCCGTGCTGGCCGTTTCCATCTTGCGCAACATGCTGATCGGCCGCGTCGGCGTGGATGCGATCGCGCTCGTCGCCATGATCGCATCCATCGCCATGGGCGAACCGCTAGCCGGGGCCGCCGTCGCCATGATGTATTCCGGCGGAAACCTGCTGGAGGACTACGCGCGGGGGAAAGCCGAGCGCGAGCTGAGGTCGCTGCGGGACCGAACCCCGCGCATCGCCCACCGCCGGGAAGCCGGCGGCCTCGTCGATATTCCGGCCGAAGACGTGGCCCCCGGCGACGAATTGCTGGTGCGTGCCGGAGAATTGCTGCCGGTCGACGGCCTGCTCCTCGACGACCGCGCCAAGCTGGACGAATCCGCCGTGACGGGCGAGCCGCTGCCGGAAGCGAGGTCGAAGGGCGACACGCTGCGCAGCGGCACCGTCAATGCCGGAGAGGCGTTCCGCTACCGCGCCTCCGCGGCGGCGCGCGAGAGCACCTATGCCGGCATCGTTCGGATGGTGGAGGCCGCGCAAACCGCGAAGGCGCCCTTCATCCGGATGGCCGACCGCTTCGCGTTGCTGCTGCTCCCGGCGACCCTGGTCCTCGCCGGCCTGGCATGGTGGCTTTCGGGGGATCGGATCCGGGCCCTCGCGGTCCTCGTCGTCGCGACTCCCTGCCCCCTGATCCTGGCCGCCCCCGTCGCCTTCATCGGCGGCGTCTCGCGCGCGGCGCGTTCCGGCATCCTCATGAAGGGCAGTTCCGCCATCGAGGCGCTCGGCCGGGTCCGCAGCGCGATCTTCGACAAGACCGGAACCTTGACCGAAGGCGGCGCGCGGCTGATCGCGCTGGAGGCGGCCCCCGGCCTCGGCGAGGACGAGGTGCTCCGCCTCGTGGCCTCTCTCGAGCAGGCCTCCCATCATGTGCTCGCGGAGACGCTGGTCTCGCTCGCACGGCACAGGGGGCTTGCCCTGGCGCAGCCCGGCGACGTGCGGGAATATCGGGGCTCCGGCCTCGAGGGCGTCGTGGGCGGCAGATTCATCCGCGCCGGATCGCGCGGCCTCGTTCTGGGAGAGGACCCGCTTCCCGCCTGGGTCCGACCGGCGCGAGCCGGGGACGATGCCCGCTCCGCTCTCTCCGTCTACGTCTCCATCGACGGGAAGGCCGCCGGGCTCCTGACGATGGCGGATGCCGTGCGTCCCGACGCGGCGGCGACGTTGCGGCGCCTGCGCGCGGCCGGGGTGAGCCGCATCCTCATGGTGACGGGGGACGATGCCGGGACGGCCCATGCGGTGGCTGCCCGGCTCGCCCTCGACGAGGTCCTGGCGGAATGCAGCCCCGCGGACAAGGTCGCCGCGGTCGCGGCCGAGCATGCGCGCCAGCCGACGATGATGGTCGGCGACGGCCTCAACGACGCCCCCGCCCTGGCCGCCGCCGATGTCGGAGTGGCGATGGGCGCGAGGGGCGCGACCGCCTCCTCCGAGGCGGCCGACGTGGTCATCCTCGTCGACCGGATCGACCGGGTTGCGGAGGCGGTGGCGATCGCGCGGCGGACTCGGGCAATCGCCCGACAGAGCATCGTCGCGGGACTCGGCCTGTCGGGCATCGCCATGGTCTTCGCCGCCTTCGGCTATATCCCACCGGTGATCGGCGCCTTCCTCCAGCAGGGGATTGATATTGCCGTCATCCTCAATGCGCTGCGCACGCTCGGCAGGTCATGAGCGCGCCTCCCGAAAGCTTCGGCTCTTCAAAAATGCGCTCACGCAAAGCTCGCGAATTTTGCGGCGCTCCCCAGTTCCTCCTCGATGCGGATGAGCTGGTTGTACTTGGCGAGGCGGTCGGAGCGGGAGAGCGAGCCGGTCTTGATCTGCCCGCAATTGGTCGCGACCGCGAGGTCGGCGATGG
>OEIU01000523.1_pt1 | contig 34906 bp, 40 predicted proteins | sample 1539221 | NCBI WGS metagenome assembly OEIU01 (sample SAMN03792071, study PRJEB22550) | activated sludge metagenome | feature: wastewater treatment plant; material: activated sludge; isolation source: Wastewater treatment plant of a petroleum refinery complex | place: Argentina: Zarate | collected...
TGTTGATCGCGACGATCACCTTCGAATCCTTCATGCCGGCCAGATGCTGGATCGCGCCGCTGATGCCGCAGGCGACGTAGAGTTGCGGCGCGACGATCTTGCCGGTCTGGCCGACCTGCCAGTCGTTGGGCGCGTAGCCGGCATCGACCGCCGCGCGGCTCGCGCCGAGCGCGGCGCCGAGCTTGTCGGCGAGCGGCGTCAGCACCTCGTTGAACTTCTCCTCCGAGCCGAGCGCGCGGCCGCCGGAGACGATGATCTTCGCCGCGGTGAGTTCGGGGCGGTCGTTCTTCGCGATCTCGCTGCCCTTGAAGATGGAGAGCCCCGGGTCGGCGGACGCGCTCACGGCCTCGACGCTCGCGCCGCCGCCGCTCGCCGCGGCCGGATCGAAGCCGGTCGTGCGCACCGTCAGCACCTTCGTCGCATCCGCCGTCTGCACCGTCGCGATCGCGTTGCCGGCGTAGATCGGGCGCTCGAAGGTATCGGCGCCGAGCACCTTCGTGACGTCGGAGATCTGGCCGACGTCGAGCAGCGCTGCGACGCGCGGCGCGACGTTCTTGCCCGCCGCCGTGGCCGGAAAGAGCAAATGGCTGTAGCCCTTCGCAAGCGCGACGACCTGCGCCGCGACCGGTTCGGCCAGGCCGTGCTCGAAGGCCGGTGCGTCGGCATGCAGCACCTTCGCGACGCCGGCGATCTGCGCCGCCGCCTGCGCGGCGGCCTGCGCGCCGTGCCCGGCGACGAGCACGTGCACCTCGCCGCCGCAGGCCGCGGCAGCGGTGACGGTATTGAGCGTGGCGCCCTTGATCGACTTGTTGTCGTGTTCGGCAATGACGAGTGCGCTCATGTCAGATCACCTTCGAAACGTTCTTCAGCTTGTCGACGAGGGTCGCGACATCGGGCACCTTGATGCCGGCGCTGCGCTTGGGCGGGTCCTCGACCTTCAGGGTCTTGATGCGCGGCGCGACGTCGACGCCGAGGTCGCCCGGCTTGACGACCTCGAGCGGCTTCTTCTTCGCCTTCATGATATTGGGCAGCGTCACGTAGCGCGGCTCGTTCAGGCGCAGGTCGGTCGTCACGATCGCCGGCAGCTTCAGTTCGAGCGTCTCCATGCCGCCGTCGATCTCGCGCGTCACAGCGACCGTGCCGTCGGCGACGACGACCTTGCTCGCGAAGGTCGCCTGCGCCAGATTGGCGAGCGCGGCGAGCATCTGCCCGGTCTGGTTGCAGTCGTCGTCGATCGCCTGCTTGCCCAGGATCACGAGTCCTGGCTGCTCCTTGTCGACGAGCGCCTTCAGCAGCTTGGCAACGGCGAGCGGCTGCAGTTCCTCCGCGGTCTCGACGAGGATCGCGCGATCGGCGCCGATCGCCATCGCCGTGCGCAGCGTCTCCTGGCACTGCGCGACGCCGCACGAGACGGCGATGACCTCGGTCGCGACGCCCTTCTCCTTCAGCCGCACCGCCTCTTCGACGGCGATCTCGTCGAACGGATTCATGCTCATCTTCACGTTGGCGATGTCGACGCCGCTGCCGTCGCTCTTGACGCGCACCTTGACGTTGTAGTCGACGACCCTTTTCACGGGGACCAGAATTTTCATGGCGGCAGGTTCCTCCAGTACTTGGGCGCCGATCCGGCGCCGCTTCGGTGTTGCGAACGGCTTGGGCTCATTCTAGTGGTCTGCGCCGCGCCGTCAGCCTCGCACCTGCGCTTCACCCTCCTGCGCGGCACGCTGTCCGCGCGCCATGTCGATCGGCACGAGCAGCAGCAGCCCGGCGACGAAGAAGACCGCGGTCGAGACGATCGCGAGCCGATGGTTGCCGGCGGTTGCCAGCGTCACGAGGCCGTAGGTCACCGGCCCGACGATCGCCGCCAACCGCACCGCGAAGGCCCACAGGCCGAAGAACTCGGCGCGCTGCCCGGGCGGCGCGAAAAGCCCGGCCATCGCGCGCGCCGCCGATTGGCTCGACCCCATGCACAGGCCGGCGATCACCGCCGCGATCCAGAAGAGCAGCGCGCCGGTCGCGAGCCCGGCCAGCGCCGTCATCACGATCCAGCCGGCGAGGGTCGCGCCGAGCGCCGCCTTGTGCCCCATCCGGTCCTGCGCGTAGCCGAAGCCGAACGCGCCGAGCGCGGCGGCAATGTTGACCATGAAGATCAGCGCCATCGTGTCGGTCTGCTTGAAGCCGAGCACCTGCTCGGCATAGACCGCGGCGAGCGCGATGACGACCGCGATGCCAGCCTGATAGCTCGTGCTGCAGGCAAGCAGCCACATGAAGTCGCGGTAGCCGCGCGCACGCCGAAACGTCGCCGCCAGCCGGCGCAGCGCCGCGCCCAGCCCGGCGTCGCCCTCGCTGCGCGCCTGCGGCACGGCGCGCTCGCGCAGCAGCGCGAAGGTGGCGAGCGATGCAACGCCGTAGACGCCGGCCGTGATCGCCATCGTCACCGGGACGAACTGAGTCGCCGGCAGACCGCGGGCCTGCGCCCACAGCACGTAGCCGAGGCTCAGGCCCAGCGAGAGCATGCCGCCGAAATAGCCGAAGCTCCAGCCCCAGCCGGAGACGGTGCCCATCGTTTCGCGCCGCGCCAGTTCGGGCAGGAAGGCCGCGGTGAGCGATTCACCGTACGAGTAGAAGGTGTTGGAGATGACGATCGCGAGCGCCGCGAGCCAAAGATCGCCCGGGCCGGTTGCAGCGAGAGCGAGGGTCGCCAGCACGCAGCCGACGGTGGTGACCGCGAGCAGCCGCTTCTTCGCCGCGCGCAGATCGGCATAGGCGCCGATCGCAGGCATCGTCAGCATCACGATCGCGTTCGATACGCCGAGGACGAGCGTCCACGCGAGCGTCGCCCAGTCCGCCCCACGGGCAATGACGCCGACGAAGTAGACGTTGAACACCGCCGTCAGGACGACCGTCGTGTAGCCCGAGTTGGCGAAGTCGTACATCGCCCAGCCGAACACTTCGCGCTTGCGCACGCCGGGGTTCAGCGCGGACTGGGGAAAGAGGGCCATGTCGTGTCGAATCGAGTGCGCCGATCCGATCGGCTGACGGCGCCTGCCGGCGATCGGGCGTCGGAGGCGGCCGGCAGCGTGTGAAAAGGCCGCAGCATGGTAGCCCAGACGCGTTGCGGATCGAATTTCGCGGCCCGGCGGGCGACGCGCGTCAGGCGCGAAGCGATGGCGCGCCCGGTGCGTCAGAAAAGATGGCCGACATCGAACAGCGTCAAGAGGCCGAGCGCCGCGAAGATGACGGCCGCGATGCCGTGCACGAGCGGCAGCGAGACCTTCCTCGCGATCGCCTCGCCGAGGAAGACGGCGGGAACGTTGGCGAGCAGCATGCCGATCGTCGTGCCGAGCACGACCGGGACGAGCGCGTCGTAGCGCGCCGCCAGCGCGACGGTCGCGATCTGGGTCTTGTCGCCCATCTCGGCGAGGAAGAATGCGACAGCCGTTGTCCCGAATACGCCCAGCCGCTGCATGCGTCCGGCGGCCTGCGCGTCGACCTTGTCGGGGATCAGCATCCACAGCGCCATCGCGATGAACGACACGCCGATCACCCAGCGCAGCAGGTCCGGCCCGAGAGCGCCGGCGACCCAGGTGCCGACGGCGCCGGCAAGCGCATGGTTGACGAGCGTCGCGACCAGGATGCCGAGGATGATCGGAACCGGGCGGCGAAACCGGGCGGCCAGCAGGATCGCCAGCAACTGCGTCTTGTCGCCCATTTCGCCGAGCGCGACGACGCCGATGGATACGAGGAGGGCTTCCACGGGAACTCCACGGGCCGGCGACAACTGAGACTGCGCGACATCCCCGGCCCATCCGGAGGCGGCACAGTCAAAGGTCTTGCCAGGCTCGAAGCTGTGCGCGCCACGACCGTGAGGGTCAAGTGTGTTGACGCGCACCCCTGCGTTGCAGGGCGGCTACTCCCCGATGACGGAAGTGCGCGCATTCTAGCGGCCGCGCGAATCGAAGCCGGATGGAATACTTCGGGCGCCTGCCGTGTTTACCGTAGTACCCCCACTTCGGAGAACCGATCATGTTGCGCAAATCTTCCCTCTCTGCGATCGTCTTCGCCGGCCTACTCTGCGCCACCGGCGCGGCGCTGGCTTCGGACGCACCGGCCAAGGCCGAGGGCGGCGTGCTCGTCGGCGCCAACGGCATGACGCTGTATACCTTCGACCGCGATACCGTCCCCGGCAAGAGCGCCTGCAACGGGCCGTGTGCCGCCAACTGGCCGCCGCTGATGGCGCCCGCCGGTGCCGCGGCCAGCGGCGACTGGAGCATCGTGACGCGCGACGACGGCACGAAGCAGTGGGCCTACAAGGGCAAGCCGCTGTACCACTGGACGAAGGATCAGAAGCCGGGCGACCGCACGGGCGAAGGCTTCAACAACGTCTGGCGCGTCGCGCAGCCCTGAGCGCGACGCACCTGGTGGGTGCCGAACAGGCTCTCGGTCACGTACCGGCACTGCGCCGGTACGCCCGGCTGCTGACCGGCGACGCCGCGCGGGCCGACGATCTGGTACAGGATACGCTCGAGCGGGCCTGCATCAAGTGGGCGCTCTGGCAGCCCGGCTCGATGCTGCGCGGCTGGCTGCTGTCGCTGATGCACAACCTGCACCGCAACCATCTGCGCGACTGGCGCCACGATGACGGCCATGCCGAGCTCGACGACGACGCGGAGCCAGCGCACGATCCGACCGCCGGTTTCGGCGAACGGCTCGATCTGCAGCAGGCGCTGGCCGCCCTGCCGGCACCGATGCGCGAGGTGCTGCTGCTCGTCACCGTCGAGGAGTACACCTATGCCGAAGCCGCAGCCATCCTCGGCGTGCCGGTAGGCACGGTGATGTCGCGGCTGCACCGCGCCCGGGAGCGGATGCGCGAGCTGATGACGGACGGCGCCCGAAGCGTGCGCCCGGTGCCCCTGCAACTTGTGAAGCGATGAGCGATCCGACCGACCGCGTGAACGACGACGAACTGCACGCCTTCGTCGATGCCCAGCTCGAGGCGTCGCGGCTGCCGGCCGTGCTGGCCTGGCTGCAGGCGCATCCCGACGCTGCCGCGCGGGTGCTGCAATGGCAGGCGCAACGGGTGCAGCTGCGCCAGCTGGCGCGGACGATCGATCCCGGCGAGACGCCGGCCGCGCTGACCGAGGTCGTGACGCGCGCCGCGGCCGCGCGCCGGCGCCGCCTGCTCTGGCAGCAGGCGGCGGCGGTCGTGCTGCTCGTCGGGGTCGCGACGGCGGGCGGCCGCTACTGGGGGCGCGTCGCGCCTGCCGATGCACCGGTGGCGATCGCCGCGTCGCCGGCATTCGTTCGCGACGCGGTGATTGCGCACGCCGTCTTCGTGCCGGAGAAGCGCCACCCGGTGGAAGTGGCGGCATCCGACGAGGCGCACCTCGTGCAGTGGCTCAGCCGGCGTCTGGATTCGCCGCTGAAGGTTCCCTCGCTGGCGACGCACGGCTACCGACTGCTCGGCGGCCGCCTGCTGCCGGGCGAGGGAACGCCGCGCGCACAGTTCATGTACGAGAACGCGCAGGGTTCGCGCGTCACGCTCTACGTCGCCGTCTTCGAGCCCGGCCGGGCGCCCGAAGCCGGCGCGTTCAAATCGGTACGGGTGGGTGACGAGGAGTCGTTCTACTGGGTCGACGAGCGCTTCGGCTACGCCCTCAGCGGCGACCTGCGCGGGCCCGACATGCAGGCCCTGGCGCGCGACGTCTACGCACAGCTCGAACGCTGAACCGTAGGCCGGCCGTCAACACTGCGCGGCATGGGCCGAGGCGAGCCGGTCGAGAAAGCCGAACAGCTTCAGGTTCATCGCGCGATAGTCGTTGCCGCGCAGCGCGCCGGGCTGCTGCACGAAGCGGTGCGCGGCCAGCGTTGCCAGTTCGGATTCGGACGCCGCGATCAGCCCTTCGACCACCTCCGGCGTGAACTCCATGTGGCACTGCAGGCCATAGGCCAGCGGGCCATATTCGACGATCTGGCGCGGGCAGCCTGCGCTGTGCGCGATGACCTTCGCCTCCGGCGTCAGCCCCGGCATATCGCTGTGCCAGTGTCCGGCGTCGAAGACGTCGCCGAAATCGGCGAACTTGTCGCTCGCCCGGCCCTCGGCCGTGAGCATGACGGCAAACTTGCCGATCTCCTTCTCGGGGCTCGGCGCATGGCGCGCACCGAGCGCCGTACCCAGCAACTGGGCGCCGAGGCAGACGCCGACGACCGCCTTGCCAGCGGCCACGCTGCGCGCCAGCAACGCGCATTCGGCGGCCGCATCGAAGTGCGGGCATTGCGCGAGCGTCGTCGTCGGCGACTGCGGGCCGCCCATCACCACGAGCAGGTCGAACGCACCGACCGATCGCGGCAGCGGCTCGCCCCGGTAGACGCGCGAATGGCTCGCCGCGTGGCCGCGCTCCCGAACCCACGTTTGGAACGCGCCGGGCGCCTCGAAGGCCTCGTGGATGACGAAATGAACCTGCATGACTTTCCTTGCGGCCGACGATGCCGGGTTGTCGGAAGAGGGGTCGCCACCTTGCGCGCACGATCGACGCCGCATACGTGGCATCGAGGCGGCCGCTGGCGCGGGCCGCGGCGACGGCAGCGACCACACAAGGCGGCTCGGCCACGCGACTCGCCGCGGCCTCTGCGGGACGAACCGTCGTTCGGCGCGGCACGCTCGCCAAGGGTGTGCGCAGGTGGTGCCCGGGACGGGGATCGAACCCGTATGCCCTCTTGCGAGAGGCGGCGGATTTTAAGTCCGCTGTGTCTGCCAGTTTCACCACCCGGGCGGGGGCCGGGTGGATTGTCGGCGACGCGCGGGCGCTGCCCACCGCGATCGGGCGATCAGAACTTGCGCGCCCAGGCGATGCCGAGCGAGAACTCGCGCATGCTGATCGTCTCCGAGCCTGCGACCGGCGCCGGAAAGACGTTGTTGAACATCGACGAGCCGCTGACCGAGTTGCGCGCCGCGTACATGAACGCGGCGCTGATCTCGTCGGCCTTGGTCGGCGCGTAGGTGAAACCGGCGGTGTAGTGGTTCTTCACGACGCCCGGGGCGAGTATGTTGATCGTCACGTCCTGCGACTCGATCGGGTTGCCGCCGATGTTGATGCCGGCGCGCAGCGTCCACTGCTCGTTCATCGCGTAGGCAACGCCGAGCTTGAAGACGTTGATGTCGTGCCAGCCGAAGCCCGGGCCGTTGTCGGCGCCGAGCGGCGCCGGCGGGTTGGGCGCGCTCGGGTTGCCGACCGAAGCGATCTGGCTGTAGTAGATGCGGGCGTAGTCGGCCGCGATCGTCCACCGGCTGTCGGGCGTGATCGCGATGCCTAGGCCGAAATTCATCGGAATGTCGAAGTCGCCCTGCTCGGCAAAGAGGCCGCGGTACTTGTCGAACTTGCTCATGTAGACCTTGGTCGCGAAGGTCGCGCCGAGCGCGACCGTGTCCGACACATGGCCCTGCCAGCCGATGCGCAGCCCGGCGCCCCAGGCGGTATCGGTTCCGTTGTTCGTCACGTGGCCCGGATCGCTCGTGAACGGCGGAAAGCCCGGCGCGTTGTCGAACGCCTGCATGCCGTAGCCCTTGAAGCGCTGGTAGCCGATCAGCACCGAAGCGCCGATCGAATTGCGCTCGTTGATCTTGTAGGCCGCGGTCGGCGCGATGATCATCTGCGACATGTTGACGCCGAGCGTCCCGCTGCCGCACAGCATGTTGGCCGGCCCGGCGCCGCAGTTGAAGCCGCCCTGCGGATAGTTGGTGTTCAAGCCGCCGTTGCCGTAGACCGAGACGCCGAGCGAGAGCGCGTTGTTGATCATCGCGTTGTAGCCGAACTCGGGGATGAAGAAGTCGGTGCTGCCGCTGTCGACCCTGCCGTTCAACGTCGGGATGCCGGCGCCGCTGCGCTCGGCATCGCGTTCCGGCCGGAACCACGTGAGGCCGACGTCCATCCGCGGCCCGGCCCAGACCATGCTCGCCGGGTTGTTGGCGCCGCCGAAGCTGTCCTGCGCGAGCGCCGTCGAGACGCCGCCCATGCCGGAGCCCTTGATGCCGTAGCCGTGCGAGAAGTAGCCGTTTGTGGCAAACGCCGGTGCGGCTGCAGCGCAGGCGGCCGCGGCGGCGGCAGTTGCAAGGCAGCGTGCGCCGAACGGGTAGCGAATGGATTTCATGCGGGGTCTCCTCGATCGAGTGGATGGACTTTCGCCGGTCAGCCACCGGCCGGGTTTGCGAGCGATTGCATCTTGCGCCGCCTACCAGCTACCAGTCACCAGCGCGCGAGCAGGCGGCCGCCCGCGACCTTGCAGTCCCACTGCGTCAACGGGCGGTCGCCGATGCGGATGCACTCGCCGCTGCGGATGTCGAACGCCCATTGGTGCTTCGGGCAGGTGAGCGTCGAGCCGTCGAGCGCGGCGGCGGGGATGTCGGTCGCCTGGTGCGGGCAGCGGCTGTCGAAGACGCGCCAGCCGCTCGCGCCACGCGTGCCGCGATGGACGAAGACCGCGCGGCCGTCGCACTCGACGCGCCTTGTCTCGCCGACGCCGAAGCCCTTGGTCGCGAGGACGTCGTGCCAGACGCCTTCGGCGCCGAGCGCGGCCGGCTCGAACGCCGGCAGACCCATCGCGAGGATGATGTCGACCGCCCAGACGATCCTGGCCAGGCCGAGCGCGGGAAACGCCATCAGCAGCGCGTCGAGCACCTCGGCCGGCGTGCAGCCTTCGCGCAGCGCGCGCGAGAGGTACTGGCGAAAGCCGCGCTCGGTCTGGGCGTGGACCTTGGTGATGAGCGAGATCAGCGCGCGCGTCTTCGGGTCGAGGTGCCTGCCGCAGTCCTTCAGGAACGCGAAATAGTGGCCCATTGCTTCGGGCCGCGCCTTGGCGAGATAGCTCAGTGCATCGCTCATGCGGCGCCTCCGATGGGTCGAACAACTCGCAGCGCCTTGGCGTCGGCGCCCGGCCGCACTCGCTCGCTTCGATCCCCGCTGCGCGGGGCCCCTCTTTCGCGGCTCATGCCGCCTCCCGCCCGCCGATGCCGATCCGCCGCGACGTGCCGTCGCACCGATTAGCCCGCACCGCCGGCCCGAAGTCCATTCCCGCGAAGGGGTGGCTGGCCTAACCCGTTCGGGCTATGCGGAGCGCGCACCGCCTTGCGATACTGCAGCGTCTTCGATCCGGGCCGCCAGCGCATGAAGCTTTGCATTGTCTCCGACAGCCATGACCGCGCGCCGATGCTCGCCGCGGCGGTCACGGCCGGCCAGCGCGCAGGCGCGCAGGCGGTGCTGCACTGCGGCGACCTGATCGGTGCGATGACGCTGCGCCCGCTGCTCGCGATCGGCTTGCCGGTGCACCTGGTGCACGGCAACAACCTCGGCGACGCGCAGGCACTGTGGGGGCTGTGCCGCGAGTCGGGCGGGCTCGTCACCTACCACGGCGCGGACGCCATCCTGACGCTCGGCGGCAAGAGCCTGTTCGCCACCCACTATCCACACTATGCGAAAGGCATCGCCTGTACCGGCGACTACGACATCGTCTGCTGCGGCCATCTGCACGAGGCATCGATCGCGCAGCAAGCCAATGTCAAGGGCGGCACCACCTGGCTGCTCAATCCGGGCACGGTCGCGGCGCTCGGCGCGCCGGCCACCTGGATGCTGGCCGACCTCGAAGCGATGCGCTTCGAGGTGCGGCCGGTGCCGGACTAAACCCGGCGCCGCATGGGCGCCGCTGCCTGCTGCGCTACCCGGGTTTGCCGAGGTCCTTGCGCAACTGCTTGCCCACCGTCAGCATGAAGCGCAGCGTATCCTGCGCCTCGGGGTCGCGCAGCATGCTCCACAGGCCGCCGAAGCCGCCCGCCGACGGCGGCGCCGAGCGGCTCGCGGCGGCCGCGGCGTCGATCGACCCGAGCGTCTCCTGAATCATCGTCAGCCGCTTCTCGAGGCGCGGCAGCATGGTGGCGATGCGCTCCAGCGAGCCGCTGCTTTGCAGGCTCTCGAGCATCTGGACGACCTGCTCGGCGCCGCCGCGGCTGAAGCGGTCGAGCAGCGACAGGCCGCCCGCGACCGTGCCGGTGAGCCGCCCGATCATCTCGTCGCTCAACGCATCCTCGGCCGAGCCGACGACGCGCGCGAGCTTGACGAGGCGATCCAGATCGCCGTTGTTGACCATCTCGGCGATCGCCGGGATCGCGCGGGAGAGCCCGGCGCGGTTGATCTGATCCATCAGCGCGAGGCCGTCGCCGACCGCCTGCGTCAGGCGCCCGACCATCTCGTCGGTCAACGCGTCCTCGGAGGCGCCCCAGACGCGCGCGAGCTTGGCGAGCCGGTCCAGATCGCCGTTGTTGACGAGTTCGGTGAGCGCCGGGATCGCGCGCGCGAGTCCGGCGCGGTTGACCTGGTCGAGCAATTCCATCGTGCTGCTCGCGGAGGACGCGAGGCGGCCGACCATCTCGTCGCTCAGCGCATCGCGCGCGGCGGCGATCACGCGCTCGACCTCGGCATCGACCTTGACACCGGCCCTGTCATCGACCGCACGGGCCGATTCCGGTTGTGCGTTCATGTCGGCTCCTTCACAGCAGGCCGCGCGCCGAAGTCCAGTACAGCTTGTTGTAGGCCATCTTGAACCAGTGCACCGCCTTGGTCGGCGGCTTCGGGTCGGGCGGGTTCAGGTAGTCGAACATCGCATAGGTCGCGCGGTCCTTGCCGGCCTCGATGAAGCAGAACACCTTGCCGTCGTAGTCGCGCACCGGCGCGCCGAGCTTGACGATCGCGGCGATGTTCTCGCCGAGCGCCTCGGCCTCGAAGTGCGCGGTCGAGCCCGCCTTGCTGATCGGCAGGTTCGTCGTGTCGCCCAGCACGTAGACGTTCTTGCGGCCCTCCATGTTCAGCTGGTGCCGGTGGGTCGGGATGAACCCGCCGGTGCCGAGGTTGTTCTTTTCGATGACCTCCATGCCGCGATGGGCGGGAATCGAGATCAGCAGGTCGAACGGCGCCTCGGTGCCTTCCTCGCTGCGCACGACCTTGGCTTTGCCGTCGACTTCCTTGATGTTGAACAGCGTCTCGTAGGTGATGCCCAGCCGCGTCATCTCGGGCGCCGCCCACTTCGCGACGTTCTCGAGGCTGTGCACGCGGCCGATCGGATACGTGTAGTGCAACTTCACCTTGTCGAGGATGCCGCGGTCCTTGAAGTAGTCGTGCAGCATGAAGGTGATCTCGAGCGGCGCCATCGGGCACTTGTGCGGCACGCCGACCGCGACGACGACGCGCCCGCCCTGGAACTCGCGCAGCGCGCGAAACATCGCGAGCGCCGTCTCCTCGGTATAGAAGGTCTGCGAGTTCTCGGCCAGGCCGGGGATCAGCTCGGGCGCGGCGCGCGAGCCGGTCGCGATCGCGAGCACGTCGTAGTCGAAGGACTTGCCGCTCTTGGTCTTGACCTTGTTGTCATCGAGCAGAAACTCCTCGGCCGGATCGACGTGCAGCGCGATGCCGGGCTCGAGGAGCGAAGCCTGATCCTTGTACAGCTCGTCGGGCGTCACGCGGCCGAACGCGAGATAGAGCAGCCCCGGCTGGTACATGTGCTTGTCGGACGCGGTGAGCATCGTGATCCTCACCTTGCCCGATCGCAGCTCCGGCGTCAGCCTGCGCGCCAGATTGTTCGCGAGGATCGTGCCGCCCATTCCGCCGCCGATGATCAGGATCTTCATTGCCGCTCCTTGCTTGCAGGTCTTGGCAGACACGCCGCTGCCGGGCTATTTCGTCTTCTTCACCGAGATGTGCCACACGCCGCCCTCCTCGCGCGAGCCGAGGTACTCGTGGCCGACCTTCTTCACCCATTCGGGGACGTCGTCGGCCGAACCCTTGTCGGTCGACAGCAGTTCGAGCTCGTCGCCGATCTCGGCCAGCTTGATCCAGCCGATCAGCTCCATCAGCGGGCCGGGGCAGAAGCTGCCGCGCGCGTCGATCACCTTCTTTTCCGCCATCTCTCGCACCACCCCTAGAAAGTGAAGACCTGCGACCCCTTCGCATCGTGCAGGAACTTGGTCAGCCCGAGCGGCGCGCCGAAATACGACGGCAGCATGTCGCTCGCGATCTCGAGCACGTCCATCGCCATCGAACACGGAAATACCTTGGCGTCGCCGAGCTGCACCGCCTGCTCGATCAGGGTTCGAAAGCCGGGAATCTTCTTGCCCTCCATCAGACGGCCGAACGACCCTTCGGCCGGCGGCGTCTCGTCGCTGCCCTCGACGAAGAAGGCGAGCGAATTCATCGACAGAAAGACGGTCACGTCGCTGCCGCTGACCGCGCCGACCGAAGCGACCATGGCCGCCATCTGCAGCCGCTCGCGCGTCCCCGAGACGACGACGATATTGATCTTGCTGGAATCCATGGTGCGTTGGTCCTTCACGTCAAACCGCGTGGCACCGGGTGCATTCGCTGAGTGCCGCGTTTGTAGGCCGGGGCGCAGTTCGGGCGGTTGACGCGAGTCAATGACTTCGCTCGCCCTCGCGATCTGCATGGTCCCTCAATTGCTTGGCAGGGTCAATTGCGCCTGTCCCCATGGTCTTTCGAAATTCATCGCGGCATGATCAGTTCCACTTATGGAGGCATAGATACTTTTTGCCTGCGGGCGCGGCGGCCGCCGGTAGCATCGGCCGCGAGGCGCCAGGGCCGCCTCAACCACCGGATCGTGCGCGCGAGTCCCTGTCTCGGCGCGGGGAGGAGTCGATGTTGACCAGCAATCCGTTTGCCGAGATCTCGGCGTCCGTCGCGCCAGCGGTGATGCAGTGGTATGTCATCCTGATGGTCTTACTCGTCGTCGCCGGGACGCTTTTCGACGTCGTCCACAAGGGCAGCGCGCGCTACTTCTTCGAGAATATGCGCAACGCCCGGGGCCGCGGAGCGCGCCCGCTCGGCGGCGGCGAGAAGATGTCGATCGCGGTCAAGACCCTCGCCGTCGATGTCCTCGCGTCGGGCGAGTTCTGCAACCAGCGCCGCCGCGTCGCGCACCTGCTCGGCATGTACGGCTTCATCCTCTACGCCGCGACGACCGCGCTGATGATCTTTTGCTACCCGACGCCGGCGACGCCGACGCCCGCGATCGTCGCCGCGCTGTGGTGGATCGGCGCGCTGATGATCGTCGTCGGCGGCTACTGGTTCTGGTTCTTCATCCGCGTCGATGTCGCCGCCGAAGGCGGGCGCGCGCTGCGCCTGATGCGCGCCGACCTGTTCGTGCTGTCGCTGCTGGCGAGTGCGACGCTGGCCCTCGTCTGGGGCTGGCTGCAGACGAGCGGCAGCGCGGCGGCCGGATTCTTCTTCGTGCTCTACATCGCCGCGACGACGGTGCTGTTCGCCGGCGTGCCGTGGTCGAAGTTCGCGCACATGTTCTTCAAGCCGGCCGCCGCGTTCGAGAAGCGCATCTGCGAGGCCGACGGCACGGCCGAGAACCTGCCGACCCAGACGCGCGACGATCCCGAACAGCAGAGGCGCCACTCGATGGAACTGCTGCGCGACGCGCCGATGAATATGGGCCTTGGCATCAAGCGCGAAGCCCCGCGCCACTATTGAGCATCGCGCAGGCCGCGACCCGCGCCACCGGACCGTACAAGGAACACTGACCATGCCTACCTTCGTCTACATGACAAGGTGCGACGGATGCGGACACTGCGTCGACATCTGTCCGTCCGACATCATGCATATCGACAAGACATACCGGCGTGCCTACAACCTCGAGCCGAGCATGTGCTGGGAGTGCTACTCGTGCGTCAAGGCCTGCCCCCAGCATGCGATCGACGTGCGCGGCTACGCCGACTTCGCGCCGCTTGGCCACAGCGTTCGCGTCCATCGCGACGAAGAGAAGGGCACGATCGCCTGGCGCATCAAGTTCAGGAACGGCACCGAGAAGAATTTTCTCTCGCCGATCACGACCAAACCCTGGGGCACGGCGATCCCGAAGCTCGCCGACGTCCCCGCGCCGACGCAGGCGATGCGCGACGGCCATCTTCTGTACAACGAGCCGAAATACATCCGCATGGACGACGGCGGCCTGCATACGCTCGCATCGGCCGGGCTCAAGATGAAAAAAGGGGTGTACTACTGATGGCCTACGAAACGATCGTCGAAGACGGCATCGACATCCTCGTCGTCGGTGCGGGACTGGGCGGCACCGGCGCGGCGTGGGAAGCGCGCTTCTGGGGGCAGACGAAGAAGATCGTGATCGCCGAGAAGGCGAATATCGACCGCTCGGGCGCCGTTGCGCAGGGCCTGTACGCGATTAACTGCTACATGGGCACGCGCTGGGGCGAGAACAAGCCCGAGGACCATGTGCGCTACGCCCGCATCGACCTGATGGGCATGGTGCGCGAGGATCTGCTGTTCGACATGGCGCGCCACGTCGACTCGACGGTGCACCAGTTCGAGGAGTGGGGCCTGCCGATCATGAAGGACCCGAAGACCGGGCGCTACTTGCGCGAAGGCCGCTGGCAGATCATGATCCACGGCGAGTCGTACAAGCCGATCGTCGCCGAGGCGGCGAAGAAGTCCGCCGACAAGGTCTTCAACCGCATCTGCGTCACGCACCTGCTGATGGACGACAGCCGCGAGAACCGCGTCGCCGGCGCCATCGGCTTCAACGTGCGCACCGGCAACTACCACGTCTTCAAGGCGAAGACGGTGATCTGCGGCGCGGGCGGCGCCTCCAATATCTTCAAGCCGCGCTCGGTCGGCGAGGGCTCGGGGCGCACCTGGTATGCGCCGTGGTCGTCGGCGTCGGCCTATGGGCTGATGATCGACGCCGGCGCGAAGATGACGCAGATGGAAAACCGCATCGTGCTCGCGCGCTTCAAGGACGGCTACGGCCCGGTCGGTGCCTATTTCCTGCACTTGAAGACGTACACCCAGAACGGCCTCGGCGAGGAGTACGAATCCAAGTGGTTCCCCGAACTGCAGAAGATGGTCGGCAAGGAGTATCTCGACCCCGAGGCCTCGCACCTGACGCACCGGCCGATCCCGACCTGTTTGCGCAACCACGCGCTGATCAGCGAGGTCAACGCCGGCCGCGGGCCGATTCACATGGTGACGATGCGGGCGTTCCAGGACCCGCACCTCGAAGAAGTCGGCTGGGAGAACTTCCTCGGCATGACGGTCGGTCAGGCGGTGCTGTGGGCCGCGACCGATGTCGATCCGAAGAACGAGAACCCGGAGCTGACGACCTCCGAGCCGTACGTGATGGGATCGCACGCGACCGGCTCCGGTGCGTGGTGCTCGGGCCCGGAGGATGTCTCGCCGCCGGAATATTTCTGGGGCTACAACCGCATGACGTCGATCGAAGGCCTGTTCGGCGCCGGCGATGCGGTCGGCGGCACGCCGCATGCGTTCTCGTCCGGCTCGTTCACCGAGGGCCGGCTCGCCGCAAAGGCGGCGTGCAAGTACATCGACGACGGCAAGGCCGAGGGCATCGTCGTCTCGCCCGAACAGATCGCCCGCCGCAAGGCGGAGATCTACAAGCCGCTCGAGCACTACAAGACGTATCGCAACGCGATCGTCGCCGGCTCGGTCAACCCGCACTACATCAACCCCAAGCAGGGGCTCGATCGGCTGCAAAAGCTGATGGACGAATATTGCGGCGGCGTGACCGTCAACTACATGACGAACGAGAAGCTGCTCAATATCGGCCTCAAGAAGCTCGCGATCATGGAGGAGGATCTCGAGAAGCTCGCCGCCGAGGATATCCACGAACTGCTGCGCGCGTGGGAGCTGAAGCACCGGCATCGCGCCGCCGAGTGCGTCACGCAGCACACCCTATTTCGCAAGGAGACGCGCTGGCCGGGCTACTACTACCGCGGCGACGCAATGAAGGTCGACGACGAGAACTGGCACGTGCTGACGGTCTCGCGCCGCGACCCGAAGACCGGCGAATATACGATGGAGAAGGCGCCGTGCTACCACCTCGTCGCGGACAACGAGTAGCCGACTTCGGCAAGCGCTGCCCATGTCGACCGCTGCCATGCCGAACGCCGCGACTCCGGTGACGGCCGGCACGCCGCAGCCTTCGCCTCCGAATATCGTCGACAAGACCGACGACGAGATCCGCGCGATCGCCGATCCGCTCTGGCGCGACCTCGTGAAGCACTCGAACGACGGCAAATACGGCGAGTTCGTCCGCAACTTCTCCACTTCGCTCGCGCTCGCGATGAACCAGGTCGTCGCCGGCCATCAGTTCGCGAACAGCGAACTGGCGCGCAACCTGTCCGACGACTTCGACGCGCTCGGCATCATCCGCCGCGGCGAGCACGTGACCGTGCTCTACCGCCAGCGCAGCACGAAGAAGCCGGGCGAATGGCTGGGCCGGCTCGTCCTCGGCCACGAAGCGGGAGCGGTGAAAATCTTCGGTGCATCGATCTTTTGACGCGCTGGCCCGGACCCGACATGCCTGAAACCATCCGCGACGGCAAATACGTCGAACTGACCTACAAGGTGGTCGACGCGAAGACCGGCCACGTCCTCACGAGCGTCGACTTCCCGCTCGGCTACGTCCACGGCCACAACGAAATCCTCGCCCCCTCCGTGCATCGCGAACTCGAGGGACGATCGGCCGGCGATGCGATCGAAGTGGCTATCGACGGCAACCAGATCTTCGGCCCGCGCGACGAATCGCTCGTCTTCACCGACCGCATCGAGAATGTCCCCGAGGAGTACCGGCAGGTCGGCTGCTCGATCCTGATGGAAAACGACCGCGGCCAGACGCGCAGCTTTCTCGTCACCTGGCTGGACGACGAGAAGCTCACCGTCGATGGCAACAATCCGCTGTGCGGCCGGGCGGTCGTCTTCACGCTGCAGATACTTGCGGTGAGCGACGCCACCGAAGAAGAGACGCGGGCCGGCGGCGCGATCGCCGCCGGCGCCGGCATCGATCCGTCGCTGCTGCGGCCGGTATGAGCGACCGCCGCGCGACTCCTGCGAGTTCCATCACGCCACAGAGGTGATCCATGAGCGAACCAAAAAAGCCCGCCGCCCCGGTTCCCGACGGCCAGACGCGCTTCTTCACGACGCGCCAGATGGCGCCGAACGAAAAAGGCTTCGTCGGCTACGAGACCATCTGGAAGCCGTTCCAGAAGGAAGTCGAATACAAGACGCCGAAGAAGCCGTAGGCTCACGGCCACGGGATCAACCGTGAAGGAGTCCGTGTGGCCTGGATTTATCTGATTCTTGCCGGCTGCTTCGAGATCGGCTGGCCGGTCGGATTGAAGATGGCGCAGGCGCCCGAGACGCGACCGGCAGGCATCGCGATCGCGATCGGCTTCATGAGCATGAGCGGCTGGCTGCTATGGCTCGCGCAGCGGCAGATTCCGATCGGCACCGCCTACGCCGTCTGGACCGGCATCGGCGCGGCGGGCACGCTCTTCGTCGGCATCCTGTTCTACGGCGACCCGGCGTCGTTCGCCAGATTCTTCGGCGTCGCGCTCATCATCGCCGGCGTCGTCACCCTCAGGCTGGCGCACTGAGCCCGGGGGGCGCCGACCGGGGCTTCGCAATTCGCGTTGCGGCGGCGCCTGCCGTGAACGATCAGACGATATCGCTGCTGTTGGCGCGGATGACGCCCGCCTTCTTCATCTTCTTCCACGCCGCGTCGAGCGATCCGTTCGCATCGATGCCGCGGGTCGCGTCCTCGAGGACGACGGCGGTGAAGCCGAGTTTGCGCGCGTCGAGCGCGGTCCAGGCCACGCAGAAATCGGTCGCCAGGCCGACGACAAAGACGCGCCGGATGTGCCTGTCCTTCAGATAGCCGGCGAGCCCCGTCTGCGTCTTGCCGTCGGCCTCGACAAACGCCGAGTAGCTGTCGACGTCGCCGTGGTAGCCCTTGCGGATGACGAGCTGGGCCTTCGGGATCGACAGATCCTTGTTCAGCGCCGCGCCGTCGGTGCCCTGCACGCAGTGGTCGGGCCACAGCACCTGCGTGCCGTAGGCGAGCTTCACGGTCTCGAACGGCTTCTTGCCGCTGTGCGCCGAGGCAAACGAGACGTGCCCCGGCGTATGCCAGTCCTGCGTCAGCACGACATTCTCGAACTTGGCGGCGAGCGCATTGATGATCGGCACCACGTCGTCGCCGTTCTTCACTTCGAGGCTGCCGCCCTTGGTGAAGCAGTTCTGCACGTCGACGGCGATCAGCACATCGCCCGCGCCGGGCGTGAACGTGGTGGCACCGCGTACGGCGAACGGCAAGGCGACGAGGGCGCCGCCGGCGCCCAGAGCGGCGAGGATGCCGCGGCGGCTGATGATTCGCGAGTCGGACATGGCGGTCTCCTTCGTCTGTGGCTGACGCGCAGGGAGCATACTCGCCGGCGCCATCTCGTCAATGGTGATGCAGTGCTTTGGCGCCGCGCCGGAGCGGCCCGCCTTTGCGCGCCCGGCGTGCTGTGCTTCAATCCGCCGTCCGTCCACTTTCCGCACGCATCGATGGCAGATCGCAGACTCCAGGTCTTTCACGCGGTCGCGAAGCACCTCTCGTTCACGAAGGCGGCCGAGGCGTTGTTCATGAGTCAGCCCGCGGTCACGTCGCAGATCCGCCAGTTCGAGGAGCATCTGAACACGCGGCTCTTCGATCGCGGACAGGGGCGCATCACGCTCACCGCGGCGGGTCAGGTGGCGCTCGACTACGCGGAGCGCATCCTCGAGTTGTCGGCCGAGCTCGATCACCGGCTGCAGTCGGTCGGCGGGCAGATCGCCGGCTCGCTGCTGATCGGCGCGAGCACGACGATCGCCGACTACCTGCTGCCGCAGGTGCTCGGCGCGTACAAGGCGCGGCATCCGGCCGTCGTGCCGCAACTCTTCGTCGCCAATTCGGAAGCGGTGCAGAACCGGGTTGCCGAGCGCAGCCTCGATATCGGCTTCATCGAGGGCGATTCGCACCTGCCGCTGCTCGCCGCCGACGTCTGCTGCACCGACGAGCTTCAGGTCACGTGCGCGCCGTCGCATCCGCTTGCGCGGCTGGCGTGCGTCGCGCCCGAGGCCTTGACGCACCACGCCCACATCAGTCGCGAGCCGGGATCGGGCACGCGCGAAGTCGTCGACCACTACCTGCAGACGGCCGGCGTCGCGCCCGACACGCTGCAGCGTGCGATGGAGCTCGGTAGCCCGGAGGCGATGAAGGGGCTGCTTGCGACCGGCTTCGGCTACGCGATCATGTCGCGCGCCACGGTCGCCAACGAGATCCGCCTCGGCCAGCTGGTGCAGGTTCCGCTCGCGCCGCGCCTCGTCCGCGGCATGTCGGTCGTCTACCCGAAGGAGCGCATCCACTCGCGGCTGATGAACAGCTTCCTCGACTTTGCGAAGCAGCACCTCGGGGCGCCGGCACCGGCCGAGGACGTGCGGGCGCGGGCCTGAGCCGCGAATCGGCAAGAGCCGGTGTTGTCACCCGCGCCGATCCGTCGCGGTCTTGGCGCCGTCTGCCCTGGAAGCGTCGAGCGTCGTGTAGTACGCGCGCAGGATCTCGAGCACCTCGGGCCGGCTGAACTCGGGCGGCACCTCGGAGCCCTGCGACAGCCACTTGCGCAGCTGCGTCCCCGAGACCTGCAGCCGGTCGGCGTCGCCGTGCGGGCAGGTGCGGCCGGTCGCCATGCCGCCGCAGCGGTAGCACCAGAACGCGATGCCGATGCGCAGCGGCTGGGTCTGCAGCGCGCCGTTCGGGATCGTGTCGAAGATGCGATGGGCGTCGAACGGGCCGTAGTAGGTTCCGACACCGGCGTGGTCGCGGCCGAGGATCTGGTGCGAGCAGCCGTAGTTCTGCCTGAAGAGCGCGTGCAGCAGCGCCTCGCGCGGGCCGGCGTAGCGCATGTCGAGCGGGTAGCCGGCCTGCACGACGGTGCCGGCGACGAAATGGTTCGCCATCAGCGCGGCGATCGCGCGGGTGCGCACCTCGGCCGGGATGTCGCCCGGCTTCAACGCACCAAGCAGCGAGTGCACGAGCACGCCGTCGCTGACCTCGATCGCGATCTTTGCCAGGTGCTCGTGCGAGCGATGCATCGGGTTGCGGGTCTGGAACGCGGCGATGCGCGACCAGCCGAGCGACTCGAACAGAGCCCGGGTCTGCATCGGCGTCTTGTAGAGATCGCCGTATTTCTCCGGGAAGCCGCCGGTCGAGAGCAGCTTCACCGGGCCGGCGAGGTTCACCTCGCCCTGCGCCATCACGAGGGCGACGCCCGGATGCGCAAGCTCGGTCGTCTTGAAGACCGACGCGCACTCGTGCGCCTTGTCGATCGCATATTTCTCCGTCACGCGCAGCGTCGCGAGAATGGATGCGTCGTCGGGGTCGACGAGCGCCACCTCGTCGCCGACCGCGAGCTTCGCGGCGTTCGCGGCCGAAGCCGACAGCGTGATCGGGATCGGCCAGAACAGGCCCGACGCCATCGCCATGCGGTCGCACACGCCCTGCCAGTCGGCGTGCGTCATGAAGCCTTCGAGCGGCGTGAAGCCGCCGATGCCGAGCATCATCAGGTCGCCCTTCTCGCGCGACGTGACCGGCAGGCGCGGCAGCGCCGCCGCGCGCCGCAGCTCGGCGTCGCGGGCCCCGCCTTCGAGCAGCAGCGGCTTCAACGCGCCGCCGCCGTGGGGATCGACCAGAGCCATCGTGTGCTTCCTCCTCGGGGTGTCGGGCCGGGCGCGGCGGCGCGGTTGTGGATGCTGCACGCCGCGCCGGCCGGCGGCCGGCTGCGGCAGCCTCGCACGCGCGCGCGAACGACGAGCGCGAGACTGGCCACGCTCGGATTAGGCGCATCGCCACCGGGCCGCGTCCATTCCCGAGACGGGGGATGCCGGCGTAGCCCAAATGGGGACTTGCGCGCGGGCGATGCGCTCGCGCGCCGTGAGGTTGAGGAAACTCAACATCGCCAGCTTGCGCCGCCTTGTCGGGCGTGAATCCGACCCAAACTCGGCGCCATCGCTCCGCGACGCCGGCCACGGCGTCCGCACCAATCGAGTACCCTTTCGCGTATGCAGCCGGACACGACGCCGACCAGGCCATCGCCGCCCGCGGCCGGTGCTGGCGCGCGCGCGGCCGATGCGGGGCTGCTCGCCGAGATCGCGGCCGGCCTGTCGGCCGACGGCGACATGGGCGCGCTGCTGCAGCGCTTCCTCGAGCCCATCGTTCGCCTGGCCGGCGCGAGCGCGGGCGCGGTGCGGGTGCTCTCGGAGGCCGGCGACCGGCTCGTGCTCGTCAGCAGCATCGGCTTGCCCGGCGCGGCCAGCGGCGCCGAGCATGCGGTCGATCGCCACTGCGGCTATTGCGGCGCGGCGACCGCGAGCCGCGCCCTCGTCTGGGCGCCCGACATCGAGGACTGCAACAAGCGCATCGGCGCCGACTTCTTCGGCAGCGACTGCCGGCGCATGCTCGCCGTGCCGCTGCAGCACCGCGGCCGCGTGCTCGGCGTCTACAACCTCTTCTACGCCGCGGGCGTCGAGCCGACGGCGCAGATTCGCGGCGTGTTGAAGACGATCGGCGAACTCATCGGCCTGGCGATGAACAACGCCGCGCTCGAGGCCGAGACGCTGCGCGCGCGGCTGATGCACGAGCGCCAGGCGATGGCCGCCGAGGTGCACGACTCGATCGCGCAGACCCTCACCTTCGTCAAGATGCGCCTGCCGCTGCTGCACGACGCACTGCACGCCCACGACGACGCGCGGTCGCTGCGCTACCTCGGCGACGTGCGCGAAGCGATCGGCGAGGCGCACCTGAAGTTGCGCGAGATCATCGCCCAGCTTCGCACCCGCATCGATCCGCGTGGCCTCGACAGCGCGCTGCAGGGCCTGGCGGCGCGCTTTCGCCAGCGCAGCGGCATCGAGCTGATCTATCGCAACGCGGCCGCCGGCCTCAAGCTGCCGGCCGAGGTCGAGACCGATATCTTCCACATCGCGCAGGAGGCGCTCGCCAATATCGAGAAGCATTCGGCGGCGCGCCGCTCCTGGTTCACCTTCGATACCGCGCCCGGCGGCTTCGAGATCCGGATCGAGGACGACGGCGTCGGCCCGGCGACGAACGACGAGCAGACCGACGACGGCTCGCACTTCGGCCTCGGCATCATGAGCGAGCGCGCGCAGCGCCTCGGCGGCGAGCTGACGGTCGGTGCGCGGCCCGCCGGCGGCACGCGGGTGCGGCTCGCGTTCCCGGCGGCGGGGGCAAGGTGATGAACGAGCCCGGCGCGCGCCTCAAGGTCGTCCTCGCGGACGACCATTCGCTGTGCCGCAACGGCCTGACCGAACTGCTGCAGCAGCGCGGCGGGATGGAGGTCGCGGCCTCGACCGCCGACCCGACGCAGGTGCCCGATCTGCTGCGCGAACACGAACCCGACCTCGTCGTCCTCGACCTGCGGATGCCGGCGATGGATGGCCTGACGCTGCTGCGCCGGATCCGCGCCGAGGGCATCGAGACGCCAGCGCTGATCCTGACGATGAGCGACTCTCAAGACGACCTCGCCGCCGCGCTGCGCGCCGGCGTGCGCGGCTATCTGCTCAAGGACATGGAGCCCGAGGACATTGTCGTCGCGATCGGCCATGCCGCGCGCGGCGAGATCACCGTCGCCCCGGCGATGACGGCCAAGCTCGCCCAGCTGCTGCACAACGGCGGCAAGATCGGCGACCGCCGCGAGCTGATCGCGACGCTGACGGCGCGCGAGCGCGAGGTGCTCGACCACATCGCGCGCGGCGAGAGCAACAAGATCATCGCCCGCGCGCTCGACATCAGCCACGACACCGTCAAGCTGCACGTGCGCCACATCCTCGGCAAGCTCAACCTGAGCTCGCGCGTCGAAGCCGCCGTCTTCGCCGTCGAGGCGCGGACGAGCGAGGCGAGGTAAGGCTGCCTCTGCGCAGGTTCCGATCACAGGCCGCGCAGCGCGAACGCGATATCCGAGCCAGGCACCCGCTGCCGCATCAGGAACTGCGAGCCTCGGGCGCGTCGCGGCCGGCGATTGACCGGCCGGGCAGATGGCACCACAATGGAACCACTTTGGTTGGAGCGCTGCACGATGCCTATCACACTGACCCTGAAGAACATACCTGACGAGGTATACGAACGGCTCAAGCTTTCCGCCGCAACCCATCGGCGCAGCATGAACAGCGAGGCCATCGTGCGTCTGGAAGCGGCATTGCAGGCAAACAGACTGGCACCGGCCGAGCGGCTTGCACGCGCGCGCGCCTTGCGCACTGCCCTGCCGACAGGCAAGTTCCGCGCCGCGACCATCGATGCGATGAAACGAGAGGGCCGCCCGTGATCGTGGTCGACTCGAACGTGGTGGCGTACCTGTACCTGCCTGGCGAGCACACGGCCAAGGCCGAGGCGCTGCTCGAACGTGACGGCGATTGGGCGGCTCCTGTTCTCTGGCGCAGCGAGCTTCGCAACATTCTTGCCGGCTACATCCGGCGCAAGACGCTGAGCTTTGCCCAGGCATGCGGCATTCAGCGCGAAGCCGAGGATCTACTGGCGGGCTCGGAGTTCGAGGTGGATTCGACGGCGGTCCTGGAGCTTGCGCGCGACAGCGATTGCTCGGCCTATGACTGCGAATTTGCCGCCCTCGCGATGAAACTACAGGTCAATCTGGTCACGATGGACGCGAAGCTCTTGAAGGCGTTCCCGAAGCACGCTGTGTCGCTTGCTGCGGGCTAGACGTTCGAGCTGAGCCGCCCGCGGAGGCAGGCGCGGCAGCGCCTACGCGGCATGAGCCGTGAACTTGACACCAAGCGCCTTGGCTACTTTGAGCACGGTATCGAACCGCGGCTTCGCACCGGGCGTGAGTGCCTTGTACAGGCTCTCGCGCCCAAGCCCAGCGTCCTTCGCAACCTGGGCCATGCCTTTTGCGCGAGCGACGTCGCCGAGCGCAAGAAGCAGAAGATCAGGATCTTCCGCTTCGAGCACCGCGGTCATGTACTCGGCCACGGCTTCCTCGCTGTCCAGGTAGCGCGCCGCGTCGAATGCGACAAGCTTGCGAGGCGGCTTTGGCTTGGTCATAGGTCTTCTCCAACTTCTGATGCGATCTTCAATGCGCGTCGGATGTCCCCCTTCTGGGTCGCCTTGTCGCCGCCGTCGAGCATGACGACAAGAACGCGCCCTCGCCGAACGAAGTACCGGCGATCGCCGGGGCCAAAGTGAACGCGCATCTCGGACACCTCGCCTTCGGCCCACCGCCAGTCACCGACATTGCCCGCTTCGGCATGACGCAGGCGAGCGGCGATACAGACTTGCGCACGCTTGTCCTGCAAGACATCGACCCGTGCAACGAACTCTTCGGTCTGGCGGACGACGAACATGCGTCAGTGTAGCCAATTGGATACGGCGCACCAAGGCGAGCGAACGCCAGATTTCGCGCGCATGTGTCCTGCGCGGTCTAACGCACAAGCTCAGCTGCGGGCTGGCCGTAGCGAAGCGAACGCCAGACCGTCCGCTGGAGCGCCTCGTTAGCCACCAAACTGCAACTCACTGACGCAGGTATTGCGGTTATCACAAAGCTGGCGCAGTTGGCGAACAACCACCTCGTACTCCTCCGCGGTAACTTGATCAAGGATTTCGCTTGCAGCCTCGAATTCGCCTAGTTCTCGCAAAACTTCGGCCTTCATAATTCGGTCGTTATCTTCTGCCTCATCCAGCAAACGCGAGAGCTCGACCAGATTTCTTCTGCCTTCGTCAGTTAAGGGTGTTTTATTTTCCCCCTGAACTCCGTCACGGTACACATCGTTTCTTCGCCACCACGCGAAGATTCTTAACGTTCGCTCTTGCTGATCGTCAGTGGCAAGGCCTTTACCTAAGGCTGCGTAGAAATCTGCTTCCAATGGCTCTTCAACTGCTGGCGCAACATCCCAATCTGGGTGGGATCGGTTAGGTTCGTTCTGCCATTTTGCATCGACAGTGCCAACCTCTCTCGCATTCGCCAGCCAGTAGCACTCGTTGCAGTGACGGCATTTCGCGACGGCAGGGGGGAGTGGCAGCATCGGCGCAATTTGCTTGCCGTCCGTCCAGATACGAGTACCAAAGCTGTTGCCGGATAGCAGCGTCATGTACTGCGCCAACGATTCGCAGTGTGGACAAGCAACAATTTGATTCTGGCCAGGAAGCACTTAGGCTCTCCTTTGGTGGCTAACGTGGGCCTTCAGCGGCAGGCACCGGCTTGGCGACGGCTGTCCGCTGAAAGGTAGGGTTGGGCGTCATATATCCTCGGGCCTAAGAATCCGGCCCGCACCGAGCGCGAGAAGGCGCGGCAGTTTTGTCGCCTTGTGGAAGTTCCCATCTGACGTGACGAAGATGTCGTTCCTGTAGTGAATGTTGCACCACATCGACTGAATATCTAAAACATGATTCAGCCAAGCTGCCAATCTTGGCGATGCTTCGGATTCGTTGTAGATTTCGACAGGTCGTGATTCAGCAAAGAGAATATCTTCAATCTGCTTGGCTCAATTGCTAATCGTTTCGTCGCACCGGAGCGCATGATTCAAAAAAGAGACATCACAAAACCTGATTAGCAATGAGCCTCAGCCATTCGAATTGCCCGCTGTGGCTGCGGCGCGCAGTGGGTGGCGGCTACGAGCAAGCGATGGTGCAGGGTTCGCAGATCGAAGCGTCGGTTGAAGCGATACGAGAACGCTGCGAGGTATCGAGCCGCGTACTTTTGGAAGGCAAAGGCATGGTAGCTGCCGCTGAGGCTGGTCTTGAGATTGCCAAGCACGGTGTTGATCCACTCGAACTCGGGCATGTCCTTGGGCTTGCGCCCTGCGACGACGATCGGCTCGTGCGCACACCCCGCTGCGGCGACGGCGCTGAAGCAGGCCAGGCCATCGGAAGAGACCGTGGCGCCAGGCGCAAGGTGCTTCAGGGCCCAGTCTTCGATGGCCTGGAGCGTAAAGCCTGCAACGGGCGTGAGCTTGACGCGCAAGGGGTGACCGGCATCGCTAAGCGAGACGGCAGCCACGAAGGGCACTTTGTTCTCCGAGCCGCGACCGACCTTGCCGCCGCTGCGCTCACCGCCGAGGTAGGCGTCGTCGAGCTGAACCTGACCGTCGAGCACGTAGCGTTCCTCGCGCTCGGACATCGCCTGCATCAGCTTGTGGTGAATGAGCCATGCCGTGGGGTAGCTCACGCCCAGATGCCGCTTGAGCGCCAGCGCAGACAGGCCGGTCTTGGCTTGGCTGACCAGGTAGATCGCCAGAAACCAGACCGTCAGCGCAAGCTTGGTGCCCTGCAACACCGTCCCGGCAGTCAGCGAGGCTTGATGCCGACAGGCGTTGCACTGAAAGACCTTGTGGGTGCCACCGCGCAGAACACAATGCGCAGCGTTGCCACAGCGCGGGCAGGTAAAGCCGCCCGGCCAGCGCGTCGCCTCAAGCGACGCCTCGCATTGCGACTCGCTGCCGTAGCGCTTGAAGAACTCCGGCATCGACAGCCCGGGCTGAAATTGGATTCGATTCATCGCCATCACGCACCCCTTCTTGATCACACGGAGTGCAGGGTAAGCAACCAGTGGCTCACCAGATGAGCTTGGCTGACGATCATTGCTAATCAGGTCACAAAATGACATAGGGGCCAGTCGCAGCGGTTCGGCAAATCCTGCTTGTGACAATAGTTGCTCGAAGAGATCGTCGCGATCCGTCTGGATTCCTCGCCGTCGCATCTCTGATGCGACAATCTCAACAATGTGGGCTCGGTAGGGCGGCACTTTGAGCGCCTCGCGCAGCGGGTTGACTCTCGGCGAACCGACTACAAAGTCGATAACGACGTTGTGATCGAGCATGAGCTTCATGACTTCCACCGTTCGCCTCCAATGGCGGCCCAAGTCAGTCAGCCGGGACGCCGGTTTGACTGTGTCATGGCCTGCAAGGAAACGTCTTTGCGAGGGCAATGTATAGCGACGTGCGGCCGCTCTCATGAAGCTGTCCGGGGTTATCGCGGAGATACTTTACGAAGACTCGAAGTGCTTGATCATTCGAGACGCCCTTGTCAGGTAGGCAGATAAGCGGCTTCCCTTTCGTATTGGAGTTGCCCAAGGAAGTCGCATCAGCAAATCCAGAGAGATATGAAAGACAGTAGAGCGCACCGACAGCTTCTTCGTCAGGCACTTGCTTACCATCAGCCTGCTTCAATGCCGCGCCACATGTTCTGAGAAACCATGCACCATCTTGGATTTGCGCACCGACAGCGAGCGGATAGGCAACAAGTGCAGCGACGACATGACGGGAGACGCGAGTGCACATCAGAAAGGTCCTTGCTTTGACGCCCAACGTGTGAGTTCACCCGCGTGCCGCAGCCGGCGAAGCCGGCTGTGGCACGTCGGGTGTAATGATGCGATGGACTTCCCCGCGCAAAGGTGCAAAGCTCCAAGGTTTCAATGCAGTTCAAGGATGGCTCGTGCCATTGCCTTTACTTTCGCGCCGTCCAAGCCGAGAGTATTCTTGCTTAGATTCGCATCGCGCATCTGCCCGACGCGCTCCAACCAAGCGGCGTGAAACTGCTTCGAACTGATGAGGGTACTGATGCGTGAGGCCTTGGTCTTGATCGACTCCCAGCTACGGTGCGTCGAGTCGACGCGCAGATAGTACAGGTAGGAAACGAAAAACGTTGCGCCGATAGTGGTTAACTGCTCACCCCCTGGGAAAGCGAACGTGTGGCGTTCCTTGGCCATATCAGACTCGGCACGTAGTGGGCGTTCGGGGCAATGTGGCTGACGTTTGCGGGATGCAACTCGTTCGGGCCGCCTAACTTGAATTCGACGACGAGAATCCTAGGACAAGGCGTCTGATAAGACAATGGCGCGCGATACTTCCGAGGGAAAACACCAACAGCAGTCCGTTTAGGCAAACTTGAACTTTTTCGGGAGCGACAGGAGGCGCTGCGTTTAAACAGACGCGGCAAGTCCGAGGCGAAGCGCCCTGCGCGCGCCGCCTCCAGGCACTGCGCTCGTCGTCGCCGCACAAATCGCCCCTGCCGGGTGCCGCCTGCCGCGCGGGCGGTGCGGAGTGCTCTCATCAAAGTCCACGAGCGGCTCCGCGAAGCCGGTGCGGGACAGGCCGCGATGCGCCTGCGGGGCGCCGAGGAGTGCAGCAGCCAGGGCCCGCGCGCGCCAGCGCGCCACGTGATCTGACTCGGCGCACTTGTCTGAACGGAGCGCGCACCGCGCGCGCAGTGAGTTGTGCGCCGGGGCCCTGGCTGCGAGCACCGCAGGGCAGTCGGCGCAGCCGACCGCCTCGCCGAAGCGTCGCGGCCTGTCCCGCACCGGCTTCGCCGCCACGCGATCACGCCCGCTCGACAAACATCACGATCCGGTAATGCGCCGGACTTGCTTCGAATCGATCGCAAGCGCCTGTCAGCCAGCCTTGTCGCCGCCCACCGCAGGCGCCGCGCCGGGCGTTGCCGCGCCTCGGCCGACGAGGCCGGCCAGCAGGTCCATCGGCAGCGGCAGCACGAAGGTCGATGCGCGGTCGCCGGCGACCTGGGTCATCGTCTGCAGGTAGCGCAACTGCATCGCCTCGGGCTGATGCGAGAGCATCTGCGCCGCCTCGAGCAGCGCGGCCGCGGCCTGCTTCTCGCCTTCGGCGTGGATCACCTTCGCGCGGCGTTCGCGCTCGGCCTCGGCCTGGCGCGCGATGGCGCGCACCATCGACTCGGTGAGGTCGATCTGCTTGATCTCGACGTTCGTCACCTTGATGCCCCAGCCTGCGGTCTGGGCGTCGAGGATGCGTTGCACGTCCATGTTCAGTTTCTCGCGTTCGGCGAGCATCTCGTCGAGTTCGTGCTTGCCGAGGACGACGCGCAGCGTGGTCTGCGCGAGCTGGCTCGTCGCGACGAGGTACTGCTCGACCTGGATGATGGCCTTCTCGGCGTCGACGACGCGAAAGAACACGACCGCGTTGACCTTGACCGAGACGTTGTCGCGCGAGATCACGTCCTGCGGCGGCACGTCGAGCGTGACGATGCGCAGGTCGACGCGCACGATCTGCTGGATGCCCGGCAGCACGATGACGAGGCCCGGGCCCTTGACCTTCCAGAACCGGCCGAGCTGGAAGATGACGCCGCGCTGGTACTCGCGCAGGATCTTCAGCGAGCTGAAGAGCAGCACCAGCAGCAAGACGATGACGATGCCGAAACCGAACGGTATGCCTGCCATCACGCTTCTCCTTTGTCGTTGGCCGCCGCCGGATCGGGCTCGACGTCGAGCAGCAATCCGTCGCGCGCGACGACGCGCACCGATTGACCGGCGCGCAGCGGCGACGCGCTGCGCACCTCCCAGGTCTCGCCGCGCAGCTGCATGAAGGCGTGGCCGGCGTCGGCGTGCACGACCTCGCCGCGCAGCCCGACGAGGTCGTCGAGCCCGCCCACGACCGGCCGGCGGTGCGCCCGCATCGCGAGGCTGCCGCCGCCGAGGACGACAATCGCCGAGCTGGCGGCGAGCGCGAGGACGAGCCACAGCGGCACGCCGTAGCCCGGCTGCGCCTTGTCGAACAGCAATATGCCGCCGGCGATGAATGCGACGACGCCGCCGGCACCGAGCACGCCGAAGGTCGGCGCGTGCAGCTCGGCGGCGAACAGCACCAGCCCGAGCAGCAGCAGGCCGAGGCCGGTGTAGTTGACCGGCAGCATCTGCAACGCGTAGAGCCCCAGCAGCAGGCAGATCGCGCCGGCGACGCCGGCCACGCCGAAGCCGGGGGAAGCGAACTCGAAGACGATGCCGTAGATGCCGATCATCATCAGCACCAGCGCGAGGCTCGGGTTCGCGATCACCGACATCAGCCGCTGGCGCCAGTCGGGCGCCAGCACCTGCAGCGTGAGGCCGCGGGTGTGCAGCACCTGTTCCTTGTCGCGCACGCGCACGCTGCGGCCGTCGATCTGCGCCAGCAGGTCCGGCACGTCGACCGCGACGACGTCGATCACGTTTTGCTGCAAGGCCTCGGCGGCGGTCAGGCTCACCGCCTCGCGCACCGCGCGTTCGGCCCACTGCGCATTGCGGCCGTGCTTTTGCGCCAGGCCGCGGATGAACGCCGCCGCATCGTTGACGCGCTTGGCCTCGAGCGCGTCGGTGGGCGGCTGCGCCCCGCTCGCGGCCGAGGCCGGGGCGGCCGGTGGCGCGGCGCCGATGCCGATCGCAACCGGCGTTGCCGCGCCGAGCGTCGTCGCCGGCGCCATCGCCGCGACCTGCGCCGCATACAGGATGTAGGTGCCGGCGCTCGCCGCGCGCGCGCCTTCCGGGCTGACGTAGACGACGACCGGCACGCTCGACGCGAGCATCGCCTGGATGATCTCGCGCATCGCGCTGTCGAGCCCGCCGGGGGTGTCGAGCTCGATGACGACGAGCGGCGCGCCCTGCTCGCGCGCCTGCTCGAGGCCGTGGATGATGTAGTCGGCGCTGCCCGGGCCGATCGCGTCATGCACCTGCAGCACGAGCACCGGCGTGGCCGACGCGAACGCCGCGGCGAACAGCGTCAGCCAGGCCCACAACGCGACGTTGCGCACCCATGCCGCCATCGGTACCGGCCGCAGCCGCCGCAGCATCGCCATCGCCTCCTCGTCTTGTGCAGCGGCCAGGCGCCGATGCCGGCCGCGACACGAACACCATACACGCTTGACGCGAGCGCGTTCCGCGGCATCACGATCGACCCTGCCATCCGTGCGGCGCGGCGCGCTGCGGGTCCCGGCCGCGCGCGCCCGTCAAACGGCGGCTGCCTCAGTGCTCGCCCTTGGTCCGCAACAGTCCGGCCAGCCGATTGCCCTGCTTCTGCGGGCCGCCGCGCGGGAAGAGGTCGTGCAGGTGGTGGTTGCTGCCGCGCTCGGCGTCCCAGACCTTCGTGAAGTGGCGGATCATCACGCGCACCTGGGGCTGCACCGCGTGCTCGTGGTAGTAGCTGCGCAGGAAGCGGATCACCTCCCAGTGGGCGTCGGTCAGCACGAGCCCCTCCTGCTGCGCGAGCGCCTGCGCGAAGGCCTCGGACCAGTCGCCGAGATCGACCAGATAGCCCTCGCTGTCGGTCGCGATATCCCTGCCGTCGACCTTGATGTGGTGTCGTGCCGTCGTCTTCTTCATGTCGTCACCCGGGTAGTCGTCAAGCGGCGCGCGCGCCGGCCGGACGCGATCGAAGGTTCATCCGGTCGCGCCAGGCGCGGGCGAAAGCGATGAAGCGCTGCGCCCAGTGCGTTCCGGCGTTGCTGCGCAGATGCGCGTACGACGCGAGCAGGTTGCCGCAGACGACGCCGTCGTTCGCGCCGTCGATGCCCTGCCCGCGTTCGACGCGGTACGCGAAGGCGACGCCGGGCTCGAGATTCTCGAGGGTCGAGTGGTGGAACTCGTGGCAGCGCAGCAGCGCGCCCGGCGCCGGGCTCGCATCCGTCAAGCCCGGCCACGGCATCGCCGCCGTCTCGCGCAGGTGCACGTAGCCGCGGCCCTGCGGCCGCTCGTGCATGACGACGTCGCCGGGGATCGCGCCGACCATCTCTGCCCTGCGTCCGCGCCATTCGATGCTGCGCGCGAGGTACATCAACCCGCCGCATTCTGCGTACGCCGGCAGCCCGGCGGCAAGCTGCTCACGGATCGCAGCACGCAGCGGCGCGTTGGCTTCGAGCGCATCGAGGCAGGTCTCGGGAAAGCCGCCGCCGATGAAGAGGCTGTCGATCGCCGCCGGCAGCGCGGCGTCGCGCAGCGTGTCGAACGCGACGAGTTGGGCGCCCGCCGCCTCGAGCGCCTGCAGGTCATCCGGATAGTAGAAGCCGAACGCGCGGTCGCGGGCAATGGCGATGCGAAGCGGCGCCCCGCGCGGCGCACTCGGCATCGAGGCTTCGGCGCGCAGCGGCGCGACGATCGCGTCGCCGCTCGCACCGGCTTCGTCGCGCCACTCGCCGGCCGACGCGGCAAGCGCATGCACCCGTTGCAGATCGACCTGGCTGGCGACGGCGCGGCCGATCTCGTCGATCCGCGAACGAACGTCGTCGACCTCGGCGCAAGGCATCAGTCCGAGGTGGCGTTCGGTCAGCGCGAGGCGCTCGTCCTCGGCCACCGCGCCGAGCACCGGCACATCGGTGTAATGCTCGATCACGGCCCGCAGCTTGGCCTCGTGGCGGCTGCCGCCGAGCCGGTTCAGGATCACGCCGCCGATCCGAATGCCGGGCTCGAACGCCTGGTAGCCGAGGATCAGCGGCGCGATGCCGCGCGTCATGCCGCGCGCGTCGAGCACGAGCAGCACCGGCAGCGAAAGCCGCATCGCGAGCGCCGCGTTGCTGTTGCTGCCGTCGAGCGCGAGGCCGTCGTACAGGCCCTTGTTGCCTTCGACGAGCGCGAGGTCGGCGCCGGCCAGCGCGCCGCCGAAGCAGCGCGCAAGCGCGGCGTCGTCCATCAGGTAGGCGTCGAGGTTGAAGCAGTCGCGCCCGGCGGCGCGCGCGAGCCACATCGGGTCAATGTAGTCGGGCCCCTTCTTGAACGGCTGCACGCGCACGCCCTGCGCGGCGAACGCGGCGCTCAGGCCGAGCGCGATCGTCGTCTTGCCCGACGACTTGTGCGCCGCCGAGACGAGCAGGCGGTCGATTCTCATGCCGCCGCCCTTGCCTCGTCCGGCGCCGGCATGAAGTCGAGCACATGCACGCCGGCGGCGGTGACGACGAACGCGGCGCCGAGCCCGCCGATGCCGAGCAGCCATTCGAGAAGCGACGGCGCATACGGCGAGATCGCGCCGTCGGCGAAGCTGCTGCTCGTCGCGTAACCCGGAAAGATGTCGAGCGGGAACGCCTGCCCGCCGACGATGAAGACGTACAGCCACGCGAACGCGCCGAGCACGACGAGCAGCGCGGCGGCGAACGTCGTGCGCGCGGCCGGCGGCTCGCGGCGCAGCAGCAAAGCGAGCGGCAGCACGCTGCCGGCCAGCACGTAGCCGCCCCAGAACAGCCACGGGTAGAGGCCGCCTTCGGCAAGGATGAAGCGCTCGAACGCCTGCTGGCGCGCGAAGTACAGGCTCGTCGCGTGATGGACGGCGACGAAGAACAGCGCCGCGGCGACGAAGATCGCCAACAGCCGCGAGCTGCGGCGCTCGAAGTCGGGCTCGGCGCCGGCACCGCCGTTCCACGCCCGCGCCACCGCGCGCACGACGACGAACACCGCGAGGCCCCAGCTGAACGACATGAAGATGAACAGCGGCGCAAGCAGCGCCGAGCCGTAGGCCTGGCGGGCGACGAGAAAGGCGAAGATCGACCCGGTGCCGGTCGTGAGCACCAGGCGCCAGATCAGCACGGCGATGCCGGCGGCGCGGGTGTGGACGTTCAGGCGCCGCTCGAACATCGTCCACAGGTAGACGAGCGCGACGCCGGCCATGCCCGAGTAGAGGAACACGTTCCACGCGAACACCGACCTGAAGTTGTAGTGTGTCGCGGCGACGATCACGCGCTCCGGCCGGCCGAGATCGAGCATCAACACCATCAGGCCGCCGGCGAGCAGCGCGATGCACAGCAAGGCCGAGAGCCGTGCCCACGGCTTGTAGACGGCCTGGCCGAAGACGGATGCGATCGACGCCACGTTGAGCACGCCCGACGCGGCGACGATCATGAAGATCGCGAACACGTGCGGCAGGCCCCAGACGATCTGGTTCGTCATGCCGGTCGCGATGTGGCCGCGCGACTCCATCACGTGCGCGGCGGCCAGGCCGATCGCGACGACGAGCACGCCCGCCGCGAGAACGAGCCAGAAGGCGCGCGGGTCGCGATCGATCGGGCCTTGCATCACAACCCCTCGTAGCGCACGCCGGGGTCGAGCCGCAGGTCGGCGCGCAGCGGCTTGCTCGCGACTTCGCGCACGCGGCGCGCGATCTCGCTTGCGGGGTCGTTCAGGTCGCCAAACAGGATCGCGCGGTGCCCGGCCTCGGCACACGCCTCGGCGCAGGCGGTCGTCTTCTCGCCGCGATCGATGCGCTGCACGCACAGCGTGCAACTCTCGACCGTGCCTTTGCCGCGCGGCACATCGGGCAACTGGTTCGTGATCGCTTCATGCACGAAGGAGCGCGCCTTGTAGGGGCAGGCCATCATGCAGTAGCGGCAGCCGATGCAGGTGTGGCGATCGACGAGGACGATGCCGTCGGCGCGCTTGAACGACGCGCCGGTCGGGCAGACGTCGACGCATGGCGGCTCGGCGCAGTGCTGGCACATCACCGGCAGCGACGCCCTGCGGCCGGTCGCGATCTCCTCGAGATCGACCTTGCGGATCCACTGCGAATCGGTCGGCGCGGTGCCGCCGGAGAGGCCGTTCTCCTTGTTGCATGCGGTGACGCAATCGTCGCAGCCGATGGCGCACTTCGTCGTGTCGATCAGCATGCCCCAGCGCACCTTGGGGTTCGCACCGCTGCTTGCCGCCTGCGCGACCTCGATCAACTGGATGCCGGGGGCGAGCAGCGCGCCGCCGATGCCGGCCGCGGCGACGCCGAGGAAGCCCCGCCGCGACGGCCGGTCGGCCTGAGGCGCGCCGCCGCTCATCGCAGTTGCGCGACCTTCGCGCGCGGTTTGCCGCTGTGGCACTCGAAGCAATCGACTTTCACCGCCGCGTAGCTGTGGCAACTGACGCAGAAGTCGCCCGCCGCGGCGGCGACGCTGCCGCTGGCCGCGCTCGCATGGCAATCGACGCAGCCCTTCAGGCTCGCCTTCGCGCCGCGGATGCCCTGGTGCACCGTCTCGTCGCGCTGGTGCTTGAGCATGCTCGGATGATCGCGCCGCATCGTTGCCGGGTCGGCGATGCACTGCGTGCCGGCGCGCGCCGGGGCGATCTCCGGCAGCGGCACGCGCGAATCGCCGGCCTGCGCGAGCGCCGCCGCGAGCAGCAGCACGACGGCAAACCCGACCTTCAGCCACAACCACCCGCGGCAGCGCATGGCCTCGCTACTCCCCGAGCCCCATCTGGATGTAGCCGGTCGGGCAGACATCCTTGCAGATGTGGCAGCCGATGCACTTG
>OEIU01000524.1_pt1 | contig 34880 bp, 29 predicted proteins | sample 1539221 | NCBI WGS metagenome assembly OEIU01 (sample SAMN03792071, study PRJEB22550) | activated sludge metagenome | feature: wastewater treatment plant; material: activated sludge; isolation source: Wastewater treatment plant of a petroleum refinery complex | place: Argentina: Zarate | collected...
ATCTAGCGGATGCACGGTCGACAGGGCCACGGCATCGGCGTCGGCCAGCCTGGCGGCGCGAACGAGCTCTGCCGCCGGCAGGCTGGCGCCGAGGTAGGTCACGCGCCAGCCGTTGCCGGCGGCCGCCGTCGCCGCGAGCATGGCGCCGAGGTCGTGCATCTGGAAGGCCGGCGTGCCGACGATGATGGCCGGTGCGTCGTCGCGCGCGGCCGGATAGTCGGTCATCCAGGTCAGCACGCGACGGATGATCGTCGTGGCGAGGTGGCCGTTGGCCGGTGGGAAGCGGCCGTCGTGCCAACCCGAGCCGATCGTCACCAGCAGCGGTCCGATCACGCGGTCGAGCATCTGCTCGGAGGGCAAGCGCAATGCCGCCGTGCGCAAGGTGGCTTCGAGCGTGGCGCTGTCGAACCGTTCCGCCGCGGCCAGGGCGCCGGCCAGGTATTCGTTGACGGCCGGTTCGTCCCTGGCCTCGACCGCTGCCGGCGGCGCCAGGCGCGCGTCGGCAGCGACCATCTCGCGCAACGCGTCATTGTCGAGGCGGGCGACCTGGCCAATCTGCCGGCCCGCCTCGGTCGCGCTGACCAGCAGGCGCAGGCGTTCAATGTCGGCGTCGGAATAGTTGCGCTGCCCGCCCTCGCTGCGGCTCGGCTGGACCGCGCCATAGCGCTTTTCCCAGGCGCGCAGCAAATCGGGCGTCAGGCCGGTGCGCCGGGCCACGACGCGGACGGAGTGCAGGGGTGGGGTGCGGGGCTTGTCCATGCACCATAGTAGGAACGCGCGAGGCGTTTGTCCAGATATTTACCGAGGATGTCCAAGTAATTGAGGGGTGTTGACATCCAATAGTTGGACATGTACTGTACAACCTCCATGACAGCTATCCAATACATGGACAAGCCTTAGACGCACCACTTTTGTTCTTCCCCACCCCCAAGGAGTACACCATGAACTTTGCATCCCTCGTCCTCGCCACCGCCGTCGTTGCCGCCCCCCTCGCCGCCACCGCTGGCGGCATGGACAAGATGGCGAAAAAGGACATCGTCGATACCGCCGTCGCCGCCGGTTCGTTCAAGACCCTCGCCACCGCACTGGAGGCGGCCGGCCTGATCGACACGCTGAAGGGCCCCGGTCCGTTCACCGTGTTCGCCCCGACCGACGCGGCCTTCGCGAAGCTGCCGGCCGGCGCGCTCGACGGCCTGCTCAAGGACAAGGCGAAGCTGACCGCGGTCCTGACCTATCACGTGGTCGCCGGCAAGGTCGAAGCCAAGGACGTCGTCAAGCTCGATAGCGCGAAGACGGTCAACGGCCAGTCGGTCACGATCAAGGTCATGGGCGACACCGTCCATGTCGACAACGCGACTGTCACTGCCACGGACATCCAGGCTTCCAACGGCGTCATCCACGTGATCGACACGGTGCTGATGCCCAAGGAGTAATTTCCTGTCACCGTCCCGTCGAGCGGATTGACCGCAGGCTCGACCTTGCGCCCCGGCCGCCCCTCCCTCGGCCGGGGCGTTCGTACGTGCGACATGCAAGCTCCGGCAGCCCTTTGCAGCCGCGGGCAGGGAAAAACGGGCAGTGGCGATCCCCGCCTCGCCGAACGGGGGGCCGGCGCGATTCAGGCGGCGCGATTCAGGCGGCCTGGAGTTTCTCGCGTTCCTCGGCGAGCCGCTTCTCGTTGACGCGGATGAACTCGGCGAGGGTCTCGTCTTCGGGCGTACTCGCCAGCTCGGCTCTGGCGCAGCGAATCCAGGCTTCCAGCCGGGTCAGGCGCCGGATCTGGGTCAGGGTTTGACGTGCTTCGGGACGCATGGGCTGGTCCGTGTAAACAATGGTGTCGCCGGGGCGCTATTTTACCCCGTGCTGGCGAAACTGCCACTGCTTTCGCAGCGGATCGTCCGAAATGGTGCTACGGCGCACCAGTCATGGGGAAGCGGAGGGTGGCCATGACCGGCGGCCGGCGGGTCGCCATGGTCAGCGGACGGCGCCGCGTCGCGGAAGAAACCGCGCTTGCGCGCGAATCCTCCGCCCCCGACCATGGGCCATGTTCAATGCGAACCCCGACATCCGTTCCATCGCCGTCGCCCCGGGCGCCGAGTGCCTCGTCATCGACGATGCCCTGAGCGATCCCGATCGCTGGGTGGCGCTCGCAAGCGAGCACCGCCACGCGTTTGCCGAAGCGCCGTTCAATGCCTATCCCGGCGTCGAGTTGCGCATGCCCGATGCGCTGTCGGCGAAGCTCGACGCGTTCTTTGGCGAACATATCCGCAAGCGCCTCGGCGCGCGCCGCACGCTGCGCATGTACAGCCGCCTCGCCATCGCCACGCGCCAGCTTGACCAGCTCGAACCGCGGCAGTGGATCTGCCATCGCGATCGCCTCGAGATCGCACCGGATCGCTGCATCGCGGCGTCGGTGCTCTATCTGTTCCGCGATCCCTCGCTCGGCGGCACGGCATTCTTCGCGCCGCGTCGTGGCGAGCGCGAAACCGCGGTCCTGATCCACGAATCGGGCCAGCTTAGCGCCGGCGAATTCACTGCCAGGTACGGCATTGCTCCGTCCTACCCGGTTGCCACGAACGACTGGTTCGAGAAGACCGCGGTGGTCGCAGCGAAGTGGAACCGGCTGGTCTTCTACGAGGGCGGCAGCGTTTTCCACGCCAGCGACATCCAGGCACCGCAGCGGCTGGACGCGGATCCGCGCCGCGGCCGCCTGACCTGGAACGGTTTCTTCGTCTGCCGGCGCGCGGCCGCCTGATCGCGCGGCGGGATCAGGGCAGGGTGATCACGGCGCTGGCATCCATGACCAGCGGATCGGCATCGCCTGTCGCGCCACCGAAGCGGTGGTGATCGGGCTTGGCCTGCAGCGGGCGGTAGCCGCCATCGTAATCCCAGGTCGTGACGAAGAGGCGGGCCCCGGACAGGGACTGCGGATTGCCGAGGGCCGAGGCCGGGATAGTGAAGGCCAGGCTGTTGTTCGCGCGGTCGACCTTGAGGTCGGCCACGGGCGACACCTGTCGGCCCTCGTTCGTCGCCGATGCGCCATCGGCACGGAACAGGCTGTTGCTCCAGCCGCCGGCGCGAAGCCGGACGTTCCAGCGCATGCCCTCGGGCAGGCTCGCGTTCTGCAGCGGCATCGTCGCGCTGCCGACCGTATTTGCGGGCAATTCGATGAACAGGGTCACGGCCAGATGGTCGAAGCCGTTGACCGGATTCCACTCGGCGACGAGCTCGTGCATGCGCAGGACCACGCGCAGCGAACTGCCCGAAGTCAGGACGCGCACGCCGCGCAGGTCGAGCGGATGGTGCTTGTTCCAGAACGGGTCCGCCGGATACAGATAGTTTCCGCCCGGGCCGTGGTCGTCGCCGGCCGCGTCTTCGACATCGCGCAGCAGGGTCCATTGACGATCGACGCGGAACGATAAGCTTGCCGAACTGGCCGAAACAGACTCCGGCCAGGCGATCACCGCGTGTTCGATTTCCGGGTCGATCAGGTCCGCGGTGTCGAGCGTCGCGTGCCAGCGCCCGTCTTCGGCTACCGCCACGCGCTGCGCGCGTTCGAGGTTGCCGTCGATGACGAGCAGCAACTCGTCGATGCCTTCGGCGGTTCCCTGCAAGGACAGGTCGCCGCGCACCTTCGTCGCAGGGAGCGCCTCGATGTGCACGGCGGGCTGCGCATTCGCGCGCGCGGGCAGCGTGGCCTTGTCGGCGAGCACGCTCCATACCTGCCCGCTGCGTGCCGGCAGGCGCAGGCTGAGCCGGCCGTTGTCGCCGACGACCAGCGGGCGCGCCTCGCCGTCGATCGAGAATTCGGACGCGAGCCGCGTGCCCGCCGCCAGGCCGGCGTCGAGATCGGCCAGCAGGCTTTCATGCTCCGCCGAATTGAACACGACCAGCAGGGTGTCCTTGCCATCCTGCATGCGGTAGGCGAGGGCGCCTGCCGCTGCTGCATTGGCCGCCAGCACGGTCGGGGTTCCGCGCGAGAGTGCGCGGTGTTCCCTGCGCAGTTTCGTGATTCGCCCGATGTAGCGATACAGCGGCGCGCCGACGTCGAAGTGGTCGCGACCGCCCGAATCGACACCGGTCGCGAACATCGCCGCGCGCTGCTTGCTGAAGCCCTGCTCGGTGCCGTAGTAGATCACCGGAATGCCGGGCAGGGTCATGATCAGCAGCAGCGACTGGCGCAGACCCGCTTCGCTGCCGCCGGCGAGGAAGCGTTCGACGTCGTGGTTGTCGACGAAACTCGGCATGCGGTGCGGGTCGGCATGCACGGCCATCATGTTCTTGATGCGATGGGCCAGCACGGCGCTCGGCTGGCCCTTGGCGAACACATCGAGGCTGCTGCCATACAGCGGGAAGTTGATCATGCCGGGCAGCAGCGCGCGGCCCTTCGCATCGCGCATGTAGCTGTCGATGCGGCGCGCCTGGGTATCGGCATATGGCGCATCGATGCCGAAGCCTTCGCCGAACAGGAAGAAGTCCTTGCGGCCGCTGGCGCGTGCCACGCGCAGGATGCCCGGCGCCTCGGCATCGCGCGCGTTGAGGAAATCGTCGAAGTATTCCGGCGGCACGTAGAACGCGGTGTCGACCCGGTATGCATCGACGCCGGCTTCGCGGATCCAGTATGCGTAGCTGTCGCGCAGCGCCTTGCGCACCACGGGGCTTTCGGTATTGAGGTCATCCAGTTCGGCGAGCTGCCAGTCGAGTTGCTGGCTGCGCTCGCTGAAATCGCGGATGCGCGGCGTCCAGTGGTAGATCGCGGCCTTGCGATCTTCTTCGCGGCGCGGGTCGTTCAGCGAGAACGGAAGCTGGGTTGGCGCGCTGTGCGGCCTGGAATCGGCATTCGGCCGGTAATTTCGCGAAGGATCGGCGGGATCGATGGCGCCGTCGTAGTGGAAGAAGTTGCCGACGTGGTTCACCACGATGTCCTGCACGAGGTACATGCCCTTCGCATGCAGGCAGCGCGACAGGTGCCGGTAGTCTTCCAGCGTGCCGAAATGCGCATCGATGGCCTTGAAGTTCTCGGCCCAGTAGCCGTGGTAGCCGCCGTAGCCGACCTGGCCATCCCACCACTGGTTGGCGACCGGCGGCGTGACCCAGAGCGCGGTTGCACCGAGCCCGCGCATATAGTCGATGCGGCGCGTCAATCCGGCGAGATCGCCACCGCTGAAGCGCGCGCCATCGGCGGGATCGTATTCGCCGGCGCCCTGGTCGTTGTTGCCTGCATCGCCGTCGTCGAAGCGGTCGATCATCGCGAAATAGATGACCTGGTCGCGCCAGTCCGGCGAGGCGACCTGCAGTGGCCCGTGCGAACAATCCTCGCCGGCCAGGCCCATGCTGGCCCAAGCCAGTCCGAGCAGGGCCAGCACGGGGTGGCAGGCGCGTTTGGAGGAGCGGATGGCCATGTGCATTTCCCGTCTGTTGGATTCGCCTGGCCACACCGGCCCGGCGTCCTGCCGCGCGTGGCCACGCGCGTGCGGGCTGCACCGCGGGGCCGCCATGCAGCGCCACTATCCCATGGCCTTGCGTGTCCGCCGAACGACAATCGGACATGAATACGTATGCAAGATCCGCCATGCCGGAAACGCTGGGGATACCATCATCCGGCGCTGAGGGGAAGCAACGTTCGACAGCGCACGCGACCGGGTGGAGCCTACTGCCAACCATTCTGGCCACTGTTCGAATTTCGGAGTTTGGGGGAAAAAGATGCTGTATCTGAAGCGCAACATGCTGAGCGTCGCACTTGTGTCGGCGATCATGGCCACCGCGATTTCGGCACGTGCCCAAAGCACGGACGAAGCAGCCGACCAGACTTCGGCCGATGCCGAAGCGGCGGCGAAGAAGGAAGCCGCAGAGAAGGATGCAAAGACGCTCGAAACAGTGCGTGTATCGGGCATTCGCGCCGCCATCGAAAGCGCGATCGAGGTCAAGCGCGAATCGAATTCGATCGTCGAGGTGATCTCCTCGGAAGACCTCGGCAAGCTCCCTGACGTATCGATCGCCGATTCGCTGGCCCGCCTGCCCGGACTCGCCACGCAACGCGTCGCCGGTCGCTCGTCGACGGTCAGCATCCGCGGACTCGCCGGCGATTACGGAACCACGCTGCTGAATGGCCGCGAACAGGTCAGCGTCGGCGACAACCGCACCATCGAGTACGACCAGTTCCCATCCGAACTGATCAACCAGGTCATCGTCTACAAGACGCCGGATGCCTCGCTGGTGGGCCAGGGACTCTCCGGCACGGTCGATTTGCGCACCGTGCGTCCACTGTCGTTCCAGGAACGCGTCGTTTCACTCAATGCGCGCGGCGAGAAGAACTCGCTGGGCAAGATCAACGCGGATTCCGACGATTTCGGCAGCCGCGTCAGCGCCTTCTATGTCGACCAGTTCATGGACGACAAGCTGGGCGTCGCGCTCGGTTACGCGCGCCTCGACACGCCGGGACAATCCAATCGCTGGGAGTCCTGGGGCTACCCGACCAACAACGAAGGTATCTATGCGATCGGCGGCGCCAAGATCCAGGGTACGTCCAGGGATTCCGTGCGCCAGGGCCTGATGGGCGTTCTCGAGTTCAACGCCAGCGAGCAGTACACCACCATGCTCGATGTCTACTACTCGAAATTCGACAAGGCCGAAACCACGCGCTTCATGGAGACGGGTCTCGCCTGGTCCGGTGCGACCCTGCAGAATCCGGGCGTGCAGAACGGTGTTGTCAACACCGGCACGTTTGCCGGCGTGCGCCCGGTATTGCGCAACGATCTCAACGAGGGCAACGACAAGCTCTTCGCGATCGGCTGGAACAACCATTTCACGATGTCAGACCTCTGGTCGGCCGACATTGACATCAGCCATTCGCAGGCCGACCGTCATGAGAGCATCCTCGAGATGTATTCCGGCACGCGTGCAGGGGTCACCGACAATGTCGACTTCGCACTCGATCCGACCGGGTTTCCGACCTTCCACTACGGCCTCGACTACACCGACCCGAACGTCATCGTGCTGACCGATCCGGGCGGCTGGGGCCAGGACGGCTACATCAAGACGCCGAACATCAAGGACGACCTCACATCGTTCCGCGCCAGCGCCGAGCGCGCCTTCAATGGCGGTCCGTTCTCGAGCCTGGAGTTCGGCGTCAATTATTCCGACCGCGAGAAGCAGCGCAGCGTGCCGGAAGCCTTCCTCGACCTGATCAACGACGAGACCACGATTCCGGCCAATTTCCTGATCTCGCCGGTCGATCTCGGTTTTGCCGGCGTGCCGGGCAGCATCAGCTACCGGATCAATCCGGTGCTGGCCCAGTTCTACACGCTGCGCGACAACATCAATGCCGATATCGTCAACAAGCAGTGGAAGGTCAACGAGAAGGTCACGACCGGCTACTTCCAGTTCAACATCAATTCGGAACTGGGCTCGGTGCCGGTGCGCGGCAACGTCGGCGTGCAGGCGGTCTCGGTCGACCAGAGCTCCGACGGCTTCGAAGTCCTGCAGGGCGATGCGGGCAATGCCCTGCCGTTTTCCGGCGGCGCGACCTACACCGACTACCTGCCGAGCCTGAACCTCGCCTTCCTGCTGCCGGCGGACAATACCCTCCGCTTCGGTCTCGGACGCGAGGCGGCGCGGCCGCGCCTCGACCAGATGCGTGCGAACAACAACACGAGCCTCGCGTTCTCGGGTGAAAACTTCGGGCGCTGGACGCGTGATGGCGGCAACCCGGAACTCCAGCCGTGGATCGCCAATGCCTTCGATTTGTCCTGGGAGCACTACTTCGCCAAGACCGGATACTTCAGCGTTGCGTATTTCTACAAGGACCTGAAGACCTACGTCTACGACCAGACCACGGCTTTCGATGCGAGCGGCCTGCCGATTCCGGACGGCTACGTCGGCCCGACGCCCGATCCGGTCGGTGTCTACAAGCGACCGGCCAATGGCAGTGGCGGCAGCATCAAGGGCTACGAGCTCGCGCTGTCCATCCCGTTCGACCTGTTCACGCCCGTCCTCGAAGGATTCGGCTTGTCCTTCAATTACTCGGACACGACCAGTTCGATCAAGCGCCTCGGCCCGGACGGTCCGGACGAGCCGATTGCCGGGCTCTCCAAGCAGGTCCGCAATTTCTCGTTCTACTACGAGAACCACGGCTTCCAGGCGCGCGTCAGCCAGCACTCGCGTTCGGACTTCCTCGGCGAGGTGCAGGGCTTCGGCGCCGACCGTGCACTGGTCTACATCGACGGCGAGTCTGTCCTCGATTTCCAGACCGGCTACACGTTCGGGGACGATACCGCGCTGCGTGGCGCGACCATCCTGCTGCAGGTCAACAACCTGACCAACGAGCCGTATCGCGAGTTCTTCAATGACAGCGGCCTGACCAAGCGCTCCGAGGTATACGGGCGCCAGTACCTGCTCGGCGTTACCTACAAGTTCTGATTTCGGCTCTCCACGACACCCTGCCGGCCTTCACTGGCGGCAGGGTCTTTTTTTGCCTGCGGCTGGCAAGTCGCCGGGACAGATCCTGGCTTTCGCAAGCCGCGAGGTGACCGTACCAGCGCCCCGCAGGTACCCCTGCGGATCCGCCCCGCGGGCGGTTCGTGAGAAGATGGAGGCCGATGACGGGATTGCCGGCCCGCCGCACCGCCACTGGCGGCACCCGGCAGATCGCCGCAAGCAGAGGAGAGCCCCATGGAAACGACCAACCCGCCTGCCCGCCGTTCGTCATGGATGTTGCGTGGCCTGGCCGTCTTGCTGATCGCCTACGTGTTGTTCGTCCTCGCCCTGATGTGGTGGTGGGATACCGAGCCCGACTACTTCGATCCGGTCAAGGTCACCCAGCAGCGCGCCACCGCGAAGCAGCAGGCGGTCGTGGTCGGCTCGGCGACGACCAGTGCGCTGATCCAGTCCATCGAGGTCATGCTCGACAAGCGCGGCGGCTACCTGAGCAACGACAAGCTGCCGCCCGGCGTGCTGATGGACAACATCCCGAACTGGGAATTCGGCGTGGTCACAGCCTCGCGCGACCTGACCCGCGCCTTGCGCAACGAATTCAGCCGTTCGCAGACGCAATCGGTCGAAGACAAGGACCTGCAGGAAGCCGAACCGCTGATCAGCTCGCCAAACGACCGCTGGCTGCTGCCGAGCTCCGAAAGCCAGTACCGCAAGGCGATCGAGCGCATCGACAGCTATGCCACGCGGCTCGCCGACAACGACACCGATGACGCGCAGTTCTACGCGCGCGCCGACAACCTCGTCGATTTCCTCTCGGTCGTCTCGACCCGCCTCGGATCGCTCTCGCAGCGTCTTTCAGCCAGCGTCGGGCAGATGCGCATCGACACCGACCTGGCCAACGATCCGAACGCGCAGCAATCGAGGCCGGCGGCCAGCTCGCGCATCGTCAAGACGCCGTGGACGAAGATCGACGACAACTTCTACGAGGCGCGCGGCTACACCTGGGCCTTGCGCGAACAGCTCGAAGCCATCCGCGTCGATTTCGGCCCGGTCCTGCGCGACAAGAACGCCATGATCAGCCTCGAGCAGGTGATCCGCGAAATCGAGGAAGCGCAGAAACCGCTCGGCAGCCCGATGGTGCTGAACGGAGCGCCGTTCGGCTTCTTCGGCAACCACTCGCTGGTGCTGGCCAATTACATCTCGCGCGCCAATGCCGCGCTGATCGAACTGCGCGAGTTGCTCAAGCGCGGTTGAGCGCGGGCAGCGGGCAACAGGCAAACGTGCGCTGACCTTGTAGGAGCCCCCTACAGGAGCGATGCGTTTCTTGCAGAAGCCCCTTCAGGAGCGATGCGGTTCTTGCAGGAGCTCCCTTCAGGAGCGATGCGGTTCTTGTAGGAGCCCCCTTCAGGGGCGATGCCCTTCGCCATTCCGCACAAGAGCTTCGCCCCTGAAGGGGCTCCTACACAGAAGCAGGGGATCCTGCACAGAAACGTGGTGCGCCCTCGCGCGCTGTTTCCTGGCTTCTTTTCGTAGGAGCCCCCTTCAGGGGCGATGCGTTTTTTGCAGGAGCCCCTTCCGGGGCGATGTGCTTCTTGTAGGAGCCCCCTTCAGGGGCGATGCCCTTCGCCATTCCGCACAGAAGCTTCGCCCCTGAAGGGGCTCCTACACAGAAGCAGGGGATCCTGCACAGAAACGTGGTGCGCCCTCGCGCGCTGTTTCCTGGCTTCTTTTCGTAGGAGCCCCCTTCAGGGGCGATGCGTTTTTTGCAGGAGCCCCTTCCGGGGCGATGTGCTTCTTGTAGGAGCCCCCTTCAGGGGCGATGCCCTTCGCCATTCCGCACAGAAGCTTCGCCCCTGAAGGGGCTCCTACACAGAAGCAGGGGATCCTGCACAGAAACGTGGTGCGCCCTCGCGCGCTGTTTCCTGGCTTCTTTTCGTAGGAGCCCCCTTCAGGGGCGATGCGTTTTTTGCAGGAGCCCCTTCCGGGGCGATGTGCTTCTTGTAGGAGCCCCCTTCAGGGGCGATGCCCTTCTTGCAGGAGCCCCTTCAGGAGCGATGCGGTTCTTGTAGGAGCCCCCTTCAGGGGCGATGCCCTTCGCCATTCTGCACAGAAGCTTCGCCCCTGAAGGGGCTCCTACACAGAAACAGGGGCTCCTACAGGACACAGGCCTTGGCGATCCGTTTGGCGGAAGCGCGACAGGACCGCCCTGCCGATAGTCGACCGGGCGAATGTCCCGCAACGATGCCGGCCAACCGGTTCGCCGTGTTTTCTCCGCCTTGCTGCGAATCATCCGGGTACAAGGGCAACAACACGCAGGCGCCGGGAATGACGCCGGGCACGGCATCCACGACGAACGAGAGCCGGCGCGAAGGCATCCTCGGGCTGCCCGGTCAGCATCGCAAGATCGCCTTTCGGGTGGCCAACGCCTGTTCAAGGCGGGCCCAAGAGCGCGCCGCCCTCGCCCGGGATGACGAGTGGTCGCGTTCGTTCGTCCGGGCGCAGCTGAACGAAAGCCGCGGCGCCGGTCGTCGACTGCTTGACGCGGCGCACCGGGTCGGAAACTCTCGGGACTTCGCGCAGGGCGCCAACAGGAAACAGACAATGTCCCTAGATATCGACCACGAGCAAGCCGCGCACCGGTTCATCGCCATCGTCGAAGGCCAGCCATGCGTGCTCGAGTATCGGCTGTCCGGCAGCACGATGACGATTACCCATACCGGCGTGACGGCCAGCCTCGGCGGCCGTGGAATTGCCGCCGAATTGACGCGCTACGCGCTCGACGCGGCGCGCGCGAACGGCTGGAAAGTCATCCCGGCGTGCTCATACTCCGCGGCGTTCATTGACAAGCACGCTGAGTACCGCGATCTGCTGGCGTGATGCTCAGGCAGCGGATGCCTTGTGGCGGGCGACGCCGGCGAGGATTTCCTGTTTGGCGTCATCGGCGTTGCCCCAGCCCTCGAGCTTGACCCACTTGCCCTTCTCGAGATCCTTGTAGTGCTCGAAGAAGTGGCCGATGCGCTCGAGCCAGTGCCTGGAGACCTGCTCGATGTCGTTGATGTGGGCGTAGCCCTCGAACACCTTCGGGATCGGCACGGCGACCAGCTTCTCGTCGGCGCCGGCCTCGTCGCTCATGCGCAGCACGCCGACCGGACGGCAGCGGATCGCAGAGCCCGGCACCAGCGGCAGCGGCAGGATCACCAGAACGTCGAGTGGATCGCCATCGCCGCCCAGGGTCTGCGGCACATAACCGTAGTTGCACGGGTAGCGCATCGGCGTGGACAGCACGCGATCGACGAAGATCGCGCCGGTGGCCTTGTCGACTTCATACTTGACCGGTTCCGCGTCCTTCGGAATCTCGATGATGACGTTGATTTCGTTCGGCACGTCCTTGCCGGTCGGAACAAGCTGCAAAGCCATGGAAACTCCTCGATGACGGCCCCGCCAGACATTCGGCGCAGACCACGGAAACAGGGGGCGTTATCATACGGCAGTCGGTGCTGCGCTGCAGCATCGGACACTGGCCGGGTCCGGCGCGCGACCCGGGCGGAGCGCCGCAAGCTGCCTGTCGCGCCGGTGCCTGCCTGGCGTTCCCCGATTGGCGCATCCCGGGATGCGTGGGGTGCGGCTGGCGTCGAACAGTTGCATTGCATCATGCCCGTCGAGGGCCAGCACGAAAGCACCGATGGTCATGTGGCGGACCGTCCAGCAAGATCGCGCGTCGCGCCTTGCCCGGAAACTGACCACGCACGGAGCGCCCGCGACAATGTTGCCCTGGGCAATGCGGTCCTGACGAACGCCACGGCATGATCAAGCGGGGACCCGACAACCGTCGCGCCCATCAGGATGGGATTCGTTGCACTCATCGGGATTCCTGTCGATGCCGGAGGGCATCGTATCGAGCGCTTGCACGCGGCTCGAAACTGAACGACGGAGCCGGGTCGGAATTCCTGTAGGGACGGGTCCCGCGCAGGCGGCGAAATTGACTTCCGGGTCTTGCCTTGGCCCCCCTGCTGCGCTTAGCTAGGCGGATGGCAGATGGCGTTGGCAGGAGCACGAAACATGAATCTGGAAACTCCTCCAGATCCGACCCGGCGGGACGTCACCGAACTGCTGCATGGCTGGAGCCGCGGCGATGCCCGGGCCGCCGAGAACCTGACCGAACTGGTTTACGCCCAGATCCGTGCGATGGCCGGCAAGCACGTGCGCCGCAATGGCTCGGGATCGCTGCAGGCGACCGAGCTGGCCCACGAAATGTTCATCCGCCTGCTCGAGGCGAACGTCGACTGGCGTGATCGCCGGCATTTCTTTGGCGTGGTCAGCGCGGCCCTGCGCAACATCCTGATCGATTCGGCGCGTGCCGCCGGCAGCGAAAAACGCGGCGGCGGGCTGATCCACGTGACCTTGTCCGGCGCCGGCAGCGTGGTCTCCGACAGCGGCGAGGCCAGCGCCCTGCATGAAGCCCTGCTGGCCCTGCGTGAAATCGATGCGCGCAAGCACGAGATCGTCGAGTTCCATTACCTGCTCGGCCTCAAGCGCGAGGAGATCGCCGAGGCAATCGGTGTATCCGTGCCGACCGTCGACCGCGAGCTGCGTTTCGCCAAGGCCTGGCTGAAGGAGCAGCTGCAGCCATGAATCCGGCGCGCTGGGCCCGGTTGCAGGAGTTGTTCGAACAGCTGGTCGAACGGTCGCCGGCCCGGCGCGAGGCCTGGCTCGCGCAAAACGAAGCCGATCCGGGCCTGCGCGAGGAGGCCCTCGCCCTCGTCGACAAGCATGAGTCCAGCGAGGATGTGCTGACCGCGCGGCTGCGCAGCGTGGCGGATGCGGTCACGCCGCAACCGGCGAGTGGCCTGCGCGTCGGCCCGTACGTGCTGATCCGCGAGATCGGCAGCGGCGGCATGGGCACTGTCTTCCTCGCCGAGCGGGTCGACCGCGAATTCGACCGCAAGGTCGCCATCAAGCTGATCCGCGGCATTCCGACCGCCGACGCGACCTCGCGCCTGCGCCGCGAGCGCCAGATCCTGGCCAACCTGAGCCACCCCAACATCGCGCCGCTGCTCGATGGAGGAACCAGCGAAACCGGCCAGCCCTACCTGGTCATGGAGTTCATCGAGGGGCCCGAAGAACCTGCTGCCGACGGCGCCGCTGCGGAGCAGCGCGTGGCGGCGATCACGCGCGCGCCAACCATTACCGAATACTGCAGTTCGCATGCGCTGTCGCGGAAAAAGCGGCTGCAGTTGCTGCAGCAGGTCTGCCGGGCCGTGCACTACGCGCACCAGCGCCTCATCATCCATCGCGATCTGAAGCCGGCGAACGTGCTCGTTCGCGCCGATGGCACGCCGGTCCTGCTCGATTTCGGCATCGCCAAGCTGCTCGAGAACGATGCCTCGGGCCAGCAGACGCAGACCGGCATCCCCTGGTTCACGCCGGCCTATGCGAGCCCCGAGCAGCGCAACGGACGCTGCATCAGCACCGCCACCGACACCTATGCGCTCGGCGTCCTCATGCACCAGTTGCTGACCGGCGAGGTGCCGAGCGCCGACGCCGAGGGCCGCCTCCCCGCGGCCAGCGCGAGTCGCAGCATTTCCGGCGTCGGCAGCGACCGCGAGCTCGACATCATCGTCTCCAAGGCCAGCCATCCGGAACCCGATCGCCGCTATGCGTCGGCCGAGGCGCTGGCCAACGACATCGAACGCTATCTGCGCGGCCGCCCGATCCAGGCGGCGCCGGACAGCCTGGCCTATCGCTTCGGGAAATTCACCGAGCGGCATCGCTGGGCCGTGGCGAGCACGGCCCTGCTGCTCGTGCTGGCGATCGTCATGGTTGTGCGCCTGGCCGCGGAAAAGGAGCGCGCGTTGCGCGCCGAAGAGCTCGCACAGCGCGAATCGGCGACCGCCGGCAGCGTTGTCCAGTACCTGGTTTCGCTGTTCGATGCGGCGTCGCCCGACAAGATCGGCACGCGCATGATTTCGCCGCTGGAACTGGTCGACTCCGGCGTCCGCGAAGCGCGCAGGAACCTGGCCAGCCAGCCGCGTTCGCGTGCGCGGTTGCTCGCTGCGCTGGGAGAAATCTACGCCAAGCTCGGCAAGGCCGAACAGGCCATCGCGGTTCTCGACGAGGCGGTTGAACTCGAAGCGCGGCAGCCGGGACCGAACGAGCTGCCGAACTACCTGAGGCTGCTCGGCACCGCCCTGAACATGACCGAACGGCACGGCCCGGCCGTGGCCCGCCTGCGCGAAGCCGAGCGCCTGATGGAGGCGGCGGGCGCAACCGATCCCGGGGACCTTTCGGATCTGCTGACCACGCGCTCGCTGGCCGAGGCGCGCATTGGCCAGATTGCCTCAGCCATCGCCGATGCCGAACGTGCCGTCGCACTCGCGCAGAAGGCCGATGGCATACCCAGCCTGCGCAGTGGCGAAGCCTACAACGCGCTGAGCGAGGCGCACTGGCGCAATGGCGATTTGACCCGGGCCCGCGAGATCGCCGAGCTGAACATCAGCGGCCTGGCCTCGCTGGCGGACGCGGGCAATACCCTGCTGCTGGCGCAGACCTACCTGGCCAACATCATGACCGAACAGGGCCAGCGCGACCGGGCCGAGGCGCTGCTGCGCGACGTGATCGCGGTGCGCCTGAAGACGCTGGATCCGGCCAGCGACTGGATCATCGGGCTGCGCAACCAGCTTGCCGCCGTCCTGCGCCTGCAGGGCAAGCCGCTGGAGGCAACCGATCTGCTCCGGCAGAACCTCGACGCGATGCGCAAGCATGGGGAAACCAATACCCCGTCCTACATGATCGCGCTCAACAACCTGGGCTCGATGCAGGACCAGATCGGCGACTACGCGGCGGCCGAGGCCAACCTGCGCGAGGCATTGCGCCTGGCCAACGAGGAGAATGATCCGACCAGCGCGCGCCCCGACATCTACCGGCAAAGCCTGGGTCGCGTCCTGATGCTGGCCGGCAAGCGCGCCGAGGCTCTGGCGTTCCTCGAGCCCGAGATCGTCGACGACGGCTCGGACGATCGCCGCGTAGCCCGCCTGCGCCGCCTGATCCACCTCGCCGAGTGGTACCGGCTCGGCGGTCGCCACGAGCGCGCGGCGGAGTACATTGCGCAGGGCGAGGACATGGTCAATTCCGTGTTCGGGCCGGCGCACGTCCGCGCTGCCGGCGTCGCCAGGGCGCGCGCGCTGCTCGAACGCGACAGGGGCGACTTCAATGCGGCGGAAGCGACCATGCAGCGCGCACTGCAGCTGTCCGAATCGGGCTTCGGTCCGCAGGCGAATCCGGTCATCGAGGTCCGCATCGAGCTGGCGGAAATCCAGATCGCGCGCGGCGAGCACGCCCTGGCCATGGCCAACCTCGAGGCCAGCAAGGCGAGCATACAGACGAAGTTCAAGAACGGTTCGCCAGTCTGCCTGCTGTTCAAGCGACTCGATGCGCGATTGCGCATGGCCGGTACGGCGGGGCGCGGCAGGAAGAGCTAGCGCTCCCGGGCAAGCATGGGATTCACCGCCTTGCGCTGATCCGTTCGGGCTGGCTGTTTCCCTGAAAGCGAATGCGGCAGCGGGCGGTCCCTTGGTTCGATACCGCACAACCGGAGCTCCGGCATGATCGACAGGAAAGTGGACGTGGCCATCATCGGCGCCGGTACGGCAGGGCTGTCTGCCTATCGCGAGGTGCGCAAGTTCACCGATCGCATCGCCCTGATCGAGGGCGGGCCGTTTGGCACCACCTGCGCCCGGGTTGGCTGCATGCCGTCCAAGCTGCTGATCGCGCCGGCCGAGGCCAGGCACCGCCTGCAGGCTTTCGCGCAGTTCGGGTTGTCGACGGACGCCGGCGTGGTCGACGGCGTCGCCGTCATGCGCCGCGTGCGCGAGGAGCGCGACCGCTTCGTCGGCTTCGTCAAGGAGTCCATCGAGGAGTTCGACCAGAACCACATCGTGCGCGCGCACGCCGAATTCGAAGACCCGCACACGTTGCGGCTGAGCCCTGCGCACGCCGGCGTCGAGAGTACCGGCGCGAGCGGTCGCATCGTCGCCGAACGCATCGTCATCGCGGTCGGGTCCCGGCCGATGATCGCGCCGGGACTCGAGGCGGCCGGCGATCGCCTGATCGTCAACGACGATGTGTTCGACTGGCAGGACCTGCCGCGATCGGTCGCCGTGTTCGGCGCGGGCGTGATCGGCGTGGAGCTTGGCCAGGCCCTGCACCGGCTCGGCGTGCGCGTGCGCCTGTTCGGGCGTGGTGGCGGAGTCGCCGGCCTGTCCGACCCCGAGGTCCGCGCGTACGCGGCCCGCACCATCGCCGCGGAGATGCCGACCAGCCTCGATGCGCGCGACGTGCGCATCGAGCGCGACGGCGATACCGTCGTGGTCGATTTCGCCAATGATGAAGGCGTCACGCGCAGCGAACGATTCGAATGGCTGCTTGCCGCCACCGGCCGGGTTTCAAACGTCGACCGGCTCTTGCCCGGAAAAGCCGGGCTCAGGCTGGGCGCGCGCGGCGTTCCGCAGTTCGACCCGCTGACCATGCAGACCAGCGAGAAGCACATCTTCATCGCCGGCGATTCCGCCGCGGATCGCCCGATCCTGCACGAGGCCGCCGACGAGGGCCATCTGGCCGGGCACAACGCGGCGCGCTATCCCTCGGTGTTCCGGCATACGCGGCGCACGCCGCTCGGCATTGTCTTCAGTGATCCGCAAGCGGCATTCGTCGGCCACCGCTATCGCCAGCTCGTCGAGGACAAGGTCGAATTCGGCATCGGCGAGGTGTCTTTCGAGGACCAGGGCCGCTCGCGCGTGATGCTGCTCAACCGCGGCCTGTTGCGCGTGTACGGCGAGAAGGGCACGGGGCTGCTGCTCGGTGCCGAGATGTTCGGTCCGCACAACGAGCACCTCGCCCATCTGCTGGCCTGGGTCATCCAGTTGCGCAAGACGGTCGACGAAGTGCTCGAACTGCCGTTCTACCATCCGGTCATCGAGGAAGGCCTGCGCATGGCATTGCGCGACCTCAATCGCGCGCTCGGCATGGGGCCGAAGCCGCCGTTGCGCTGCATCGACTGTGGACCGGGTGCCTGAGGCAGCCAGGTTCCCGCGCACGGGAGTCGTTCCGGAAATCAAATCGCGACGCGTCGAATGCAGGCAGCGCGCATGCACGATGCGGCGGACCGGTCAGGGTACCTGGCTGTCCTCGGCGGCACGCGTCTCGGCGATGGCGCGGATGACCGCACGGTGCGCCGCCCGCGATACGAGGACAACCGCCAGCAGCCCGAGCGCGACTCCGGCATAGATCAGCGCCTCGTGCTGCCAGCCGGCCCGGGCATGGTCGAAGCCTTTCGAAACCAGCTGTTTGCCGGCATGGCCGAGGTAGACCTCGATGCTGAAATGCGATGCCAGCAGCAGGCTGGCGAGCATGAAGCCGGGGAAACGCACGCCGGCCGCGCCGAGCAGGTAGTTGACCATGGCCGGATTCAGAGGCGTCAGGCGCAGCAGCAGTTGCAGCCGTGTTTCGTCGCGGATCACGGCATGCTGGATCGCCCGCAGCAGAGGCCGGCTTTCCAGCGCGCGCTGGATCGGCGCATGCAACAGCCGTCGCGCCAGTGCGTACTGCAGCGCCGCCGCCAGCAGGTTGCCAATCACCATCAGGCCGATGCCCCAGGCCAGGCCGAACAGCGCACCGGCGACCAGGGCGAACAGCGATTCGGGCACCAGCAGCGAGGTGGCGACGACCAGGATGCCGACGAAGGCGAGCATGCCCCATGGCCCAAGCTGCGCGATCCAGGCTTCGATGGCCTGCAGGTGCCTCTCGGCTTCGTGGCCGAGGAAGACCACCGCCGCAATGATCAGGACGACGGCCATGGCCAGCGCCAGCACTTCGCGCAGCTCGCGCCTGAGCAGGCGCCGGCCGGGTTCGGCAGGCAGCGGCAAATCGGCCCCTGTTTTCATCGACGTTGCCCGTCAGCAGGCGCTGCGGGCCGGCCGCGTCGCGGCGGGGGCCTGCAGTCCGTGCAGCCTGTACGAGCATCGCGCCGCCGGCCTGGCGGCGCCTGGCTCATTCGAACAGGCCCAGCAGTTCATCGCGCGACACCGACCGGCTCTCGGCCTCGCCACGGCGGCGGTACTCATAGGTGCCCGCAGCGAGTCCGCGATCGCCGATGACGATGCGATGCGGGATGCCGATCAGTTCGGCGTCCGCGAACATCGGGCCCGGGCGCAGGCCACGATCATCGAGCGCGACGTCGATGCCGCGTGCGCCCAGTTCCTCATAGAGCCGCTCGGCTTCCTCGCGCACGGCGGCGCTCTGCGCCATGTTGATCGGGCAGATCACGACCTGCCAGGGCGCCATGGCCTCGGGCCAGAGGATGCCGGCCTCGTCGTTGTTCTGCTCGATGGCGGCGGCGACGATGCGGCTGACGCCGATGCCGTAGCAGCCCATCGACATGATGCGCGCCTTGCCCTGGTCGTCGAGCACGCTCGCGCCGAGCGCTTCGGCATACTTGCTGCCGAGCTGGAAGACATGGCCGACCTCGATGCCGCGCGCGATCGACAGGGTGCCCTTGCCATCCGGCGAGGGATCGCCTTCGACCACCTTGCGCAGGTCGGCGATGCGCGTCATGCGCGCGTCGCGCTCCCAGTTGGCGCCACGCAGGTGCTTGCCTTCGGCGTTCGCGCCACAGACGAAATCGGCGACGACGGCGGCGGCTCGATCAACGATGACGGGAATCGATTCAGGCAGGCCGGCCGGGCCGATGAAGCCCGGCTTGCAACCGATCGCGCGGACCAGTTCGGCTTCGTCGGCGAGCACCGATTCGCCGGGCAGTTCGTCCAGGCGCGAGGCCTTGACCTCGTTGATTTCATGATCGCCGCGCAGGCACAGCGCGACCAGGCCCTCGTTGCCGCGCACGATGATGGTCTTGATGCAGCGGGTCGGATCGACACCGAGGAAGGCCGATACCTCGTCGATGGTCTTCTGTGTCGGCGTATCCACCGTTTCCAGCTTCGCCTGCGCAGCGGGGCGCGCGATCGCGGGTGCCAGTGCCTCGGCCTTCTCGACGTTGGCGGCGAAACCGGATTCCGTCGAAAACGCGATCGCATCCTCGCCCGAATCGGCGAGCACGTGGAACTCGTGCGAGGCGCTGCCGCCGATCGCGCCGGTATCGGCGTCGACGGCGCGGAAACGCAGGCCCAGGCGCGTGAAGATGCGCGCGTAGGTGTCGTACATGTTGCGGTATTCCTGATCGAGGCTCTGCGCATCGATATGGAAGGAGTAGGCATCCTTCATGAGGAATTCGCGCGCGCGCATGATGCCGAAACGCGGCCGGATCTCGTCGCGGAACTTGGTCTGGATCTGGTAGAAGTTGATAGGCAGCTGCTTGTAGGACTTGAGTTCGTGGCGCGCGAAATCGGTCACGACCTCCTCATGCGTGGGGCCGTAGCAGTAGCCGGCTTCCTTGCGGTCCTTGATCTTCAGCAGCTGCCCGCCGAATTTCTCCCAGCGCCCGGTCTCTTCCCAGAGTTCCTGCGGCTGGATCGAAGGCATCAGCAGTTCGACCGCTCCGGCCCGGTTCATCTCCTCGCGCACGATGGCCTCGACCCGGCGCAGCACGCGCAGGCCGAGCGGCGACCAGGTGTAGATGCCGGCGGCCAGTTTGCGGACCATGCCGGCACGCAGCATCAGCTTGTGGCTGATGATTTCGGCGTCGGCGGGGACTTCCTTGACGGTAGCGAGGTGGAAACGGGACAGGCGCATGGGTTCGGATTTCGATCGCAGGGAACCGGCGATTCTACAGAAGCGCGCCGATTTTGACCGGACCGGCCCGACGGTCGTTTGCGGCAGCGGCGGTGGCGCGGGCGGCGAGGGCTGCCGCTGCGACCGGGTCCGGCGCCGGAATCAGCCCGGCCGTATGCTCAGCCGCAGAACAGCTTGATCTGGGCCTGTGCCTTGTTGATGTTTTCCTGGTACTTCACATGTGCTTCGGGATCGCTGCCTTCGGCCGGCTTGGACGCGTTGTAGACATCAAGGTTCTTGCGTGCTACTTCACAATTGCGCTTGATATCGTCGCTGCTGTAGCCGGCGGCCGCAGCCATGGCCGGGCCCTGCTTGGCCGCTCCGTCGGCAGCCTCCGGGTCGGCTTGCTCGCTGGTGACCCCGTTGTGCACCATCAGCTTCTTCGCGCTGGCCGTGTTGGGCGGTGGCGGCGTGTCGGAAAAATGCTTGGTACCGTTGGCATCGGTCCAGGAATAGACCTGCTGGGCGCCGGCCGGGGCGGCACCGAGGCAGAGCAGGACGAGCAGCAGCAATCTGGGATTCATGATGGTCTCCACGCCGGCGCCGGCCGACTTTGGCCCCCGGGCATCAGCGCACTGGATAGCACTAGTTCCGTTGTCTTACAAGCACTTCGCCGATAAATCGCAACGATAAGTTAAACTCGACACACTTTCCGGAACGGCACCCAGCATGGAAGAAACACCCTCCAGTCCGCGCAAGCGCCCCCGCGGAATCTATCTGCTGCCCAACCTGTTCACCACGGGGGCCATGTTTGCCGGGTTCTACGCGATCGTCGCCTCGATCGGAGGGCGCTACTCCGAGGCCGCGTTGGCCGTTTTCATCGCCGGCGTGCTGGACGGGCTTGACGGGCGTGTCGCACGCATGACCGGCACCCAGAGCGACTTCGGCGTCCAGTACGATTCGTTGTCGGACCTGGTCAGCTTCGGCGTCGCCCCGGCGCTGGTCATGTACACCTGGTCGCTGTCCTCGCTGACCGAGTACGGCTCGCTGTGGGGCAAGGTCGGCTGGGCCGCGGCCTTCATCTACGCGGCCTGCGCGGCGATGCGCCTGGCCCGCTTCAATACCCAGGTCGGCGTGGCCGACAAGCGCTATTTCCAGGGCCTGGCGAGTCCGGCCGCGGCCGGACTCTGCATGTCCTTCGTCTGGACGATCGAGAAGTTCGACATGAGCGGCATCGACGTGCAGTTCATCACCCCGGTCATTGCCGTGGTGGCCGGCCTGCTCATGGTCAGCAACGTGCGCTACTTCAGCTTCAAGAGCTGGCCGACCTCGGATCGCGTGCCGTTCATCTGGATCCCGGCCGCCTTGCTGGTCATCGTCGCACTCGCCATCGATCCGCCGCGCGTGCTGTTCGGCATCGGCGTGCTGTACGTGCTATCCGGGCCGGTCATGACGCTCTGGGGGCTGCGCCGCTGGCGCGAACAGCGCGCCTTGCGCAGCAGCGAGCGCAGCGAGGAATGAACAGCATGCCCGCCATGCAGCGTGATTCGGCCGGGGCCGATCAGGCGCGTGCGCTGGCATTCCTCGCCGATCTCTCGGAAACCCTGGCGGTCTCGCTCGACCTGCGCCAGACCCTGAGCGAAGCGGTCAACCGCATTGCCGACTTCATGGGCGCCGAAGCAGCCTCGCTGTTCCTGCTCGACGATTACGGCAAGATGCTCGAGTGCCGCGTCTGCGTCGGGCCGATCGACATCGCCGGCTTGCGCATTCCGATCGGGCAAGGCGTGGTCGGTCGCGCAGTAGCCGAGAACGCCAGCCAGGTGGTTGCCGATGCCCTGAACGATCCGCGCGTGGACCATTCCACCGACAGCGACACCGGCTTCGTCACGCGCAGCCTCTTGTGCGCGCCGCTGGCCACCGCGCGCGGCCCGATCGGCGCGCTGGAAGTCGTCAACAAGCGCAGTGGCGGCGCATTCAGCGCCGACGATGCGGAAATTCTCCGCCTCATCGCGGCCCCGGCCTCGCGGGCCATCAACAATGCCCGCATGGCCCACGACCTGGTCCAGCAGGCGCGCATGAAACGCGAGTTCGACCTCGCCCGGCGCATGCAGAAATCGCTGCTGCCGCGGCGCCGTCGCAACGGCTTTCCCTTGCTTGGCGTGAATCTTCCGGCGCACGAGATTTCCGGGGATTTCTACGATTACTTCGACTTGCCCGACGGGCGCATCGGCTTCGTCATCGGCGACGTTTCCGGCAAGGGCCTCGATGCCGCCCTGCTGATGGTCCGCGTGGCCTCGCTGCTGCGCTGGATCGGCAAGGAAGGCGCGCCACCCGAGGAATGGCTGGTGCGGGTCAACGAGGAGCTCTGCCAGACCAGTCTCGACGGGCGATTCGTCTGCGCGCTGGTGGGCCACTGCGATCGACTCGCCGAGCGCGTGCAGATCGCCGCGGCCGGCTTCCCGCCGGCCCTGCTTTACCGCGACGGCGAGTTCACCGAATTCCTCTCCGGCGGTGCGCCGCTCGGCATCCTGCCGGGCATGACCTTCGAGGGCCATGAGATCGATCTGGCCGGCGCCTCGCTGTATTGCTTTTCCGACGGCGTCACCGACGTGCGCGATGCGCAGCGCCAGACCATCGGCTCGGAGGGGGTCCGCGAGATGATCCTGCGCCATGCCGGTGCATCCGCCGAACCGCGCCTGCGCGGCATGTTCTCCGAACTCAAGCACCTGCGCCTGGTCGACGACACCACCTTGCTGCTGATCGAACGCATGCATCCGCAAGCGCCCGAGGTATTGCTCAAGCGCAGCTTTCCGGCCAAGGCCGAGCAGATGCGCGAGATCCGCTCGCTGTTGCGCGGGGCGCTCGACGACGCCGGTATTGAGAGCGCCATTCGGGATAAACTCGTGCTCGCGGTCGACGAGGCCTGCTGCAACATCATCCGCCATGCGTACGGGCCGGAATTGACCGGCGACATCGATCTGCACCTCACCAGCAATGATGGCGTGCTCGAGTTCCGCGTCTGCGACACGGCGCCGGCGGTGGATCCCGCGCAGATCCGCCCGAAACCGCTGGGTGAGTGCCGCAGCGGCGGGCTTGGAGTGGCCTTGATCGACTCGGTGATGGACGATTGGAACCTGCAGGCGATGCCGGGCGGCAAGGGCAATCGACTGGTCATGCACAAGCGCATCAACCTCAGGCGCAAGAGCGGGGAAGAACACGAATGAACGGGATCGAGCAGGAAACCGCGGACGGTCGAACCTTGATCCGCTTGCGTGGCGAAGTGGATCTGTCGTGGTCGCAACAGGTCCGCCAGGCGGTGCTGGATGCGCTTTCCAGGAGCCAGCGTGTCGGCGTGGTGCTGAGCGAGGTCAGCTACATCGACTCATCGGGCATCGCCGCCCTGGTCGAGGGCTTCCAGGGCGCGCGTTCCAAGGGCGTCGGCTTCGCCCTGGTCGCCGTCAGCGACGCCGTGCGCGCGGTACTCGAACTGGCCCGGCTCGATCGCGTGTTCCCGATCGTCGCCGACGTCGACCAGATTCCCGAAGTCACCGGCCTGCCGGCTTGGAAGCCCTGACCCGCCCGCTCGCGCAACTGGGGCGGGCCACGCTCGATGGCCTGAGCGCCCTGGGCTATGCCGCGCTGCTGTTGTTCGAGTCCATCTACCTGTCGGTCATGGGCTGGCGCATCGGCCAGCCATTGCGCCTGCGCTCGGTGTTCGAGCAGATGCGCCAGATCGGCGTCGACGCCTTGCCGATCGTCTGCCTGCTCGCGTTCACCGTCGGCATCATGCTCGGCATCCAGTTCGTATCCGCGCTCGGCGAATTCGGCGCGCAGTCCCAGGTGGTGCTCGCCGTGGCGAAATCGGTGACGCGCGAGTTCGGTGCACTGATCACGGCGATCCTCGTCGCCGGACGTTCGGGTTCGGCGCTGGCCGCGCGCATCGGCTCGATGACGGTCTCTCAGGAGGTCGATGCGCTGGCGGTGATCGGCATCGATCCGGTGCGCTACCTGGTCGCGCCCGCCCTGATCGCCATGTTGATCATGCTGCCCCTGCTGACCGTGTTCGCCGATGCCGTGGCGATCTACGGCGCCGCCCTGTACAGCGCGCCGGCGCTCGACATCACGCCGACGGCCTACATGCTGCAGACCATGGCGCTGCTGGAACCCGGCGACCTCGGCCAGGGCATCTCCAAGAGCGCGGTGTTCGCGCTGCTGATCACCCTGATCGGTGTCAGCACCGGATTTTCAGTGACCGGCGGCGCCGAGGGTGTCGGCCGCGCGACGACGCGCTCGGTGGTCCTTTCGATCTGCTGGATCATCGTCGCCGACATGGTCTTCTCGTATTTCCTCAATCGATGAATACGCCGGCCCCTCTCATCGAAGTCGAGAAGCTCGAAGCCTGGTACGGCAAGCGGCGCATCCTCGATGGCGTCGATTTCAGCGTCAACGCGGGCGAAATCCGCGTGATCATGGGTGGCTCGGGTTCGGGCAAGAGCACGCTGCTGCGCCACATGCTCGGCCTCAACCGGCCGGTCTCGGGCAGGGTCAGGCTGTTCGGCACCGACCTGGCCAATGCCAGTGATCGCGAGAAGCTCGACGTGCGCAAACGCATCGGCGTGTCCTTCCAGGGCGGCGCCCTGCTGACTTCGATGACGGTGGGTGACAACGTCGCGCTGCCGTTGCGCGAACACACCGACCTCGATGAGCAGACCATCCGCATCATGAGCCGGATCAAGCTCGAGGTGGTCAACCTCGGCGGCTTCCAGGACCTGATGCCGAGCCAGTTGTCCGGCGGCATGATCAAGCGTGCCGCACTGGCCAGGGCGATCGTCATGGACCCGCGCCTGCTGTTCTTCGACGAACCGTCGGCGGGGCTCGATCCGGTGGTCTCCGCCGAACTCGATGAACTGATCCTGCGCCTGCGCGATGCGCTGCGCATGACCATCGTCGTGGTCACCCATGAACTCGACAGCGCGTTCAAGATCGCCGATACGATCACCGTGCTCGACCAGGGCAACGTGCTGATGACCGGCACGACCGCGGACGTGCGCGCGTCCGACAACGAGCGCATCCAGGACCTGCTCAACCGCCGGCCGCGCGACGTCCAGGTCGACGCGGACGAGTATCTGCGCCGGCTGACCGGAGAAGAGCCGTGAATCCGCACGCGCGCATCGAAAATCGAACAGACGCTAGAATGGCGCAGGAATCGGGGGGAATCGCACAGTGAAACGCGACACGGTCAACTATGTGCTGGTCGGTGCCGTCGTTGCGGTGGCATTGGTCCTGCTGCTGGTCGGGCTGGCCCTGATCACCGGACGCACCGGGGTATCGGTCGACTACGTCGTGCATTACCGCAACGTCACCGGGCTGCGTTACGGCGCGCCGGTCTTCTACGAGGGCTACCGCATCGGCGAAGTCAGCGGCGTCGAGCCGCAGCGCGGCGACCAGGGCACCCGCTACGAGGTGACGCTGGCGGTCAAGCGCGACTGGACGATCCCCAAAGACAGCGTGGCGCGACTGCAGTCCAGCGGATTGCTCGCCGACATGTCGATCGGCATCAAGGAAGGCAGCAGCCGGACGATGCTCGCCCCTGGTGCGGAAATCGCCGGAGCCGAATCCGCCGACGTGTTTGCCGCCGTGGGTGAACTGGCCGGCCAGGTCTCGACCCTGACCCGCGAGCAGATCACCCCGATGGTGGCGCTGCTCTCGCAGCGTGTCGACTCGATCACCGGCGCACTCGATACCAGTGCACCCGAGATACTGGCCCAGGCGCAGACCCTGCTCGGCAAGCTCAACGGCGCCTCGACGGCGCTCGACGACCTGCTCAAGCCGCAGAACCGGGCCGCCGTCGCCGGCATCCTCGGCAACGTCGAGGGTCTCAGCAAGGAATTGCGCGAGACGCGCAAGACGCTCGATGAGACCGTCGGCGAGCTGGCCGACATGGCGCGCGAGAACCGCGGCGACATCCGCGGCGCGGTCACCGACCTCGCCACGGTGATGGCCAGCCTGTCCAGCCGCATGGACGTGATCACCCACCACCTGGAATCGGCCACGCGCAATCTCGACGAATTCAGCCGCGAGATCCGGCGCAATCCGGGCCAGCTGATTCGCTCGCCCGAACAGGACAAGCTGGAGGAAGGCACGCCATGAGGACTTCAGCCAGGTTGGCCATTGCCCTGCTCGGCGCTGCCTTCGCCCTTGGCGGATGCGGCAATGTGCCGGGCGTTCCCGACCACACCTATTTCCGCATGAGCACGCCGCAGGCCCTGCCGCGCAGCGACAAGCCGGTGTTCGTCAATCCGATCGTGGTCGGCCTGTTCGAGGCGAACGGCCTGTATGCGGATCGTGCCCTGGTCTATGCGCTCGATCCGCAGGCCGACGAACTGCGCCAGTACCATTACCAGCTGTGGACGGATCCACCGACGCGCCTGCTGCAGCGACGCCTGCAGATCGAGTTGCGCGAGTCCGGCATCGCCCCGCTGGTCATCGATGCGCTGGCGGCGAGCATCGGCGCGGTGCGCATCAGCGGCGAAATCCTTCGCTTCGAGCGCGTGCCCACCGTCGAGGGCGGCCATATGGCCAGTGTCGTGCTCAAGTTGCGCGCCAACCGCCCGGACGGATCGCCGCAGCTCGAGGAGATCTACCATGCCGATGTCCCCGCTGCGGACAATCGCCTGCTCTCGACCGCAAACGCGCTGTTCGCCGCCGTCGACCAGATATTCGCCGAATTCCACGCCGACCTGATCAAGAGCGAGGCGCTCGAACATGCTCGATGAGTACGGCCTGCAACTGCTCGCGGAGATGGGTATCGACATCTACCTGCCGCGTGTGGCACATGCCGGGCAGTCGGGTGGCGAGGCCCCGGCTGCGCGGGAACCGTCGTCTGCGGCCGCCGCGACGGGCGCTGCGCATGCGCCGGCAGCGCGCAGCGCCAGCGCGGCAATCCTGATCCTCGGCCATGAAGCAGCGCCGCCACGATTGCTGGCCGACCTGGTCCGCGCCTTGCGCCTGCTCAAGCTCGATGCGGCGCCGGGTGAGCTCCAGGCCGAGGCATCGATAGCTGCCGCACGCGGCCTGCTCGTGCTCGGCGAGGCGCTGGCCCGCCAGCTCGGCGCCGGCATGCCGGCCCAGCGCCAGAACGAAATAGCCTGGGTCGTCACTGCCGTGCCGGCGCAACTGGCACGCAATGCGGCCGCCAAGCAGGCGCTCTGGGGCGAGATCAAACGGTTGGCCCGCCAGTCAGGCGCCACCCGCCGCAGGGATTGATCGGGCTGCCCATGGTTGCGAACCTGCAGGAACCGATCTCGAACTTTCGCGCGATGCGCCGCGACGATCTCGAGGCGATCTCGCGCATCGAGCTGACCGCCTACCCCTATCCGTGGACGTTCGGCATCTTCCGCGACTGCCTCGCCGCCGGATACGAGTGCTGGGTGCTCGAGCGCTCCGCCGAGATCATCGGCTACGGCGTGCTCTCGGTCGCCGGCGGCGAAGCGCACATCCTCAATCTTTGCGTGGCGCCAGCCGAACAGGGCAGGGGCCATGGCCGGCGCGTGCTCGCGCGCCTGCTCGACCTGGCCCGCTGGCACCGGGCCGAACGCGTTTTCCTCGAAGTCCGTCCCTCGAACAAGGCGGCCATTGCGCTCTACGACAGCGCCGGCTTCAATGAAATCGGCAAGCGGCCCAACTACTATCCCGGCAAGCGCACCCGGGAAGACGCCCTGGTCATGGCCATCGAGCTGCTCGCCCCCGAGCACTAGGGCGCCTCCCGCCGGGGCGCGGCCAGGGCCCTGGCGCAGCCCGATTCCGTCATCGGTGCTGCAACGCGGTAACATGCGCATCCCGCCATGGCTGCCGAGAGTTTGTCGATGTTTTCCAAGGGTTTGCGTATCGAGGGTTTCGATCCGGAGCTGGCTGGCGCGATCAGCGCTGAAGCCGCGCGTCAGGAAGATCATGTCGAATTGATTGCGTCGGAGAACTACGCGAGTCCCCGCGTGCTCGAGGCGCAGGGCTCGGTCATGACCAACAAGTATGCCGAAGGCTACCCGGGCAAGCGCTACTACGGCGGCTGTGAATACGTCGATATCGCCGAGCGCCTCGCCATCGAACGGCTCAAGCAGCTGTTCGACGCCGACTACGCCAACGTCCAGCCGCATTCGGGCTCGCAGGCCAACCAGGCGGTCTACCTGGCCCTGCTCACTCCCGGCGACACGATCCTCGGCATGAGCCTCGCGCATGGCGGACATCTCACCCACGGCGCCAAGCCGAACATCTCCGGCAAGCTGTTCAACGCCGTCCAGTACGGCGTCAACGAACAGGGCCTGATCGATTACGACGAGGTCGAACGCCTGGCCGTCGAGCACAAGCCGAAGATGCTGATCGGCGGCTTCAGCGCCTACTCGCAGGTCGTCGACTGGGCGCGCATGCGCGCCATCGCCGACAAGGTCGGAGCGATCTTCTTCGTCGACATGGCCCACGTGGCCGGCCTGATCGCCGCCGGCGTCTACCCGACGCCGGTGCCGCACGCGCACGTGGTCGCCTCGACCACGCACAAGACCCTGCGCGGACCGCGCGGCGGCTTCATCATCGCCAGGGGGCTCGGCGAGGAGCGCGAAAAGAAACTGCAATCGATCGTATTCCCGGGCATCCAGGGCGGGCCGCTGATGCACGTGATCGCGGCCAAGGCGGTGGCTTTCCTCGAAGCGCTGCAGCCCGAGTTCAAGGCGTACCAGGCCCAGGTCGTGGCCAACGCCAAGGCCATGGCGAAGACCCTGATGGCGCGCGGCTACAAGATCGTCTCGGGCGGCACCGAGAACCACCTCATGCTGATCGACCTGATCGGCCGCGAGTCCAGCGGCAAGGACGCCGAGGCCGCGCTCGGCAAGGCCCACATCACGGTCAACAAGAATGCCGTGCCGAACGATCCGCGCTCGCCCTTCGTCACCTCCGGCCTGCGCATCGGCACCCCGGCCGTAACCACGCGCGGCTACCGCGAGAACGACTGCGCGGACCTCGCCGGCTGGATCGCCGACGTGCTCGATGCACCGAACGACGACAAGGTCATCGCCGCGGTCCGCGAAAAGGTCACCGCGCAATGCAAGGCGTATCCGGGGTATGGCTGAGAAGCCGGGAGTAGAGAATGGGGAATGGGGAATCGGTAAAAGTCGGTTCGCTATCTCGGTGTCATATTCCGCCACGGATTCGTTGACTGCTTTAAACCCATTCCCCATTCCCTATTCCCCATTCCCGGCCATTTGATGCACTGCCCCTTCTGCCAGCATGAAGACACCCGCGTGATCGACTCGCGCGTGTCCGACGATGGCGCGACGATCCGGCGCCGGCGTGAGTGCGAGCACTGTGGCGAGCGCTTCAATACCTTCGAGACGGCCGAGCTGAAGCTGCCGGCCATGGTCAAGTCGGACGGTCGCCGCGAGCCATTCGACGAGCGCAAGCTGCGCACCAGTTTCAGCCGCGCCCTGCAGAAGCGTCCGGTCGCCAGCGACCAGGTCGATGCCGCCGTGCGTGTCGTCATCGACGACCTGCGCCGCAGTGGCGAGCGTGAAGTGCCTTCCTTGCGCGTCGGTGAACTGGTCATGCGCGAGCTGAAGAAGCTCGACCAGGTCGCCTATGTGCGCTTCGCTTCGGTCTATCGGAGTTTCGAGGACGTGCAGGCGTTCCGCGAGGAGATCGAGAAACTCGAACGCGACCTGCCGGCGCTGGAGGGCATGCAGCTTCCGCTGCTCGCCGAGGTGGTCTCGCGCAAGGGCAAGGCCTGACTCCGCGGTGCGAGTTTCGAGGTGACCGCGCCCGCCTTCAGCTTCATCGACCATGCGCATATGGCGCAGGCGCTGCGCCTTGCCGGGCGCGGACTGTTCACGACCCAGCCGAATCCGCGCGTGGGCTGCGTCATCGCGCATGGCGACGAGGTCGTCGGCAGCGGCTGGCATCGGCGCGCCGGCGGTGCGCATGCCGAAGTGTTCGCGCTGGCTGAAGCCGGCGAACGCAGTCGTGGCGCCACCGCCTATGTCACCCTGGAGCCCTGCGCGCATTTCGGGCGCACGCCGCCGTGCGCCGACGCCCTCATCGCGGCAGGTGTCGCGCGCGTCGTCATTGCCCACGCGGATCCGTTCGCCGAGGTTGACGGGCGCGGCATCGGCAAACTGCGCGATGCCGGCATCCAGGTCGAGACCGGACTGATGGCCGAGGCGGCGCGCGAGCTCAATCGCGGCTTCCTCGCACGGGTCGGGCGCAAGCGGCCGTGGACCCGCCTCAAGCTGGCCATGAGCCTTGACGGCCGCACCGCCCTGGCCAGCGGCGAATCGAAATGGATCACGGGCGAAGCGGCGCGTGCCGACGTGCAGCACTGGCGCGCGCGCAGTTCGGCCCTGCTGACCGGAGTCGGCACCGTACTGGCCGATGATCCGCGGCTGACCGTGCGCCTGCCCGAAGCCGAAGCAGTCGCGCCGTGGCGCGTCATCCTCGACCGCAACCTGCGCACTCCGCGCGGCGCCAACGTGCTCGATGGCAGCGCGCCGACCCTGGTCGTCCACGCTGCGGGCTCGGCGCCCGTCGACGACCGCTTCGCCCGCGTCGAACTCGCGCCGCTTGAAATCCATGCCGATCGGCTCGACCTGTCTGCCTTGATGGCCTTGCTGGCGGAGAGGGAAGTCAACGAGATCCAGGTCGAGGCAGGCGCCACGCTGTGCGGCGCGCTGTTTGCGCAGGGACTGGTCGACGAACTCCTGCTCTACATCGCGCCGGTCCTGCTCGGCGATGCGGCGAAGCCGCTGCTCGCCTTGCCCGGACTGGCCGGGATGAGCGATCGCTGGAAACTGACGATGGTCGACCAGCGCATGCTCGGGCAGGACAGTCGCTGGTTGCTGCGTCCACGGGAGAACTGAGTGTTTACCGGAATCATCCAGTCGATCGGCAAGCTCCTCGCCAGCGAAGATCGCGGCGGCGACCGTCGCATGGTCTTCGCCAGCGGGACGCTGGGGCTCGATGACGTGGATACGGGCGACAGCATCGCCGTGTCCGGCGTCTGTCTGACCGCGCTCGATATCACACAGGACCGGTTCGCTGCCGATGTCTCGCTGGAAACGCTGAAACTGACCACGCTCGGTACGCTGCAGCCGGGTGCGGCGGTCAATCTGGAGAAGGCGCTGCGCCTCAACGACCGCCTCGGTGGCCACCTGGTGTCCGGCCACGTCGATGGCGTTGGTCGTATCGTCGACATCCACGCCGATGCGCGCTCGCAGCGCTGGACCTTCGAGGTGCCGGCGCAGCTGGCGCGCTATATCGCGGGCAAGGGCTCGGTCTGCATCGACGGCGTCAGCCTGACCGTCAACGAAGTCGACGGCTTGCGCTTCGGCGTCAACCTGATCCCGCATACCCAGCAAGTGACGGCCTTCGGAGAGCGCCGCATCGGCGATGCGGTCAATATCGAGGTCGACTTGATGGCGCGCTATGCCGAACGCCTTATCGATTTCCGCGACACGCAAAATCAGCCCATGTAGGAGCCCCCTTCAGGGGCGATGCTCCTGCACTTGATGCCGAACGAAGTGCATCGCCCCTGAAGGGGCTCCTACAGGGCAAGAAAGCATTCACACGATTCAACGGACACCCGCAATGAGCTTCAACACGATCCCCGAAATCCTCGAAGACATCCGCGCCGGCCGCATGGTCGTGATCCTCGACGACGAGGACCGCGAGAACGAGGGCGACCTCGTCATGGCCGCGGAAAAAGTGCGTCCGGAAGACGTCAACTTCATGGTCCGCGAAGCGCGCGGCCTGGTCTGCCTGACCCTGACGGCGGCGCGTTGCCGGCAGCTCGGCCTGAAGCCGATGGTGCACAACAATACTTCCTCGCACCACACCAACTTCACGGTTTCGATCGAGGCCGCCGAGGGCGTGACCACGGGTATTTCGGCCTACGACCGCGCGCACACGATCCGCACCGCCGTGGCGAAGGACGCGCGACCCGAGCATCTGGCCCAGCCCGGCCACATCTTCCCGCTCACCGCGCAGACCGGCGGCGTCCTCGTGCGCGCCGGACATACCGAGGCGGCCTGCGACCTGGCTACCCTGGCCGGCCTCGAACCGGCCGGCGTCATCGTCGAAGTGATGGACGAGGACGGCACCATGGCGCGACGGCCGGCGCTCGAGGAATTCGCGCGCCGGCATGGCCTGAAGATCGGCACGATCGCCGACCTGATCCGTTATCGCCTGCAGACCGAGAACACGATCGAGCGCGTGCAGGATGTCGAAGTCGATACCGAGTTCGGTGCCTTCCGTTTGGTGGTCTGGCGCGACCTCGTGCACAAGGCCCTGCATTTCGCGCTCGTGCGCGGCAAGGTCGACGACGGCAAGCCCGTGCTGACCCGCGTGCACGTGCGCAACACGTTGTCCGATGTACTGCACCTGCGCCGCGATGATCTCGGCCTGACCGTGACCGCCGCCTTGCGGCGCATCGCCGCCGAGGAGCGCGGCGTGGTCGTCGTGCTCAGCGAAGCGGGCGAAGCCGAAGCCCTGCTCGACAGCCTGGCGGGCAAGCCGGCAATGGGCTCCGGCGATACGGTCCGGGAATGGCGGCAACATGGCCTCGGCGCGCAGATCCTCTCCGATCTCGGCGTGCGTCACCTGCGCGTACTCGGCACCCCGCGCAAGCTGGTCGGCCTGGCCGGATTCGACCTCGACATCGTCGGTTACGAGGACACCGGCGAGCCGCCCAAGTCCAGATAGTGCCGGTTCCCGGGAGCGGGCACGACACAATCAACTGTAGGAGCCCCTTCAGGGGCGAGCGTTTGTTGCAATGTTCCGAAATGGCTCGCGCCTGGAGGCCTGTCCCGAGCCTGTCGAAGGGCGCTCCTGCAAGAGCCAGGGGCAGCGCGCGGAATCAGTTCGGCCGCGCCAGGTCGTCGAGCATGGCCTTGAGGAAACGCGCGGCTTCGCCGCCCGTCGCCGCCCGATGGTCGAAAGTCAGCGAAAGCGGAATGACCTTGTGCGATTCGAAGCCGCCCATCACCGGCGTCATCTGGTGGCGGCCCTTGCCAGCGGCGACGATCGCGACGGTGGGCGGCACCACGATCGGCGTCGCGTAGCGGCCGGCGAACACGCCGAAATTGGACAGCGAGATCGTGTAGCCCTTCAGTTCCTCGGCCGGGATGCTGCGGTTGACGACCTGGTCGCGCAGGCGATTGATGGCCTGGCGGATGCCATTCGCATCGAGCACGTCGGCATTGCGAAGTGCGGGCACGAACAGGCCATCGTCGGTGTCCACCGCGATGCCGATGTCGACCTGCGGATGCAGCGTGCGCGTCAGGTTCTCGCCGTCGAACCAGGCATTCATCGCCGGCACTTCCTTGCAGGCGCGCACCAGCGAGCGGATCAGGCGCACGGTGATGTCGTTGCCGGGCGCCCAGGCGTGGATGTCGGCATCGTCGCAGAGCATGGTCGGCACCACCTGCGCGTGTGCCGCCGCCATGACGCGCGCCATGTTGCGGCGCACGCCTTTCAGTTGTTCGGGTTGTCCGCTGGCGCTCTGCGTCGGTGGTGTCGTGCGCATCGGCTGGCCCGATGCCGACAGCGCCGTGCGTGCGCTGGCCGGGCGCTGCGCAACCGGCGCCGGCGCACTGCTCGCGGCAACCGGGCGCGCAGCAGCTGGCGCTGAACCCGCCTGCGCCGTTCCGGCCGCGGCGGCGCTTTTCACGTCCTTCAGGGTCACCACGCCGTCGGCACCGCTCGGCTTGACCCGGGCCAGGTCGACGCCGAGCTTTTTCGCCAGCGCGCGCACGGCGGGCACGGCCTTGACGCCGCCGACGCTCGAGGTCTGCTCGGTGTGCACGTGGTCGCCGGCCTCCATGGCGCCGACGACCGTACCGGAGTCGGCACGCGCGGGCGCCTTCTGTTCCTTCGCGTCCTTCGCCGCTGCCGCCGGTTGCGCCTTGGCGGCCTTCGGCGGGCCATGGTGATGGCCGGTCTCCTCGGCGTCGGCGCGCTGCGGCTGGCTCGCGTCGAGTTCGATGTCGATCAGCGCCGCCCCGGTCTCGATGACGTCGCCGGCGTTGCCGTGCTGCTTGACGACCTTGCCGGAAAACGGGGACGGCACCTCGACCACGGCCTTGGCCGTCTCCATCGAGACCAGCGGTTCATCGAGCCGCGCGATATCGCCCGGCTTGACGAACCATTCGACGATGGTGGCATCGGGCAGGCCTTCGCCGAGATCCGGCAGGTGGAATGTCTTGGTCTCGCTCATGCATCGACTCCGTCGGGTCAGCTGACTGCCAGTGTTCGCTTCGCCGCAGCGACGATCCTGTCGACGCTGGGCAGGTATTTCATCTCGAGCCGGAACAGCGGTATGTGGGTGTCGTAGCCGGTGACGCGCTCGACCGGCGCGACCAGGTCATACAGCGCATGCTCGGCCAGGCGCGCCGAGATCTCGGCGCCGAAGCCGGCCGTGCGCGGTGCCTCGTGGACGATCACGCAGCGTCCGGTCTTGCGCACCGATTCATGGATCGTGTCGAAGTCGAGCGGCTTCAGGGTGGCCACGTCGATCACCTCGGCGCTGATGCCTTCCGCGGCGAGCTTGTCGGCGGCCTCGAGGGTTTCCTTGACCTGCGCGCCCCAGGTGACGAGGGTCACGTCGCCGCCATCGCGCAGCACGAAGCAGACGTCGAGCGGCAGCGCTTCGCCGTCGTCGGGGACCTCTTCCTTGTACTGGCGGTAGATGCGCT